>Ga0222691_1000040_pt1 | contig 63300 bp, 66 predicted proteins | sample AntAcemetage1237_FD_179839 | JGI IMG/M metagenome (GOLD analysis project Ga0222691, IMG submission 179839) | Saline water microbial communities from Ace Lake, Antarctica - #1237 | ecosystem: Environmental > Aquatic > Non-marine Saline and Alkaline > Saline | place: Antarctica: Ace Lake... | reverse complement strand
GCTTCCTAATGGTAGTTACTCACTCAAGGTAGAGAAGAAGAATGCTGATGAGTCGTATACACAAGTCTACAGCTCACCACAGCTTGAGGTGAAGAAGGGGATTATATCGGGGAGGTTTTTGGTGTAGGGTATTAAAAAAAATCATTAGTGGTATACTATTTTCAATGTTGAAGCCTAGAGTTATTTTTGTTCTATCTTTTCTGATTGTTTTGATGCCTATGCTCGGTTTTCCGCGTGGCTGGGAAACAGCACTGATTATATTCTTTGCGCTCTGTAATATGTTTGTTGTCATTGTTCCGGTTCCTTTTGTGCGAAAAGTACTGGGATTGGGTGAGGTTATGTCTGGTGAGAGACAGACAACATTGCCGTTTTCCTTTGTACAGAAAGAAGGTACTAAAAAACGAGAAGAATTAGTCGAAAAGGATAGTGATGAGGAGTGACATGAAAAAGAATACTATTTCTTTTGGGCCAAAATCAATATTTTTCGCCATGCTTGTGACTGTTATTTTGTTAAGTATTTTTTCTGTCACAGCTCCTTTCGGGGTAGAGGTATATGAATCAAAAATTGTCGCTGTCTCTCAAGTGGAGATAGTGCCGGTACAGGACGATAAAAAGACTGCTGTGCTGCATCTCGATATTCCTGAGCCGGTTAAGGCGTTATATATGACAAGTTGCGTTGCGTCTTCTCGTAGTTTGCGAGATGGGCTGGTAAAGTTTATTGAAGAGACGGAGCTTAATAGTGTCATAATAGATATTAAAGATTATACGGGTACTGTTTCTTTTACGCCAAAAAATGACAAGCTGCTCCATGCTGTTTCAACACGCTGTCCTGTGTCTGATCTTGAGGAATTTATTACCCATCTTCATCAAAAAGATATTTATGTGATTGGTCGCCTAACGGTATTTCAGGATCCGCATCTTGCTGGTAGACGTCCAGACTTAGCGGTGCTATTTGAGAGTAGTAAGGAGGTGTGGAAAGATAATAAGGGGTTAAGTTTTATTGATGTTGGTGCAAAAGAAGCGTGGAAATATAATATAGATATTGTATTAGAGTCATACGGTATAGGTTTTGATGAGATAAATTTCGACTACATACGGTATCCATCTGACGGCCCAATGAAAGATATTTATTTTCCTCACACTGATGGCAGAAAGAAGGCAGACGTCCTTGAAGATTTTTTTGCATATCTGTATGAAGAATTGAAAGATACAGGGATAGTTACGTCGGCAGACTTGTTTGGTATGACTACAACGGTGGGGAGTGATATGAACATTGGACAAGTGCTTGAGCGGGCATTGCCATACTTTGATTATATTTCTCCAATGGTATACCCATCGCATTATCCGGTTGGATTTAATGGTTGGGGAGATCCAAATAAATATCCATATGAAGTAGTAAATTTTGCTATGGAGACGGCTGTTGATCGAGTAAATATATTGAAAACAAGCACAACTACACCGCAGTGGATACGGGATAAGGTGGAGATAGAGCAGTTACGTCCGTGGTTACAGGATTTTGATTATGGTGGAGTATATGGCGTTGCTGAGGTAGAAGCTCAAATTAAAGCTGTGTATGATGCAGGACTTACAAGTTGGATGATGTGGGATCCTGCAAATCACTACACTCGATCTGCGTATAAAAAAGAGTTGTAGGTAGTGTTGTGCTACTTTTGATATAAGCTAAATCGTTGTATGATTTGACTATACTATGGATGCTGAAAATAAAATTACCTATTTTGCAAAAACAGATGCTCGGAATAAGCAGATTCCTTTTGGTATAAAGCAAAAAGACAGATCACGACACGTGTATGTCATTGGAAAGACAGGGATGGGTAAGTCTACGCTTCTTGAAAATATGGCAGTTCAAGATATTCGTAACGGCAATGGTATTTGTTTTATCGATCCACACGGAAAGACTGCTGATATGCTCCTTGAATACGTTCCTGAAGAAAGGATTAAGGATGTTTTGTACTTAGCTCCTTTTGATACAGAACACCCCATTTCATTTAATGTATTGGAGGACGTTGGAGAGGATAAGCGACATTTGGTGGTGTCGGGTTTAATGAGTGCGTTTAAAAAGATTTGGGGCGAAGAGACTTTCTCTGCCAGAATGGAGCATATTTTAAGTAATACATTGCGAGCGTTGATGGAGTATCCTGGTGCCACACTGCTTTCAGTTAATCGGATGTATGCCGATAAGGTGTATAGAAAAAAAGTGATTGATAGTGTTACCGACACATCTGTGCGTTCGTTTTGGCTTGATGAGTTTGCAAAGTACACTGAGCGGTTTGCAGCAGAAGCTACCCCTGCTATTCAAAACAAAATTGGACAATTTACCTCCAACCCTCTTATTAGAAATATTGTTGGTCAACCAAAGTCTAGTTTCGATTTACGACAGCTGATGGATGACGGAAAAATTTTAGTTATCAACTTGTCTAAAGGACGCGTAGGAGAAGACAATGCGAACCTTCTTGGAAGTATGTTGGTAACCAAGATTTATTTGGCCGCAATGAGCCGAGCCGACTTGCCAGAAAAAGAGCTTGATCGTTTGCCGACATTTTTCTTGTACGTTGATGAGTTTCAATCATTTGCTAATGAGTCATTTGCTGACATTCTGTCAGAAGCTCGAAAATACAGGCTAGCCATTACTTTGGCTCATCAGTATATTGAACAGATGAGTGATGAGGTTAAGGCTGCAGTGTTTGGTAACGTAGGAACTATGGTGTCTTTTCGAGTAGGAGCATTTGACGCTGAGGTGCTTGAAAGAGAGTTTGCCCCTAAGTTTACTGCTGAAGATATGGTAAGTCTTGGTTTTGCTCAGATTTATCTTAAATTGATGATAGATGGAGTGTCATCCCAGCCATTTTCAGCAACAACATTGCTGCCCATTGCGCGTCCAGATACTTCATATAAAACACAGATTATCGAGCATTCTCGACAAGCCTTTGCACAATCAAAATCTGGTGTTGAGAAAGAGATTAAAGAGTGGTATGCCGAAGGACAAGATTCCGGTGGCGATGATAGGAATAAAAGAAATGACTCGAAATCGAGTGCTCCGCCGAGAAAGCCGAGGGATACTTATACAAAACCACGTGAAGTAAGGTCTCGTGAGGCACGCTCAGCAGAAACTGTTGTTGAAAAAACTGTGCCGTCTGTCGTCACCCTTGCGACACAACCTTCAAAAAAAAATCCGTTTAAAAAGATAAAAGTAGACAATAGTGGCGTATTGCGGGTAGACGGTGCTATAGAAAAAAAGAGAATGATTTCTTTAAAAGAGGCGGTTGAAATGGATAAGTATAAAGAAAAGAAGGTAAAAGGAAGTAGTCGGGGACCAACTGAGGAAAAACTTAAAACCCTTCGAGAAACGTTGGCTGCTGTAGGTGGTGATTTGTCTGGTAGTAGTTCAAAAGAGACGTCTAAGCGGGAGCGACCAGTAGAAAAAAAGGATTATTCTCAAAATAACGAGGACCAAACATCGTCGGTAAAAAAAGAGATTTCCAAGGAAGTTTTACAAAATTTATTGCGTATAGATTCATGAAATATTTACACCACGTCGTTATCTGCAGCGCATTATTAGTTGGTTGTCCGGTGTCTGCTGATGTGGTGATCAATGAGGTGGCTTGGATGGGGTCTGATGTGTCTACGGCTGATGAGTGGATTGAATTATATAATACTTCTGGCGCTGAAGTCGATCTTACTGGATGGGTACTTGAGACAGAAGATGGTGGTGTATCTGTAAATCTTCTTGGTAGTGTTCAATCAAACGGATATTTTATATTAGAGCGTACAGATGACACATCTGTACCAGGTATTGCTGCAGATGGTATTTACACAGGGGTGTTATCAAATACGAGCGAGGTGTTGTTATTACTCAATGCAACAGGATCAGTGATCGATAGGATAGATAGTGGTGAGGGGTGGGCTAATATTGGTGGAAGTGTTGAAAATAAAGAAACTGCGCAGCGAACTTTTGGTGGATGGGGAACTGGACAGCCTACTCCTCGGGCTATAAATAGCGCAAATCAGGATACAGAAGAAGTAGAAGATCAAGAAGAAGGTGATGATTCACCAACTACAGGTAGTGTGAAAGGATCAAGTACTAGTAGTAAAGGAAGTTCTACAGAAAAGAAGGTAGAACATTTTTCACTACGGATTGAACAAGACAAAAAACCAGCTCTTGTACATACGCCGGTGGTACTTCGAGCAAATGTGCTGGGAATGGAAAAAGAACCGTATCGTGTTTGGTGGAATATGGGAGATGGTACTCGCTTTGAAGGAAAGGAAGTTTATCATACGTATAAATATCCAGGGATGTATTCTGTTGCAGTGACGGTGCGTATTCAGGGTAAAGAATTGGAAGACAGGGTCGCGATTTCTGTTGTCGATCCACTGGTGGAAGTTTCGGTAAATTACGGAATTACTGGTACTGTTGTGGTTGTTAAAAATAAAACAGGCTATGAAATCGACCTCTCATCTTGGAGTGTTGTGTCCGGGGACCTTGTATACGTCATTCCTCATAATTCGTTTATTCTACCAAATGCTACACTTCGTTTTTCATCAAAAAATACTGGCCTTGGTCACGCACGCACCGTGACCCTTCTGTATCCTAGTGGGGTGGTGGCGAGTAAATCTGGCCGGGTAGCTAGTCTTGTGAAGACTCAGGTTGCGTATGCTTCGACCGGTAGTAGTTCAAATAACAGTGAAAAAATAGTAGTTAGTAATGATGTGGTAAGTAAGGAAGTTGTACGTCCGGCATCTGGAGAGGTACCTACCATTCCATCAAATTCAAGTCAAAATGAGACCTGGGTATGGATTGCGCTACTTCTCGGTATAATTGTAGTAGCGATACTTGCAGTTGTTGGACTAAGTATGCATGGAAGGAGTGAAGAGGTGATAGAAATTATTGAAGAATAAATGAAAAAGAAAATACTTATCTTCTCGACATTCTACGCGCCGTTTATTGGTGGTGCCGAGGTTTCTGTTCGTGAGATTACCGATAGGTTACCTGAGTATGAATTTCATTTGATTACATTGCGAATAGATAAACGTCTGGCCAAGAAAGAAAAAATTGGTAATGTGGTTGTTCATCGAGTTGGATTTGTTGGGGGGAGTCGACAAGAGAGGCCAAATATTCGTTTTCCTCTCTCTCTAAATAAGTACGTGTACCCTTTTATTGCATATTGGAAGGCGCGTGATCTTCATAAAAAATATACGTTCGATATTGTGTGGGCAATTATGGCCGCCTATGCAGGAATCGCTGCTCAATTTTTTGTTGGTAAATATCCAAATATTCCGTACGTGTTAACTCTTCAAGAAGGAACATCGCTTGAAGATATTCAGAAAAAAGGTTCATTTATCGGTCCCTGGTTTAAGCAGATTTTCTATCGAGCACAACTAATACATGCAATCTCAAATTATTTAGCAACATTTGCTATTGATATGGGGTATTCTGGACCAGTCGTAGTAGTCCCTAATGGTGTCGATATTAAACGGTTCAGTATTAGTTGTGATGTATATAAGCACGAACAAACAGTAATTGATATTCTTAAGAGGGGTGGAGCAGATGATTCATCTGAAGTGCTGACCGGGCATATTAAGTTTATTATCACTACATCCCGCTTAACTGAAAAAAATGGTATTGATGATCTGATTCGCTCTATAAAATATTTGCCGGACGATGTGAAGCTACTCATTCTTGGTGAAGGGGAGCTTCTGGAGCAATTACGAGAGTTGGTTGTTGAATTAAGACTTGAAAAACGAGTGTACTTTTTAGGGTTTGTATCGCACGAAGATTTACCAAGATTTTTGTGTGTTTCAGATGTGTTTGTCCGCCCGTCTCGTACGGAAGGGTTTGGTAATTCGTTCATAGAGGCAATGGCAGCAAATATTCCGGTGGTCGCGACACCTGTCGGCGGTATTGTGGATTTTCTTTACGATCCAGAAAGTAATCCCGATAAAGAACCAACTGGACTTTTTTGTGAAGTAAACAACCCGAAAAGTATTGCTGATAGGGTACATTTTCTACTTGAGCAACTTGAGTTAAAAAAGCTGATAATAAAGAATGCCTCTACTATGGTGCATGCGAGATATGACTGGAATATCGTCACCCGGCAGATGAAAGAGGAGGTATTTGAAAAAGTGCTCCAGTAGCGTAAACTTGGGCAATGGATTTCTGTTGTGGCAGAAACCTTATAATTAAAGCTATCTATATATGAATATAGGTTTTATAGGGCAAGGTTGGATAGGAAAAAATTATGCTGATAACTTTGAGGGCCGTGGATTTGGTGTTGTTCGATACGGCCTTGAGGATGAATATAAAGATAATAAAGATAAAATAAAGGAATGTGACATTGTTTTTATTGCAGTGCCTACTCCTACTACTCCTGATGGTTTTAGTTCGGAAGCCATTAAAAGTGTCCTTCCTTTAGTTGGTGTGGGTAAAATTGCGGTTATTAAGTCAACAATACTACCTGGGACGACAGAGAAATTACAGGAAGCGTTTCCGGACACGTTCGTCTTTAATTCACCAGAATTTTTGAGTGAATCAACGGCACGAGAGGATGCGGATAATCCGTTTATGAACATTGTAGGTATTCCTGTGGACTCAAAAGAGTATCGAGAAAAGGCTGACACTGTCCACTCTGTTTTACCGAAATCACCATTTTCTCAGGTATGCAAAAGTAAAGAGGCAGAAATTATAAAGTATGCTCACAATATAAGTGGATATTTCCAGATTGTTCTGTTCAATTTGATGTACGACATCGCAAATTCTGTTGGTGCTGAATGGACATCCATAGAAAAAGCAATGCGGGCGGATCCTAATGTCGCTAGTCGGTATTCGAATCCTGTACATAAGAATGGTCGAGGAGCAGGGGGTGGTTGTTTTATAAAAGATTTTGCCGCTCTAAAAATGTTTTATTCAGAAAGATTGGCTGAAGATACGGCGGGTGTAGATGTTTGGAAATCTCTAGAACAAAAAAATATAGAACTCCTAAGACAGAGTCAAAAGGATATAGAATTACTTAAGGGTGTGTATGGAGAGGGGGTCGTAAATTGATATATGAAAAAAGTCCTTATTGCTACGCCACTGTTTCCTCCAAGTATTGGAGGCCCGGCAACATACGTAAAGCTTCTTTCAGAAGAATTGCCGAAGAAGGGAATTGAGGTCTCTGTTGTTTCGTTTGATCTTGTGCGGCATCTACCAAAAGGTATTCGTCATATGGTATTTTTTTGGCGCGTCTTAAAAGAGGCACGAAAGACAGGCCTTGTATTCGCACAAGATCCGGTAAGCGTCGGTCTCCCGTCATTATTCGCCGCTTTTATTTCGCGACGTCCATTTGCTGCTGGTGTTCACGGGGATTATGTTTGGGAGCAGTCAAGGCAGCGTTTTGGGGTGGTAGATTCGATTGATGACTTCCAGCATAAAAAATATGGTTTTCGTGTAGAAGTATTGCGTTGGGTACAAAAAAAAGTAGTTCGTTCTGCCATTTTTACGATAACACCCAGCAATTATTTAAGAGATATTGTTCGGATGTGGACGAGAGAGCCAGAGCGTATTGTGACGACGTACTTTGCTGCTGACGTGAGTTCTATTCAAAAATCTCCCGCTCTTTGGGGAAATGATCGACGTCAAATTTTTACTGCGGGCAGACTGGTTCCTTGGAAAGGGTTTTCGTACCTGCTTGATGTGTTGCACAGCATGCCACCATTGTGGCATCTCCTGATTGTTGGTGATGGTCCAGATAGGGATGTTCTTGAAAAAAAAGTTGCTGCCCTTGGCGTAGCTGATCGAGTACGGTTTACTGGGGCGATTTCTCATAAAGAATTGGTGCGGCATATGTTGGAGTCTGATTTATATATTTTAAATTCATCATTTGAAAGCTTTTCGTTTCAGACGGTTGAGGCTATGAAGGCGGGTCTGCCTGTTGTCGCTACTACTATTGGAAGTTTTCCTGAAATAGTAAGACATATGGTTGATGGGATCTTGGTTACCCCAAATGATGAAGAAGGAATAGTGGATGCTGTGAAGCAATATGAAGATGGTGTATTTCGCCAAAAGATGATTAAAAGTGCCATGTCTCGGGCGGAGTATTTTTCAGTTGATAAAACCATTGATGGTCTTGTTAAGTTGATACAAAAAACTATATGAAAGTAGTAATGTTTAGTTTAGATGAGTCGATTTTGATTAAAGGATCTGAGTCGAATACGCGTTTGGCAGAATATGAAAGTATTGTTGATAGGTTAGACATACTGTTGCCATCTCAGAAAGATACTAATGTCGTATTGAATAGTAAGGTGAGTGCTGTGGGTGTAGGTGGCATGTTTAAGGCAAGTAAGCTTATAAGAATGTATTTTTGTGCAAGAAAAATTCTTGCACGCGGTGATGTTGATTTGATAACAAGTCAAGATGCCTATTATGTAGGTATCTGTACACTATTTTTGTCACGAAGTTTTAATATACCGTTTGAAATACAGGTGCATGGTTTTGAAAAACTGAGAGGACTTCGACGTTTGGTGGTTACCTATCTCTTGCCAAAAGCAAACTGCGTGCGAACTGTTAGTGAGCGATCGAAGAATGTGTTGGCTAAAAAATTTACTGTAAACCTTGAGAAAATGTATGCACTTCCTGTTGTCGATAAAATTGATAGTATTGCGTCTTTTAAAGATCTTGACCAAAAAAAAGATTTTGTATTCTTAACTGTTGGTAGGCTGGTTTCTGTTAAATCTGTTGATTTACAACTCAAAGCTTTTTCGGTCGTTGTTAAAAAAAAACCACATAGCACGCTTTGGATTGTGGGTGATGGGCCGGAAAGAAAACGATTGGAAGAATTAGCAGAAGATTTATTAATAACAAAAAAAGTTGTTTTTTGGGGTTGGCAGAGTGATGTAAAACATTTTTATTCAAAAGCGGATGCTTTTTTGCTAACGTCTTCATCAGAAGGATGGGGACGAGTGGTGGTGGAAGCATCAGCATATAGCTTGCCAACTATTATGACAGATGTGGGGTTGGCAGGTGAATTTATAGTTAATAATAGTAACGGAATTGTAATTAAAAAAGGTAGTGTGACTGAATTGCGAAACGCTATGGAGAATCTTGTGACCAATCCTGAAGAGGGTGAACGGCTTGGTATTGTTGCAAAAAAGTCATTCGATGCTCTGCCGACCAGAAAAGAAATTTTGATTCAACAGCAGACATTTTGGGAATGTTTTATTAGAAAGTCACAATGATAAACTTTTACCTTAAATCTCTACGCGGGTACTGGCCAACTGCCGGCGCATTATCAAAAGGTAAGCTATCAGCACTGGTGTTGTTTGTTGCTTTATTGTCAGTACCCATACGGAAACGTTTGTTTGGTAGAAATCCTAAGAAGGTTCATTTATATCTCAAGTCTCTAGGTACGGTGGAATTTTTTGTGCGTGATGGTGCGGATATATCTGCATTGCGAGAAGTGTTTGCTCAAGGTGAGTATGCTGTGCCAGGAGTACAAATTACCCCGCGACATATTGTAGATTTAGGGGGCCATATAGGATCGGCTACTCTATATTTTAAGTCGGTCTATCCGAACGTAAAAATAACAGTGTATGAACCTGATCCAGAAAATTACTCTGTATTATGTAAAAATATAGAGAAATATAATGGTGTTCGCGTCGTGCAGGCAGCAGTTGCTGATCGGTCTGGGATGATATCCTTGTATAAAAATGCTGGTAGCTCTACTAAATCATCTACAAAAGAAAAGTATCAGGACGCTTTAGCTGTAGAAGTGCGAGCAGTATCACTTAGTGATGTAATCGAGAAAGATGTGGATGTTATAAAATTTGATATAGAAGGTGCAGAGTATGATGTGTTTAAGTCGCTACCAGATGGAATAATAAATCAGATAAAACTCTTTGTAGGAGAGTTTCATTATGGTATTACTAAGAGAAGTAAACAGGAATTCGAGGCTTTGTTTTCTGGGTATGTATTTTCTTGGAAAGATATCGGTATGTCCTGCGCAATGGTGGTGATAGAAAAACAATGAGACTGTTAATAATTACACAAAAAGTAAATAGCAGAGATCCGATTCTAGGGTTTTTTGTTGGTTGGATTAGGGAACTGTCGAGGCATTTTGAAAACATAACCGTAATATGTCTTGAGAAGGGCGAGTATGATTTACCAAGGAATGTTTCGGTACACTCACTAGGAAAGGAGAAAGGGAGTTCAAGAGTAAAAATTCTTGTAAATTTTTACTTATATGTTTTTCGTTTTAGAAAAAAATACGATTCTGTGTTTGTGCATATGAATCCAATCTACGTTGTTTTGGCTGGACTACTGTGGAGATTTGTACAAAGAAAAAAGATATTTTTATGGTATACCCACAAACACGTTGACTGGAAGTTAAAAATTGCTGAAAAGCTGTCTTCTGCTGTATTTACTGCATCTCCGGAGAGTTTTCGTTTAAAGAGCAGTAAGGTGGTTGTTACAGGTCATGGAATTGATACGTCGCTATTTAAACCATCTGAGAAAAAATTACAGCAGGAGAAAATAATTTTGCTAACGATTGGTCGTATTTCAGAGTCGAAGAACTACGAAGTGCTCGTAGATTCAGTGCGTATTTTGAAGGATGCACATTACGATGTCGAGCTTTTGTTGGTAGGGGTGCCAGTACTACCTGAAGATATTGTGTATGAAAAGAAAATAAAGCAAGTTGTACAGGAGCAAGGTCTCGAAGAGGAGGTTCAATTTGTTGGTCCGATATCTAATGAAGAGAGTGTCGGGTATTATCAATCCGCGAATATGTTTGTTCATTCTAGTGAGACAGGTAGTTTGGATAAAGTTGTTCTTGAGGCAATGTCTTGCGGTGTTCCAGTACTCTCATCAAATGATGCATCTGTTCCAATACTTTCAAAGTTTGATTCGCATCTTGTGTTTAAGAAAAATGATGCGGAGCAGTTATCTGAAAATATTATCTTTTTTTCTAGTAATCAATTTAAAGGAGAGGTATTAAAGAATCAGTTCAGGAAAGAAGTTTTGGAATATCATAGTTTGCCAAAATTGATTAAGAAAATTTCTACAATAATTTATGAAAAGTAATAAATCTCAGAAAAAAGTTTGCTTGTTTGGTATATACGACTCATCATATGCTCGCAACAAAGTGTGGCGAAAGGGTCTTGTTGATTTGGGATATCAGGTAGAGGAATGTGTCGTCGATCCAAGTGAGTATGGTAGGTTTAAGAAATATATTTACTTATATAAAAAAGGAAAGAGGATAAAGAAAGAAGAATTCAGTTACATCATCGTTGCTTTTCCTGGGCAAAGTGTGGTGTGGCTCGCGTATCTATTGTTTGGTCGAGATATTGTTTTTGATGCATTTCTTTCATTCTATAATTCAAATATCGAAGATCGGAAGCTCTATAAAAAGTGGCATCCTCTTGCAGTCAAAAATTGGATTCTTGATTGGTATGCGTGTCATCTAGCAAGGTATATTGTTTTGGATACAAATGAACACATCGAATACTTTAAAAAACATTTCTTTGTTTCGTCAAAAAAATGTATACGTATGTTTATTAGTGCCGATACAGAGGTTTTTGCTGAAGGTAAGGTGAATTCACAACAGGATAGAAACTTTACTGTTGAATTTCACGGTAGCTTTATTCCTGTGCAAGGAATTCAATATATTATTGATGCTGCTATAAAACTAAGAGATAAGAACATAGTTTTTTCTATTGTAGGATCAGGACCAGGTATTGATGATTATAAGAAAAGGATTCAGGATGCGGGGATGGCTGAAAAAGTTATATTCCACGGACAAAAATCTATACAGGATGTAGCTCGGTATATTAAAGAGGCTGATGTTTGTTTGGGTAATTTTGGAGATACAACCAAAACAAATCTTGTCATACCAAATAAGGTATTTGAGGCAGCCGCACTGGGTAAACCGATAGTATCTGCACGTGTAAAAGCCGTCACTGAATTATTTAGTGATAAAGAGAGTATTTTGTTGTGTGAGACAGCAAATAGTGCCGATTTAGCTCTAAAAATAGAATTACTGTATAATGACTCTCAGTTACGAAAAAAACTTGGAGAGGGTGCAAAAGAGGCGTTTAATACGTATGCAACTCCTACAAAAGTTGTTCAGCATGCAATGGATTCGATACAGAAAATACGCACATAAGAATATTTGTAAAATATGAAAAATACTTCCGTTATATATACAGCAATATTTGGCAATAAAGATGAGCTATTAGAACCGAAGGTTAAGCCTGAGGGATTCGATTTTGTTTGTTTTACTGATCAGGAGTTCACCTCAGATGTCTGGGAAATACGAAAAAGCAAACGCGAGTGCGCTGATGCAACGCGCGATGCTCGAAAAAGAAAAGTGCTTGCACATAAATATTTACCTGAATACGAGACAAGTATTTGGATTGATGGAAATATACGCATTAAATCAGATCCTACAAATTTTATTGAAGAATCATTAAAGGATGCGAATATGGCAATCTTTAATAAGATGAATAATGCGTGGGACCTTGGAGATTGTGTGTATGATGAGCTTGAGAATTTGCTCGAGATTGGAAGAAAGCGAGGTGAGTATAAAGATGACCCAGAGGTGATGAAGTGTCAAGTGGAGAGATATCGAAGTGAGGGGTACCCGACTCATAACGGCATGATTATTTCGATGATTCTCTTTCGGCGCCACAATGAGCCGGATGTAATAGGGGCTATGGAAAAATGGTGGAGCGAAATTGAAAGTGGAAGTAAAAGAGACCAGTTGAGTTTTAATTATAGTGTTTGGAAAACAGGACTTCATCTGAAGTGGCTTGAAGGAGATTCGCGTGATAATAAATATTTCAAACACACATACCACCCTGAACACCGTCTTTCACTCTGGAAACGTGTCGTAAGAAAGTTGCATATATGGATAAAGGATTAGGATTAGAACAGAAATTAAATAGAGTGAATAACTCAATGTGTGCGTATTATGAGCGGAGTATTAACGGCGGGCTTGTTGGTAAGTTGGGTATTCTTTGTAGGTATCCTCAGTATCTTGTGTGGAATAAGTGGTATCAATTAAAATCTAAAAAGAGGGGCTCTATTAAAACAAAAACATTTTATGGACGGGATTTTTATACAGACTCAGAGAGAGTGTATACATTTGGTGCAATGCCGTCAGAGATAAACCTAACTACTTTCTTTATTAAAAATCTCAAAAAAACAGATATTTTTTACGACGTAGGGGCTAATTGTGGTTTCTATACTTTTTTAGCGGACGAGTTTATTACTCAAGGAGAAATTCATGCATTTGAACCTTCACCAGAACCATTTTTAAAACTGAAAGAGGGGACTCAGCAGAATAAGTGTAATACGATTTTGAATCAGGTAGCTGTGGCAGACAGGAGTGGTGATGTGTTTCTTTGGGATAGTTATAATGATTTTGCTAGTGGTGCTAGTACGTTACTAGATTCAGTTGTGCAGCAGAAAAAGGATAATAAAGGAGTTACATTTAACCAGATAAAGGTTAGGTGTATTACACTGGATGAATATGTCGATGCTACTCGCACGGTCCCCACTGTAATAAAAATAGATGTTGAGGGTGCGGAAGGATTTGTTATTGAGGGCGCAAAAAATTTATTAACTAAACATAGCCCTTTAGTTACACTTGAGGTTTGGGTTGATTCTGTTGATAGATACGCTATATCTAAAAAATCAGTGGAGAAGATAATGGGCTTAGGATATGTCCCTCACAGGATTACTCAGACGGGCAATCTTGAGGTTATTAAAGATGTGCGTTTTGACGCTATCAAAAAAGATCGGTATGATAATTGGCTATTCAGGAAAATATGAAAAATGTCACTGTAAGTGTACTCGTCGCTACAAATAATCGACCAGAAATGCTCAAAGATGCACTTCAGAGTGTTTTTGATCAGAGTTTTCAAGACTTTGAAATTATTGTGGTTGATGATGGGCAAAAGATCTCTGCTGAATCAGTCGTATCTGAATTTGTTGATGAACGTATTAGGTATATTCGTCATACTGAGCAAAAAGGATGTGCAGGGTCACGAGTTACAGGAATAGCTGCAGCGAGGTCTAATCTTGTTGCTTTTCTTGATGATGATGATATCTGGGAGAAGGATAAGCTTAAAATTCAAGTTGAGAAGCTGGTGCAAACACCACAAGATGTCGGTTTTTCTTTTACGGCGGCAACACTTTGTTTTAATGAAAGAGTGACAGTGACAGAAGTTCCCGATGGAGTTGCTAATTATTACGAGCGAGCTCTGTCTGACTTTAGCGGATTTTTATCAGTAACCTTAATGTTTAAAAAAGAAGTATTTGAGACTGTTGGTACACCAGATCCAGCATTTCCAAGTCATACAGATATTGAGTTTATTATTCGAGTCACGCAAAAGTTTAAAGGACTGGGGATTAACAAAACGTTGACTAAGGTAAATATGGAGGAAGGAAGGGAAAGGATGAGTACAAACTTTTCTCGCCGTATTATAGGTCGAGAGATGTTATTAAATAAGCATAAGAGTGAATTTGAAAAGCGTCCAAAGGTGCTTGCTGAACACTTATTTAAACTCGCGTGGTTTTACCGGTCTGATGGGAGGTATAAAGAGGCACGGCGAGTGTATGTGCAAGTTCTGCGACTCGACTTTACTCTCAAGAAGCTTCTGCGCTATGTTAGTATGATTGGGAATGGATTTGGATATAAGTTATATGTGAAAATAAAACATGGATAAAAAGGATATACAGCAACGTTTTGACGGTGTTGCACGATCAAAGACATTCCAAAATATACTTAATGAGTACGATTTAAAAAATAAGTCAGTTTTTGATGTTGGTTGTACGTATGGAGAATTTCTAGCCTATTTCGGAGAGGGTAGTCAGGGTGTCACTATTGTAAAAGAGGAGACGGATGAAGCTGTTCGACGCGGACTTAATGTGGTGACAGGAAACGTAGAAGACTCTAATTTTTCTGTACCAGGGGTATTTGACGTTGTGTTTGCTAATAATATATTTGAGCATCTCTATTCACCTCATAATTTTCTCATTCGAATAAAGAAAAATCTTAAACCAGATGGGGTATTAATTTTAGGGGTACCATGTATACCAAAAATAGTTTTTTTATTACGATTAAAAAAATTCAGAGGTAGTTTAGCCTCAAATCATATTAACTATTTTACGTACGATACTCTTGTAAAGACGGTAAAGAGTGGTGGGTGGGATCTAAAAGTTTGTCGTAGTTTTCACTTTAAAAATCGTCTAATTGATCGATTGATACGAATTATTGTCCCTCATTTTTATGTTGTTGCGACTCCAGTAACTTCGTTTGAGTATTCGTCTAAACGGAAAAAAGAGCTTAAAGGATATGGAAAGGAGTATGAAAATTAACTATATATCTACATATTCAATTCCGTCAAAACGAGCGGTTGGTATTCAAATTATGAATACCTGTAGTGCTCTTGCGGAAGATGGTAATGATGTTACGTTGTGGATTCCTAAACAAGATAAAGATTTTGAGCAATCTGAAGCATTTCGTTTTTATAATGTTCTGCAGAATTTTTCAATTAAGCACGTTTTAATAAAACGATTTGGTCAAGGAAAGATTCAGTACCTTCTGAAGACGTTGTTATATTTGCGTAACGTAAAAAGAGTATTAAAAAACACACCATCGATTATCTATTCCAGGGAGCAAGTTACAGGTTTATTTTTTCCTGGATTTGTATTTGAAGTTCACTATCTCCCGAGACGAGTAACATTTTTTCACAAACTGCTTTGGGGGAGGGCGTCTAGGTTTGTTGTGGTAACAAGTTTTCTGAAAGAAGAGTTAATAAAAAGTGGTTTTTCTGCTGAGAAAATTCATGTAGCACCTGATGCGGTGAATGATGTTCACTTACTATCTGTTATCACTAAACAAGATGCGCGAAAAAATCTTAACCTGCTGCAAGATAAAAAAATAATTGCATACGTTGGAAAATACGAAACACCATTTTCTGGAGGTAAGGGTGTCGATGAATTAATTCAAGCGTTTTCTGAAGTGATACGTGCCGTTCCTGCTGCGTTCATACTTTTGGTCGGTATAGATACTAGGTATATGGAAGAAGTGGAGAAAAAGATAACAAAAGCGGGAATTAAGGGATCCTATAAAATTTCTGCGCATGTCTCTCAAATGTCTGTTGTGGAGTATTTAAGGGCTGCTGATGTTCTCGTGATGAACTATCCTTGGAGTGAGCACGCTGCGTATCAAATGTCTCCTATGAAGCTTTTTGAGTATATGGCAGCACAGCGTCCAATCGTTGCATCGAGGTTACCTTCGATTGAAGAGGTGGTCGATGATTCGTGTGTTTGTTTCGTTGAGCCAGATAATCAGGATGATTTGATACGGGGTATTATTAAAACGATTTCAGATGAAGAGTATGCAAAAACTCTTTCGCAAGCATCATTTGAAAGAGTTCAGTCGTATACATGGAAAAAACGGGCGCAAGGCATACATTCCTTTATAGCTGCAGTGTAATGAGTATTTTTAAAAAAATAAAAAGGAATATCATTTTCGCACCGTTGCTTTTTTATCCTGTAGTGTTTGGTTACTCCTGGTTGTTGTTTAGGAAAGATTTTTATGTATCGTTTCCAACAAAGAATATTACGAAGATATCAACACATTTTATATTTATACTCACTTCAAGAAAAAATAAGAAGAAGTATCTGGTGAAACATAGAAATGTTTTTTCTGATGTCTATTCAGTGTGGCGTAGGGAGGTGAAGCGTTTGCCGAATCAGAAATTTATAAAATTACTGCAGCAGGTAAAAAACAATCAGTTTGCTAAGGAAATTATTCCTGATGTTGAAATATATAAAGGCAGGGTCCTGTGGGAGTATTTAGAACACGCACTACCTGTCTACTCAGCTGATCTTCACTTATCTATAGAGGAGAGGGATAAGATAAGGGCAAAGGTGAAAGATGCAGTTGAAGATCTCTATAAGAATGGAATCATATATGGAGGAATACGAAAACATCATGTTCTTGTTGAGAAGGTGGGGGAGGATTTTCGAGTAGTGTTAGTTGATTGGGATACTGCTCGGTATGTCGAATCTGATAATCGTGTGATAAACTAGTTAAATTATGGACCGAAAACAACAGAAACAGGAAGACCAGTATCGATTTCCTTATCACTATGTTCCTGAGTGGGGCGGTGGACGGTTTACTCAGGTGCAGGCAATGCGTTGGGGCTATGAGTACGCTTCTTACATGGAATTTGTAGTTGAGGAACTACTTAAAAAGAAACACACGCCTAAAAAGCTAATTGATGTTGGCTGTGGTGATGGGCGATTGGTATATGAGGTACGGAAGAATATTCCAACTGTTGATGTTTCAGGTATTGACTATTCTGCACAAGCGGTCACGCTTGCTCGAGCCCTTAACTCAGGTGTCACTTTTCACGTTGGAGATATTGCAGCCCCCTCTTTTGCTATTGGTATCTATGATACGATTACTCTTGTTGAAACACTTGAGCATATTCCTCTTGAGACAATTGGGCAGTTTGTGCAAGGACTAGGGCGACTCTTGGAGAAGGGTGGTAGGTTGATCGTGACTGTTCCATGTTCAAATATTCCTGTGAGTAAAAAGCACTACCAGCACTTCACTCTCGAGTCTCTCAAAGAAACAGTCTCTTCAGATTTTATACTCGAGAGTCATTACTACGTAAACTCCAATTCCTTTCAAGAAAAAATTCTTAAAAAATTTCTACACAACAGACTCTTTAGTTTGAATAAAAACAAGCTCAGTACTTGGATTTATCGGTATTACAAAAAACATCTTTTTCATTCAGACAAGAATACAGCTCGTCGGGTTATTGGAGTGTTTGTAAAAAATAATTAAATTTTATATATCATGGATTGGGGTAATAAAAAAGTACTAGTTCTTGGTGGAGGAGGTTTCCTTGGCTCTTGCATAGTTAATAAACTTAAAGAAAGACAGGCAGAAGTTTTTGTTCCTTTCACAAAAGATAGAGTTGATTTTCGACGAGAGGAAGATTGTATTAAAGTTATGCAAGAGACTGCCCCAAATATAGTCATAAATTGTGCCGCTATTCAAGGCGGTATAGGTTACCATTCTGGCAAACAGGCAGATTTGTTTTTAGATAATGCAAAGATGGGCCTTTTCCTTATGGAAGCCGCACAAAAACAAGGTGTCGATAAGTTTGTTAATATAGTTGCCGGTTGTTCGTATCCTGGATATGTGGAAAAAGACGAACTTAATGAAGAAGATTATTGGAGTGGAGAGGTGCATGACTCCATTTTTAGTTACGGTGTCTCTAGAAAAATGAGTGTTGTTTATGGTAAAGCATTATCAAAGCAATATGACTTTAATTCAATACACCTAATTTTGGCGAATATGTATGGTCCTGGTGAGCATTTTAATCCAGAACAATCTAAGGCGCTTGCTGGTCTTGTGAAGAAGTTTTATGATGCAAAAAAAACAGGCGCTTCACACGTAACTGTGTGGGGTACCGGTAAGCCAATACGAGATTGGCTATATGTTGATGATGGTGCAGAAGGTATATTGAAAGCTGCAGAAGTATATAGCAGTATTGACCCTCTTAATATTTCAAGCGGTATTGGGATTTCTGTTGGAGATCTTGCAGGAACAATAAAACAAACGATAGGATATGAAGGTGAGATAGTTTTTGATACCTCAAAACCTGATGGGGCAATAAAGAAAACATTTGGCATAACCAAAATGAAAAAAGAACTTAATTGGAGACCTCAAACATCACTTGAAGAGGGTATTAAAAAGACAATTGATTGGTTTGATAAAAATTATGAATTTGCGATTAATCACTAAGAATCAAAAAAACGGCATATTGGGTGGTAATGGCCTGTTGGGTAGTGATTTATACAAGTATTTTTCTCAGACAGGAGAGGTGAAATCGATAACGAAAGAGAATTACCAAGAAGAAAAAGGTAATTCTTACGACGTTCTAATCAACGCCAATGGCAATAGTCGCAGGTTTTGGGCGAATGAAAATCCTGTTGAGGATTTTGAAGCGTCAACGGAATCGGTGTATAGAAGTCTCTTTGACTTTAAGTTTAAGAAGTATATTTACGTCTCTTCTCCAGATGTATATATTGATCATTCTAATTTAACTACTACGAGAGAGGATGAGAATAATATAGGGATACGTAATCCGTATGGATTTAATAAGTCATTGTCAGAACAAATTGTTATGAACTACGCTAGTTCATATATCATAGTGCGTCCGGGTGCGCTTTTGGGTCGAGGTCTCAAGAAGGGTCCGATTTTTGATGTACTGCATGACCAACCCTCTTTCGTATTAAAAGATTCTTACTTTCAGTTTATAACTACACGAGCTGTTGCGGAGTGCCTGGACACCTTTCTTGATAAGGGTATACATAATGAGATTTTTAATATTGCAGGAAAAGATCAGACTACGCTTTCAGAAGTGGAGTCTATTTCAAAGAAGAGGATAGAAATATCGCCGAAGGCGACATTGCAGCAATATAAAGTGAATGTTGAAAAAGCTGGTCTTTTGTATCCTCTTGAAACATCTAATAACTATCTACAAGAGTATATAAAATCAATATAATTTCTACCCTCGTTTAGTATTTATTTTGTTAAATTGAGTAACATGGGGTTTTCCTGTATATTTATATGTAATGAAAAAGGACAATAAATCAGGTCTAAAAAAGAAAAGGGTTAGTAAGAATAAGGGGGGATTTAAAAACGTGCTTATAACAGGTGGTGCTGGATATGTTGGGACAGCAACAGTTGCGTTACTTCTCGGAAGTGGTTATAGGGTGCGCGTTGTAGACTCTCTTCGTTTTGGTGGGCAGGCAATAATCCCTTTCTTTTCAAACTCGAATTTTGAATTTATAAAAGGAGATGTTCGGGATCGAAAAGTAATGAAAGAAGCTGTGAAAGGTGTGGATATTATTGTTCACTTAGCTGCTGTTGTCGGCTTTCCTGCGTGTCGAAAAGAGCCTAAACTTTCTCATGATACGAATGTGAATGGAACAAAGGTTGTGGTAGATGTTGCGAATAAGAAAATCCCTATTATTTTTGCATCAACGGGGAGTACTTATGGAAAACTTATTGAAGACTTGTGTACAGAAACTACTCCATTAAATCCACTTTCAAGTTACGGGGTTCAAAAAGCCAAAGGAGAAGGTATTGTAAAGAGAAATAAGAAGTTTGTTGTTTATAGGTTTGCTACAGCTTTCGGTGCTTCTCCACGTATGAGGCTAGACTTATTGCCTAATGATTTTACGTATCGAGCGATACAAGACAAGACTCTCATTGTGTATGAGAAGCATTTTATGAGAACATTTATACATGTGCGAGACATGGCACGTTCATTTTTGTTTGCAATACAAAATTATTCAAAAATGGAAGGGGAGATTTTTAATGTTGGAGATGCTGATATGAACTATAGTAAAGAGGACGTATGTAATATGATAAGAAAAAAGACTGACTGCTATGTTCACTTTGCTGATGTCGGTAAGGATGTAGATCAGCGGAACTATGTGGTTTCATATGATAAAATCGCAAAACTTGGTTTTAGAAATACTGTTTCTATGGATGAGGGTTTGGATGAACTTATTCGTGTGGTTGGAGTTATTGATGCGCAGAATCAGTATTATAACGTATAAGTTTAATAAATTATTTAGTATTTTTATATAGGTATGGCTGATAAAGATTTTCAAATGCAAGAGCCCGTTATTAGATGTTGGAGCGTGTGTATTCCTGATAACGCGGCAGAGGAAGTCTCAAAGACCCTTAAATCAAAGTGGATTAATACAGGTAAAAAAGAAAAAGAATTTAGAGAAAAAGTATGCAGGAGGTTTAAGGCTCCTTACGCTATTGCTTGTACGAATGGAACCACTGCTTTAAAAATTGGGTTAAGCGCTGTTGGTGTTGGATATGGTGATGAGGTTGTTAGTACACCATTTACTTTTATTGCTACTAATACGTCAATATTAGAGTTGGGTGCTAGGCCGGTTTTTGCTGATATTCAGTACAATACTCTTAATATAGATCCAAAGAGTGTAGAAGAGAAAATTACAGACAAAACTAAAGCTATTGTGTGTGTTCATTATGCTGGAAATCCAGTAGACCTTGATGAATTGCGCGCGGTTGCTAAAAAACACGATCTCCCAATCATTGAGGATGGTGCTCATGCAATGGCTTCTGAGTACAAAGGAAAGCCTATTGGTGCTACTGGCGGTATTGTCACCTTCTCTTTTCAGTGTGTAAAGATCGTCACCGCTGGTGACGGTGGTGTTGTTACGACAGATAATGAAGAAATTTATAATAAATTAAAGAAATTATCTTGGTATGGAATAGATAGAGATACAAAGAAGGCTGATGTTTTAGATCCTCTTCCTGCACACCCTGATGGCCTAGGTTTTAAGGCTAATATGAACGACATCACGGCAACTCTTGGTTGTGTTGCTATGGATTATTTAGATGCTGCATTAGGACGTCGTAGGGAGATTTGTGAGAGATACAGAAAAGAACTATCTTTATTGTCAAAAATAACTCTTATAGAATATCAGGATCACTGGAAGCCAAATTATCAAATATTCCCAGTTCATATTAAAGACAGGGAACGTTTTGCCCACTTTATGTGGGATAGAAATATACAGGTAAATATTAATAACAGAAGAAATGATATATACGATATTTTTGGTGGACTTTGTGATTTACCTAATGTAAAAAGAGCCGATGAAGACGTCGTTCTTATTCCTTGCCACACTGATTTAACTAATGAGGATGTTGATAGGATAATTCAGTGTATAAGAGATTACGATGCTATATAGTTGTTTATAAAGAGAGAATTATCCAGTGCTCAGGTAAAAGATCTTTTACCTCTCGGTTAATCTTCCAGTGTTTTGGAGCTATGGTGATTCCTGTTCTATAGTGATCTGAAAGCCATGATCCCCACCACCCAAATGAGCTGTTTGCTAGTATGTGATGCTTGCAGAGCTTCATAAGCTCTATGTCTTCGTGGCCTTTGTCTTGACCTTGGCCAATAAACTCTGTGGGGAATCCTGTGTGAATATTTGCACGCGCCCACTCTATATCATCTGAAAACACGAAATAGGTAGGGTTGTTTAGTTTGTTACGGACAATTTTTTTTGCCTCATCGTAGTACTCAGACGAAGTAATCCCATGAAGCCTGTTCGTTTTTGGGTTATTTACACGATCGTTGCGACGTATATGTAAAGACACGGGATTTTCTACAGCGGCAATCTTCTTAGAAATTGATTGAGAGTATTCTCCTAGGGGCTCTCGTAAGGTAAATTCTTTTCTTACGACATCTTCTATTTCCAAAAAATATTTTTCACTTTGCCAATAGCCGTCAATATAACAAGGGTCTTGCAGATTTAGTATGTCTGGCTGGAAACAGAAATCAGGCTCTGTTACATAAAGCTTAGGGTTATTAAAAAGAGGATTGAGAAGATAGTGACCTAGTCGACCTCGGCGTGGACGACTTTTAAGGAAAGGTCCGAGTTCGTGTTTGTCAGCATAATTTTTATTGATATTAAAGTTTTCTAATGAATACGGGAAAAGTTTAAAAGTTTCAAAGTCACTTATATCAAGTTTGAGTTCAGTCTCATTTCGAAGGGCAAGTGTGCGCCCAATCGCATACTGGAACATTTGGTTCCCAAGTCCGCCCCTTATTCGTGTGATTATCATACTTTGATTTGTTTAATTGAGTTTAATTATATAGTATAGCATTCATGAGACTCACTGTTGTTTTGGTTACATTTAATCGGAAAAAAGTTTTGAAAAAGTTACTTAAGACTTTTTTACATCAAACTGACAAAGATTTTGAGGTTGTTGTAGTATCTGATGGATCTATTGATGGTACGCATGAGTGGCTGGAGAAGTATAAAAATAAGGCGCCATTTGAATTACGTTGGTTCGATACTGGACTTACTGATCGATATGGTTTGGCTATCGCACGCAATATCGGTATTCGGGAAGCGCGGGGAGAAGCTGTTCTTATTTTAGATGATGATACATTCCCAACCGAACATTTGGTTGAGGAGCATAAAAAAAGTGTAAAATCAAGAGTTCTCACTGGTGGCTGGATGCAGCATACAGATCCGTATGAAAATAGAGATGAGCGTATGAGAGAGTATTTAGAAGTATATGGTGATTGTGATCCTAAAGAGTTTACTATTCTTAGTAAGCAAAAGTATGAGGTTGAAAATAATACTTGTATGTATAAGCAAGACTGGATAGATGTTGGATTATTTAATGAAAAGATTACGGGATATGGTGAAATAGGTGAGATATTTGAGCGATTAAAAGCTATGGAGTATAAGTATCAATTTAATCCTCGAGCGAAAATTATTCATAAAGATGAATATAAGCGTTCTTACGGGAGGTTTAAAAAGACCCCGCACACTATCCCAGTCTGGCTAAAGCGGTTTGTGCATCCTATAAAACAGCTGACTAAGAAGTATGTTCCTGGGTTATATCAAACTTTGAAACGACTTATTGGACGTTCAATTTAAGCTATCATCTTTTGATTATTTGTAGGGCGTGCTTAATAATCTTTTTAATGTAGTACCTGAGTGGATCTACTGTATTATTAAGCCAGGCATCTTTTCTGGTATTACTTTCTAGTTTAATAACGGAGGTAGTATTGTCGTTGTCTGTAGAAAAGCCCACGTCGCTTTTAAGGTAGTCGAGACCATCCTTAAGCCCAATAGCACGGGCGATGTGGTCTGCTTCTTGTTCGGAGTCAGACGAGTGGAGAACGTCTCGATAGTCACCATTAGATTCTTTTGCATTATGTAGAGATCTAATTTTTTCTTTAAAGTTGTAAACAGTCTGGCATTGGAGGTATGGTTTTTCGCTAAGCCCTACGTGTTGGTAGTCAGGGTTATTGTTGATGGCAAAAATAACGAGTACGTCGTAATTAGGTGCTTTCTTGAGGGTTTTAATTTTTTTTCTGAGCTGGGATCGTTGTGGTGGATTAAAGGCATATATATCAAACACAAATTGTTTAATATTTTCTATAGGGTATGAAAACATCGTAAATGAACTAAAGTGCTTGTGTTCTTGTAATTTTGACACAATGTCTTGCATATATGGCATACCGACACTCCATATTACGAATGCGCAGTATTCTTTTTGTTTTTTTGTTTGATCCAGCATAGATAGAATGTGTTGTGTTGATAATGGTATGGTGGTGTTGTGAGCTTGTCAATTTAAAGCGGTATGCGATAGTAGGTACTGTTTATGATAAAATAAAAGAATCTTTACAATGTTGCGTCAATTTATACCTAATATAAGCATAAGTCGTATTATAGGTCTGTTTCGATTAGCGAAACGGGCATTTGGTGGCTATCGGTGGCATATCGTGCTCTTGGCGGTACTTGGTGTGTTGGCGGGTCTTCTTGAGGGTATCGGAGTGAACGCTCTTATTCCTCTTTTTTCGCAATTTTCTGGTCAGGGAGTTACGCCAGAATTTGATACTATTTCTCAGCTGATAGCTCGTTTCTTTGGCATGATCGGGATTGAGATGGCCTTGCCGTCACTTCTACTCTTTGTGGTACTTTTGTTTGTGTTGAAGAGTCTTGTACTACTACTTTTTGAATATATAAATATTACTATAAAAAAAAGATACGAACGCGATGAGCGTCGAGGGGTGTATGAGAAAACACTAGATGCAAATTGGTCATATTTAATGACGCAAAAGTCCGGTTACTTGTCGACGGTTATACGAACAGATGTCGCAAGGAGCGCTGATTTATTGAGTAATATATCTTCGATCATTATGGTGATGACAGGGACTTTTATCTACCTTGTTGTTGCTTTTAATATTTCACAAACAGTTACAGTAATGGCATTGGTTGCAGGCATGCTTATTTTTCTTATATTCAAACCTCTTTTCTTTTACGCTCGTAAGGTTGCCAAACAGACTTCTGAATTAAACAAAGAAATGGACAGACATGTAAATGAAAGTGTAACCAGTGTAAAAACTATTAAAGCATTCGGAAGAGAAAGTGGAGTTTCTCGATTGGGGGTGAGTATGTTCGATGCACTAAAAGATCTTTCTATACGATCAGCTTTGTATAGGAAGTTTGCAACGACGTTTATAGAGCCTGCAAGTATCATCTTTATCGCAGCGGTAGTGGCTTTTAGTTATTATCAAACTTCGTACAGCTTGGGGGCACTTGCCGCAATAGTCTATTTGATTCATAGAATTTTTGTATATGTTAAACAGCTTCAAGATAACGCACACGCAATCAATGAATCTATTCCATACCTCGAGCAACTTTTAATGTTTCAAGATGATGCCAAAAAATTCACAGAGACCACTATTGATAGTGGGGATGAACCATTCACGTTCAATAAACGAATTGAGTGTAAAGACGTTTCATTTGCCTACGGTGATCGGGAGGTCTTGAAAGATCTTAGTCTCACAATTAGTAGGGGTGCTTTTGTTGGTTTTATGGGAGTTTCTGGTGGAGGGAAGACAACGCTATTTGACTTGCTTCTGCGTTTATTACGTCCAATGCGTGGCAAAATCACTATTGATGGAAAAAATTGTAGCGCTGTGAGTCTAAGTGAATGGCGAGAAAATGTTGGATACGTGCCTCAAGACACGTCTCTCATTAATGATACGGTTGCTAATAATATTCGTTTTTATGACGCTTCAATATCTGAAGAAGATGTTGTAGATGCTGCCAAGAAAGCATATATGATTGATTTTGTTGAGCAGTTATCTGATGGGTTTGATACAGTTCTTGGCGCAGACGGGGTGGCTCTTTCTGTCGGGCAACGCCAACGCTTGGCGATTGCTAGAGCTCTTGTGCGTAAGCCGGCTATCCTTTTGCTTGATGAGGCGACGAGCTCGCTCGATAGAGAGTCGGAAATAATGATAGAAAAAACACTCAGTGAGCTTCAGGGGGAAATAACTATCTGTGTGATTGCACACAGAATTCGGACAGTTGAACGTGCAGATATGCTTTATGTAATAGATAAGGGACGTGTCGTGGAGTCGGGATCTCCAGATGAGCTTTTGCAAAAGAAGGATAGTTATTTTTCTCGTATACGTCGCTCCAGTATGAGTATGTCGTAAGGCGGGATGAGTTAACTAGTGTTGTGATATGGTAATTTATATGAAAAGTCTGGGAGAACATTTACGGTACTTTATTTTGATTGGTTTATTTATTATTCCTTTTGTGCCACTTATTGTTACAGGATCGTTGTATTTTCCCTTTATTACAGGAAAGGCATTTGCTTTTCGGATTATTGTTGAGTGTATCGCTGCTGCGTGGCTTATTTTAGCACTTTCAAATAAGGAGTATCGTCCAAAGTTTTCATTAATCTTGGGATTTTTTACTGTCTTCGTTGTGACGGTCGGCCTAGCTGACTTGTTGGGGGCGGATCAATATAGGAGTTTGTGGAGTAATTCTGAGAGAATGGAAGGATTTGTCGGGCTCCTGCATATGTTCGTGTACTTTATCGTGGCAGTTTCTGTTTTAAATACGCAAAAGTTGTGGGAGTACTTATTCAAGACATCTATTTGGGTAAGTGTGATCGTTAGTTTTTACTCACTAGCACCGCTTATTGAATACTTTAAAGAAGGTCAGGGAGGTATTCGTCTAGAATCAACGCTAGGGAACGCAATTTATCTCGCTGCATACGTGCTTTTCCATATATTTTTAGCAATGTTCTTTTTTATCAGATCACGTACTACTGGCATGCGGGTGCTGTACTCGGGAATAGTGCTGCTGCATTTACTCATTTTGTTTTATACGGGTACGCGAGGTACGGCACTTGGTCTGGTAGTGGGAGTTTTGGTTTCTACAACACTTGTTGCAATTTTTGCCCGGAAGTATCCATGGTCGAGAAAAATAGCAGGAGGGGTATTACTTGTAGTTATTCTATGTATAGGCGGTTTTTACTCCGCTCGGAATTCTGAGTTTGTTCAGAGCAGCTCAGCGTTGAGTCGATTTGCTAATGTTTCACTTACAGACGGAACAGGTAATGCTCGGTTAATTATTTGGGGAGTTGCCCTCGACGGTGTTCGTGAGCGGCCCATACTCGGATGGGGACAAGAGAATTTTACGTACGTATTTAGTAAGTATTACGATCCAGCGCTTGTTGGGAATGAGTCTTGGTTTGATAGGACGCATAACGTAGTCCTCGATTGGTTTATTGCTGGAGGTGTTGTTGGTGTGACTTTCTATCTATCTCTTTTTGCGTCAGCGCTTTATTTATTATGGAAAGGAAGGACAGATTTGACGGTGATTGAAAAGGCGCTGTTTACAGGACTTTTGGTTGGATATTTTGTACATAACTTATTTGTATTTGATAATAATGTTAGCTATATCCTCTTTATTTCAATCCTTGGTTATATTCACATACAAAGCGATCGAGAATGGATAGTTTCCAGAGCAATGGTAGTTGATTCAAAGAGTTTGATGAGGATCGGGGTGCCAATAGTGGCTATTGTTCTTGTCGCTATGCTCTATGTAGTAAATTTCAAGCCAATCGTTGCGTCGCAAAGTCTTATTATGGCAATGAGAAATAATTCTCCGTCATTAAGTAGTAACTATGGTTACTTTACTAGAGTATTTAAGTACGATACGTTCGTTAGTGCAGAAGCTACGGAACAGATGTCTCGATTTGTTCAGGGGTCTGTAGTGTCGTCAGGGTCTGTTCCAGCGAGTCTTAAAAAAGATTTTCGTCTGTTGGCAGAACAGCAGATCGATAATCAAATAGTACGTACTCCAAACGATGCGCGGTCTGCAGTGTTCGCCGGTAATTACTACCGAGGTATAGGGGAACTTGAACAAGCAATTAAATATTTAGAACGAGCCCATAAATTGTCACCAAAGAAGCCCGATATATTAATTGAGCTTGGTATGACATATCGATTTGCTGATAGAAAAGAGGAAACTTTGGATGTATTTAAGCAGGCATATGAGCTTAATACCGAGTATCCTCTTGCGCAAATGTTCTATGGAGCAGCACTTATTGATGCTGGACAAAAAAAAGAAGGAGAAGAACTTATAGAGAGTATCGATAAAGATTTTTATTATACGGACAGTAATGCTATTACTGTACTGACTCTATATGATTTATATGAGTATGTTGTGGATATTTTCCTGGAGAAAATTAGTCGGAGTCCAAATGATATGGACCTAAAAGCGTCTCTAGTTACGGCATATCTGAAGGCTGGAAAAGAAGCTGAGGCGATTAAATACTTGGAGTATATGGGCCAGGAGTACCCTGAGCTTAAAAATCAACTTGAAGTACACATTGAACGAATTAGATCCGGTGAGCTCGGTGCTAGCTAGTTGCTAGGCTATCCTTGTGTTATATCGGTAAGTATGGTAGGATACTTATGTGAGTGCTAGTCAAAAGCTGGTACAACAACGAATATCTACGTAAAACCCCTCTCCGGAGGGGTTTTGTGTTTATGTATATGCTGTATAATATAGAAAGTGCACCCTTCGGTTTTTGTAGTGGGTAGCGGTTCGCACTCACAATAGATATTTGTTGGAGCTAGCTTCCGCTATCCGCTAGAGATACTGAGGAGGGTGAAATTGCCGCGGACGAAATGTGTCGCGGCTTTTTCATCGTTAATTTTTGTACAATTTGAATATGATTAAAGAAAACATTTCTCTCAATACATATACTGCCTTTAGGGTGGGTGGTCCTGCTCGATATTTTGTTGAGGTGACATCCGTTGTGGAACTTCGAGAAGCTGTTTTGTTTGCAAAAGAAAAAAGAAAAAATATTTTTGCTTTAGGTGAAGGGTCGAATATTCTTGTGTCTGATGATGGTATTGATGACGTCGTGTTACAGATAAAAATAAAAGGTATAGAAGAAAAAAAAGATACTGGTGATAAAAAAGTGTTTGCCTGGGCGGGGGAAGAGTGGGATGGGTTTGTAAAAGAGGTGGTACAGCGAAGGTTTTACGGATTAGAAAACCTTTCTCTTATTCCTGGTACTGTTGGCGCTGCACCTGTTCAAAATATCGGTGCGTATGGTAAGGAGGTCGGTGAGTACATAGAGAGTGTGTTAGTTTTCGATACAGAAACAATGGAAGAAAAAATTCTTTCTAATGCTGAGTGTCTATTTTCTTACAGAGATAGTTTGTTTAAAAAAACGGAAGGCAAAAAGTATGTTGTGTTAGGAGTAACATTTATTCTTTCAGAGTCGGCGCCCCCTTCTTTTGAGTACAAAGATCTTGTTGAGTATTTTACTAAAAAGGCTATAGATAAGCCTACTCCAGAAGAGGTGCGTGCTGCCGTAATTGAGATACGAACTGTAAAATTACCGAGTGTATCTTTACTTGGTACTGCGGGATCTTTTTTTAAAAATCCTATAATTACTAAAGATGCGTACGATACATTATTAGTAAAATATTCTGGTATGCCACACTACTTAGTTTCTGATTTAGAGGTGAAGGTACCTCTGGCCTGGATTATTGATCACGTATTGGGATTGAAAGGATATATAAAAGGAAATGTTGGTTTGTATAAAAAACAACCATTAGCGATTGTTAATTTTGGAAATGCGACAGCAAGTGAGATAAATAATTTTGCAAAAGAAGTTGAGAAGAAAATTTTTGATGCAACAAAAATAATTGTTGAACGCGAAGTGCAGTGTGTTGGAAAATTTTAAAAAAAATTATCCACAAAAAAAATATAAAAAGTATTGTAGAAAAGTTTAGTGTGTAGGATAATTAACGCACAGCATGTTTTTTAAAAACAAAAAGTGTTTTTAAAAAAGGTCGAGTCTTTGTAAAAAATAATTTTTAAATAATCATGCCAGCAAAAAAGAAGACTACTAAGCGAAAGCCAGCGAAGAAAGTAGCTAAGCGAAAGCCAGCGAAGAAAGTAGCTAAGCGAAAGCCAGCGAAGAAAGTAGCTAAGCGAAAGCCAGCGAAGAAAGTAGCTAAGCGAAAGCCAGCTAAGAAGAAAACAACAAAGCGAAAGTAGTCCAACAAAAAAACACCGCTCCTAACAGATCGGTGTTTTTTTGTTGCTTGTTTTTATATGCAAAGGATGGGTTTTGAGTGTGAATTTAGCGTATATTGTGCTATACTCCTCTTGATTATATGGCAATATTACAGTCACTTTTTGGAGATGCAAATAGTCGTGAGTTAAAAACATTGCGACCAATTGTGGATAGGGTTAACTCATTTGAACCTACGTTTGAAGGCCTGTCTGATGTAGAGCTTAGAGGTAAGACAGAAGAGTTTAAGACTCGTTTATCTGAAGGTGTATTGCTTGATGATATTTTGCCGGAGGCTTTTGCTGTGGTGAGGGAGGCTGCAAAGAGAGTTCTTGGTCTACGGCATTTCGATGTGCAAATTATGGGTGGAGTTGTACTTCATCGAGGTAATATTGCTGAAATGAAAACTGGTGAAGGAAAGACGCTCGTTGCAACTCTTGCAACATACCTCAATGCGCTAAGCGGGCATGGTGTTCACGTAATTACAGTTAATGATTATTTGTCACGAAGAGATGCGGTTTGGATGGGGCAAGTGTATGAAGCACTTGATTTAACAGTTGGTGTTGTTAATCACGACGTTTCTTTTTTGTATGATCCTACGCACACAGAAGTTGATGAAGAAAGAGATGAGCTAGGTTCTTTTAAAGTTAAAGATGAATTTCTAAGAGAAGTAACCAGAAAAGAAGCGTATGATGCTGACATAACATACGGAACAAATAATGAATTTGGTTTTGACTACTTACGTGACAATATTTCCTATACTACAGATGGTGTTCGGCAACGAGGTTTCGCCTATGCTATTGTTGATGAAATTGATTCTATTTTAATTGATGAGGCACGTACGCCACTGATTATTTCAGCGCCAACTACTGAATCAGAAGATCTGTATCAAACATTTTCAACAATCGCTTCTAAAATGAATAAAGAGGAAGACTATAAGATTGATGAAAAATTTAAACAAGTTACGTTGACAGATGCTGGTATAGAAAAAGCTGAGCGTCTTCTTGGTGTTGATAATATTTATACAGAAAAAGGAATAAAATATGTACACCACCTTGAGACTGCTGTGCGGGCAAAAGCATTGTACAATCGTGATCAGCAGTACGTTGTAAAAGACGATCAGGTTGTTTTAGTAGATGAGTTTACGGGGCGAATGATGCCCGGCAAGCGGCTATCTGAAGGAATGCATCAGGCAGTTGAGGCGAAGGAGGGTGTAAAGGTTCAGCGTGAGTCCCGAACGTTTGCTTCAGTGACATATCAGAACTATTTTCGAATGTATACAAAGTTGGCTGGTATGACTGGTACGGCTGCAACTTCTTCAGAAGAATTTTATAAAGTGTATGGACTTGATGTTGTTGTTATCCCTACAAATAAGACTATTGCTCGCCTAGATCAAAATGATCAAATTTTTCAAACTGAGCTTGGTAAGTTTAAGGCAATTGCTCGAAAGGTGAAGGAGGTAAATCAAAAAGGTCAGCCTGTTTTGATCGGTACTGTTTCTATAGAAAAAAACGAATTACTGTCAGATTTCTTGAAGAAAGAAGGTGTGGTTCACGAAATGCTTAATGCTAAAAACCACGAACGAGAAGGAGAGATTGTTGCTCAAGCTGGACGAAAAGGGGCGGTTACGATTGCAACCAATATGGCCGGCCGTGGAGTCGATGTTAAGTTGGGAGGTAGTCCTGCTACACCAGAAGAGTACGAAGAGGTGAAGAGACTCGGCGGCTTATTTGTCCTTGGTACAGAGCGACACGAGGCACGTAGAATCGATAACCAGTTACGAGGGCGGTCTGGACGACAAGGAGATCCTGGAGAAACACAATTTTTTGTCTCACTGGAGGATTCGCTGATGAGGGTATTTGCTTCAGACTTTATTAAAGGAGTAATGGGAAGGTTTGGTATTCCTGAAGACCAGCCGATTGAGAATAAGTCTATTAACCGCTCTCTCGAGTCAGCTCAAAAGAAAATCGAAGGATTTCATTTTGATGCTCGTAAAAATGTTCTGCAATACGATGATGTGCTAAATACTCAACGAAAGACTGTGTATAAAATGAGGTATTCAATCTTATTTGGCAGTCAGGATAATCTGGTTGGGTACGTGCGGTCTATTGCTGATGGTCGTGATGAAGATAAAGATTTCTTATTAAAAAAAGCAGAAGCTATTCATACCAGTGCTGATTTTTCAGAAAACCTTCGAAGGGTCGTGTTGCGTACGATTGATTTATTTTGGGTAGATCATCTTGAGATGATGGATTATATGCGAAGCAGTGTTAATTTGCGGGCGTATGGGCAGCGTGATCCATTGGTTGAGTACAAAAAAGAAGGGTTAAGGTTGTTTAAGGAAATGCAAAATAGTATACAAGACGAAGTAGTTTCTATTCTTAAGCGTGTGGATGAACAGGAAAAAATAGCTGTTGAAGAGCCATCCAATTTGCGTGAGATTCATCGTCAGGCTAATGCTATTGCGGGAAATAACATGGCAGTAAGTAAGCCATCGCCACAGGTGAAAAATGAAAAGGGAGAAAAGATTGGTAGGAACGATCGTGTTGTTATCGAAAAAGATGGAAAACGTCAAGAGCTGAAGTGGAAGAAGGCTGAAGAACTCGTTCTACATAATGGTTGGAAGTTGGTTAAGTAGAAAAGGTACTGTTTGTTTCTGGTGCGTGGTAGGATAGTAGTGAGTATGAAGAACGTCATATATTATTTTTCTGTATATATTCGAGGTATGTGTATGGGGGCGGCAGATGTTGTTCCGGGCATATCTGGCGGTACGATTGCTTTCATTACAGGTGTATACGATACACTTGTTAAAAGTTTGAGTGAATTAGATATAAAAAGTTTTTCTCTACTGATGCGCGGTAGAATGTTACAGTTTGCTAAGAAAACACATCTTCTGTTTTTGGCGACACTGTTGGCGGGAATACTTACATCAATTATTTTATTTTCTGAGTTGATCACATACTTACTTGTAACCTATGAAGAATTAGTATGGGGATTCTTTTTCGGTTTAGTGCTTGCTTCTTCGGTTATTGTATTGAAACAAATACATCGATTTAAGCCTACGACAGCATTGCTGCTCGTGGTCGGTGTTGTCGTGGGCTACTTGACGGTCACGCTTTCTTTTGTGGAGACACCACACACTGCTTTGTATGTATTCTTTTCAGGATCGATTGCAATAGTTGCCGCTATATTGCCAGGTATTTCGGGCTCGTTTATTTTACTGATTTTAGGTAAATATGAATTTATACTTACTTTAATTTCTAATGCTTCTAATACGTTTAAAAGAGTACCGGCTATTTTTATGGAAGGTGGAGTTACAGCAGTATTTGCTGCTGTAATGACTACAGAAACGTACTTACTTACTGTATTTGCTGCGGGGTCAGCTGTTGGTTTGGTTGTGTTTGCTAAAATATTACGGTACTTATTAAAAAATTACTTTAATGCAGTAATGGCGTTGTTAACAGGGTTTATGTTGGGGTCCTTGTATAAAGTATGGCCGTGGAAAGAGGGCGGTGTATCGGGGGAGGTAAATACCTTTCCGTCTGAGTTAACTTTGTATTTGGGGTATACGATAGCTGCGGGTATTGTGGGTGTGCTTATTGTCTATGCAATTTATATATTGTCTGGAAAAAAGGCGCTCTACTAAGGCTTTGCTGGTGTGGTAATATATAAAAAAGTTAATATAAAGTTGATTATGAAAAAAATAGGATGGATTGTTTTAATATGTATAGCTATTGGGGCGGTGGTGTTTGTTTTTATGGCTCCAGAAAAACCAGGTAAATTAGATACATTTGCTCAGTGTGTAAATGACAGCGGAGCGACATTTTATGGAGCCTTCTGGTGTCCGCACTGTACAGAGCAGAAAGGACTGTTCGGTAGGTCTGCGAAGTTGCTTCCATATGTTGAGTGTTCAGCGCCAAATGGGCAGGATACACTCCCTGTATGTATAGAAGCTGGAATTGAATCGTATCCAACGTGGGATTTTGCAGATGGTGAGCGAATGACAGGTACAATTCAACTCGACGTATTAGCAGAAAAAACTAGTTGTGAATTACCTCAGTAATAAAAAATATGACAGGTAGTGCCGAAATAGTAACATCCGTCTTGGCCTGGCTTGCCCTTGCTTCGCACGTTGGTCTAGTTGTTGGTGTAGTGAGCCTTGTATTTGCTCGAAAAAGGTTTGCTTCGTTGTTTCAGTGGATTGCAAATAATGCTGCGGCTATTGTATTTGTTGTCGCACTTGGCGCGACGCTAGGTAGTTTTGTGTATTCAAACATTTTCCAGTTTATACCGTGCGACCTTTGTTGGTATCAGCGAATCTTTCTTTTCCCACAGGTTGTCATTTTAGGAATAGCTTTGGTTATCAAGGATAAAAGGGTTGTTTTATACAGCCTTGCGTTGTCTCTTTTTGGGCTTGTGATTGCGTTGTATCATTGGTCCGGCCAGCTTTTTGGTACAGGAACAGGGTTCTGTTCAAGTGGAATAGACTGTAGCAAGACCTATTTTTTGAAATTTGATTACATTACAATCCCGATGCTTTCAGTGACAACCTTTGCGATTATACTCTTTGTATTGGTGGTTCAGAGAATAGTGGAAAAGGGAAATAAAGATGTGATACGATAGGAATATGACAATTCAACGAGTACAAACTGGTTTTTTTATCGCAATGCTTACTGCAGTGACGGTGTTGGTTTTTTTGGTTTTTAAGCCGATTTTTGGCATATTGTTCCTTTCACTTATTTTTGCAATCATCGCATATCCGCTTAACCATATGATGCGACGTTACTTTAGTCGGTACGACAGCCTGTCTGCTTTATTGTCGGTTTGTGCGGTTGTGGTATTTATACTTATTCCGTTAGCATTTTTTACCTTTCTATTATTTCAAGAATCAGTAGAGTTGCTGCGGTCTGTTCAAGATGTCGATCGAGCTGGTGTCATTTCGACATTCCTAGCTACTATTGAGTCATATGTCCATATATTTTTTCCAGATGCCGAAATTAATTTACTGCAATATGTCGACATCCCTTCCATTGTTCAGCAGGTAGTAGGGTGGATTACGCACAACATAGGCAGTTTGTTTTCGAGTGTCTTTAAGTTGGTGCTTGGCATATTTATTATGCTTGTGTCACTGTTCTATCTTTTTAAAGATGGAGAAAAGTTTGTTGCTCAGTTTAAGAAGATTAGTCCTCTCGACAATCATTATGATGAAATTATTTTGAATAAAGTAAAGGACGCAGTGAATTCAGTGATTCGAGGGCATATTATTATCGGCGTTCTTCAGGGTATTATGACGGGTATTGGGCTTACTTTGTTCGGGGTACCAAGTGCTGTGATCTGGGGATTTGTGGCAGCGATTGCTTCGTTTATTCCAACCGTGGGGACAGGAATTGTGCTTGTGCCAGCTGTTGCATATCTCTTTTTTACTCACGGAATACTCTATGCTCTTGGTATGACTGCGTGGGGTATTGTGGCGGTAGGATTGATTGATAATTTGATTGGGCCGGTACTAATTCAACGAGGTATCAAGATTCATCCACTGGTTATTCTTTTGTCTGTACTTGGCGGGTTGGAATTATTCGGTCCGATTGGTTTTATCGCTGGGCCAGTAGCTGTAGCGTTGTTTGTTGCATTGATCACAATTTACCCTCTTATTCTTAATAATTCCCGAGAAGCAGACGTTACTATTAATCTAAAATAATATGATTGAAATTATAAGTCGCTGGATTATTGTGGCGCTGTCTCTTGTGCTAACAGCCTATCTTATTCCTGGTATTGAAGTACCGAGTTTTTACGTGGCACTTATCGTGGCTGTATTACTTGCGCTAGTCAATGCTATTATTCGACCGGTTTTAATTCTCCTTACATTACCGATAACAATTATTACATTAGGATTATTTACCTTAGTTATTAATGGATTACTGTTTTGGATGGTCACTCTTTTTGTTAATGGTTTTGAGGTGGGAGGATTTTGGACAGCAATGATAGGTGCGTTTATCGTCTCTATTTTTAGCTTTATCGGCAGTCGATTTATTAAAAAGACTGACGAATGAAAAAGCCAGTGATAGTCACTCATAACGGCAGGTTTCATACAGATGAGCTATTTGCAGTTGCTACGGTACTACTTGCTAATGGTGACTGTGAGGTAGTTCGGACTCGCGATGAGAAGTTAATTAAAAATGCAGAGTATTGTTTGGATGTCGGTGGAGTGTATGATCCAGAGCAAAATCGTTTTGACCACCATCAGTCAGAGGGAGCTGGTCTGAGAGAGAATGGTATCCCGTACGCGACGTTTGGTTTGGTGTGGAAGCATTTCGGCGAGCAACTTTGTAGTTCAAAGGTAGTTGCAGAGAGTGTTGATGCTGACTTTGTTCAGCCTATCGACGCTATAGATAATGGCGTGATGGTATGCACCCCAAGTATTGAAGGAGTGTATCCATTTACTGTTGGAGGTGTTTTTTCAGTATTTAATTCTACATGGAAAGAAGACGACTCTCTACAAGATACGTTTTTTATGGAAGCAATAGTGATAGCAAAAAGGGTTATTGAAAGAAAGATACAGGCAGTTTCGGACGTAATAAAGGCAGAAGACCTGGTTTCGGAGGCCTATGAATCTGCCGATGATAAACGACTTATCATTTTTAATGAATATGCTCCAGTAAAGGGAAAAATTTCAGAGTTTGCTGAGCCTCTGTACTTTATTCAGCCTGATTTTTCTAACAGTACTTGGAGAGTCTGTGCTGTCTCAAAAGATAGAAATACGTTTGAAAATAGGAAAGATTTTCCAGTTTCTTGGGCTGGTAAGCGTGATAAAGAATTGGTAGAAATTACTGGAGTTGCTGATGCTCTGTTTTGCCATCGAGGACGCTTTATTTGTGTAGCTCAGTCTAAAGAAGGGGCGCTGGCTTTGGCTGCGCTTGCACTTACTGCGTAGGTTCTGTACTCTTCAGTATGGAGATGATAACTCGTACAAAATAAGGAAGGAGTCTGATATGGTGGCGTTGAAAGGTGTGATTTCAGTTTTATGTGAAGCCTATTGCTCTAATCCAGAGAAGTGTCCTGCCGAACTGAGGTTGTATATAAATAACCATCAAGGGAAGGATCGTTTCTTGATTACCAAGTGGGCAAGTGAAAATGATGAAGCGGCTTGGTGTTGGTACGATAAGCAAGAGCAGGCGTCACGAGTCAAATAAATTACGTAAGGGAAAAACTGCCACAATCAACCCCACCTCTGGGATACGGAGGTGGGGTTCTTGCATACAGAGGCAAATGTCTGTAGGCTTCACCTATATGGCACTAATAGATGAATTACAAGTAAATATTACAGCAGGACGTGGTGGCGACGGTGTCGTCCGATGGAGACACGAAAAAAGCCGTGAGTTTGGTGGCCCGAGCGGTGGAGATGGTGGTCGAGGTGGCGATGTCTATGTTGAGGGTAATCGAGACCTGGCTATTTTGGCACAGTATAGAAATAAGAAAGAGTTTGTGGCAGAAAATGGCGAGAGTGGAAAGGGAGGAAGTAAGCACGGTAAAGATGGAGAAGATTACATAATCAGCGTACCTGTCGGATCAATCGTTACAAATCTTGAAACCAGAGAAGTAATTAGAATTGACGGAGAAGGTCAAAAAAATCTGATCCTCAAAGGAGGCGCGGGAGGAATAGGTAATGAAGCATTTAAGTCATCTACGAACGTCAATCCATTTAAGGCAACGAAGGGCAAGCTGGGACAGCTGGCAGATTTTCTTTTTGAGTTGGAGCTTGTTGCTGATGCCGGACTCATTGGGTTACCAAATGCAGGTAAATCAAGTTTACTAAATGAACTTACGAATGCACATTCAGAAGTGGGGAGTTATGCGTTTACTACTCTGGAACCACATCTCGGGGCACTTCATAAGTACGTATTAGCAGATATTCCGGGGCTGATTGAAGGAGCAGCCCTTGGAAAAGGGCTGGGAGATAAATTCCTTCGACACATTAAGCGTACGAAGGCGCTGATTCATTGCGTATCACTTGAAGAAGAGGATGTGGTAAAAACCTATGATGTTGTCAGAAAAGAATTGTTCGACTATCAGCCTGATCTATGTGACAAACAAGAAATTATTGTTTTAACAAAGAGTGATGTGGTCTCGGAGGAGGAATTAGAAGAAAAGAAAAAGCTAATGTTAAAAAAGAGTCAGCACTTGTTTACTGTCTCTATTCTTGATGAAGAATCATTAAAAAACTTTAAAGATAGCCTCATTAAATTACTTCGTGCTATGTAAAAGTGGTATACTTGTACACAAAATATGGATGATTATACAGTAACAATTGGTTTGGAAGTACATGCTCAATTGAGAACAAAGACAAAAATGTTCTCAAATGCCAAGAATGATTCTGAAGAAACAAGGCCGAATGTAAACGTAACACCGATTGATTTAGGGCATCCTGGGACGCTTCCTACGATAAATAAACAAGCCGTACGGTATGTTTTGACCGTAGGTGTTAGTATTGGCGGCGAGCTGGCTGATTTTACAGAATTCGATCGAAAAAATTACTTCTATCCAGATATCCCGAAGGGGTATCAGATAAGTCAGTACAAGTATCCACTTGTAAAAGGAGGGGAGCTTGCTGGTGTTTCAATTACACGTATTCATCTTGAAGAAGATACTGCTAGGTCTACTCACGAAGAAGGTGACTACAGTCTGGTTGATTTTAATCGAGCAGGAACACCACTGCTTGAATTGGTTACAGAGCCGGTTATTCATTCCGCGGAGCAAGCTTCAATGTTTGCTCGTGAATTGCAGTTGCTGCTACAGTATCTTGGAGTAAGTGGAGCAAACCTTGAAAAGGGTGAGATGCGTATTGAGGCAAATATTTCGGTAAGTAAAACCGATGTACTTGGAACAAAAGTAGAGGTAAAAAATCTCAATTCTTTTCGTTCTGTTGAAAAATCGATTGCGTATGAGATAGAGAGGCATAAAGAATTGTTGGAGGGTGGGGAAAAGATTGTTCAAGAGACACGTGGATGGGATGAGGTAAAAGAAGCAACATTTTCACAGCGAGTAAAAGAGGATTCTCACGACTATCGGTATTTTCCAGACCCAGATTTACCAAAATTAAAAATTTCAGAAATACCCGAGTTTACTCTGGAAGCGTTAAAGGAAGATTTACCGGAATTGCCGTGGGAGAAGCGGAAGCGGCTTACAGATTCTTTTAGCCTTCCTCCAAGCACTGCTGAGTTGTATGTTCGCTCATCTGTGTGGGGTGGGTATTTTGATATGGTTGCTAAAGAGTGCTCTGATAATGAGGCAGTGACACTTGCCTCAAACTATATATCGAGTGATTTGTCAGGTTTGTTTAAGGGAGTGTCTGATGACATTATGAAGTCGGAATTGCCGGACGCGAAACAATTTGTCGAGCTTATTGTGATGGTAAGAGATGGACAGCTTTCAAGTCGGGGAGCTAAAGATGTATTGTCGCTGCTCGTAAAAGAAAAAGGTATAAGCCCTAAACAACTTGCTCAGACTCACGGACTACTTCAGCAAAGTGATGAAAATGAACTTGCAGAAATTGCTAAAAAAATAGTAAATGAACATTCTGGTGTTGCTGAGGAAGTTCGTTCAGGAAAAGAGAGTGCCTTGCAATTTCTTGTGGGGCAGGGGATGAAAGCTACTAAAGGATCTGCTAATCCAGCAATGCTTCAAAAAATATTTAGAGACTTGCTAAGTAAGTAGTATTTTTGTGTGCAAAACGTGTAGTGAGAATTAGATAGTTGAGGTTGTTGAAAAAAGTTGACTAGTAGATATTATATATTGTATAATACAAAAGCTTGGTATCGGGTGGTTACTCTTTTTTGCATTGTAAAAAAGGGAGGAAAGTCCGAACATTCCCTACGTAACAGTAGGAGCAGGGTAGCGGGTAACGCCCGTCGTCTGCCTGTAAAGGTAGATAGAGGTGCGAGCAGAAACGCTTCGTGACGCAAGTATCGAAGCATCCAATGCATTTTGTGCGCTGGATGAGTTGGATTATATAATAAGGTTCAAATGAAACGGCAAAATCCTTACTTGAATGCAAGGCCGTGCTCTATGGGTAACCATAGAGAGTGCCGCTTGATCTGTACGGTAACGTACGCGACAGATAAATGATCACCAAGCTGCACTTGTGCAGCTGACAGAATTCGGCTTACAGATACTAAGCACAACTATCACAAAACCCGCCTTTTCGGCGGGTTTTGTGCGTTATGCTCATAGTTATATTTTCTTGCTTTGCTATACTGGTACATAAGTTTTAGCAGAGATGTGGAGCCATTATGCAACAGAACTATTATGAAAATAACTAGACTACTATCAATTGATGGAATGTCTGCAGTGGTTGTGCTGATGACACTTTTCGTAATTCCCTTTTTAGCAGTACCATCTCACTATGTACAAAACTTCCCATCTCAAACAATTTTTATTTCCATCGGCGTTGTCATTGCTTTTCTGTGTCTTATCGCACTTCTTATAAAGAATGGAGGTGTCGTTCAGGTTATGCATCCATTTTTTTTATGGGTTGTATTTATGCCTTCTATTTTTCTAACATCAGCTCTTTTTTCTGATGTACCGTGGCGTGGACTAACGGGGTATTCCTATGAAGTGGGTACATTTGGTTTTGTTGCGATATTGTTTTTACTGATGCTTATTGTTTCTGTGGTATTTAGGACTAAGGAAGTGATGATGTATACTTATACTGTTTTCTTTATAAGTTTTTTTCTTATTGTCGCACTGTATGTAGTTGATGTGGTGCTGAGAACTGGAGGTATTGCCGGTGTGTCACTCGTTAAGATGGTAGTAGATATGGTTGGTGGTTGGTATGATGTAGGGTTTTATTTTGGTGCATTGGCACTTTTGGGAATGATGACAATTGAGATGGTGCGTTTAACACGTAGTCATTTGTACGCACTAGCTGCACTTATTGTAGTGTCACTTGCGGGTGTAGTAGTAGTAAATATTTCAACAGTCTGGTTATTACTCGGAGGTCTGTCTTTGCTATTTTCTCTATATGTATTATTACATAGCAACAGGCTTGAGGTGGAGAGGGTGAGGCAGAAAAAGGTTCCGTTTGTTGCAATTATACTCACACTCCTCTGTGTAATTTTTTATTTTTCAGGAAACTATATTTCTCAGTACGTACCTGTTACATATTCTAGTGATCGTTTGACTACTTCTTGGGAGGTGACTGGTATTATGTTTGAACGTGTATTTGCAGATGTCTCTTTATTAGGAAGTGGTCCGAATGGGTTTAGTGCTGAATGGGCCAGTTATATACAGGAAAAGGAGAATACTGTTGGGTTGGTTGCTGAGGCAGAATACAGTGCTGGACTAATTCCGACATTGGCAATTTCTACTGGCATTATAGGAACTATTGCTTGGGCTCTTTTTTTCATCACCTATTTAGTTATCGGAGCGGTGTCTATTCGGAAAATAGTTGATGGTGTTGTGTCGAGGTATTTTGCCGTTTCGTCTTTCGTGGTGTCATTGTTTTTTTGGATTACTGCAGTAGTATATACTCCAAGTGTTCTTCTTTTTTCACTAAGTTTTTTCTTTTCAGGTTTTTTCCTGTCGTCGCTATATCTCAATGGGATTTTTAAAGGGAAAACGTTGATGTTATTTATGTCTCCGACAAGAAGTGTTGTGCAGGCAATCGTCATTGTTTTTTTGTTTATTTCAAGTAGTACATTTGGATTCTCTGTTATAAAAAAAGCGACCGCTTCGCACTACTTTAAGCAAGCTATGAGTTTGTCAATCGAGAATGCAGAGGTCGAGAGGTTGGTGAATATGGCAATTCGTATTGATGAAAATGATATCTACTATTGTGTATTGTCTAAAGTTCATCTTGCAAAAATTGATACTCTGCGCTTGTATGTGCCTGATGAAGGTATGTTGCCTGGTGAATATGAAAGTATTCGTACTATGGCAATAGATGATGCTCGTCAGGCAGTGGCGAGTGATCCAACCAATTACCGTAACTGGATATGTCTTGGAGATGCATACGCGTCCTTGCCTAAAGGGGGTGGCGTTGCTCGTGCTGAAGATGCGTATCGTCAGGCTCTTACGTCTCATCCGCATAAACATTTGGTATATACTTCACTGGCACAACTCTACTGGATGAGTGGAAACATTGACGATGCTAGTCGAGAAGTGCAAAATGCACTCAGTGTAGAGTCAGACTACACCGAGGCACTTTTACTGCAATCGAAAATTATTCGAGAGAGGGATAAAGGAGGTGATAATACTATTGTATGGTAGGTAAACTATTTGGTTGGATAGGGAAAGAAATTAATGGACTACATCAAGCTGCGTACTTGTTGGCTTTTTTCGCACTTCTTTCTCAGATTCTAGCACTTGTTCGTGACAGACTTCTGGCCCACTTTTTTGGGGCAAGTATTTCTTTGGATGTGTACTACGCAGCATTTAGAATCCCTGATTTTATTTACATATCAGTTGCGTCGATCGTTTCCTTGTCGGTACTTATTCCGTTTCTGGTTGGAAAAATGGAAGAGGGTAAGGAGGCTGAAAAAGAATTTATTAGCAGCATTTTTTCTTTTTTTGCGATACTTATTATTACCATAAGTGGAATTGTTTTTATGGCAGCACCATTTATTGTGCCAATTATTTTCCCTGGATTTGCTGGAGAGTCTCTCGATCTACTTATTAAGAGTACGCGCATCCTTCTTTTTTCTCCGATCTTACTTGGAGTATCAAATCTTTTTGCAAGTATTACCCAAGCCTATCGTCGGTTTTTTGTCTACGCCATCAGTCCGCTTGTATATAACATCGGAATTATTTCAGGTGTGCTATTTCTAATGCCCGTCTTTGGTTTTGAGGGGCTGATTTACGGCGTGGTCTTAGGAGCGTTTCTTCATTTGGCTGTGCAGATACCATTTACTTGGAGTACGGGGCAGTTGCCGCGGATTGTTTGGCCAAACTTTTTTTTGGTATGGAAAGTACTTATACTGTCATTCCCGCGAACAATCACACTCAGCATCAATCATATTGCCATTATCTTCTTACTCTCTTTTGCGTCACTGATGGCCAGCGGCTCTATTGCCGTATTCAACTTCTCGTTTAATCTACAGTCAGTGCCGCTTTCAATTATTGGAGTAAGTTACTCGCTAGCAGCTTTCCCAACGTTAAGTCGATGGTATGCGAAAGGGGAGTATCAAAAGTTTGCCGATAATATTAGTTCGTCTGTACGACACGTCATTTTTTGGTCTATTCCTATCACGATACTTTTTGTAGTATTACGAGCTCAAGTTGTACGTACCATACTTGGATCAGGAGAGTTTTCTTGGATCGATACTAAGCTAACTGCAGCAGCCCTAGCTATTTTTGCAATTTCAATATTATTTCAAAATATTGTTGTGCTTCTTGTGCGAGGTTTTTATGCGGCAGGTAATACATACACGCCACTTTTTGTGAACATTTTTTCAGGTGTAGTTGTGGTTGTATCTTCATACTTTTTCATCCTACTACATAGCACTCAAGATGGTTTTAGAAATATGATCGAGATGCTATTACGAGTTGAAAATGTTCCAGGCACTGTCGTGCTGATGCTTCCACTTGGTTACTCAGTCGGGCTGGTTATTAACGGACTGCTTCTGTGGTTTTTGTTTGAACGACGGTATGTGAAGATCATAAAAAATATGTATGTATCGCTCTATCAGAGTCTTATCGCTTCGCTTGTTTTGGGTGTGTTTACGTACCTCTTTCTGCAAGTGTTTGCCGGGGTATTTGATTTGACGACATTGCCAGGAATATTCCTGCAAGGTCTGTGCTCTGGTCTGGTAGGTATTGTCGCCGGTATTGTGATGTTAAAAATACTACATAGTAAAGAGCTTGATGTGGTTATTTATACACTTCGAAATAGAATATGGAAGACTAAGGTGGTTGGTCCTGAGACAGAGATTACGTCGTAAAGCTTTCTTTTACCTGTGCTTCTGTTACTATGGCCCTATCTATTTTTACCCCTCTACTGAATGGGTGGTAAGATAAAAAGTACAAAGACTATATGAAACATATTAGAAATTTCTCAATTATTGCTCACATTGATCACGGCAAGTCTACATTAGCTGATCGAATGCTTGAAATAACAAAGACTGTTGAAAAACGGAAGATGAAAGAGCAGGTACTCGATAGTATGGAGCTTGAGCGTGAGCGGGGTATCACTATTAAGATGCAGCCGGTGACAATGAAGCATAAGTTTGGAGGTGAGGAATATATGTTGAACTTGATCGATACTCCAGGGCATATTGATTTTTCATATGAGGTCTCTCGAGCCTTGCGGGCTGTTGAAGGGTCTATTTTACTTGTCGATGCATCTCAAGGTGTGCAGGCACAAACACTAACGACACTTCATATGGCACGCGAGATTGGTCTGACTATCATTCCTGTACTCTCTAAGGTAGATGCACCGCACGCACGTATTGATGAGGTGAAGCTTGAAGTTGCGCAACTTCTCGAATGTGATGTTGATGATATTTTAGAAACATCTGGTAAGACAGGTTTTGGTGTTGAGAATCTTTTGAATGAAGTAATTAAAAGAGTTCCAGCTCCAAAAGAATCAAGAGTGACTGATGAGCTTAGCTCACTAGTTTTTGATTTTGAGTACGATAATCATCGAGGTGTTATCGTCTACATACGAGTAATGGCTGGTCAGGTTCGGAAAAATGAAGGGCTGATATTTAAAATTGCTGATGAGAAATTTAATGCACTTGAAACAGGAATATTTTCTCCGGGAGAGACACCTGTTGAATATTTGCAGGCTGGAGAAATTGGTTACATTGTGACAGGTATTAAAGAGCCGGGGGTAGCTTCTGTAGGTGATACGGTTGCAACTCAAAGAGGAGTACATCCGGCGCTGTCAGGATATATGAGTCCTCAGCCAGTAGTTTGGGCATCAGTATATCCAGAGAGTCAGGATGATTTTGTTATGCTCCGACAAGCACTGGATCGCTTGAAGCTTTCTGACTCGTCCCTTTCATATGAAGAAGAGTCATCTGGGAGTTTGGGACGTGGATACCGATGTGGATTTCTTGGAATGCTTCACCTTGAAATTGTTGTTGAGCGACTTCGGCGAGAGTTTCGCCTTGAATTGATTGTAACTAACCCAACAATTACCTATGAGGTGGAGTATTTAAATGGCAAAAAAGAAAAAATATATACGCCAGCATATTTTCCAGACGACGGATTGTTGAAGAGGGTTGTTGAGCCGATTGCTTCACTTCGAGTGATTGTACCTTCAGAGTATGTTGGGGCAGTAACGCAACTACTTTTTGATCACGAGGCGGAGGTTCAGAAGACAGAGGTATTTGGAGATAATCGAATGTCTATCGATGCATTGATGCCATTACGAGAAATGATGCGAGGTTTTTTTGATAAAATTAAAAGTGCTACGTCGGGCTATGCATCTGTATCGTATGAGCTGGCAATGGAAAGAGAGGCAGACGTAACTCGTCTTGATGTGCTTGTGGCGGAGGAGGTGGTACCGGCTTTTTCTCGGGTTGTCTCAAGACGTCTTGCTGAGCAGGAGGCAGAAGCGGCGGTTGAAAAATTGTATACGGTTTTACCACGACAAATGTTTACTACAAAAATCCAAGCTAAGGCACTTGGTCGAATTGTTGCCTCAAGGACTCTTTCGGCATTACGGAAGGATGTTACTGGCCATTTGTATGGAGGAGACATTACTCGAAAAATGAAGTTGCGTGAAAAGCAGAAGAAGGGAAAGAAAAAGATGAAAGAGCGAGGACGAGTTAATATTCCCCACGATGTGTTTATGAAAATGGTTCGAAACGATCAGTCTTAGTAGAAGATGGGCGTATACAGCAGAATCATACTGATAGCGATAAAGATAGAGAGGATTATCCAGATAACTTTAAACTTCTTTTTGTGTCGCGGATCAAATAGCATAAGGTATACTTGATGGTAGCAACTTGTCGCATACATATCAAGTATGACAAAAATTATTCACGAAAAAAGAAGAATCTTTAGAAGACTCTACTCTGTATGGGTGATTATTGTGTTACTTATCATCCTCTTTGTCCTACTTCGTGGAGTTTGGGGAGTATATAATAAAGAGGCTGAAAGTGGGGATAATTTGGCAAACGCAAATCAGGATCTTCAGGTTCTTAAAAATCGAGAAGCTGAACTCGAGGATTTGTTGGGAAATCTTGAAACAAAGAGAGGAGTTGAGGCAGAGATTGTGAAAAAATTTAATGTGGCTAAAGAAGGAGAGGATGTTGTGTATATTATCGGTGAGGAGGTTATTGAGCCAGAACCAGTCATTGAAGAAAAAACGTTCTGGCAAAAGCTTAGAAGATTCTTTTCGGGGGAGTAGTAATGGAACAGTTTTTGAGCTGTGGTATACTGTACGAACTTACTGGTTAACTGTTGATACAATAATGAAAAATGTAATCATTTATTCAACTCCGTCATGTGGGTATTGTGTGAAAGCTAAAGAGTACTTTGCTGAGCACTCTGTCCCGTATACTGAGTTTGATGTAGCGAGTGATGTGGAAAAAAGAAAAGAGATGGTTGAGAAGAGTGGGCAGATGGGTGTACCTGTCATTCTCATAGAAGATGAGGTAGTGGTTGGTTTTGATGAGTCACGATTGGCGCAAATACTTGAGGTTAAATAATGTGTCCATCACTATAAAGTAAAGTAAAAGCCCCGAAAAATCGGGGCTTTTACTTTAAAAAACAATATTGTGTGGTATATTCTTTGTACTTGCTCCTATAGTTCAATGGATAGAACAAGACACTCCTAACGTCTAGATTCAGGTTCGATTCCTGATAGGGGCACAAAATGGTATTTCTCTGCGTTTTAGCGTTACAACGCGCGGAGTGCGTTGTAATAAATGTCATTTCTCGAAGTGGGTTCGAGTAAAGGTCAGTATTTTTGTAAAGCAGACTCTCAACTGAGAAGATCTCGCCCTCCACTCAACTTTTTTCAAGGCTATACAAGGGTGTTAATATAAAGATTGATAAAATAAGGTGTTTTATTGAAACTTCAAGACTTTCTGCTATACTTTACGGCAATGGAATCCTTTGAACGAGACATGCTTAAACGAGCGGTAGAGCTTTCTGAGAAAAACAATCAGATTCTCAGGAGTATGCAACGTTCGATGAGGATTTCTAAGTTTTTTCGCCTTCTTTATTGGCTTATTGTTATAGGTATAGCCATAGTGGTATACTTTTATGCGCTACCGTACGTTAAACAGGTGTTTAACTCCTATGGAGAGGCGTCAGACACTCTTAGTGAGGCTCGGTCAGTATACGAAGAGTATAAGGGTTCATTTGCACAATAAGGTTTGCTGAGGTAGCTCAGTTGGTAGAGCATTCGCCTGAAGAGCGAAGGGTCGGCGGTTCGAGCCCGCCCCTCAGCACAAAGAAGGGATCAATTGTCTTTAAAATAGGTGTGGAATAGTCGGCATGAAGCATCCTTGCGGATAGTGGTCTTGTTGCTTGCTGGAAAATAAGATGATAAAATAAGCAAATTAGAGACGGCCTATTTTAAATTTTCAACAAAAATATGAATCGAGATGGTGAGACTCATGGGGTAGATGTAAGTAGTAAAGTAGATTTTGAAGACGGAGAGCCGCTCCAATATTCTTCCGGCTCTCATGTTTCTGGAACTTCAAAGGTCGTGAGATGGGTTATTAAGTGCTCCGGTGGCTATATTGAGAATGAAAAGCAGGCAAGCTATCTTGTTTTGGGGTTCGTTCTATTGGTAATTATTTTTTCAGTTGTCTTTGCTGTGGGTTCGTTTCCAGACAGCAGTGAAGTTGTGCCTTACGAAGAAACTTATCAGAGATAATTAATATAATGGTGCATTACAAAAACAGAAAAGATATGTATAGAAAATCGATCGTATCACGCGGATTTACCCTTATTGAATTGTTGGTAGTTATTGCGATTATCGGTATTCTGGCATCTATAGTACTCGCGTCACTTAATGTTGCGAGGCAGAGGGCAAATGTGGTGGCTACTGTTTCTGATCTCAGACAAATTACTACAGCACTATATCTCTATCGTAGTGATAACAACGAACAATACCCCTGTTTTGACCATAATTGGGATGATACGAAAGAAACAGAGTGGGCGGCACCGTATCTCGAATGGCCAACACATCGTTTTGGTAGTGCTTCAAACAATAAATATCACTGGGAACATATGAGACCAACCTCTGCATTTTCTATCTCATTACGTGAACCAGGAGATTCGAACGCACTTGCGCTCGATAAGATGCTAGATGATGGAAACTTAACAACGGGCCTAGTTCAGGGTAACGGCATTCGACTTGAATATAGCGGGATGGATCAATTAGCACCAACTAGCCATACTGACGACTGTTGAATATAAAAAAACTATTAGACTACAAATTTTTATAACGCACTAGCAGGTTATATAGAGAATAAACGAGCTGTTTTGTAATTTTCCTAAAAAATAGAGTCTTTTTTATTAAGACAGAAAGTCGGATATGTTGTTTTTGTAGGTTTTCTAAAAATAAGGTCTAAATTTTCAAGCTTTGTCGGCTTCGTACTTTAAGTTTTGTTTCCTTGTCTTTGTTTATTTTTGGAAGACGGATGATGAGTAATCCGTGATCTTCAACAGCTTCTGCATCTTCGCACTCTACTTCCTGCGGAAGCATAATTGTTCTTGAAAATTCACCCCAGTAAAGCTCCTGGTGGTAATAATTATCTTGGGAGATGTTTCGTTCTGCTTCACGCTTACCGCTAATTGTTACCATCTCGCGAGTTATTGAAATATCTAAGTCTTCAGGTCGTACTCCTGCAACCATAGTCTTAATTACTACGTGCGTTGGGGTCTGGAATACGTCGATAGTGAGTTGTCCTACGGTATCCTCTTCCTCAGGCTCTTCTTGTTGCCAGACTTCTTTATTCTGCGTTAATTCATCAATAAATTCAGGTTCGACAAAATCTTGTGCATCGTCTGTGTCGCTGTCGTATTCGTCGATGCTGATCGCGCCGGTTAGTCGTTCAAAAAAGGATCGTTTATTTTTTGCCATAATTTCGAGGTTTGGTTAGTGATGTAAGTGACTTTATCTTTTCAATACAGAGAAGTAGAAAAATAATTGCTATCCAGACATACAGAAAGATGGTAAGAATGTTTCCATCAGTATCACTATGTATTATATGTAAGTTAAAGAGTGCGTGCAACGTGATAGCAACGAACAGTCCTGTGATAAGCCCAACTATTTTTGCATACCTGCTACGGTAGAATGTCATTGCGATAAAAATACCTACTGTTGCTGAAGATAGAACGTGTAGAAGGCTTGCACCCATAAAGCGCAGATTGCTAGTAGTGAGCACGCTGACAATATCTCGATCAATCAGAGGTTGAATCAGGTAGAGAGTATTTTCAAGTGCGACAAAGCCCAGGGCGACGGTTGCCATATACACCACCGCATCGATCGGTTCGTTAAAAAACCTGGTTCGAAGAGCCACGAAGTATGCGAGGGCGTATTTTACGAGCTCTTCAATGGCTGCCCAAATGATATAGATAAGCGAAATTGATTCGGGGAAAAACAGCCGGACTTTTTGTTGAAGGGGGATGGTAATGACCACGGCAATCATTCCTGCGATAAATGCAGTTGCAATGAGTTGCCGTGGCTCAGGATTTTTTCGGTCTTCACGAAGCCAAAACCACAACCAGATGAGTGCTGGAAAAATACCTCCGAGGAGGGCGATAAAAAAGTGTGATGATGATATTTCAAGAAAAGACATGAGTGTGAAAAGGGTTATGGAGGGTGATTGAGAAAAAAGAGTGCTGTGTATAAGGGGTCGAATCCTGTAGATAAATAGTAGCATACTTCTTGATTTTTCTTGTTTGTGTGTTCAATTATTTTTTGTGTATAAGCCCTTGTATTAAGGACATTGTCTCGTTAGTAGGTGTAGCATTTTGTCCTTTATAAAGGACAAGGTAGTGAGGGATAATTTTAGTAAAAGACATTTGTGGGTGATCGTGTTTAATATGTCCTTTATAAAAGACAAAGCAACCTAAAAATATAGCGTATATTTGTTTGACAAGACCTGATGTAGAGTATTATTCTTGGTCGAGAGTTGCGTGCAGTCTATTTTTTCTGCAGGAGGCACACTGCATTTTTTGTGAGGAAAACATCACGTTATCACACAAATAAAAAGTGAACGTGTCAAACCGTTTACATAACCTATTTACCACTTACATCTATATGAAAAAAACAGTAACAAAAAAATTATCTAATCTGGCAACACTCTTTGCCATAAGTGCATTTTTGTTGTCTTCTGTGGCTGTACCTCTACAGGAGGTGTCTGCACAGATTGCGTTTGATACAACAAGTACAGCAGTCACCACTACTCAATGTGAGTGGATCGGAGATAGCTTGAAGTTTGGAGGGCAAAATAACATTTTTGAAGTAACAAAATTAGAATCGTTCTTTAAGTATTTTGAAGGGTATTCAACAATGGAAGTAGATGGCATTTTCGATGCCGAGCTCTTTGAGGCTGTAAAAACATTTCAGTCTAAGTATGCAGATGAAGTTCTTTCGCCGTGGGGCTACACAGCACCAACAGGATATGTACATGTTACTACACGTAACAAAATAAATGAGATTTTTTGTAATAGAGAGATTCCACTTACAGTAGCTGAGCAGACAGAGATACGAGAATATCGGGTTGGGCAGCAACAAGTAGTTGTTGCTCCTATTATGACACGACCTATTTCTGTCGATCGGAGTAATGATCGAGTGGTTACTATTGCGGACGACGTTTCAAAGAGTGAGCCAGGACGTCCTATTATTCCATTCCCAACATCTCCAGCTGTACCAGATACAGAGCCTCTCACAGATGATACTGCCACAACGACAGCAGGCTCTGCAGAAGAGTCTACTCCAACTGAAGTGATGTTGCGTGGTCTTGCTGCTTCTGTTCTTGCGCTTCCGGAAACTCCATCTGCAGCCTTTGGATGTATATTCTACTTTGCGATTGTCCTTTCAATCATTTACGTTATTTCAAGTATTTTGGTGAATTCTCGAGAAAATAAAGGGTTGAATAAAAAAGAGATTCGAGCTAAGAAAGTAATGTACTTTATCATCGGAACCATTCTAGCCGTCATTCTTTCCCTTATCTTTGAGGTGTATTGTCTCGTCGTGCCTCTTCTTGTGGTACTTGTACTTCTCTCTGCACTACTCCTTTGGTTTGTAAATACAGACAAAACAGACGCATTCACGCCAAATAGAACACTTATCGTTCATCCAACTAAAAACAAAAAAGGTCACCTAGAAGAGCGATACCAGAAGATGAATCAAAACCAACAGCCAAAGAACTAAGCTGTTCCTATCCTTGACCAAGTCGCATACTTCCAGAAGCTTTTAATTTTGGGCTAGAATATGGCAAAACATTTTCTGGGGTATGTAAGTAGCTAAGATAACCAGCCCCTGCGATCATTGCGGCGTTATCTCCAGTGAGAGTGCTGTGCGGAAAAAGGAGAGATGTTTCAGAGAATTCAGTGTCGACAAGTGCTTTAAGACTTTTTCGAATATGTGTATTTGCAGATACTCCACCTGCAATAATGAAGGAGGGAAATGACGCTTCAGAGAGTGCGCGTGTACTTTTTTCAACTAGTACGTCTACAACGGCATCTTCAAATTCACGGCACATTTTTTGTATTACATCATCGGTATGTTCAGGTAGTTTTTTGAGACTATACAGCACCGCTGTTTTCAGGCCAGAAAAAGAAAAATTAAGTGAACTATCTTTAATCATTGGGCGTGGTAGTGATAGCTCACTTACTTCGTATTGCTGCCTAGAGATATTGGCAAGGCGTGAAATCTCTGGGCCAGCTGGATAGGGAAGAGAAAGGAGTCTACCGACTTTATCAAAAGCTTCACCTGCAGCGTCATCGAGCGTTTGGCCTATAATTTTGTATGAACCCCATTTTTCAATATGTACAATCTCTGTATGGCCTCCAGAGATTAAGAGAGCTAGGGCGGGGGTGGCTATGGTTGTAGAAGAAAAGTCGCGTCCTTCTAGGCTTGGTGTGTCAAAAAAAACAGACGCAATGTGTCCTTCCATGTGGTTTGTGGGGATGATAGGAATATTCCACACACAAGAAAGTGCTCGGGCAAAGTTAATACCAACCCACAAAGCTGGTTCAAGGCCTGGTCCTGTGGTGACGGCAATTGCATCAATATCAGGTTTTTCTTGAGGTATTTTAGTGAGGAATTCAGAAAAAAGATCAGGTTCGCGTTCAAGAATAGTGGCCAGTGTTGCGGCGGTACTTTCTGAGAAGGCAGTGACAGGCTCTGTTGAGTAGTTACTTTTCTTTAACACTTCGATAAAAAGTGCAGTGATATTTTTGCTATGTTCACGTTTTGCTAGGTTTGGAAATACGCCACCATATTCTTGATGAAGAGCAATTTGAGACAAAGTCAGGTGTGAATGCACCTTAAAGCTCGGTGAAGATACTTCGCCTCGTGCCTCAACAATACTAATCGACGTCTCATCACAACTTGTTTCTATACCTAAAATTTTCATTACAATTATTCTACTCTACGTTCTTACTAGAAAGTTCAATAATACCAGTGTTTGGTATATAGGGGGCTGACAGTGCCTCCTTCCACGTCCAGCCATAGTAGGCTGCTTGGAGCATTTTGGCCATATCACCGTGTGTAACGATGAGAATAGTACTATCCTTGTGTAGAGTCAGGATTTTATCCATTACACCCTTAGCTCGACGGAGGAGATCGGGAAACTCCTCGACATCAATTCCTTCTAGAAAGTAGGTTATGCGATCTGTGCTAAAGGTTTTATTTGCATACTTGTAAATATCCGCTTCTGGTTTTCCGGTAAAGATGCCAAAGTTTCGTTCGGTTAGTTTTCTTTCAGTAAATACTGGTAGATTATTAATCTTTGCAGATATAATTTTTGCTGTTTCTTGGCAACGTTTAAGAGGAGAGCTGTAGATGAAAGAGATTGAGCGGTCTGTTAGTTGCTGCGCAACCTCCTTTGACTGCTCGCTACCTTTTTCTGTTAGTTCGGTATCTCGGTGGCCATTTAAAATACCTTTTGCGTTATCGGTATCTTCACCATGGCGGACGATAAGAATTGTTGTCATATACTATAGAAATTTTGTAACGATTAAAAAGGTAGAGAGAGAAGTAAGTGCGGTTATAGTCATTCCCCATGCCATATCAAGTAATGTGATAGAGAGGGGCCAATTATTAATAATAGCTAGGTTGGTGAGGTCGTAGGTAGCATAGGTAATGAGTCCAAAAAAAGCTCCGTAGAGAAGCGCTGTTTGCCATGAACCTTTTTCAATGGCTGGAGAGAGGACGAAGAATACTAGGCCACTGATAAACAGAAGATAGAAAATAAATGCAGCAATGAAATTAACATTACTTTTCATTAAGAAGCCAATCTGTTCTTTGTAGATATTTTTAGCAATAATGCCGAGCCATAAAAAATCAATGGCCAGAAATAATGATAGTGCAACAATGTATATTTTTATGAACATAAGCCTTAATTAAGTTAAGAGTGGGCGATACAGGACTCGAACCTGTGGCCTCATCCACGTCAAGGATGCGCTCTAGCCAACTGAGCTAATCGCCCAAATGTATACAAGTATTCCTCTGAAAATATAGCAAAAAAGGCTCTGTTTTACCATTAAAAAAAGGTCGAACTACCTTGCGATAGTTCGACCTGTCATTTTCATACGCCATATTACACGACTCGAGCTTTGATTCGGTCAAACCTTGGGCGCTTTACATCCCAGGCAAGTCCGATCTTCTCAAGGGTCCAAATGATGCAGTAGGTAAGATCAAATTCCCACCATCTATGCCAGTTTGATGCAGAGTTTTGATCTGCATGATGATTGTTGTGCCAACTTTCGCCGGCAGTGAAAAACATGATCCACCACACATTCCCACTACACTCAGCAGACCTGTAGGTTCTGTAGCCTGCCAGGTGTGTTACCGAATTGATTGACCAGGTGACGTGCCATACGAGCACAATTCTGAAGAATACTCCCCAGAATAGCCACGATAGTCCAAACTGCAGAGGCTCGCTATAGCGAAGTCCTCCATACAGTGCTCCGAGGCCAAAAATGACCAAGGCGTGTGTAATAGCGACCATTAGCCATCTTTTTTTTGCACTAAACCACTGGTGAAATGGATCTTTGAGTAGGTCGCTAACGTTCGGGTTAAGTTTGTCGGGGTCATCGATGGTGGGATTTTTGAATAGCATCCAACCAATGTGTCCCCAAAGAAACTTGACAAGCGGGCTGTGTGGATCGGGTCGCTCATCAGTGTGTTGATGATGTACTCGATGAGCACCAACCCATTTCCTACTTGATCCCTCGAGGTTGCAGAAGGCAAGGAGAGTAAGTACTCTTTCAAGCCAACGATGTACCTTGAAGGAACGGTGTGTCAACAGTCTGTGATAGCACAGGTTGATGCCAAGGATCGAGAATAAAAAAATCCCGACAACCATGACTCCAACCCCAGACCACGAAAATAGGTAGGGGATACATACCCCAAACGCTAGAAGGTGAAGTAGTAGGAAAACTATGGTAACAGGCCACTGCAGTGTCTGCCACGAGCAGACCACCTGCTCAGGCAATTCAAGCTTGAGTTTTTTCATGCCCGGTCCTTTCGTGTAGGTGTGAATTGTGAATAGAACGATCTGAAGGAAGTATACATTAATGAGGTCATTTTTCTAGGCATTTTTTACAATACACCTTAAACACCTTTTTGCTTTTTTGGTAAAAAATGATATATTATTGTTGCTCTTTTGTAGTTTATGTTTTCAAATATGGCCCTATCGTCTAACGGTTAGGACGTGAGCTTTTCAAGCTTAAAATCGGGGTTCGATTCCCCGTAGGGTCACAATTTAGAACTTTTCCCAATGCGCGTCGCTCCGCGACGAATTCAGACGGAACTGGCGCGCCGAAGCGCCTGGTATTAAAGCTGCAAGGTGGGCTGGTGAGACAGCAACAACGGAGGAAATCACGCAGCACACTCTTAATCAGCTGAAAGGTACTACTGACCGCTCTGCAAGATTTGAGACTGTGGTGTCTATCATTTCACCTGAAGGAGAGGAGCATTCTTTTAAGGGTAAAGCAGAAGGCACTATACTCGAAGCTTCGCGAGTTCCGGCACAACCTAAAATGCCGTACAGTCCAATTTTTGTGCCAGAGGGTAGTGATAAAGTGTGGGCAGAAATGTCCGTTGAAGAAGAAAATGCGATTTCCCATCGAGGAAAAGCTTTCAGAAAGGCACGTGCTTTTTTGGAAGAGGGGCGATAGTATTCTTATGTAAGGTGAGCCTAAAGACATGATTCTCTCAGTGTTAAATAAGTACTTTTGATTAGAATTTAATAAAATAGACATAAAAAAGTCCCGAATTGAATCGAGACTCTTGGGTTGTATTTGTTGTTCGTTCGGATACTATTTTTCCTGTGAGGTTCGAGTTACGGGGAAACCGTGTTCCTTCAGAGGTTTGTTGAGATCGTAAGAACCATCAGTAATCTGTGTGAGAATACGGTACTCGCAGTTATTGAGATTTCCATATGACTCGAACAGCTTCTCGTTCCACTCAAGAATGATCATGAGGAGAACGCGAAACTCAAAGCCATGTGAGAAAACCACAATATCAGTAACTTCATTTTGCTGGAGCTTGAAGATTTTATCTCTAAACTTTTTCAGTCGAGAGAGTAAGCTTTCAGCACTTTCGCCGGTAGGAAAAGTGTAGCGCAGTACGCCCACCTTGTATCTATCTTCTTCGATACCTGGTCTGTTTTGTGTGGTGATGTGACCCCAGTCCTGTTTTACGATCAGGGGTTCCACCTCTACCTGTACATCAACATTGTCAGGAATTTGTGGCAGGACTGCTTTTAGTGTTTGAACGTTACGAACACCTGGCGATGTGTAGAAATTTACCTGTTCTGAATTTCGAAGGAGTTGTGCGAGCACTGCACCAAAATTATGTGCTTGTTCAACACCCTTCTCAGTTAGCGGTATTTCTAGATCTTCTAGTACATCGTAGATACTGTTATCCACATCCTCAAGTGACTCTGCGTGTCTGCAGATAATAATCCTTGGACGTTCCATAGCGCACCTTCCATTTGGTTTCCTGTAAATTCTAGAGTAAGCTCATACGTATGAGTAAGCGAACTAATGAGACACAAGGCGAACCTTTGTTCGTGTTACGAGACAGGGATATTTTTACATCAGCTGGAGATGCTCCAGATGTTGAGTGGAAAGATCGACCTACAGGAAAGGTTGTGCTTGTTAATGAATCAAACGAAGTTGCTCTGATTGGCAACAAAGTGAATAATCACTTTTCATTACCTGGAGGCGGCATCGAAGAAGATGATGAAACTGTCCTAGCAGGTACTATACGTGAGTGTAAAGAAGAGACAGGATGTGATATTGAAGTCATCGAGGAACTTGGGTATACCGAAGATTTCCGTATACGTGACAACAGACATTGTACAAGTTTTGGGTTTTTCGCAAAGATTGTAGCCTACGGTGAACCAAAACTCACTGACAATGAGGTTGACGTTGGTGCATATGTCACGTGGGTGTCATTTCCTGAGGCCATTGAGTTACTTGCCCAACAAGAAGAGCAGGTTAAGCGTGGCGAAGTGAAGTTCTACAACACATGCTTTAACACGGTGCGTGACTTACTTTTCCTACGTTTAGCTAATAAACTCGTTGATAAATAACTAACTTCTGATCTTTTCGATGATGTTACTGGTAGAGATTTTCTCCTCATTGTAACGAGGAAGAAGTTTTACTTTTGTCTGAGGAGAAATCCTTCTAATATTTGCCATTCGTTCCCTCATCTTTTCCGAGTACCTAGTTTCGTCTCCAAAAACAACACTGTTTGGCTTTAAAATATCCACTGTCTCTATGGCACTTGAACTTACATTAGAGATGTAAACAAAATCTACATACCTAATGCTTACCACCATTAGAGCTCTTTGCTTTTGGATGATTACAGGCCGTGTCACCTCTTTGTAACCTCGTGTGTAGTCATCCGAGAGGACGGCTACAACTAAGAGGTCCTCAAGTGAAGCTGCATATTTGAGTAGATGTACATGTCCCACGTGAATCAAGTCAAAAGACCCTCCTACTAACGTAAAAGTTTTTCCTTTCGGAAGAGCTTGTTTTATTGCGTGAGCATTCGCGAAGATTGCATCTTTCATAAGTATCCTTTTGTTAAAGTACGAGTTGGTTTCAAAGTCCATTGATACAATGCAATTTATTTAAAATAAAGTCAAATTTTTCCTTTGTGTTTTTTAAAAACTGTCACTTTTGTCACTTTTCACCACGCTCGAGAAGGGTCGGGATAATAAAGTTAGGTAAATGAAAATAACGTTACAGGTCTTGACTGGTCAGGGTTCTATCTCGAGAAGGCTTACAGATTTTTTATCTATATTTATCAATACAGATTGATTCCAAGTCGTGAAGTATTGACAAGTGTATCATCTTAGGTTATTCTTTTTCTGGATTAAACTAGTACACTTAAGAGAAAGGACCGTGATGTTAGTTGATAGAGAAATGTTGGATATGATTCTTGGGCCTGAAACGGCCATCTGCAAGAACGGCTCATTTTACCTAATGGAATATCGTGGACATGGAGACGTTAAGGGAACTGCATGTTATGGGATTTATGTTTGTACTCTTGATATGAAAGCGGTTTATTTTCCTACGCATCTGCCTTCGATAAGGCAGATGCGTACTTTGGTCAAGAAATTTTTGGGAAGCGATTGTAGCCTTAGAGGCATGTCTTACTATCCTCGAAACAAAGAGTCGGTAGCTAATATTCACATTGACATTACTGCTGGGACAGACTCGGTCAGTCGCGCGGCCTTCCTGGCAGCTTTTGTTGATAATTGTTGCTGAAATGACACACTTACCCTACAAAAACCTCACAGGCATTCGTGGGGTTTTTCTTTTATACCACCCCATAACTCCCTCCAAGTCACCAGCTCCCTCACAATCTGATTCCAGTTCTGTCTAATTAGGGTCGTACCACTTTTTAGCCATACTATGGCAATATGTATTAGCTCTAAGTCCTGCAATGTAATGGTGTAATACCTTACCCTAATCAGGTGATGTAAAGGTATTGAACCATTACGACACATTGACTTTTACACAAAAATATTGTAAGAATAAGTAGGAAATTCTTAGGAAGTAGCACGTAGCTCTTCCTTAACGAACCTTGAAAGGGTCATTACTAATGACAGAGGAAACGTCAGCACCAGCAACCTGGGAAGAGTGCATTGATCTTTCGGGAAAAACCAGAATCAATGCGCAGCTTATCGCTGAAGCATATGACATCAGAACTCCTCTCGATGATCAGTTGGCACAAGCCACTACTCAGGAAGAACGATGGGAGGTCTGCGAGTTGGTTGTCAAGAGATCTTCTTTAGAAGAAAGGGTGCTTGAAGCTCACCTTGCGAACGCCACCACTCAGGATGAGCGATGGCGGGTGCATCTCCGCACTGTTCATGGTAGTGCTCTAGAAACAAAGGTGCTTGAAGCCTGTCTCGCGAACGCTACCACTCAGAATGAGAAGTACCGGGTCTTGAACATTGCCGCTGATGATAGTATCTTGAGAGCAGAAACTCTTAAAGCTATTGACGAACGGAATACAGGGGACTTGGCGAGTGCTACCACTCAGGATGAGCGATGGGCTGTGTACCTAGATGCTGTCGATGGTAGTGCTTCGGAAACAAGGGCGCTTGAAGCTTACCTTGCGAACGCCACTACTCAGGAAGAACGATGGAAGGTGTGGGGAGCGATTTGTTTGGTGATTGCTCTGGAGGCTATTCTCGAACACGCCACCGATCAGGATGATCGATGGGAGGTGTATTCTAAAGCAGCTGTAGGAAGTCCGCTCAGAACAAAGGCGCTTGAAGCTTATTTCGAACACGCGACCACTCAAGATCAGAGACAGGCGGTTTCTACTGAAGCTTCTGGAAGTCCTTTGGGAGCAAGAGCTTTACGTGCCTTTATTGAAAATTGCTAATTTGAGAGAGCGAGGACTGTTGATCCTGGAATTTATTGACAGTAGTTTTAGGGAGTGATAAAGTGACCGTAGAAGTGACCGCATTTCTACCCCCCCACCTCCAGGTACTCGTTGTACCTGGAGGGTTTTTATTTATACTGATTTTTGACCTAAATTTTTTTAGTCAGCTAACTTTTTTTTGGTTTGGTTCCACTTTGTGTGATTGGGACGCATATTGACATTTTTACTATTTTATGACAAGGTTATGTCCGAATTAGTTCAAAGACATTAACATAAGCCTTGAATCACAGGAAAGGATTAGGGTATGGATTACCGTAAAGACGGATTGAGTGGGCATCCAACAACAGCAAGAGAAGCATTTCGTAGAACGTCTGCTCAAAAACTCTCTGACAAGATTTTTTCCGTTCTACATCGTAGTGAGAGTTGGTGTCGTTTTGACACCTCTGATCAGGGCGTACCTGGCTTGGTCAGAGAGATTTTTGTCAATTTAGCTGTTGCAGCTAAAGAGGGAACTCTTAGTGATGTTCCACGGCGGATGTTTGAGAAGATGTCTCGTGCCGAGATTATGTGTTTGATTTTTTGGGAGGTACGCTATGCCTTCAGAATTAACCAGGATAAATATGGCAACAATCCTAACGGTGAACAGCGAATGTTTATCGATGGTGGTCAAACAAACGGTCACTCAAATATGCTCCTTATCAGGCAGTTGACCTGTGATGAGATTACTAGGAAGTACTGCCCAGGATATGTGAATAGTTGGCGTGAGGAGCATCCAGAATTTGGTTTTTGGAATATCCTCTACAGACAGTTTCTTGGTAGACATGGAATTCCCACGCAGGGTGAAAGATCTCAGAGAGCGAATAACCAAGTGCTCAGACTTTTGAGGCTCGAACAATCTGTTTGATGTTCCGCCTTATCAAACAAACCACCCGGTACCTATCGGGTGGTTTTTATTTACCTCATGTAAATCTCCCTCACAACTTGCTCTCATATCGCTATTAGTCAATTTTCTTGTTAGGATTCGATAGTGAAAATAACATCCGCGGTATTTATAAGAGGAATAAAGGGGGATAATGAGGTTCTGGAAGATGGAACACCTCAAGTTGCCTTTGTTGGACGCTCTAATGCTGGGAAATCTAGTCTCATAAATTCTTTAACTAATTCAAAAAAGTTAACCAGAGCTAGTAAAACTCCTGGTCGAACTCAAGAAATTAATGTTTTTCGTATTAACGATACACATTATTTCATGGATTTACCTGGGTATGGTTTTGCTAAAACAAAAATGAAGGTTCGTGAAAAATTGAGCAAACTTGTTTTGTGGTATCTTTTTCAATCTAAATATGTCCCCAGGGTTGTATTACTTGTTGATGCGGAGATTGGACCGACCACTGATGATATGGAGATGCTGCACGAATTAGAGCAAGACCAAAGAGATGTTGTGGTTGTGTTAAATAAGGTAGATAAAATAAAAAAGTCTACATACGATAACCATATAAAAAAACTTAAGGAATTGTTTGTTGGGCATAAGGTTTTTACATATTCTTCAAAATATAAAATAGGTATTAAAGAGTTGTCCCACGAACTTTTGGCGTAAAGATTCTATATGATGTAAGTATGTAGCTTGCTGTACGTGAGATTATTTTTATTGACTTTAGTGTCAATATATAATATAATATCTTCTAGATTAGAAGCTTCGATGTAGTGGCTGGTGAAAATTTCCTTCCTTTTTCTTCAAGAGAGACTGTTGTATGAATAGTGGTGATATTTGCGAGAAATCTGAAGTAGGCATGGATGAGCGTCTCAAGGCTTTTTCCGAAGATGTTTTCAGAATAGCCGCTAACCGTCCACTCAGTTTTTCGGAGATTTTGGATATTCATAATGTCCATTTTCCGCCGGAGAGGCCTTGTCCAACATCTAAGGAGGTTGTGGCTAAGCTTTGGGAATCATGGGGCCGAGACGACGGAGTAGTAGAGTAAACAAACCACCCTGAAACAAAGAAAATCATCTTTGTGTTTGCGGGTGGTTTTTCTTTATTCTTCCCATGTCAAGCTACTCGACTTGTTTAGTTTTCATATTGTCAAGTTATTATCTAATGTGACGTTGATCACGCTGTCGATAATTACGTATTGAGATTATAAAATAATTATTTGTATTATGCTTATGTATCATAAGGTATTTATCTGGGTAAATATATAGATGGAACCATATAATTACTCCCTGGCGGAAATCGCTAGAGAGTTTTTTATTTCAAAGGTTTAAAACCTCTACCAAATATGTTTTAATGCGGTATATGGAAAATATTACAGCATTTTTTACTACGTATTCTGAGGAACTCCCTCGTCTTATTATTACTAAAGGAGTATTTATTCTCGCTATTGTCATTGGTATTGTTATTATCAATCGCATTCTCAGCTACAGTATTAGCCGTGCAGTTCGACGCTTTATTAAGCAGGATACAACGGGAGGTATACAGGCAGAAGAAAAACGAGAAGATACACTCATTAGTGTATTTTCAAAAACAAGTCGTGTGCTCGTCTGGGTTCTTGGTGGGTTAATTATTCTGTCTGAACTAGGCGTGAATATCGCACCGCTTTTGGCCGCGGCTGGAGTGGCGGGAATCGCTTTTGGATTTGGTGGGCAGTATTTAATTCGAGATATTATTACTGGACTTTTTATTATTTTTGAAAATCAATATCGAGTAGGGGATGTGGTAGCTCTTGGGGGTGTGTCTGGAGTCGTGGAAAGTATCAATCTGCGTCTGACTGTTTTGAGAGATCTTGATGGGAATGTTCACCATATTCCTAATGGTGAAGTATCAATTGCCTCAAATATGACTAAGGGATATTCTCGGATTCATGTTGATATTGGCGTTGGGTATGGCTCAGATATCGAAAAAGTTACTAAAACAGTCAACCAAGTGGGGAGTGCTATGGCTACTGATCCTGAGTGGAAGGGTAAAATTATAAAAGCTCCTGCTTTCTTGCGAGTTAATGAGTTCGCTGACTCAGCAGTGATTGTGAAGATTCTTGGAGAGACAGAGCCGGGTGAACAATGGGCGGTTGCTGGCGAGTTTCGTAAGCGTCTCAAGTATGCATTTGATCAAGCTGGCATTGAGATTCCGTTTCCACAGAGAGTGGTACATACTGCTAATTGAGAGTAGGCTATAGGTTTGTGTATAATATAGGGTATATGATCTGGTTAAAAAGATATTTAATTGTTGTTTGTTTTGTTATCGTGGTGCTTGGGGTGTACGTAGTAGTGCGTATTGTCCAAGAAGATCCAGTGGACGTGCCTGTCGTGCCTAGTACGGCACTGTACGGAAGTAATCTGCTTGGTGTTGAGTTTGAATACAAGACTGGTCTGGATGGCTATGTGGTGCAAGAAGTAACTTCGTCTGATGAAAATGCTGAATTACAGCGAACGTTTGTTGTCATTCGTGAACGAGATTTGGAAAACATTTCTGAGGAAAGTGAGGGGCCGCCGACGATAACAATGTCTGTATTTAAAAATACAGAAAATCAACAGCCGTCTGAATGGATTAATCTACATACTCAGTACAGCAATAGTAATTTAAAAATAGGGGGGGTGCGAGATGTGATGATTGATGGAATATCAGCGATTCGGTATATGGCTGATGGGTTGTATATGTCGGATAATGTTGTCGTTACCTATGGAGAGTATGTGTATGTAATTACCGGAATGTTTGTTGATGAGGGCTCTGATATTCGACGTGACTTCGAACCGCTTCTTGATTCAATTCGTTTTAGTCGTGCAGTAGAAGAACGATAGGATTGTGGGGGTTACAAAATATATCAGCGTGGTACACTTTTTATATGAATGTTTCTGTTGTGTTTCTTGTGGTAGGTGGTCTCGTCGGGTTTGTGATTGGGCGAGTAAGTAAAAAAACATCTGCTCCGTTCTCGGATTTTTCAAATGAGGAGTTGTCTGAGGTTCATCGAGCTTCTCAAGAGGCGTTGACTGCTCGTACTGCTTTACGTAAGGATGAGATTGTTAGGATGATGGATGAGGCGGTAGAGCGTCATGAAGAGCTTAAGGCTTGCGGTCTTGCTGGTGAACGGAAGGGGATTAACCGAAAAGATGTGGAAGACTTGCTGGGTGTATCTGACCGCACAGCACTAAAATACCTTAATGAGCTTGAGGGGAGTGGTATAATACGACAAGTTGGGGTCTCTGGTAAAAATGTGTACTACACCCTTGTTGGCGATGTGGAGCAAGTGGCAGGAGATAGTGTCTAAAGGC
>Ga0222691_1000036_pt1 | contig 66658 bp, 77 predicted proteins | sample AntAcemetage1237_FD_179839 | JGI IMG/M metagenome (GOLD analysis project Ga0222691, IMG submission 179839) | Saline water microbial communities from Ace Lake, Antarctica - #1237 | ecosystem: Environmental > Aquatic > Non-marine Saline and Alkaline > Saline | place: Antarctica: Ace Lake... | reverse complement strand
AGTTATGACTCAAGAAAAATATACTCAATTCCTAGCTGAATTAAAAGAATTCTCAGCTACCCTAATCCAAGTATCGGGCGAGGAAAGGATATTATGCGAATATCAAACAACAGAAAGCCAAACCGCTGGTTATTTAGAAGATGGGGGGGAATTAATGACAGCTGAGGAATATGCTGATGAGAATTATGTTGATGTTGAAGATTGGATGAGTGGTAATAAACTGGACCCTTCTAAAGAGATTACCCGTGATGAATACATAATATGCTACGCCAAAGGTGAGTGGCTTGTATCTGACCTTATAGAATCTATGGGTGACCATTATTACAACCACGACGAGGTTTCTGATATTATATCAGATTTTTTCTACTCACACTTCACATGTCCCGAAATGATTGTTTATGATAATTGGGATGACTGTATTGTGGAGACTGAATACAGTGGTTTAAAACCAACATGGGTTAATATGATTGAGGTAAGGGGTTGGGAAGTTGATTTTTCTTTCTTAGATAGTAGAGTAAACGACCTAATAGAAAAATACGATAACATAATTAAGGACAACCAATGGGATTCATATAGTGGATTACCTAATCCAACTTGGTATGATGATACAGATGACCAAACCGAAGGCGATGAAGAATAAAGCGTTAGAGTTATTAGATGAAATTGAGGCAAATGTGAGTACTTGTTGTGCTATAACAATGGAACCAGAAGAGGTGTTAGCAATGATAGAACAGTTACGAGACGAAATAAATAATCTTTAAGTAGATAACAACCACAAAAATAATACGTATATAAAACTCAAATCATGGACGAAACTAACAATGAATTAATACAGGTAGTAGCGGGAGTAAATGTTAAATACATTGATGATGTGCCCTATGTTTTGCTCGGTTTAAAACCACGTGGTGTATGGGAATTTCCCGGTGGTAGAATTAAACCAAACGAATCGCATTCCAAAGCATTGGAGCGTGAATGGATGGAGGAATTAGGTGTGAATGTGTCTATCAGTGAGGAACGATTAGGACACGCTTTAAGTGGAGCATATGAAATATGGTTCTATGAGGTTGAGGTAGATGAATTCAATAACGAGGAACCAATAGCTAAGGAACACGTTGAGGTAGATTATTTTAGGTTAACGGATGATAATGGTGGCGTTGGTAAACTAAATATGAACGGTACTAATAGAGTAATGATGAGTAAATTAATAAACAGTTATTCATAATAAAGGGTGGGTGTTAGGAAACGAGCAAAGCAACAAATAAATCTTGCTATAAACGATACCCAACCACAACCTACGTATATACCTTTAGACATACCAATGAGATGATTAACGCGGAAATTCAATGGCGACCTGGGAAACACACCACGTATCGATTCATTATTGATACGCGTTTAATCCACCTAACAACCACGTTTTAATGCCCAAATACGTTCGTTATTCAACGCAACGTGTGGTCGACCCTCGCAACGTGTGATATACAAATATAAACATATAGGTAGCTACGTAGATTCATATATAGTGGGTGAACAGCATATGGTGTGGTATGTGGTCTAGGAGTGTGGTGCCGTTAACCCCTTTATGCCGCTCATCCAACCTATTCCTCGTACTTTAAAAGTATATACGAAATACATGGTTTCTTACGAGACGAACGACTCCCTAACATCTCCAGCATGGAGACGTGGATACGCGAGGGGGGGTTCGTATATTCACGGTGTTGAATAAGGGCGGAGCCCGTTAAATAAATAAAGGTTATGAAAATATCAGAATTAAAAACATTAATAGTAGAAATAGAGTATTTAGTTGGAGATAGCAACGCTTCAACATATCAAATTAATAAGATACTTGATAAATTGGATGAACTACAAGTAAAACTATCAAAATAATTAATAATAAAGGTTATAATCATGGTAAAATTGAGCAATAAGGAGTATTTATTTGGATTTATTGGTGGTGGATGGAATAGTGTATACGCAACTAATAAACGCAACGCCAAGAAATTGGCGGTTGAAAAATATGGACACTGGGGTATTGATATGGATACATTCAGGTTGAATGATGATGCTGCTTATTATGCGGTTTTGCTTTCACAATTCCATTGATTTAACTTGGCTACCGCAAATTTTGTTCGTATATTCACGGTATAATAAGACGGGTGACGGCCCACAAAATAAAGGTTATGTTGAATGCAGTTGAGAGTATTTTAGGTAAGGCAGAGTATTTGGTGGACGAGCTATTAGTAAAGGAGCTTAGTCGCATTGATTCGCTATGTCAAGAATTTAAAGTATATTGTGAGTCGGGTGAAGCCGTTTACACAACCTACAACACATATACAGAACGTGGTAAGGTAACTGATTTAGATATATACGAAACGAGATGTAAATTCTTCTGTGATCAACAAGGTTACGGGTGGGAAGGTTCAAGAAGTAAGTCAATGCGGTTAAATAATATATACAACGATGTTTACCGTATGGAGGAAGATCTCCGTATGATGAATAGCGAATTGTTACGTGGTGAGTTCAAAACTAAGTTCAAAAACGCCAACATCAATAAACTTCGTGGTGCGATTGCCAAACGTTTAACCAAAGATATGAAATGTAGCGACGTGAATGTTAGTAGTGGGGCGTTGGGTGTAGAAATTACCGCTACAATCGATAACACACGCCACTTCCAAGCGCGATGCGTGTTGGCCGGTGGATACATTCAATGTTTACACTATAGATATTATACCAAGATAAGCAGTTAATACATAGTGGGGCAATATAACGATCCCAGATAAGCATACATACTTACCCCGTACCGAATCTATCGGTATGGGAATTACTATACGTACCAAGTGTATACCGGTGGGGATAGTATGTGGGTGGGTGGGCGGCGGTACGCCGTACGCATATCGCATGTATATCCCATGTACGCCGATATCCATACGCGCGTGGATACGCCGAGAGGGGTGCGTTGGACGTAAAACGATATCGAACACGATCCTCACCCATCGAGCATGTATATACTTATATCCCCCATAAATCGGAACGTGTTTCTCAAATAACCCTTTCGTATATTTATACACGAATACCGAGAGAATCTTTTAAACAAAATTTCGCACGTCGACAAAAATATATACTATGGCATCTAACTACTCACCCACCGAATTGTTCGGTACAGGATCATTACTTAAAGAAAACTTCACCGCAGGCACTGAATATACGATAGCACTCCAGAAAACTTCTATTGGGTCTACTGTTTCTAATACATACCTTATGATGGAAACTCTTACATTTACAACCCCTGCTCTTCCTTTATATTTTTCGGGAAGTAATTATTCAGGATCTAACGTATATGGTGGGCAAACCGATAATTACACTCAAGGTATTTATGTTCCCTCAGAAGGAGCTTCAGAAATTAAATGGACTCCTGCTGTTAACGTAACAGGTACTAATGTATATTTTAAAGCTACGGGACTTATTAGTGCTTCTATAACAGTTTAGGCTGCCTGCGCAATATAACTTGGCTCCCCAAGATACCTTTCGTATATTTACCATGTAAATGGGGTTAGAGCCCAACAATTAATTAAAAATAAAAGTTATGATTTTTACTTACGACAATACCAAAAATGAATTTCTAACAAAGGATGCAATTCGCGAAATCGCTCCATCTGTGTTCACAGAAAAAGCTAATCCTAGTTCAACTTCAAAGCATTACGTTCACATTCCAACAGAACAAGTAATAGACGATATGTCTTCCTTAGGATGGGATGTAGTTGATGCAAAGCAAGTGAATACTCGTAAAAACCCAGGATTCCAAAAGCATATGGTTGTGTTTGGTAGTAATGATTTGGTGGTGAATGGGAGTGATGGTGATACGGTGATGCCCAGAATATTGATGACGAATAGTCATGATGGGAAAAATTCATTCAAATTTCAAGCCGGATTATATCGTTTAATATGTTCGAATGGTTTGGTAGTAGCAGATGCTGAGTTTGCTAATATGAAAATTCGTCACATGGGTTATGATTTAGCCGAACTCAAAACCGTAATCAACGAGATAGTAGAAAAACTTCCTCTTACTGTTAAATGTATGAATAAGCTCAAAGCCAAGAGAATGAGTGAGGATGAAAAAATAGAGTTTGCTAAAGAAGCTCTTGCAACTCGCTTAACTGAAATAGAAATCTCAAAATATACATCTGAGAATATTATGGAGTTATTAGAGCCTACCCGTTATGAAGATGAAGGGGATGATATGTGGAGTGTATATAATATAATCCAGGAAAAAATTATTCATGGTATGATGGATGTGTATGGTATAAGTGGAAAAAAACGTAAATTACGTAAAATTAAAAATTTCCAACAAGATACACGTGTAAACCAAGAATTGTACCAACTAGCAATGGATTATGCAGCATAGAGGAATAGGTAAGGTGATTAGGGAGATTGAGGACGGTATGCCCACAATTTCCCAGGTCTCTTCCCCCAATATAATCTGGGTCAATGGTAGCTTCGATGTTATGCATGCCGGCCATATTGAGTTGTTTAAATATGCTCGATCAGTAGGTGATAGGCTAGTAGTTGGAACGGATACCGATGAACGTATACGTGAATTAAAAGGTCCAACACGACCTATCAATAAACAGAAACACCGTTTATCTATGCTTAGTGCTATTCGATATATCGATGAAGTAGTTACGTTCGGTTCTCTGGGGGAACAATTACTCCGGATGGAACAGAGCGGAGCGAAAACCTTGGTTATTGGGTCGGATTATAGAGGCAAACCCGTAGTGGGTGAAGACCGAATGAAGGTTATTTTCTTTGATAGAGTAGACGACCTTTCTACAACAAATATTGTGTCATAAACGTATATACGTATGTATGTATTGTGGCTTATCTAGAGAGAAGAGTCGAGTTTAAATTAAAATTAGAGTTATGGAACGCATTACATTAGATCACGCAAAACAATTTATTTCACTTGATGAAGATTTTACGAACAAAACTGTTCAAAATTGTCCTCATTTTACTTTAACACCTTCACCTAAAGGTGAGGGTTGGGAAGAAGTTACTTATTATACTGCACGCAAAACCGATATGTACTCTAATAAGGATGGTGACTATGATTCATGGGTTTACATTTTATCGAACCCCACACAACCCAATCTTTACAAAATTGGTTATACTAAAAATACCCCGGATGAACGTGCTAAGCAAATTTCAAATGCTACTGGGGTTGCTTTACCTTATAAAGTAGAATGGGCTTTTCATTGTTATGATGGGTTTGGTTTAGAACAAGAAGTACACCATAAATTAGAGGCTAATAGATTAAATAGTAATCGTGAATTCTTCCAAATTCCTTTAAGTGAAGCGAAAGCAGCCGTGGAAGAACTTGGAGTCCGGTATCTTTAGTCGTATATTCACGGTGTTGAATAAGGGCAGAGCCCACAAAATAAAGGTTATGAAAATTAGATTTAGAGATCCGTTTTTACACATTACTGCTGTTGGTATGTTAATTTTAACTATCATTACAAGCGGTATACCAGGGGTTATTTATGCATTTATATTTGGATCTGCAATAAGCCAACTTTACTTAAATTCTAAAGAAAGAAAACAGGATGAAAAACTTTAAAGACTTACTCAAAGAAACATTAGCCGAAAATCAAATGGAGGTGCTACTACCATCGCGGGAATACACGGAAAATGAGCGCATATACCAGCGAGGCTACAACGCAGCACTAAGTGATATGCTCGAGGATTTTATCGCAGAATATGACGAATTTATGAAACACACATATACTCAATCTTTAAACTAAAAGTTATGAATTACGAAGAAATGGATCAAGAATTTCAAAATTTAGTAGAAATGGCATTTGAATCTGATGATAGGGTTAAAATCATGTATGAAGCATTAGCTAATATGCAAGACCACCCATACGCTTCCCCCAAACTTGCTTTACAAATAGCAATAGAAGGGTAGGATTAGTAAAATTTTGTTCGTATATTTAGATAAATAAAGGAAATTATGAAGACAACAGAACAGTATAGTGAAATGCTAAACAGGTTATTTGAAATTGAAGAACAAATAGCAGAACTATGGACTTACCACCCAGAAAATCCAAATGCTGTTGATGTTGTTATTGAATTTAATGAATTACAACGTGAAGCCTCATCTATAGAATCATACCTTCAGGAAAAAGGAGTGGATTTAGACGAAGATTTATTCTAGTATAAGGAAGAGTGGACAGTGGTCGTCAGACGGTTTTGAAAACCGTTGGGTGTTAAAGCTTTGTAGGTTCGAATCCTATCTCTTCCGCTCGCGAAAGTAGCTCAGTTGGTAGAGTATGACCTTGCCAAGGTCAGGGTCTCCAGTTCGAATCCGGTCTTTCGCTCAATCTCAGTCAAGTGCAAACCCCGATGGAAATAGTCAAGTTATAAAAATAGCTTGGCTATCCCTTTTTTTGTACGTATATTACGCATTAATACAAGGGGTTCTTTGACATAATACTATAAAACTATGGAAATTACATCATTTATTTTAGGTGTATGTGCAGTTATCATTCTAATGATGGTTGTAGGTACGTTTGTGAATTATATGGCTATTAAAACTCTAAAGTTACAATTTGATAACTTAGATAAATATGCTAACCGCATAGAACAAAAAACTAATCAGAGGATTAACACCGAGATACAGGATTTATCTCAAAGTGCTAATAATGACGATAAGGAAATTATTAAATACATCGATTCCCGAGTTGATAAGCTCGAAGACAAGATTTATACTAATTTTGATGTTAAAAAGAAACAAATCAAAAAATATTAATTAAATAACCGTCGAAGAACCCCATTTATTCCCATATATAACGCGATATTATGCAATATTATTATACAACCACCATAGGTAGCGACGTGGAAATTATATATATTTATACACGTGAAGACAGAAACTAAGATAAAGGAATACGCTACGATAGCTCATTTATATTATGTGGATGGAACTTTTTCTAAAGAAGATGTTCATACCTGGATGGGTGAGTATGATCTTAATGTTGTAAAATTACTTAAAGGAAGAATTGAATTTACCTATACTGATGATTGGTATAGAACTAAAATGACAATTTGGAAAAATGGTAAAATAGAAGTTGAAGCCAATATTTAATGATAGACCCAGAAAAACTTTTCAGCAATTTTGAACTTCCCAAGCATGAGGAAGGGGGTATCTTTAATGAACTCCAAAAAACCCAAACATTTAAATTGGGTATGTTTAAAAAGATTATTTGGAATCAAAAAAGCATGGAAGATAAAATGGGTAAATTTTTAGAAATGATGCCTGAGTTAGCTGAAAAGATAGACTTTGATGGAGATGTCGGTGAATTTGTTACTCATACTAGAGCTTGGACATATCTTAAAGATTTTAATCCGTCTTCAGAACAAGCTAAAGATGCTGCTAAAATTTTCTCCGATACTTATACTATCACCGCATGTGATTTAGCAATTAACTTTTGGGAAGAAAAAGAATCCTATGAAAAGTGTGCACATATCAAAAAAGTTCAAGATTTGTTAAAATTGAACGTGACCCCCTAAGTTATTTATCGTACATTTGGGGTACAGAGGAAGGAAAAAGGGAGAGAGAGAAGGGGATGTGATGTCTCGTGACGTTTCCCGAGATGTAATAAAAAAATAAAATTATGAGAAACATTGAACTATTTAAGGATAAATTGAGAAGAATTGAAGGTAAGCTTAAGACCATTCGTGTAATGGCTACTCGTCGAGGGACTACTATTCAAGATCTTGACGTACTCCTTGATGATATTACCACCCAATTAGGTGATATGTCTACTATGATTGAAAGAGAAGGCAAAGACGCATACAACCGTTAAAATTAAATAAAAGTTATGAATTTGACAGCAGAACAAATCCAAGGAAATTGGGATACCTTTATCTCCAACATCGAAACCCACATCACGGGTGATAGAAAACAATCACTTCTTGATTTTTATAACAAATATCAAGAACGTGTCATGTTAATGCCTGCCGCTCACAAAAAAGAATACCATAACTCCTTTCCTGGAGGGTATGTGGAGCATGTGAATCGTGTTGTGCGATGTTCTATTAAACAATCCCAGTTATGGGAGGAAGAAGGAGCAGATATGTCTACCTTTACTATGGAAGAACTAATTTTTTCTGCTATCAACCATGATTTAGGGAAAATGGGAGATGAAGACAATGAATCATACATCCCCCAGACCGATAAATGGAGACGTGAAAAGTTAGGTGAGGATTATATGTTCAATAAAAAAGTCCCATTTTCATCCGTTCCAGATCGTGGTTTATTCATGCTCCAGTCACATGGTGTAATCTATACTTTCAACGAAATGCTCGCGATACAAACGCATGATGGGTTATACGACGCGGCTAATGAAAAATACCTTAAAGCGTATATGCCCGAACAAAAACCACGTACTTCGCTACCATTTATACTACACCAGGCCGATTTAATGGCTGCACGTATTGAATTTGAAAGAGAGTGGTTGCCTAAATTGAATGGTAGCGTGGAGATGTCAAAGAAGAATTTTACATTGGGTACTAAGCCGAAAAGTCAATCACAACAACAGAAAGCCTTAGGTTCAATAAAAAGTGAAGGTTTAAAAAATCTATTAGATAACTTATGATTATTACTATTATTATATTATCAGTTTTAACAGTAGCCTTAGGGTTTACTACATATAACCTTCTCCGTAAATTCGAAAAGCAAGAAGATATCCTCGCAGGTTATTTAGAATATTTAGACAAATTATCGCGAGTAATAGAGGTTTCAGATGAAAAAATGAAAAATATTGATGCACGCGGTACTTTCAGCAGCGACGACGAGGTAGGTTTTTTCTTTCAACAAATAAAAGGGTTACAAGATATCTTAAACGACTTTCAGTTAAAGAAACTTTGATAACCCACTATGCATAGAAAAAGAAATCCTAAGAGTAAAAATTACTTTACCCAAGAAACAGAAGATGCTATTGTATTATACAATGGCACTTCTGATACGGACGTAAAAAGTAAAATATATCAAAATGATATCCATTACCCTTTCTTTAAATTAACGGAAAATATAATCCATACCTTTAAATTTTATTATACTGAGGTAAATGAGATAGAACATCTACAACATGAAGTAATTTGTTTCTTATTATCTAAGATTCATTTATTTGATCCTACAAGAGGTGCTAAAGCATATTCTTACTTTGGTACCATAGCTAAACGTTATTTAATACTCCAGAACCAAAAGAATTACAAGAAACGTGTCCATAAAGCTCCAATAGATGAGTTGTTTAAGGATGATACTCATACCTATAGTATGGATGAAGTAGGAGTAGCTAATGATCCTTTAAATATGTATATTAACTTATATGTAGATTATTGTTCAGATAAATTATTTGAATTATTTCCTAAGAAACATGATGCTGCTGTAGCAGATGCTATTTTAGAATTATTCCGTAAAAGGGAACATATTGATGTTTTTAATAAAAAAGCACTTTATATCTATATTAGAGAAATGATAGATGTAAAAACTCCTAAAATTACTAAAATAGCTAATCAATTATATATTATATTTAAGGATAACTACATTTTCTATCTTGAAAACGGATATGTAGAATTCGAATAAGGTTATATTTATACATGAACAAACACTATAAATATGAGCCAACAATTCGAAAAAACAGTATTTGGTAATAAAAAATTCTCCGATTTACTCGAGGAAATTTATAATAACCAAAAGCGCCGCGAAGCACAAGTAACCGCGCTTATATCCGAATTAAAACCGATGGTTACCGACATTGGTGACGCTACACTTATCGTACCCCTTATTAAAGAATACATGGAAATTGGGGTTAAAAATGATGATGCATTAATTAAAATGGCTACGTTAGTACAACGTGCTTTAAATTCATCTAATGAAGAAGGTGGTTTAGGTATTAGTGAAGAGGAAAAATCCCAATTACTTGAGGAAATGGAAAAACTCCAAATTAAATAATAATGGCCGGAGTTCTAAAATCGGGTCAAACCCTATATAAAAGTTTAGGGAATATTGTTAATAATTCTACTCGAGATGATTTAAAAAATCTTACGGGTAAATTGTTATCTGGAAGGATATTAGAAATCGATCAAAGTGGTACTCCAACTAATGGATACGCTCAAGTACAAGTTTTAGATGAGATACAATTAGGTGGTGCTAACATTTTAGTTAATGTATTGCCTTTATTTCCTAATTTAAAAAACTATCCGCTAACTAATGAAACTGTATTAGTTATAGCTTTAGCCAATAGGGAATATAAAAATAATTTTAATAATTTAACTTTTTATTATTTATCCCCCTTAAATTTATGGAATAGTAATCAATCGAATCCTATACCTTACCCAACAGAAACTATTACTCCTTCAAGTCAAAATAAAGGAATTTTAGAGGTAGAAGCTGTTGGTAATCCAAATAAACCAACTTCATCATCTAATACAACATTCACCCCAGGTACTTATTTTAATGAAGATAATATCCCAAACCCTACATTTCCATATGAGGGTGACTATATTATAGATGGTAGATTTGGTAATTCACTTAGATTTGGCAATACTGTTGCTAATAGTAATACATCCATAGAAAATAATTGGTCATCAACGGGTTCAATAGGCGATCCTATTACTATTTTAACTAATAAAAAACACACAGAACAACCCCTATTTAATTCTATTACAGAAGACATTAACTTAGATGGTTCATCTGCTTATTTTACATCAACACAACAAATCCCAATCAAAGTATCATCTCAAAACGATTATTTATCGTATGATACTCCACCAACAACACCTACTCAATATAATGGGGAACAAATAATTTTAAATTCTGGTAGGTTATTATTTAATTCTACTTCAGACCATATATTACTATCATCAGGTAAATCAATTAATTTAAATACTGTAGAATCTGTTAATATAGATGCTCGTACTAAAACCGTAATTCAAACCCCTGAATTATATTTAGGTGGTATAGAAACAGCTCAACCTGTAGTATTGGGAGATGATTTAGTAGATCTTTTATCAAAAATATTAACTGATTTTGAATATCTAACAGGTGCTCTCCAAAACCAATTAGGTGTTCCCGTTGGTTCTCCAACTGCACCTACTAATTTAATAGCACAAGCCATAAATAATAAAATAGGAAGTTATAAAGCGGAATTATCTAATATATTATCTCAAACTACTAAGACGGTATAATGGCTGAACAAATTACATTAAGGTACCCTAACATATCAGATTCACTTATTAGATTATTTTTTTCAAATGATCCCATTGCTACGGCTGAACAGGAATTATTTAATTGGAATCGAATCCTAGAGGGTAGTAATATAAAACAAACTAATTATACATTTGAGGTTGAAGATTACAATCCTGATAATAATACTGGAAGAATAGTAGGATATACTAAAATACTTCAATCATCCCTATTAAATGAAGTTACTGTAACAGCTAAAAAACCTAAAGAGGTTGTAAAACAAAGAAAAATAAAAGAACAACTTAAAAAAGAAAGTGTTGAACAGTCTGAATTAACATCTACTGATATAGATGGCATTAACAATGCAGTTACTGAAGATTCAAAACCTACAGGATTACAAAGATTAGGTTCATTAATATTAAAGCAAAGTCAAAAATTATCTAAATTTGTTATACCATTAGCGTTTAATCTTATTAAAGAATATGGTATAGCTAAACTAGAGGCAGCTTTAGAAGAGGAAAGTGATAATATAGATGAATTAAGAGAACAACTTAAAGAAGAATTTTGTAATGTTCAATTACCTCAAATCATAGCAAAACGAAATAATGCTGTAGACTATCTAAACAACACAGGTAGAATATTAGATACATTAACTATTAGTGTTAATTTTGGGGCTTCATTTGCTGAGATTTTAGAAACACTAATTAAAATATTAAGGGGAGCTAGCTTTACAATTAATCAAGCCGCAAAAGCCATACCACTAATCCCAGGGGCTGTTGTATCCGCTGTTAACGATTTAAATACTATAGCAGATACTATAACCTTTAAATCAGATGGTACTCCAAATCTACCACCACTTAAAATTACAGCATCCCAAGTATCACCAGCATTTGCCACAGTACAATCAACTATTGTAAGATGTGTAGATCTGTTAGATAGATTAGATATTTTAATTACATTATGTGACCCAAATGCTAATTTAACAGGCATATCGGACTCAATTAATACTGTATACGATAATGAATTAATAGCGGCAGCAACAGAAAATGATGGTACATATAAGGGGTTTATTTTGGAGATAGAAACCCTACCATTTACAGATACAGTAAATAAAAATAGAGCAGTAGGTAAAAATAGATCAGGTATTGTACTAATATCAACAGAATATTCATTTGCTTCAAATCCTCAAGTATTAATCGACGAACTTAAATTTATTATTGACAGGGATAATTTGAAGTCCTACTAAATTTACATATTTATAATCATGAAAGCGACAGAATTTAAAAAACTCATTAAGGAATCGGTACGAGAAGTTATTCAAGAAGAATTGAAAGAAATTCTTTTGGAGGCGGTCCGCTCACCTAAAACTGTAGTAACAGGGACAACTCCTATTCAACCAACTCACCAAGCTTTACCTGACGATGATAAAGTAAAATTAAGAGAAAATATGATGGGAGTTTTAGATGGAATGAAGCGTGGTCAAGATACCATGTCATTTACTTCAGCTAATGCACAAGGTATGGGAAATTCTTTACAAGTACACCCCGGAATGGATACAACAAATGGTGCTTTACCAACAGGTAATGTTGGTTTAGATCAAATCATGGGTTTAATGAAAGGTAAATAATGGCATTTAATCCACTCTTAATACCAACTACTGATTTTCAACCCAATACTGGTGTTGGAGTGAATTTACCATTTTCAACACCCCAATGTTTTGTAAGTAATTATACAAGTAAAGATTCAATAAAAAATAACTTAATTAATTACTTCTTAACAGAACCAGGAGAAAGATTAGATAATCCTGAATTTGGGGGTGGTTTAAGAAGTTTTATTTTTGAACAAATTACTAATGGTACTTTATCTGGCATTGAAGATGATATAAGCTCTAAAATTTCAACTTATTTCCCTTCAGTATCTATAAGTGCTATTAACGTTGGTGCTGTTGAAGATACTAATACTATTAATGTAATTATAAAATATACAATACCTCAACAAGGGGTATCTGATGAAATCGAAATTAACTTTGGATAATGGCACAAGCAAGAGACATAAAATACTTAAATAGAGACTTTGCTGATCTAAGATCATCATTAATTAATTACTCTAAAACATATTTCCCAACAACATACACTGACTTTACAGAAGCTTCCCCTGGTATGATGTTTATGGAAATGTCATCTTATATTGGTGATGTTCTTTCATTTTATCAAGATAACCAAATACAAGAAACATATACTCAATTTGCTCGTAAATTTGAAAATTTATTTGATTTAGCGTATGTTATGGGGTATAAACCTCAAGTTACAGGAGTTGCTACTGTTGGTGTAGATTTTTACCAAACAGTCCCATCTGTAGTATCAGGGCCTTCCCTTTACCAACCAGATTATAATTATGCCCTATTAATAGGAGAAAATGCACAAATTGGTTCTTCAGCAAATGCTAAAATTAATTTCTTAACAGAAGACCCAATTGATTTTACGGATTCAAGCTCTTTAAACCCTACAGAAGTAACAGTTTATACTGTAGATGCTAGTAATAATCCTACTACATATTTACTTAAAAAGACAAGAAACGCTATTTCATCGACAATTAACACAACAACTATTAGTGTTGGTTCTACTCCTCAAGAATTCTTTACAACTACAATAAATGCTCCTAATATTGTAGGCATTTTAGACATAGTAGATTCTGATGGTAATGTATGGTATGAAGTACCTTATTTAGCTGAGGAAATGGTATATGATTCGATTCGTAATACTAACCCAAATGATCCAAATAATTATACTAATGAAGGTTTATCACCTTATTTATTGCAATTAAAGCAAACTCAACGTAGATTTGCTGCTCGTTTTATTAACAGTGGTTCTTTAGAAATTCAATTTGGTGCAGGTACGTCTCAGGATGTAGAAGAAGAAATTACACCTAATAGTGACAATGTCGGTTTAGGTTTACCATTTGAAAAAACTAAACTTACAACAGCATACTCACCTACAAACTTTATATTTACCCCTACCTATGGTATAGCTCCAACAGGGAATTTAACTGTAAGGTATTTAACTGGAGGTGGGGTTGCTGCTAACGTTAATGCAAATACGTTAACTAATATTAGACAGATTAATAAAACATTTGTTAATTTTTCTTCAACTGATAGTAGTGGTTTATACCAACAATCATTTGATTCATTAATCACAAACAACCCTAATGCAGCTTCTGGGGGTAGAGGTGGAGATTCTATAGAAGAACTAAGACAGAATATTATTTCTAATTTTAGTACTCAATATAGAACAGTTACTCCTGATGATTATACTGTAAGAGCTTTATCTATGACTCCTAAGTATGGGAAAGTAGCTAAGGTTTATACTGAAAAATCCAAATCCTCAGCTAATACAGGTACTAATATTGATCTATATACTTTAGCTTTTAATAATAATGGTAACTTAACAACGGCATCAACAACATTAAAACAAAATCTATCAACTTACCTATCTCAATTTAGAGTTATTGGTGATTCGGTAGCTATTAAAGATGCTTTTGTTATTAACATAGGAATAAATTTTGAAATTATTATTTTACCTAACTTTAATAATAATGAGGTTTTAAGGAGATGTATTATATCACTTCAAAATTTCTTCAATATTACAAATTGGCAAATTAACGAACCTATAATTTTAAGAGATATTACAAATCTTTTAGATAATATTGAAGGTGTTCAAACTGTTAAAAACGTATTAGTTAGCAATAAAACTAGCGGAGATTATTCCACATATTCATATGATGTAGAAGGTGCAACTATTAACCAAGTAGTTTACCCATCAATTGATCCAATGATATTTGAAGTTAAATTCCCAAATAGTGACATTAAGGGTAAAATTGTAAACATATAATTATGGGATTATTAGATAAATATAACAAAGATATTACCAATCAGGTTTCTCCTTTAATTAGAAACCCCAATACCCCTATTGAAGATCCAAACTCAAACCCTCAACAAATCGATAGCTTTAACAAAACCAGTTTAGATTTAGAAAATCCTAATCCATTAGGAGGTCCTATTAATGTTGCTTATAATACTCAAGTAGGTAGCGAATATAAAAGTTTTACAACAACCCAGCCTTACACTCCACAACGCACTTATATAGATAGTCTTCAGAGTGATGAATTAATAAGAAGGGCTAGCGACCCATTTAAATAAAATATTATGGCAGTATATAAACTTTTTCCATATAAAGACACTTCCCTATATTCAATGTATTCTACAATGAACACGGGTATTGATCCTATTAACCAAGTATCAAACTTAAATTTTGCAGTAAATAGTTCACCTTCTGTTGCACGTTCACTTATAAATTTTGACAATACTGAACTCCAGGATGTATTAAATAACAAAGTAACAGGAACCTGGGATGCTGAATTAAAATCATTTATAGCAACTGCTCAAGGTATAGTAGAAGATTCTATCATAGAAGTATTCCCAATATATAATTCTTGGAATCAAGGAACTGGTACATATTTAGATCAACCAATAACCACCGATGGTGCTTGTTGGAATTCTCCTTTATTTGGAGGAGGAAATGCATGGGATATAGGAGGTTCAGTATTAGGATATACTAGTTCTTATAATGCGGTGTATGCACCACAAGGTGGAGGTTCTTGGTATATTAGTTCATCAGATGGTTCTACTGTATATCCTGCAACACAATCTTTCGGTCCAAGAACAGATAAAGACTTAAATGTTACTATTACATCTATGGTTGAAGATTGGTTTAGTGGTTCTTTACCTAATAATGGTGTTATCATTAAGTGGGAAAACAACGCTGAATTCAATACTAATAAACAAGTACAACCTGTAATGCAATATTACACAGTTGATACAAATACAATTTACCCACCAGAATTAGATATTAAATGGGATGATTCTACATGGGATACGGGTTCGTCTTCAATAACCATTTTAGACCAACCTAACGCATTTATAGATCTAGCAGAGAATCCAGGAGTATTTTATTCTGAAAGTATAAATAGATTTAGAGTAAATTGTAGACCTAAATATCCTACTCGTGTTTGGGCAACTTCCTCTTTGTATACTCAACAATATTACCTCCCATCTGGCTCAGCTTGGTATGCTATTAAAGATTTAGATACAGATGAGTATGTAGTGGGTTTTGATTCAAATTATACTAGAATTAGTGCTGATGCATCTTCAAGTTATTTTGATATCTATATGAATGGTTTAGAACCTGAAAGATATTATAAAGTACTTATTCAAGTAAATAATGGAAGCAGTACAACAGTATATGATAATGATTACTATTTTAAGATAGTTAACGGATAATGAGAGAACAAATAAATCTAACAAGAAATTCATTCAGTAAAACTCAATACCCTAAGGTTATTGATACTGAATTTTCTCAGTTAACACCACAGAATACTGAGCCTGTTGCTGTACAAAATGTATCCGTTGACGAATTTTTTGTTTTATATAATAGATTATTTTTTGATATCCCTCAAAGAGGTAATAATTCACATGAAACTCTAATTACAACTAGTACAGAATATATTGGATATAATCCCCTCACAACTGAATTAGAGGCTTTACAGCAAGAAATCACCCAATTAAGAAGACAATTACTTGATGAAAGAAGTGGAGCATTAAACACAATTGCAGATGTTTTAGACACAGCCGGTTTAAATTTACCAGAACTTCCAACATTACCAGATTTAGAAATCCCATCAGAATTTAGTGTAAATATAAATGTGGGTGTTGATCAAGGAGAAGAACAAACACGTAGGGAAAAAAGGAAAGAGCGTAGAGCAAAACGTAAGGAAGAAAGACAAAATAACTAATTATGGCTGAAGCTAAAATTACACAGGTAAATCCTACTTCATTTGAACTAGAAGAATATTCAGTTGCAGATGAAAATCTTATTTCTTCCATAGAAATAGGAACTTCATTTGTTCCCCAAACAGATTATATAGAATACTTTATATATAATCCTAATAATGGAGGTCAAGTATCCCCACCATTTGATTCACCTGCTAATTCTAATGATTATACTTTAGAAGATAATATATTAGTTATTAATCCTGAAAATGATTTATTTGTAAAGGGGTTCGAAGAAGGAACATATAATACATTTTATAATTTTCTTTCGGTTAGATTATCATCTAACTTTTCTCAAAGATATTTCATCTCAGAAATTTCATCTGATAGAACTGAAGTTAGATTAACCTCTAACGATATATCTACAGAAGAAATTATTGCTTCCACTATAGAATACATTCAAGAAAGAAATAGTGCTGAATTCTTCCCAGATTTTTACTTAAATTTTGGTAATAATCAACTAGTAATTGCTAATAATATTTTACTAGATGTAGATAGTGTTCTTATAAAATTATATGAACCTTTACCCCCACAATATCAATTAAAATCTACATTGTGGGTAGTAGAACAGGTAGCGGATCCTATAGCTTATCTAGTTGAATTACCTTTTGAACCTATAATAGTAGATAATACTATTAGACTTAAAGGTCCTAACATTAACCTCCCAGTTAAGGGTCAAGTTAATAATTCTACTGAAGAAGTAGATTTCACTAGTCTAATATCAACTTCAGTAACATCCTCACTACAACAAATCAATAGTTTTTATGCTGACCCTAGTGTACAAATTAACATCGATTATACAGAATACACAAATTTTATTAAATTCTCATCAGCAGAAAAACGTACTAACAATTTTTTCTACAAAATAGGACAAATAGAAAATTGGACTGACATAGCAGCATCAGGATCCAATTCCACAGTTACTTCCGTTTCTAGTTCAGTAGCATTTTATGAAAATAAAATCAATGAAACCATTGATGGGTTTGATAATTTTGAATACTTCTTATATTATACTTCTGGTTCATCACAGGCTTATCCTAAAACAAATACAGAAGAACCTTACGATCAGGCCTTATCAACGAGTGTATTAGCTCAAAATTGGATTACATCTAGTTTAACGAGTGCTGAAGCTTATGATGTAAATAATAAAGATTGGATATATAACGCAATCCCAGAGTATATAAGAGAAGACTCCGCTAATCAATCATATATAGATTTTTCTAATATGGTAGGTCATTTTTATGACGAAAATTTGTGGGTATACATCAAAGATATCACGAACAAATGGGATAATGATAATCGTATTGATTCAGGAATTTCACGCGATTTAATCGCGCAACAATTACGTGATTTAGGTTTTAATTTATATGAAAATCAATTTAGTTCATTTAATATATTTTCAGCAACATTGGGTTTAACACCATCAGGTAATTACTTCCCATTCCCTAATATGACAGATTCTTTACCTACACCAAGTGGGGATGAATATGTAAATGCTTCTATAACAGGTTCAAATGAAATTTTACCTCAAGATGATGTAAAAAAACGTTTATACAAACGTATTTACAATAACTTATCTTATTTATATAAGAAAAAAGGTACAGTTGATGGTATTAGAACATTAGCTACAATATACGGTATCCCAAATACATTACTTAGAATTGATGAATTTGGCGGTAAAGATAAAGATAATACTAACGATTGGGATTATTGGTTTGAGCAATTTAATTATGCTTACTCAACAGGAGATACTGGTATTATTAGTTCAGATTGGAGTGTAAATACTGATTGGACATCCCCAGATGATGTTCCAGCATCCTTACAATTTAGATTTAAACTCCCTCCTTCATCCTCTAACTCACCAGCTTCACAGTCTTTATGGACTTTAGATGCGGGTAGAGATGTAAGATTAGTTTTAGAATATAATACTTCTTTATTGACATCTGGATTATTTAGTGGCTCTATTTCTAATCCTAATAACCAATATGCTAATTTAAATTTTTATCCTAATTTCACTACAGATGCTACAGAATTTGCTAGCGTATCTTTACCATTTTTAGATGGTGGGTGGTGGTCTGTTATGGTTAATCGTGATGAAGTAGATTTTGAATTGATAGCAGCTAACAAAATATATTCTGGAAGTAATGGTTCCTCTTTAGGATTTATAGCCTCATCTTCAATCGCAGCCACTGATGATGGTTTCTGGTATTCTTCTACAAATTCCCATTTCCCTACAATAGGGGGCATTACAGGATATACAAACTTTAGCGGTTCATATCAGGAAATTAAATATTATACTACTCAAATTTCTCATAGTGTATTTAAGGATTATGTAATGAATCCTCAATCAATTGAGGGTAATACTATTAATAGTGCTCCTGATGAATTAATATTTAGAGCAGCATTAGGAGGTGAGCTATACACAGGCTCAGTTTCAATACATCCTAAAGTAACAGGTTCTTGGGCTACAGTAAATTCATTTGCTGCTAATTCAAACTTTACTACAGGCTCAGGGAACTTTAGTGTTAATAGAGAATATGTGTTTATGGATCAACCAGCGGTTGGTATCAAAAATCGCATTACAGATAAAATTAGACAAGTAGCTTTAAACCTACCTGAAGGTCCCCAGCAATTATCCAATATTAGATCTATACAACAAGATACTGAAATAGATGATTCATATACTAATACAGTCAATCAAGTAGAAGTAGTATTATCCCCAACTAACCAAATTAATGATGATATTATTAATTCAATTGGTTATTTAAATATTGGAGAATATATAGGTGATCCTAGACAAATTTCCTCGAACTCTACTAGCTACCCTGACTTAAATGCTTTAAGAGATAAATATTTCCTTAAATATACAAGCAATTACGATTGGAATGATTTTATTAGATTAATTAAATTCTTTGACAATTCCCTTTGGAAAACCATCAAAGACTTTATCCCAGCCAAAGTATCATCGGCTACAGGTATTTCTATTAAACAACACTTATTAGAAAGACAAAAATACCCTGAACCACAAGCCTCATATTCTGAACCTTACTACACAGGTAGTATTGGTCAAATTGCAGGGTTATTAGATGGTCAAAGAATATACACAGCTTCAAATGATTTTGAATCATTTCCAATTGTTGTTCCATCTGGTTCAGATGGTGGTACTTTACCTAGTTTTGTATTAGGTACTAACTATACAGAATTTACATACCCAGGAGCAATTAATGTAACTCAAAGTTGGGATGGTGCTAATATTACACCATTTGGGTTTGAAACATTTACTCAAGATAATGCTCGTGAATTTGTAGATGGTGAATTTAGTGGTTCAGAATTTATAGCAACTACTCAAAGCTTAAATCCCAATAACCCACTATTAAAAGCAAATACCGTAACAATATCCTATGATACTATAGGATCAGCTACAAATATTAATCCTAGTAGTGGAGAACTTACCTGGAGAGCAAGAAGTAGTAGAACCCAAAATTCAGGAGTTTCAGTAGCTTACTACGTAGAAGAAATAGTTATTAATGAAGAAGATTTAAATGGTACGAATTCTGAGGTAGCTTTAAGTAACTTGTCTGCAGGAGATAATATAACATTTACCATCCAGTATTCATCAATAATACCACCACCATAATATGGCAAATTTAACAGGAACCGGAATTATAGAAAATATTACTCCTATAGGTGGAGGAAAATATAGAATATCTTTTGTAGAAGATACTTTTACAGGAATAAATATCCCTAGTGCTCAAGTTATATCATACCAAACTTATGCTAATTCTTTGGTATTGATGGATCCTTACATTAATACTCCAAACTTTACATATTCTGATTTCAATGCGATAATTAATAATGCTTCAATTCCAAGACAAAGTAATATTTTTTGGGATTTAGACTTTAGCACTAATGCTATTCAACCTGTTAACTACCAAACAGTTATAACAGCTTCTCAACAAGATGGTAATCTCCCTAAAGCATACGTCCAGGATTATAATTACCAATCAACACCAATTTTAAGACGTAATTATTTAGGAGCTAAATCAACATCAAATGGTTTTAACCAATTATCAACAGAAGGTGGTTTTGGTCAATTACCTGTAGTACAAAGTGAAGGATACTATTTTGCATTTTTTAACTGGGTAGGAGGCACATCCCCGGAATGGGGTAATGAATTAGAAGATAGAAGTGCAGTAAACGTTAGATATTATATAGGTGAAGATGGAAACGTAATTGAACCCATTAATGATTCTAATGGTATTAATTTAAGTATTGTTCAACAAAATTTCGAACAAGATTCGAATGCTATTTTAAGTTTTAATGATAAAGAAGGTGCTACTTCTCAATTTTCTAACTTAGAAGGTAAACATAAGATATTTAAAAGTGGTCAAATCCCACAACCTATTATTTACACCCAAACTTCCAGTATAGGTAGTGACCCAACTTTACCTAATCAAGGGGGTGGATATACAGGTTCAATTGACTTTGTTCAAGGTGATCAAGCACCTTCTTTACTTACTGATGATTTCCAATTAGTAGCAAATGCCTCGAATCCATATTTGGATTATAATGTAGGTAATGGAAACCCATTCCACTTTCCTTCAGTAGTATCTATTGGTGCTCAAGCAACTTCAACAGTTAATGGTACTAAATATACTGTTACAGCTAATCCTTTATCTAATAACATTACTATTAGTCTTAATGCCAATTTAAGGGTAGGTCCTGGTATCCACCAGTTTCAATCCACTTTACAATGGCGTAAAAATGGTACTACTTTTATAGGAAATTCCATTAATTTCAACCATACAGGCAATTCAGGTGCTAATATTAGTATAGTAGCTTCTGATAGTGCGTCAACTACTAGCGATTATTATGAATTAATTTTAATTACATTTAGTCAACCGATCAAAAATAGTAATAATATTCCAACAGATCCCCCTTTATTATTAACTACAACCCAATTACAGTCAACCCAACAACCTCTACCTCAAACCGGCCCTTGTAAAAGGTTTTGGAGTAAAGTAGGTAATCCTACTAACATAATTGAAGCATTAGGTGCTTCAGGAGGTGATTTAGGTTTAAGAGATTTCTACGGTCAACGTCAATCAAATATTACAGGTAGCGGTTTTAATCCTATTACCCAAAATTTTGAAGTCCAAGTAGGTGATGAAATTAGATTTGATGGAACTGAAACTCAAACATACTTTATAAATAAAGTAGATACAACATCAGGACTTATTAAATTAACATTAGATAGGAATATTACAGCCCAAGATTTAAATTACTTTTTACATAGAAGATATATAACAGATCCTTCATATTTAATATTAGAAGTAGATAAACCATCTGGTGGTACTTCAACTGGTATTCTTACACCAGAATATTTTTATGGAGAAACAGAAAAAAAAGTAGACAGCATACTTAAAGGACTTACAAGAGACAATTTAATTTAAACTGTAGCTTGTCATAAAACTAATAATTACATATATTTATAACAAAATACGTACTAGACAATGGGATATTTAAATAATTCAGTAGTAACCGTAGATGCTATCCTTACAACAAAGGGTAGAGAGTTACTTGCTAAAAACAATGGTACATTCCGTATCACACAGTTTGCACTAGCAGATGATGAAATAGATTATACACTTTATAATCCAACTCACCCTTCAGGTTCAGCTTATTATGGTCAGGCAATAGAAAACATGCCTTTACTAGAAGCGTTTCCTGATGAAACACAAATTATGAAGTACAAACTTACGACTTTACCACGTGGTACTGCTAAGATGCCAATCTTAGATGTAGGTTATACTTCAATCGTAATTAGACAAGGTGCTTCATTAGCAATTACTCCACAAACTCTAAATTATTTAGGTGGTAACCAGAATGAAGCTTCAGGTTATACTGCTACCATCTCAGATGTTAGATTATTATCTACGTTTGAAGGTGTTGGTATTGATACACTCTCAACAGATGCTCTAAATGTTAACTCAACAACTACACTAGGTACAAATGTATCAGCAACAGTAGTAGGTACAACAATTAACCTTAGAGCAACTACAGTTAATACATTATTTGGGTCTAATAACGCATTATATGCTACCATGACAGTTGTAGGTAGAGATAGTGGTGCAAGATTACAAGTACCAATCACCATAACTAAAGTATCCTAATTATGTCATTTAATAGATTAGAAGCAGACGATTTTGTAGTATCCGCTGACAGCATTACAGCTGGTTTGTGGACTAATAGTCAAGTCCCGACAATCACAACATTTTTTTCATCATCTACCCAAGCTGCTGGTAACTCAGGTGATTATTATTTAAACGTATTTTCAAATGCTGCAACTTCATCTTTAGAATTTGCTGTTAATTATGGTAATGAATTAGGAAGTGGTAGTATGGCTTATAATTTGGATGTAGATGGTAAATCACCATCATCAACAATTTATGGTCAGTATCGTACTTTAGTATTAGGTGATGAAAATGCTTCATTTACTTTCGGTAGTGTTACATCTTCAGATTTTTGGTCTATATCAGTTGAAAGAAGTAGATATAAAGAATCAATAATGCCGGGTTCAACTACATTAGAAATTACAGGTCCTAATGGTGTTATTAAATTAACAGATAATAGCCAAGTAGCCTCTTCAGTTGTATTTAACGATGCAGGTAGAGTATTCCAATTGATATCAGGTTCATCAGGAGTTCCATTTACTACTTTACAAGCAAACGGATATAGTATAGATTCAGGTTCATATGGTTTATTCCTACCTGATATTGCTACTTACATTTTAAACCCAAGAGCATTAAGTAATGATCAAGCAGATGGTGGTGTTGGATTGGATGCCACTATAACTTCTGCATTAACTATCGCTACAAACCCAAATCCTAATATCATATACGCTGCCATTACATCCAGTTTTACAGCAAATTCCGAAGAAACAATAACATCAGATTTTGTATTTGTAAGACCTAGAAGTTCACAATTTAACTATTCTGAAAACCCATCATTTATTTCTGGTTCTACTGGTGAGGTATTATATCCATTATTCATTAATTCACCTACAACATATATTACAACTATAGGTTTGTATAATGATACTAATGAGTTGTTAGCAGTAGCTAAACTATCAAAACCATTAGAAAAAGATTTTACAAAAGAAGCTCTTGTTAGAGTTAAATTAGACTTTTAAAATAAATGAATGAGCGCATTCAAACAATTTTTATCACAGGATATAATAGTAGAACCCTTTAAAGTAAATAAGGGGTTTTCCTTCCCTGCTTCTGAATTTAACAACAATGATGTTCAGATAGCTAGGTTCCTAGGTACAAACATACAATTACCTAACTTTATCTCAGGGTCTAATACCCCTACAGGGAATACTTCTGTAGGAATCCAGGATCCAGAATTAATATATAATTCAATTAAAGAGTTATATTATTCTAATTTTTTAACATCTTCTTACGGTTCCCCTCTCCAAACCCAAAGTTTATTTCCGGGTGAAAACGAAACCGGTGATGTTTTTATTGGTAATCCTGATTCTTCTGGTAGATATGAAAATTATTTACAATCCACAGTAGCCCAAAACCGATTTTTCCCTACGGGTTCTAATGAAGATATAGTAGTATTTTCTATTCCTTCACGTCTGTGGGGGGATTATATTCAACCTAATAGTTTTATATTCGAATATCCTACTTTAAATTCTACTATAACAGATGATGGCCAAGGAAATTTAAATATTTCAAGTAGTCTAGGAGGATTTAATGGTTATATAGGTAATATTATATATACTCACGGTTTAGCTACCTTAACAGATAATACTTTACCTGATATTTTAGGGCTTAACTTAGAAGATTATGTAACAGAAACTAATGTAACATGTTCATTTTCTAGTTCATTTGATATTTACGAAACACAGTATAAAGCTACAATAAATGAATTTGAATATAATTTTAGTTTAAACCCTTCTATTATTTCTGGTTCTACAGATGGCACAGTTTATGATTTTGTAACAGGTTCTTTCTTTTCTCCTTATGTTAGTACTGTAGGATTATATGATAACGCTCAAAATTTACTTGCAGTTGGAAAGTTGTCCCAACCACTCCCAATATCTAGAACAACTGATACTACTATATTTATAAACTTAGATAGATAAAATTATGAATTGGTTATACAAAGGCAAGGAAATTTTCTCATTAGAGGATTTCCCCCCATCAACATTCGGTTTTATATATAGAGTAATCCACATTCCAAGTGGTAAAGCTTATATAGGTAAAAAATTCGTTAAATTCACCCGCAAAGCTAAGTTAACTAAAAAAGATTTAGAATTATATGAAGGTACTAAAGGTAGAAAACCATCATACAAACAAGTAGTAAAAGAAAGCGATTGGCAAACCTATTGGGGTTCAAATAAAACTTTATCTACTCTACTAAAGAACGAACCAATAGAAAACTTCAAACGTGAAATCTTAACTTTGGCTACTTCAAAGAAGTTATTAACTTACGAGGAAACAAAAGCACAGTTTATCTACGAAGTATTAGAAAATCCAAACAATTTCTTCAACGATAACATTCTCGGTAAGTTCTTCACAAAAGACTTTGAGTCCCAAAAATAGCTTCGTATATTCGGGGTTATATGGTAAATCATTTATTAGTAAACATAGTTAACTCCGTTCTAGGAGCAGGTAAATCTACAGCTAGGGGCAATCAAGCCTACCACTGTCCGTTTTGCCATCACTCTAAACCAAAATTAGAGGTTAACTTTACTGATGGACAGAAAAATCCTTGGCACTGTTGGGTATGTAATAAAAAAGGTACAAATCTAGTTACCTTACTCAAACAAGCCAAAGCCCCTGACGATAAGATTGCTGAAATTAAAAAGCATGTATCCTATAGAGATTATAGAGATAATATCCAACCAGTCGAGGCAGTTAAATTACCTAAAGAATTTAAACCATTTGTAGACATATCTAAAGGCGATATGACTGGGAGACAAGCCATATCTTACTTAAAACGTCGTAACGTAAGTAAAGCGGATATACTGCGCTACAATATCGGTTATTGCGAGGGCGGTGTGTATGATAAGATGATCATAATTCCGTCGTATTCCCACGAGGGAACGCTAAATTACTTCGTGGCTCGTAACTTCAATGAGCACAGCCCCGTTAAGTATAAAAACCCACCAATGAGTAAGGATATTGTGCCCTTTGAATTATTTATCAATTGGTCTTCTCCACTTATTTTATGTGAAGGAATGTTTGATGCTCTGGCAATTAAACGAAATGCCATACCACTCTTAGGCAAACACATCCAGAGAGAATTGATGAAAAAAATAGTTACCTCACAGGTAGAAAAAATATATATAGCTTTAGATAAGGACGCGCAACAGGATGCCGTTAAGTTTTGTGAACAGTTGATGGATGAAGGTAAAGAAATATACTTAGTAGATTTAGAAGATAAAGACCCATCAGAAATGGGATTTAAAGCTATTACTACCCTAATTCAGAAAACAACCCCATTGAGTCAATATGATTTAATGGCTAAAAAATTACAATTTGTATGAGTAAGAAAATTGTTTTAAAGAGTTCGTATAAACGTATTCTAGAAGTATCAGACGATGCTAAACAAATCACCTTACCCGATTCCCGTTACTATCAACGTAACGGAGAATATTATCCATCTATCACCTATGTTTTGGGTACTTACCCAAAAGGTAAATACTTTGAAGATTGGTTGAAAAAAACAGGATACGCCTCGGAGCATATTGCTCGTAGAGCGGCCGAACAAGGTACAGAAACCCACGAGATGATCGAGGATTACCTAAACGGTAAAGCGATGAATTTCTTAAACTCAGCTGGTTACCCACAATACGAACCACTAGTTTGGCAAATGTTCTTACGTTTTGTTGATTTTTGGGAAGAATATAACCCAAAATTAATCGAAGCTGAAGTACATCTATTTTCAGATGAATTGAGAGTAGCAGGTACCTGTGATATGGTATGTGAAATTGAAATCGATGGTAAAACCGAGCTTTGGATTATAGATTTTAAAACATCTAACAATCTCCAGACAACATACGATTTACAAACAGCAATTTACGCTAAATGTTACGAGGAGTGTTTTGGTATTAAAGCAGATCGCTATGGTGTTTTATGGTTAAAATCAAAAAGACACAAACCATCAGAAGGTAAGATTCAAGGTAAAGGGTGGGAGATGTACGAATCAAAACGTACTCAAGAAGAAAATCTTGAAATCTTCAAAACAGTTAAAACTCTGTTTGATTTAGAAAACCCAAACCACAGACCCGGTTTCACAACTTTTAGAACAACAGCACAGCGAATACTTGGAGATTAAAGGGATCTTTCGTATATTTATGGTAAACACGCGTTTATGATTTTACTTAAGAGACTTTTAAATGAAGTGGAGGGTAACCCCAAAGCCATCATATTAGCAGGTGCTCCTGGCGCCGGAAAAGGTTCAATCCTGAAGGATTTGGACCTCTCTGGTTTGAAAATCCTAAACATTGACAATACTTTCATCAGTAAGCTTAAACAAGCTAATGTTACTTTAGACCTAAAAAACGCAACACCCGAAGAAAGAAGCCAACAAGCCATACAAATGGCGGCTGCTAATAAAGAATTCAAAGGTGAAATACAAGCTACTATTGAAGGTAAAGATTCATTTATATTGGATGGCACAGCGGCTTCATACAATCAAACTGCCTTACTTAAAGACCAGTTAGAGGAAGCAGGGTATAGTGTTATGATGCTTTACGTTTATACTGATTTAGAACGTTCACTAAGCCAAAATCAAGATAGATATAGAAAATCAGGTGGAGAGGATAGAAGTTTAGCACCAGCCATCGTTATGGGCACTTGGAAAAGTGTAACTGATAACCTACCTAAATATGCTAACTTATTCGGTTTTAATTTTATAGCAGTTGCCAATACTTTAGAAGGTCAAAGAATAGAAGATATAGATAAGATTATAGACAAATATCTTAAACCCTTTGCTCCTCAAGGGACAAAACCTAAATCACCAGCACAACAGAAACGTTCTGATGAAAAAAAGGCTCAAGATAGAGAGGAAATTCAAGCAATGTTAAGTGATGATTTTATATATGATGTAATAGAATACACGATGTCTAAAGATGAAGCACAATCCCGAATAAATAAATTTTTAGGATGAACAAACTAACCAAATTTTTGGTAGATGGTATACTAAATGAAGGTAAACGAGAGATAGTAGCTTTATACGCTGGTGGTTTCAAACCACCCACTTCAGGGCACTTCCAAGTAGTTGAAGAAGCGTTAGCTAAATACCCTGAAATCGATAAATTGATAGTACTTGTAGGTACAGGTATTAGAGATGGTATCGAACAAGCTGAATCTATTTTGACCTGGGAAATTTACCAAAATTACCTACCTATGAAGGTAGAGATAATACCTGCTAAAAAACCCGCAATTGGTGAAGTATATTCCTACGCTAAAGAACACCCCGAAGAAACAATATATTGGATTTTAGGAGCCAGAGATGGTAATGATGAAGATACCTCTGATATAATCTCACGTACAGCAGCTATTGACAAATCAGAAGATAAGTATAATAACGTTGAAGTTAAAGTAATTACAACCCCAGATGCTGGTATGAGCGGTACTAATGCTCGTAAGGCATTACTATCAGGAGATAAAGAAGCATTTTTAAAATTCTTACCATCTCAAGTAGAGGAAAAAGAAGAAATATTTAACATTCTAAGACCAGCAGTTAAAGAAACAAGCAACCCAGATGATGGTAAAGCAGCTCCTTATGGTTCAGGGTATAAAAAGTTAAATGAACATTCAATGGGTGATTCAATTGATTTAGAATCCCAAATTGATAGGTTAACTCAACATATGATTGATAAAGGTTACAATATTGAGCCTTTACCTACTTTAGAGTTAATAGACGATGATGTTAAAAATGCTGGAGAATTCCTGGGTAAAACCGCGTACTACAATCCTAACACACAAACTATCGTCCTATATACTCACGGGCGTCATCCCAAGGATATTGCGCGTAGTTACGCACATGAAATGATTCACCATATCCAAAATTTAGAAGGACGCTTGGAAGGCATTTCAACTACAAACACTCAGGAAGATGATTATTTAAACGATATTGAAGCTGAAGCTAACTTAAAAGGTACAATGACGTTTAGGAATTGGACTGATAGCTTAAACGAAATCGGTGATGCATCAGCTGCAAAGTTAGAATGGAACCCAGCTCGTATTGAAGCCATAGCTAAAGATATTGAGCGTAAAATTGCAAACCAAAAAGAAGATACAATAGAGTATTACGATATGTTACCTTCGATTGAGGTTATTTCACCTGAATCCAGAACTAGATATAGAATTACAGTTGAGGCTTCAATTGATATACCTGAGGATGAATTAGCAATGACTACACTTCGTGTAGACTTTACTACTGAAGAAGGTAGTGATAATGCTATAAACAAAGGTGAACAATATAAAATATTAGCTACCCTTACAGATATTATCATCCAGTTAATGAATCGAGTAAGTGATATTGATTCTACTACTTTAGATTTAGTTAAGTTTTATGCTAAAGATGATACAGAAGGTAAATATTCTAACTCCAATTCAAAACGTGGTAAACTATATCAAGCATTTATCAATAAAAATTTATCTAAACTTCCAGGTGACTGGAAAATGCATACTTCAGATGAAGTTATAATGTTATCCCCAATAATCAATGAAGCAATCGTAGGCGAAAAAATCGAATGCGATAATTGTGGTTGGGATTGGAATATAGTAGATGGTGGAGATGATTTATTTATATGCCATAAATGTGGTCACGATAATACTCCACTAGATGAAGGCTTTGATAAAAATTTAGGCAAGGATCCGTTTGGTCTAAATCAATTTGCTCGCGAATTAATGACTGAAGGGGTATATGATGCCTTAACTACTAAACTAACTAAAGCTACAATCAATAAATGGGTTGAGGATTCTAAAAAAAACCCAATGCCTAAAAAATCATTTGTTGATATTGATGTTGACGATGTAGATGGTAAAGGTAGAGAAATTGAATTCAATTACGTTGGTATGATTGAATTTGATAAAAAAGTAGACGGATATGAAGTAGATGGAACCTCTAATTCAGGTGAAGATGAAGGTAAAATGACATTTATAGCTACACTATTCAAAGTAAATCCTAAAGTATTACCACAAGCATGGTCTAAAATATCAGCAGATGTTTCAGATGTTATACGACACGAAATTGAGCACCAAACACAAGCCGGAGATAATACACGTTCAGGTAAGTATATGGAAGACGATATTGATATTCGTGATTTAATTAATAAAGCAAAAATCCTTCCTCGAAAAAACTATTATATGTTAGAGAAGGAGATAGATGCTATGCTCCAAGGTTTATATTTAAAAGCTAAGAAAACTAAGAAACCATTTAAGGATGTGCTTAGTAATTATTTAGATATAGCCCCTGGTCTTGAAAAAAAAGAAGATAAAGAACTCGTGCTAAATCTTTGGAGAAGCCGAAGAGGGGCATTATCTTTACCGGTATTCGAAAATGAAAAAGAGGTTATGGACTACAAAATATTCCTAGATATGGATGGGGTGTTGGTTGATTTTGATCAACAATTTGAAGAGTTAACAGGTATGGAACCTAGAGCATTTGAAGCTAAACATGGCTCCAAGGGTTTCTGGGAAGCAATTGAAACTGCTGGTGTTGGTTTTTGGCGAGGTATGAAATGGATGCCTGGTGGTGAAGAACTTTATAATCGGGTTGCTCAATACGATCATGCTTTATTATCATCTCCTTCACGTAGTGAAACTTCTAAAATAGGAAAACGTTTATGGAGACGAGATAAAACTCCAAGCACAAAATTAATCCTATCCAGATCACATTTAAAGAAAAATTACGCTTCCCCTCTTAATATATTAATCGATGATAGAGAAAGTAATATTAAACAATGGGAAGATGCTGGTGGTATAGGTATTCTGTACATATCACCCAATCAAGTAAACAAAGCATTAGAAAAATTAGGTTTATGAAAGACAACATTCTAAAAAAAGAATTTGGCAAAAAAGATGTTCAACGTTTACGTAATGTTTTAGGAGGCAAATCCAGTGAACGTTCTACCGATGGTATTGGTTATACTAAAGCAAAAGAATTTTATAAGGAAGGCGATGTTTGGACTGAACATGGTCGTGAATGGACTATCAAGGATGGTTTAAGACAAAACATTACAAAAATGGGGAAAGCTAAAGAATTAGCTATGCCTATGTTTTGTCCTTCTTGTAAAAAAATTATGAAAGGTAAAAATAACAAAAGCTTTTGGTCTAGTTATAGACGTTGCTTTAATTGTCAAGTTGATTTTGAACATGAATTAAAAATGAATGGTTTGTGGGAAGAATATAAAGAGCAAATCCGCGTTGATGGTATAGATAATTTTATTAATAGTTATAAAGATTGGGCTCAAGAAATGCTCGACACATCAAATCAAGGGTTTGTTTCGGAAGCAGGTGATGTAGAAAATTGGAAAGGTGGGATCAATGTAGAATTAGCCCAAAAATCTATTAACGATACTATTGAATATTTAACATCCTTGAAAGAACAATAATTTTTCTATATTTATAACCATGAGATTCAACCCAGGACAAAACAGAAAAGTAGTAAATGGTAAAACTTATATTAAGGATTTACCACAAATTCAAGCAGTTCCAATTCAAGTAATACCAGTTAAAGAAGAAATTAAAGAAGAAAATAATGAGTCAATTCAACACGAGCAAGTGGTTCAAAACCCAATATCTAAAGGAAGCCAACCTGTACGAGGAAAAGGCAGATCTAGCAGCAAAAGCCATCAACCAAGCACTAGCCCTAGTTGATGAAAACCTTAACTATTCAGACTTTGCTAAGGGTGTAGCTAAAGTCCTTAAGGATGAGTATGGTGCTCAAAACTATGATAAATTCATGGAGATACTCCATTCCGAATTAGGCATAAATGAAGAAATTTCTGACTACGAGATGGTCTTATATAAAATCAAAGGTGTTACTGCTGACCTCGAAGACGGTGGTGGTGATGAACCATTCGACATGGAGGTTAAATTAGACGCTTCACTATCAGATGAGGAAGTAAAGATTGCTATTAGAAACGCGGCTCGTAAAGAAATGGGCCCCTTATACAAACATTCGTTTAAGAAAGCATAATGAAAGACTTAAAAAAAATACAAGAGTTCTTTTCCAAGGAAACCAATGAAAATATCAATGACCCTGTTTTAATGAAAATAAGGGCAAGAAAAGATAAACTAGAAAAAAATAAATTAGCTAGAACCAAAGCACCTTCAGGTATTGATTACGATGAAGCTTTAAATCTAAGAGCTATAAAGCAAGAATTAAAGGATGAAATCAAACAGCTGTTCATTGATATGGAACAGGAAGCTGAACCCGAAGGAGGAGAAATAGCTGATAGATATGGTAACGCATTAAATAAATTAGAAGCTCGTTTATATAAAGTTCAAAAACAACTTGATGATTATGACATGAATGAGGATATTAGTGATGAAGAAGCTGATAAAATCAAAGCTCAAATAGCAGCCAGTGGTGGTGTTTATATTGATGACGAGGATATGAACGAAGCTAACGTCACCTGGACCACAATTCACAAAGATAGAGAAGATCGTGAATATGGTGATAAGAAAAAAGCGTTACTAGCTAAAATCGAAAAGTGGAAAGCAGAACAAGGAAAAAAAGACACGAATATGGACAACCCACTTAAAGAAGATGCCAAACCGAGAGTTGTTAGAGATAAAAATAACCCCAACTTCCTATCTGTATACATCAATTACCCAACAGGCGACGGAACATTAACAGCTTTAGGCAAAGAAACAATGTCAGGGCAAGCTCGAAGAAAAGGTGCTACTAAAGCATACATGCTGGGTCAAGATATTCTTGACAAATACGCCGCAAAATACGACCTTGAAGATTTTGAAGTCTCAGATGGTGGTAAGGGAGTTGTAACAGTATTTATGGTTTCAGATGATTTCATCCCAGAAAAAAAATCCAAATTCAAAAAAGCAGGTGAAGCTTCAGGATTTGATATGAGAGGTATAGATGAAGGATATATGGGTGAAGCTGGTGATGAGGTGATGATATCCAAAACAGGCAGCAAAGATAGGCCATCATATGTATTAGAAAAACCAGATGGTTCCGCTCAAATCGACATGACATTTGACTCATCTTTAGAGGCACAAAAATATGCTAAAAAGAAAGGTTTAAAATTATTCCATAAAGTAGGATATAATATGAGCGAGGGTATGGACGGACAATTAGACGAACCATATTTTATTGAAGTTTCAGTTCGCGACGCTCGAGAAGCATTAGATATATTCCATGACAGATATAGAAGATCAGACATTGAAATGTATGGTTCAAATGTATACGCGGCTGATAGTGTCACTGACATTTACGATTTATACCACGATTTCATGTCTCAAGACATTGAAGTTTTAGATTACAACGTAGATGAAGAAGAATTAGACGAAGAAAAAGGATATTCACCTCAATTAGTATCCAAAGAAAACCCAAAAGGCGAAACTAAGGGTTTAGACCCAGAAACCATGAATAAAATCTTAATGAAGGTAATTGGTGATCTTAAAGAAGGAGAACCGGGTTTGTGGGATAATATTCGTGCCAAAAAAGCAAGTGGTAAAAAGATGTCTCCAAAAGGTTCCAAAGCTTATAAATCAGCTGTTAAAGCTGGTAAAAGAATCAATAAGGCAGGAAATTAACCATATTTATAGCATATAACTATACAACAATGACTCAATTTGATTTAACAAAATACTTAGCTGAAGGTAGACTTCACGAAGGAAACACAAACACCACAACCTCAGAGGTTGAATTTGAAGGTGAAACCTACAGAATTGAATTGCGTAGAGATGGAAACTACATTGACTACGATATTTTCGATGCCGAAGGCAACGACACAATAAGAGGCGATAGAGACAGAGAGGAAGCGTTTATGGACGCCTTCGACGCTCAACACCCAGATGCCGCAGGTATCTACGCAGAATCTAAATTAGGAGAAGCTAAACAGCAAATCAGAGAAACCTTAGACGAAGATGTTTGGGATATGGTTGATCGTATGCTCGACGCTATGGGAGCCGATGAGTTCTCAAAAGCATTAGTTAAAGCTATGTCTACAGACGACGCAAAATTATACTTAAGCGCTATTATGAGTGATCACGATATTCAAGAATCCACAAATGAATCAACCCCAGGAGATGATGGTATAGCATCTTTGAGCGAAGAATTAGGTCCTAAAGGTGAATCAACTACATTTTCACTAGACTACAGAGGCGAACCTTACACCATTGAATGGTATAAGCAAGACCAAGGATACGCAAAAGATAAAGGCAAACGTTCAGTTCATACTTACCATCAAGTTTACACTCCTGAAGGAGATGTAGTAGATTGGGATGCCGAAACATATGAAGAAGCTCTGGATATGTTTGCAAGTCAATACCCAGAATTTACAGGTAGTGATTTAGCAGAACCATCAATAGAAGAAAATATTAAAGGAATTAAAACTAATAAAATGAAAAAATCCGAATTAAAAGAAATCATTAAATCTGCTTTAGTGTCGGAGCTTGATGGTGCTAAAAATGTTACCCAAACCACAGAAGACGTTAGTGAAGCTGAAGAAGTAGACGTTGAAGATAACGAGGACATCGATGTTGACATCGAAAAAGACGTTACAATCGACGACGAATCAACTGAAGCTGACATCGATGTTAAAGCATCTGTATCTGGCGAAAGCGAAGATGTCGAATCTATCCAAGGCTTGCTAACCAAAGCACTAGAACAAGCTAAAGCGATGGGTGACGAGAAATTAACTGACCAAATCGGCAACACAATTACTTACTTTACCAGAGCTCACATTTCTAATGTAAGCGAAGCAGATTTAGATATGGAATTGGACCCAACCGACGTTACTAAAATCAACCCAGAGGCAGCTGCCGTGATTGGTTTAGATGAAGGTAAATCAAAGCGTAGAAACGAATCTATGTTCCCAATCTGGAATAAAATAAAATAAAATGAGCAATTTCGATTTAACAAAATATTTAGCTGAAGGTAGGCTATTTGAAGAAGCAAACCCTATATGGGTAATTGATGCGTTTGATGATAGCGCAGATATAGAACAAGCAGGTCCTGTATATAAAGAAGTAGTAATAGATATTATAAAATCTAAACACCCTGATATTTCAGATAAAGACTTAGAAGCATCTATAGAAGTAATGAACGTTACATGGTATAATGAAGCAAGGAGTAATGCTAAAGGATCCGAACCAGAAGAAATGAAAGTTTCTGCTGAAGATTTTGCTGATGGAGCAATAGAACACTATGAAGATGCTTTAATGGGTAATGAGGACAGAATGGATGATTTTGATAACAGATTAAACGCTTTGATTAAAGATAGTAAACACCCCACACTAAATCTAAAATATTTTTCCGATAGACACAGAAATGAATTTAGAAATTATGCTGAAAAATACTTAAAACCTACCAATGCATCGTATGCGGAAATAAGATCAGCTTTATTTGATTATACCACCAAATACTATGATACTAAAGATATTTAAAATAAAATAAAATAAAATGGATAATTTCGACTTAACCAAATACCTCTCTGAAGGCAGGCTATTAAAAGAAAACCAAATGGTAGGTAAATACATCGAAACCACCCACCCAGATGGATATGATATGATCATGTCATTTTCAATGCCAGATGAAGGAGAATTAGGTTTAGATTATGGTACTCTAGATGAAATACTAGAAGTTAAAGAAATTAATGGTGTAAAAGTATACTGTGTTTTTATTTAAAATAAAATAAAATGGACAATTTCAATTTAAGAAAATATTTAGCAGAAGGTAAGCTATTAAAAGAAGATAAAAATAACGATCCTTCTTTTATTAGAACTAAGGGAGGATTAAAGAAAGTTTTCCAACAGATGTTATCTGGAGAATTGTCGGGTAAAGAAGCAAATGCTAAAATAAGTGACTTTACTTTTGGTCAGGGCTCAATGGGGATATACCAAGATACAAATAAATTATTTTTAAGGCAATTTGGACAAGGTGGAGGTGATTTTAGAGATTATACCATAGGAGATTTTGAAAATGGTGGGTTTATACCTGCCCCTCAACCCACAAGCAAAACAGCTTTAAAAATATGGAATTATTTAAATACATTAAAAAAATAAAATAAAATAAACAATAAAAATAAAGGTAAACAATAATAAAATTTATAAAACAAAAATTATGAACACACAAGAATTGAAAGAACAACTAGACGGAATTTACGAAACATTTACAAGTGAGCATGGAGCAACATCAAAAGCAGCACACGGACGTGCTCGTAAAGCTTTAGGTGAGTTCAAAAAACTTATTAGCGAATATCGTAAAGCATCTATTGCTCAAGATAAAAAGTAAACAATATGACTAAGTGTAATTGTATAGTATGTAATTGTAATACCACATGTAATTGTGTGTGTTGTAACTGTTAAAAATTAAACATGCTAAACGAAAAAAAACTTACCAAATCTGAACTAGCTAAACGCGAGGACATCATCATGAAAATGAAGAAGAACAAGCGTTCTCTAGTTCAGAAATATGGTAAAGACGCTGAGCAAGTAATGTATGGACGAGCCACCAATATGGCTAAAAAACAATCAGAATCAATGGACAACGATAGACTCAAAGAAATGATTAAGGATGCTCTTAAAAATCCTTCAAAAGCCGACTTAAATAAAGACGGCAAGTTATCTGACTACGAGAAAGCTCGTGGCGCTGCTATTGAAAAAAACATAACTGAAGGACCTTCAACTGAGGAAAAACGCATAGCAATGTCTGCTGCTAAGAGATTAGCTAAGTATCGTGGTGTTTCTTTAGAACAAGCCCTTACAGATTTAGCTAACGCTGTATCCGTATTAAAACGAGAAGACGTAAGCGAAGAAATGGGTTTAGATGTAGATTACAAAGGCGGAGAAGAATTCTCTAACCCTGACGCTGACGAAGCTGGTATTTTAGGTAAAGAAAGTGAATTGGGCCTTGAAGAAAACCGCAACCCCGAATTACATAGATTCGTCAATGGGTTTGTTAGGAAATTGGCTGATCGATACGATTATTCATTACAAGATGCCGTTTACGCTATTATGGAGGTTTTAAGAAGCCAAAACTACGATGGTATAAACGAAGACCTGGATTTGGGCCACGAAGACAACGAACCACATATGTTAAAAGCAGACCTATACCGCATTGGAAAATACGCTATGGAACTCTACCAAATGGTAGATGGGTTCGAAGGTCAAGGCGAAGTCGACTTCCCAGCTTGGTGGCAAGCCAAAATTACTACTGCTCAAAATAATATGGTCTCAGCAAAACACTACTTGGATTTTGAAATTAAAGAACCTCAAATCGACGCTGTAGTGGATGTTGTTGACGATATAGAAGAAATATCAGGACCAGGAATGCGGGGTAGTTTACACCAAGAAGGCCAATATTGGGTTGTAACTTACATACCCCCAGGAGGTGGTGAAGCATCAAAATCATTTAAATCAGAAGAGGAAGCTCACGAGTTTTTTGATAAAAACGTAAATGAAGTAGATACAGATTACTCCAAACGCCGGAGGGGAGAAAAAGATTCAGATTACCCTAAGGCTTATAAAAAAGATCCGAATTTCGTACCTTCAACCTTAGCAGCTAGATTAGCAAAACAACTAAAGTCTAAATAATGACTAAATCCGAACTAAAATCAAAAATACAGGTTTTAGCAAAGCGAGTTTATAAAGACAGAATCAGCATAGAAAAGGCTGCTGTTGAATATGATGAGTTAACTAAATTCCCAGAATTAAAAGACGTAATAGTATCCCTATTAGGTCCACAATTTGATTTATTTGTTGCCTCAATTGATTGGGTTGCTCCTAAACCAACTACATTTCGTATTAACCTTAAAAACAACGAAAATTTCTATTTAGTTTTTACTCCAAGAACATTTATCGCTGAGATTGAAGGTAAGAAATATTATTTACTTAACTTAAACGAGCAAGAAAGTGCTGAAAAAGCAATCGCTCGTATTTTAAGATATGGAGCTCCTACAATTGAGGGTTCAGTAGACGCAGCAGAATTTGATACAGGCAGTTCAGGTGGTGATTTCCCAGAAGAAACATCAACTGATGTAACAGTTGATGCTGGTGGAGATGATGTAACAGTAGATACAGAAACAGACGTAGAAGCATAAAATAAAATCAAATCAAATAAAATGAAAAATTTCGATTTAACAAAATATTTATCAAATAACCCTCTACTAAATGAAGGGTTATCAAATCAAGAACAAGATATTATAGATGATATATTATCCGTTAATGAAGATCTTGAAAGTATAAAAGATAAACTAAAAGATTATGCTAAAAAAGGCTTAATTACAGTAAGCATTATGACCTCAGTTTGTGGTACTGTTAGTTGTGACTCAGAAATGATGAACATAGCCAAACCCAGCATAGAAATGCAGATGGAAACAAAAAGCCAAGAAATGGAAGATTTAAGCAAGCAGGCTGCAGAAATTACAAAAAAACAGTCTCAGGCATTTAGTAAATATACATCTAGAGCATTTAAGTATGGGCCTATAGATCCAGATGTTATAAAATTATCAAAGGAATCAGATAGGTTATCAGATCTTCGATCTGAATTATTAGATCAATTATTACAACTTAGCGCTGAATACACTGCTCTTTATGATCAAGCAAATCCTTAATATGGACGTATTCGATAAATTTTTCCAACAATACGCTTATAAATTTGATAAAGGATATCCTGACATGAATAATGATCAGGATGTTTTGTTGTTGGAGTCATTATTGAGTGGTGTGTTGGGTGAGAGATTCCAACTAAACGAATCAGTTCAATTTGATATCTTAAAAAACTTAGCAGGTGATAGTCTGGATGATGGAACCCTTAAAAGAATACAAGATGGGGATGATTTTGGTGTAGATGTTGAAAACGTTAAATTTTTAAGTGGGGGATCTGGAAGAAAATACGGAGGACAAAATAGTTATAATCTCAATGACTTAAGGAAAATTATAGGGGAATTTGATAAGCCTCTTATTTTAACCTATGCCGGTACTATTCGTAAACTTAGAACTCCGTTTTCAATTAGAATATGTACCTTTGGTCCCTCTAGAAATGAAAAATCCAAAGATTTTCAAAGACTAATAGCTATTAATAGACTTCTGGGAGAATACCCTGATAAAATTAAAGTAGTCCCCAAAGTAGCCCCGGGGTTGGGGTATGAAACCCAACAAGTAGAAAATTTAAATAAAAACCTAACAGAAATTTTATCACAACTGGGTAATGATAATGTTAGATTATATGTACAAGGTAAAGATCAAGGAGTTGAAATTGCTTCCTCTGAAAAAGTAAAAGGATCAGGCAAAGCAGATTTAGTTTTAAAAAATAGTGGTGGGAGTGAAGTTTATTGGGTTTCATATAAAGAAGGCCAATATTACACAGGACAGGGGGTTGAGGATAAAGAAATATCAAAAGACGTCCCCTTCCAACAATATGGTTCTTTAGTAACTTTATATTCAAAAAGCTACAATGAAGAAATGCAAGAGTTCTCTAAATATCTAGGCAAAGAAATACCCGATTTTTTAGACTCTGTTATAGCTAACTCTGACCCCAAATACGTTTTTGAAGGTATAGATCCTAATGAATTAGAGTCATCATCTGATATCCCCGAGGATATTATAGAGTTTACAGACCAGTTAAGATGGAAACAATTAAAAAGCTTTGCAGGTAAGGACAAAGTAGACGTGTGTTTTATCCCCCCGACGACCCAGTTTAAAAGAAATTTCTTGAAAACAGGAGACAGACAATCAGCAATTCTAGCTGGTAAATCTGTTTGGGGGTTAGATTATGAAGGCACAGGTGACAATTTTGGCAGAGAAAACACCAACATACTCTTACAAAATGATGGTACAGTAAATATAACACCGGTATATAAAGGAGAAGATATTATTGGGATTAATATTGTCCCAACTAACACGGGTCATGTTTTATTCAACCCTGAACTACCAGTAGACGCTGAAGACCCAGACTTTATCTACACCCCAGCATTAAATGTTAGACATACAAAAGCAGAGTCTTTTGCTTATGAATCCAATGGTAGAAAAAAGATGATACTAGCTGGTAGAGTACTAATAATTCCTCTAGGAAGATTAACAGAGGTCCCTGAGGTTTGATATTTATAATAAAATAATATGTGTGATTGCGGATGTGATACTTGTAGTACAAAAAACCCAGTGGTGTTAAACGAAAGTATAGCACCAAAGGAAATCCTATCTGAAGGTTTGAAGTACCACATGGATAACGCACGACCTCTTACTGAGCACGTGTTCCGTGCTGGCTCGGATAAATATTTCGAATTATGGGCTGAAGCCCGCGCTTTATACGCACGTAATATTCTTGAAGTACAAGGTGATGATTTGGAAGTGCTACTTGAAACAGATCTCGGCCACTTTGGCATGTTTGAAGGTAAAAAAGTTCCATTAGATTTTCCTATCGAGTTAACCGAAGAAGAAGGTGTTCCACATTACACTAAAGACGGTAAAGAATGGAAAGGTAAATTACATAAAATGCCCGACGGTTCACTAATGTCAGGTAACCCCCATGATGAAAATGGAAGCGGTCCTAATGGTAAAAGTGAAAAACTATACCATAAAGAGGACTTAAACGAAGCTAAAAAGAACACTAAGAAATTAAACAAACCAATGCGAGATACCTCAGGTGGTAAAGCATATAAGGTTTATGTTAAAGATCCTAAAACAGGAAACATCAAAACAATACGTTTTGGTTCAGGTGGTTTAAGAGCAAAAATCAATGATAAAAAAGCACGTAATGCTTTTGCTGCTAGACATAAATGTTCAACTAAAAAGGATAAAACTAAAGCTGGCTACTGGTCTTGCCGCTTACCACGTTATGCAAAATTACTCGGACTTAAATCAAATTTCGGAGGTTTCTGGTAAACCATACACCGATTTAGAGATTACAAACAAATACATTATTCGTGAATTCGGAGAGAACATTGACCCAATTGAGTTAATGTGGCATCGAGACGACGAAGATCGCACTATCGAGATTATAGGTGAAACAGATTGGGCAATCCAGCTTGATGATAGCTTGCCTACCTCACTAAATGATCGTATATTTATAAAACGTCATGAGTGGCATCGTGTTATAAAAGGCACAGGCAATTTAACACTCAAAATACATATAGACTGATTCATAGCCAGTCGATTCTAATTCAATTTTTATGGGAGCTGTGGCCCCACAATTAGGATTCCCCAAATATCTTTCGTATATTTAGGGGTTAAAAAGAATAAATAAATGTCAGAAAAACTCATCATCGTAGGCGCTGGTGTAGCAGGTGTTAATGCTGCCACTAAATTAGTAGATAATGGTTTCCCAGGAGAAAATATTACAATTATTGATATGGGTAAAGATCCATATCTCAGACCATATTCAGAAGTAATGACTGGATTCTTAGGTGCTGGTGGTTGGTCAGATGGTAAATTAACTTACCACACTTCAATTGGTGGTCAATTAGCTAAATATTGTGGTGAAGAAAAAGCAATGTCATTATTTGATGAAGTAATTGCAAATTTCAAACGTTTCCACCCCAAACCAGAGGAAGTACAATGTTCCGACCCTCAAGCAGAACCCGATTTTATTAAACCATATTTTGGTTTACGTTTGTTCCCTGTATGGCACGTTGGTACAGATTATCTACACGAGATTGGTAAAAATTGGTATGATTATTTAGTGTCTAAAGGTGTAGATTTTGTTTGGGAAACTAAAGTAACCAGTATTGATTTTGATGCTCAAGAATTATTTATAGGAGAAGAAGAGTCATTTATTAATCCTAAAAATTGGCCTATTAGTTATGATCGCCTAATGTTTGCCGTAGGTAAATCAGGTATTGACTTTGGTAAAAATTTAGCAGATCAGTATAAATTACCTACTGAACCTAAACCAGTACAAATTGGGGTGCGATTTGAGGCACCACAAAAACACTTCCAAAAACTAATTGATATTAGCTATGACTTCAAACTATATCGTAAATTCGAAGACGAAGGAATATCATTACGCTCTTTCTGTACTAACAACAACGCAGCTTATGTTGCCGTTGAGCAAACTTATGGAGACCATTCGTACAATGGACACGCAAAAAAAGACGAAGCATTCCGAAACGACATGACCAACTTTGGTATCTTGATGGAAGTCAATGGTATTGAAGAACCATTTGCTTGGTCTAGAGAATTAGTATCTAAAGTAAACAAAGAAGGGACAGGCTTATATTATAGCCCTACTCGTACCCCTTCTACAACATCTGAAGGCGAAGACGTAAGTGCTGTAGCTATAACATCAGAACAAATGAAAGATGTTAGGAGTGCCTTCCACGGATATTTTTCGTATATTGACGACTTCATTGAGGATATGAAGAAAGTATTCCCAACGTTAGGTGATGATTGGGGTGTTTATATTCCTGAGGTAAAATATTTGTCTCCTGAACCCTTAGTTAATTACGATGATTTATCGTTAGTTGATTATGAAAATGTTCATTTTGTAGGAGACGCATTATCAGCACGAGGTATTACAGTATCAGGTGCTCAAGGTATTTATGTTACAGATTATATTTTAAGTAAACACAATACCGAATATCCAGATTTCATCGAAAATAGTTTATTTTAATAAAAAACAGTTATGGCTAAGAAACAAAAACTTTATGAGTACAAAGAAATTAATTCACGTGGTGCATTAATTCATTTAGCAAGATATATAGGTGAAGAAAATTGGAAATTCCACAGATGGGATGGACCAGCTATTGAACCTCATTCAAAAGAATGTGAAATGGAAAAATCATTTTACTTAAATGGCATCCAATATGAGGAGGAAGCATATAGTGAAATCATGCAAGAACGTGAAGGTTTACCTTGGTATAAAAACCAATCGATGAAAAATTCATTACAAGATTATAGACATTAATGGAAAAGCCTATTGTAATTAATGCTAAAGAATGTAAAGAATGTAATGTTCCTAAAGGTTGGGGGCATGAAATTATATTCGAAAATAACGATCTATATTGTGGTAAGTTACTTGTATTTAAAAAGGGTTGTAACTTTAGCATGCATTACCATTTGATTAAAGATGAAACTTGGTATGTTCAAGAAGGTGAATTTTTATATCGCTGGGTTGATACTGAAACAGGTGAAGTTCATGAGCAACAATTACGTGAAGGAGATAGTGTAAGACAATACCCAGGACAACCACATCAAGTTAAAGCACTAACGGATGGTACACTGTTTGAAGTTAGTACAGAACATTTTGATAGTGATAGCTACAGAGTATATAGAAAATGGTTAAATAATAAAGACGTATGAAAATAGGATTATGTGGAACAATGAGTGTGGGTAAAACCACACTTGTTAATGCCCTCAAAGAGCGTCCTGAATTTAAGGATTATATGTTTAGAACAGAACGTTCTAAAGAGTTAATGGCTCAAGGTATTCCATTAAATACTGATTCAACACTCAAAGGACAAACAGTATTTTTAGCTGAACGTACTGGAGAACTAATGGTAGAAAACATCATCACAGATAGAACTGTAATTGATGTTATGGCTTTTGCTCGTGCTTCTAAATCTATGGATTGGAACGATAAAGAAGCATTTGAGGAATATGCTAAGCGTTTTATAAAAGAATATGACTATATATTCTATGTCTCTCCCGTAGGAGTAGAAATAGAGGACAATGGTATTAGAGAAACTAATGTTGATTATAGAGATTTAATTGATTATACAATTAGTAAAATATTAGACTCAGATAAACATCGTATTAAAAATCTTAACACATTATCAGGCAGCACCGAAAATCGCATTGAACAAATGCTAGAGACGCTTTCTTTGTAATATTTATAATAAAATAGTATTATCATGAAACGTAGAGAATTAGCAGAATATATTAAAGAAACTATTGTAGATGTACTTTCTGAAGTATCTCAAGATAATGTCGAGACCGCAAAAGCATATAATGACGAGTTAGCTAAAACTAAGGTATTATCCACAGATTTAGGTTTAACTGAAGATGATGATGTAGAACCAACAGCTAAGGATATCCAAAAAAACGATTCAATTTCTACAATTTCCCGTAAATTACAGGATACTAATAAAGAAATGAAAACCATAGTTAACAAGTGGAAACAAGCTGAAGGGGAAGATAAAGAAAGACTATTAGCTCGTTTAAAAGATTTAACTAAAATTAAAAAAGAGCTTGAAGGACTTATTTAAAAATATTCAAACTTTACTAGTTGTAGTATTAGTAGTTATTTTGTTTTTTCAAAGAAACTGCTCTTCCACACCTCCCTTAGAACCTGAAGTTATTACTGAGGTGATAACTAGATGGGACACATTAAAGGTTGCTACTAAAGAGTATGTGCCTAAATATATTAAAAAAACAATAGTAGAAATTGACACCTTCCAAGTTCCTATTGATACAATTTCTATTCTTAAAGATTATTACGCAAAATACTTTTATACAGATACTATTAAGGTTGATAGCCTTGGTTTTATAGTGATAAATGATACGGTTACTCGTAACTTAATATCAAAACGAAATGTTCAATCCAACATATTCATCCCAACAACTACAATTAATAATACTATTTACCTCTACAAAAGAGAACTCTTTGGAGGTGTTTCGGTAGGTAGTACCCCCACAGCAATTCAAAACCTTAATGGTGAATTGTTATTCGTAAATAAAAAAAGACAAGCATACGGTTTTGGTTTAGGTATAAACAACAACTTCCAACCTATCTACACAGCCCGTTTGTATTGGAAAATAGGTAAATAATGGCAGAACCTAATTTAAGGCAAATCATTCAACAAGAGTATATTAAATGCGCTGCTAACCCAGTTCATTTTATGAAAAAGTACTGTATGATCCAACACCCACAACGTGGGCGAATTCCTTTCCATTTATACCCATTTCAAGAAAAAGTATTAACTTTATTTCAAGAAAACCCCTATTCTATAATACTCAAATCACGCCAATTAGGTATATCTACTTTAGGTGCTGGTTATTCTTTATGGCTAATGTTATTCCATAAGGATAAAAACGTACTTTGTATTGCAACAAAGCAGGATACAGCAAAAAACATGGTTACGAAGGTTAAATTCATGTATGAAAATTTACCTTCATGGCTTAAAATAGACGCACCTGAAAATAATAAATTAACATTACGATTAAGTAATGGATCACAAATTAAAGCCACATCAGCATCAAGTGATGCAGGTAGATCAGAAGCAGTGTCTCTTTTATTAATTGATGAAGCAGCCTTTATTGAAAACATTGGCGAGATTTGGGCTTCAGCTCAGCAAACCCTTGCTACTGGTGGTGGGTGTATTGCTTTATCTACCCCCTATGGTACCGGTAACTGGTTTCACCAAACGTGGGTTAGAGCCGAAAGTGATGAAAACGATTTTTTACCTATTAAATTGCCCTGGTATGTCCACCCTGAAAGAGATCAAGTATGGAGAGACAGGCAAGATGAATTATTGGGTGATCCCCGGATGGCAGCACAAGAATGTGATTGCGATTTTAACACATCAGGTGATACTGTATTCTATGCTGAATACCTAGAATTTTATGAACAAACTTATATTAAAGACCCGCTTGAAAAGCGCGGTGCTGATCAAAATCTATGGATTTGGGAACCCGCTGATTATTCAAGAACCTATCTTGTTGTTGCTGATGTTGCTCGTGGAGATGGGAAAGATTACTCTGCGTTCCATATCCTTGATATTGAAACGAATACTCAAGTCGCTGAATATAGGGGACAATTAGGCACTAAAGAATATGGACATTTATTAGTGGGTATTGCTACCGAATATAACGAGGCCCTACTTGTAGTAGAGAATGCCTCAATTGGTTGGTCTACTATTCAAACTATTATAGACAGAGGGTATACTAACCTTTATTACTCATCTAAAAGTGACTCCAGCAGAGCAGATTCGTATTTTGATAAATATATGGATACAAGTAAAATGGTTCCTGGATTTAGTATGACATCTAGAGTTAGACCCTTAATAATAGGAAAACTTCAAGAATATGTTAACGATAAATCCGTTACAATTCAATCAAAACGTTTACTTGAAGAAATGAAAGTATTTATGTGGAAACATGGACGTGCGGAAGCTCAACAAGGGTACAATGATGATTTGGTTATGGCATTTGGAATTGGTATGTTTATGCGTGATACGTCGTTTAAGTTTAACCAACAACATTTAGACATGAGCAAAGCTACATTAAATAGCATGTCAACTAGTAAAACAGCATTTGTAGGGGGGTATAGTAATAATAGTGCCATCCAAAACCCCTATGAAATGGAGAATCCATATGGTGGGAAAGAAGACATACGTTGGATTCTTTAAATAATATTTATAATAATAACAAACATTATGGCTGATAAAGGCTTATTTAAAAGACTGGAGAGATTATTTGCATCCGATGTAGTAATCCGGAATGTAGGGGGTAATCAACTCAAAGTAATTGATACTGACCACATCCAAACCTCTGGTGAATTTGCTACAAATTCCTTAATGGATCGCTTTACAGGAATCTACCAAAACCCAGCATCAACATCTTTATACGGACAACAGTTCAACATGAACTATCAGTATTTAAGAACATATCTATACTCAGATTATGATTTAATGGATACAGATGCTATTGTTGCATCCGCTCTTGATATCATTGCTGATGAGTGTACCCTAAAAAATGATATGGGTGAAGTGCTTCAAATCAAATCATCGGATGAAGACATCCAAAAGATCCTATACAATTTATTTTACGATGTTTTAAACGTAGAATTTAATCTTTGGGCTTGGACACGTCAAATGTGTAAGTATGGTGATTTTTTCCTTAAACTAGAGATATCAGAAAAATTCGGTGTTTATAATATAATCCCCTATTCAGCATATCATATTGAACGTAAAGAAAATTTCGATCCTGCATCACCTTCAAGAGTAGTATTTACTTATAACCCTGAAGGAGTTATGGGAGGATCATCATCAGGTTACTACCAATCACCAAATCAAAATAGTACCTCAAATACTATCGAATTTGATAATTACGAAATTGCCCACTTTAGATTAATTTCAGACGTAAATTATCTTCCTTATGGTCGCTCATATATTGAGCCTGGTCGTAAATTATTTAAACAATATTCACTAATGGAGGATGCTATGTTAATTCATAGAATTGTACGTGCTCCTGAAAAAAGAATATTTTATGTAAATGTAGGGTCTATACCTCCAAACGAAGTAGAAAACTTCATGCAGAAAACGATTTCAACAATGAAACGTACTCCACTGATAGATCAGAAAACAGGCGAATACAATTTAAAATACAACCAACAAAACATCATGGAAGACTTTTATATTCCTGTTAGAGGGAATGATCAGTCGACCAAAATTGATACTACTAAAGGTTTAGATTATGCTGCAATTGAGGATGTAGAATACTTGAGAGAAAAATTATTTGCTGCTCTTAAAGTGCCTAAAGCATTTATGGGATACGATGAGAATCTATCAGGTAAAGCGACATTAGCAGCTGAGGATATCCGTTTTGGTCGCACAATTGACAGATTACAACGTATATTATTATCAGAATTGTATAAAATTGCATTAGTCCATTTGTATGCTCAAGGATATAGAGATGAACAAATGACAAACTTTGAGTTAGGTTTAACGACACCTTCTATCATTTACGATCAAGAAAAGATTGCATTAATGAAAGAAAAAGTAGATTTAGCAGGTCAAATTATGGAGAATAAATTACTCCCTACGGATTGGATCTATAATCATATTTTCCACTTTAGTGAAGATGAGTATGAAGAATATAGAGACTTAATTGTCCAAGACCAAAAACGCCAATTCCGTAACAACCAAATCGAAACTGAAGGAAATGATCCTGTTACAACAGGTCGTTCATATGGTACCCCCCATGATTTAGCTTCACTATATGGAACTGGCAGAGTAGACTCAGATCCAGCTAATGTACCTGATGGGTATAATGAAAAAAAACCCTTAGGTCGTCCTGAAGAAAAAGTATCTAATATTAATACTCAAGATAATGTCTTTGGTAAAGATCGTTTAGGTAAAAAAGCAATGAAGATAGATGATCAACCCGGTTTAAACGAAGGTGCTAGTAAGCAATTCTTAAAAAATCGTTCTTTGTTAGAATCTATGCAAAAAGAGTTAGTTTTTGCTTCCGATAAAAAGAAGGAATCACTATTAGATGAATCAAACATTAAAGAGTAATATCTCCTTATATATTTATAATAAATCCTATTAGGAATGAACATTAAACATTCGAAGTATAAAAATACTGGTATTCTTTTTGAATTATTAGTTCGCCAAGTAACAGCTGACACCTTGAATGGTGTAGAGTCTGCCGCTATTAAAGTGATTCAAAAATATTTCGTCAAATCCGAATTAGGAAAGGAATACAAATTATATGAAGCGTTAACTAAAACTACCACCCTCACTGAAGGTAGGGCTAATATTTTGGTTCAAACGTTGTTAGAATCTTCTAAAAAATTAAATCGTAGAGCTCTTAAAAGAGAAAAATATAATTTAATTAACGAGATTAAAGACAGCTATAATTTAGAAGAATTCTTTAAAACAAAACTCCCCCATTATAAAGTACATGCTGCTTATTATATGTTATCGGAAGTACAAAATACGGAAGCTTTAGTAGATACCAATATTATTGTTAATAATAAAATGACTATCCTAGAACACCTTTCCAATTCAGATATTAGTACTGAAAAAGTAGAAGAGGATTTGTTAAAAGAATTCCAAGCATACGATAAAGATACTCGTATACTTACTTATAGGATCTTAATGGAAAAGTTCAATGGTAAGTATGATGGTTTACATTCAAGCCAAAAAGCAGTACTTAGACAATATGTCAATTCAGTTGATTCAACCCCAGTATTAAGAGAATTTTATAATACTGAAGTAGGTAAAATAAAAACTCAATTAAACGAATTATCATCTCAAATTACTGATAAAGCTGTTCAAATAAAAATCAATGAAGTAAGCACTTTAATTGAGGAGTTAGATAAAACAACAAATGTAACCTCAGATAACATCGTAAATATTCTTCAATACTTAGAATTAGTAGAAGAATTAAAAACTGCTCATGGCTAAAGTTGGCGATACCGAAGTAAAGGGTGGTATACAAACCACAGTAACTAATATTGACCCGGCAACGGGTCAAATTACTTGGGATGTTGAATATTCCGCTGATTACCAAAAATTATTTAAGGATATTACTGACCTAATGAAAACAGCTAAAGAAGTAGCTGACCTTACAGGTGAAGATTTCTTTAGAGACCATTATTTAGACATTAGAAAGCGTAGAAATGAATTAAGAACTTACCTACGTAATAATAAAACTAATGAATACTCTCGTATTAAAGGTTTAGATGAAATGAGTGGTACCGGAGGCGGTAGTGCTTCTTTTAGTGTTGGTACTGGAGCACAATACGCTACTCCAAAAGCATTTAAAAAGAAAAAAGACATTAACGAATCATCCCCAGGTTCTACCTTAGGTCCAGGACCTAAAGCAAGTGAAGATGGTGTTAAAGATAATTATTACGTAAAAGGGTTTAAATACAAATTAGTTGACCCAAAAAAGTTAGCAAAAAACTCTAAAGCTATAGATACTAAATATTTATGGGCACCCGATACGTTCGTTAAAGAATAGTAATATGTATAAGTATAAATTAAATTTAAAAGAACGCGATGAAAGTCGAGCAGCATACCAGGAAACACGTATTGCTGCTTTTCAAGATATCGAAAAATATTTAAATAGTTTATATCCTTTAATAGATAAAGCTAAAGACGAAACAATAGCCTACTATCAGGATAAACCAGAATCATATAGTGTTGTATATGCTACTGATTTAATATTAGATTATTTAAAAGACATTGATAAATTATTAAAACAACAATAATGAAAACATTACAAGAACAATACAATCTTATTAAAGAGGGTAAAGGTAATAAAGATACTTTTATGAAGTCGGCTCGTAGCCAGTTTCCTAACATATTTAATAATTTATCAAATTTTGATACTACTATTAAAGTTATGAAACAAAAACAAATTATTTCTGAAGTTGGTATTGGTGGTGTTGTAACAACTGCTGCTAATCCATTTATTAATTGGAAAGAATTTTTAGCCGAAGAAGCTAAAGCAGAAGAAAAAAAGACTACAAAAGAGGTAGAAGATATACAGGATCACGCCTTTGATTACAAAGATGAAAAAAACATCGATAATTTATATGGTGAAGCGTTTTTACAAGGATTTTATACTGAAATGGAAGATCCTAAAAACGAGGGTAAGGATGTAGCTGAACTAAAAGAAATTGTAGCTAAGAATTTAGCTAAAGATAAAACATATTATACTACTGAAGCCCAGTTTGGTATTAAAGGTATAGGGTATACTGACGAAGCACCCGGATTAAAAGCTTCAAAATCGGACCAAATGGTCCCAGTAAAAGAGGAAAAAATGATTAAATTAACTGATCTCATTAACGAAACCATTGGTGGTTACGTTGATCTTCGTCCTACGGGGATGTCAGAAAATTCACGTACTAATGCCGAGGAAGAAGGCTATAAAGATGGTATGCGTGATGAAAAAGCAGATCTAAAAGATAAGCCTAAAGCTAAAAAAGTAAGAAAAGAAACAATCGATACCAAATTAGCCGAAATTGAAAACGCTGGTAAAATAACTACTTTAGAAGCGCAAATTGAAGCTCTTGATGAAGCTATTGATACTAAAAACGAAAGAATTTCTATGGTAACAGAAGATGAAAATCTATCTGAACTCGTAGATAAAACCAAAATGAAAGAAATGCAACGCGAAGTCAAAAGTCTTGAGAAAAGAAAGATGCAGATGGAAAAGTTGTATGAAAAAATGTGTGGTACGGCTTACTCAAAACCCGAAATGGTAGACGAAGTAGACGAAATAGAATACTAGGATGAGAAAAGTACTAGTAGAAACTCAAATTTTTAAACCTAAAGGTTTAATGCTTACCGAAGGGAAACTCTCTAATAGAGGGAACCCTATGGTTGAGGGTATCCTAGCTACTGCTGAAGTAAAGAATGGTAATGGTCGTTACTACCCTAGAGAATTGTGGGAACGTGAGATCGATAAATACATGAAATCAGTTAAACAAAACAGAGCATTAGGTGAATTAGATCATCCTGAATCTTCTGTTATTAACTTAAAAAATGTATCCCATAATATTACTGAAATGTGGTGGGACGGAGATGAAGTATATGGTAAAATTGAAATTCTACCTACTCCATCAGGTAACATCTTAAAAGCATTAATTGAAAATAATATTACTGTAGGTGTTTCATCACGTGGGATGGGTTCACTTGAGGATAAAGGGGGTGTATTAGAAGTACAAAATGACTTCGAATTGCTATGTTGGGATTTTGTTTCAACTCCATCTAACCCAGGTTCATATATGGAAATTGTTACCGAAGGTAAAAGAGCTCAAATAAATAAATATCAAAGTGTTAATAGTATCGTAAATGAACTTTTGTGTGCTAACACATGCACTTGTTATTTAGACTAATACCTCTGTATTGAGGCGCTACCGAAGAACGCTCTCCGAAAGGGGGGCGTTTTTTATGTCCCTTGATATATGTATCACCGTAATGTGAGCAATATACTATGATCTATATAGTATTCACTAATTAAATAATTCTTATTACGTCTCCCAATAGGCGTACTCCACAAACAAAATTTTGAGGTAATTATGGCAAACAGAAATATGCTAAAAGAAGCAATCGCTGATGCAAAAGCACTTAAAGAAACTGCTATTGCAAACGCAAAGGCTGCTCTAGAGGAAGCTTTCGAACCAAGACTCAAGTCAATGCTCTCAGCAAAACTTGAAAAAATGGAAAAGGAAGAAGAATCAGAAGAAGCTAAAATGAATGAAGCTAATAAAAAGTATAAGGACGACGATCGTAAAGACGGAGGCGAAAGCAAAGAAACTAAACGTACAGAAAGAATGAAGTACGGAAAAGACTTAGCTGAAGGCGACTACATGGACGAGGTGGACTTAGACGAATTGTTAGCTGAACTCGAGGGGGACGCCGATACGGACGCTGAAGAAGAAGGCTACGAAGACGGCATGGAAGATGAAAAAGAAGATATGGACGATATGGACGATGAAGACATCGACCTAGAAGACATGTCAGAAGAAGATCTTAAATCTTTTATCGAGGATGTAATCGCTGATATGGTTAAAGACGGTGAATTGGAAGCTGGTGAAGAATTTGAAGTTGAAGACGAAGAGTCTGAAGATGAAGATATCGACATTGAAGTTGAAGATGAAGAAGAAATAACTATTGATGAGAACGAACGTACAAGAGCCGAAGAAGAAGGCTACGAAGACGGCATGGAAGATGAGAAAAAAGACATGGACGAAGGTATGATGGACAAGATTAAAGCCATCTATAACGACCCAGAAGTGTTAGGAAAACTCATCACTGTAGATGGTAAGAAAATGTCTTTAAAAGACTTTTTAGCTATGGCAGGTAATGCAACAGCTGGCTCTATGGCTGGTGGTGGTAAAGCCACTACTAAAACTCCTGGATCAGGTGTCGCTGAAGCTGAAGAAGATATGGATGGAATGAAGAAAGAAATCGAAGAAATGAGAAACGATCTTTACGAAACTAACCTTTTAAATGCTAAACTTCTCTACACAAATAAAATTTTCAGAGCTAAAAACTTAAAAGAAGCTCAGAAAGTTAAAGTTCTAGAAGCATTTGACAAGGCGTCAAATGTGAAAGAAGTAAAACTTATTTTTGAAACTCTAAACGAAGGTATGGTTGCTAAATCAACCTTTACCCCAATTAGAGAAAATCTAGGTCGCGCTTCTAAAGCCTCTGGTATGGCGCCAAGAAAACAACCAATTATGGAAATTGATCCTCAGGTTGCTAGATGGCAAAAACTAGCTGGAATTAAATAATAACAATTAAAATTTAAAACAATGTCACAACTAAATTCTCTTTTAGAGTCTGCAGGTTCGGGTTGGAAAAATATGCAATCCGATGCTGCAAGATTGGCTAACAAGTGGGAAAGAACAGGTTTGTTGGAAGGCTTCAGTAAAGAAGTTGATAAAAACAATATGTCTTTAATCCTTGAAAACCAAGCTAAGCAATTAGTAACTGAGCAATCACAAACAGGTGGTACAGCTAACTTTACAGTAGGTACAGGTGAGCAGTGGGCTGGTGTAGCTCTTCCATTGGTACGTAAGGTATTCGGTCAAATCGCTGCTAAAGAATTCGTTTCTGTTCAGCCAATGAACCTACCTTCAGGTCTAGTATTTTATCTAGATTTCCAATATGGTAGCAACAAAACTCCATTCAGTGCAGGCGATTCACTTTATGGTAATGCTAACGCAAATTACCCATTCGGTACTGCTACAAACAACTTAGACCAAACAGGTGCTGGGGGTTTATATGGTGCAGGTAAGTTTACTTACTCAACCAACCAATTTTCAGAATCAGTTACTTTAGCTGTTGTATCTGCTTCTGCAGTTTATTCTGATATTAACTTTGATAGTAGATTATCTGCTTCTTTAGCTGCTGATGAAATTTGGAAATTATCAGTTGCTACTGCAGATTTACCATCATTCGATGCTGATGCTGTTCGTGGTTTTGTAATCCTTTCAGGTTCACAAGCTACTGCTGATACTTTACTACCAGCCTTTACTAAAGTAAACGGTGCAAATCTTGAATTCTACGTATCTGCTTCAGATGCTTCAGGTTTAAGACTAGCAGGTTACGAGGTATTCTACCAGAAAGCAACAACTATGTCTCCTTACGAGGTAGGTGATTTCGAAGCAGGTAATGACTTTGCTGAGCCAAACTCACTTAACCAGACTCAAATCGCAATCCCTGAGATTAACATTCAGATGCGTTCAGAGGCTATCGTAGCTAAAACTAAAAAGTTGAAAGCTGTTTGGACTCCTGAGTTCGCTCAAGATCTTAACGCTTACCAAGCTTTGGATGCTGAAGCTGAAGTAACTAACATCATGAGTGAGTACATTTCTTTGGAAATTGACTTAGAAATTCTTGATATGTTGATTGAAGATGCTGCCGCTGGTACTGAGTACTGGTCAGCTCAAAACAACAGACAAGTAGATGAAGCTGGTAATGTTATTACCGTTGATGCTTCAGGTTTTTACAATACTCAAGGTGGTTGGTTCCAAACTTTAGGTACTAAACTACAGAAATTGTCAAATAGAATTCACCAGTTAACCCTTAGAGGTGGTGCTAACTTTATGGTAATTTCTCCAGCTGTTGCAACTATCTTGGAGTCAATCCCAGGATTCGCTGCTACGTCAGATGGTGATGTATCTAAAAACTATGCGTTTGGTGTACAAAAAGCTGGTTCATTGAATAACAGATATGACGTATACAAAAACCCTTACATGAACGAAAACCTTATCCTTATGGGGTATAGAGGTTCTCAGTTCTTGGAAAGTGGTGCTGTATTCGCTCCATACATTCCGTTAATCATGACTCCTCTTATCTACGATCCAGAAACGTTTACTCCACGTAAAGGTCTCTTAACTCGTTACGCTAAGAAGATGATTCGTCCGGAATTCTATGGTAAAGTATATGTAAGCGGTTTAAATACCCTTTAATATATAGCCTAGAATAGGAAAAATTAAGCCCCGCGAAAGCGGGGCTTTTTTTTATATGTATAATAAACAACTAAAAGTTCTATATTATGGCTCAAAATCATCACGATGATGAGGTATTCCGTGAAAAACGGAAACCTAAAACTCCAATCAAGTTCAAAATTACTCTAAACGAAGAACAAAAGGAAGCTAAAGCTAAAATTCTAAAAAGCACCATTACATTATTAGCAGGTTCAGCGGGTTCAGGTAAAACTTTATTAGCATGTCAAATTGCACTCGAGAAATTATTCATGAGAGAATGCGATAAAATTATTATAACGCGACCTACTGTGAGTAAGGAGGAAATCGGTTTTTTACCGGGTGATCTCCGCGAGAAAATGGACCCATGGGTGCAGCCTATTTATCAAAATATGTATGCCCTATATGATAAGGTTAAAATCGAGAAACTCATATCAGATGGTGCAATAGAGATTGTACCTGTTAGTTTTATGCGTGGTAGAACTTTCCTTGATAGCGTTGTTATCGTAGATGAAGCCCAAAATGTTACCCACGAACAAATGCAGATGATTGTTACTCGTATCGGTTTACGTTCTAAAATGATTATATGTGGGGATGACCACCAAGTTGATTTAAAATCAAAACGTGATTCTGGGTTTAGATTCCTATATACAGCATCTCGTAAGATTAAAAACATGGCAGGTATTTCTTTGGTAACTAACCATAGAGATCCAATTGTTGAAGATTTAATTAATTTATACGATGAAGCTGAAGAAAATGGATTAGATTTAGGCACCTCAGGTTCTAGTAATAAACGTAAATAGTAATATTTTTTCTAATATTTATAACTAAAATAAGCATGGCAAATTGTCCTCCTAAAACCCCACCTACTGGCTGTTTGGATGTAACTATTCAGGAATCTATTATTCTTCCTAATTATAACGTCCAAAACTCTTATAATACGTTTACAGTATGTGGTATAAACAACTATGTTACTAGAACCGAAGTAATTGACCACCAATGGAGTGGTTCACTTACTGCAAATGGTATAGGTATTATAGGGTTCGTCCCAACTAAAGAAGAACTTACCCCAGGAGCCTTTGTAAATACAGACGTTAAATATATTAGAATTACCAATTTCCCCTCTAGTGACAAATTTGCAAGTATTTTTTGCGTTAAATCAAACTCAGAATCTGTTACATTTAAAGTAGAACCAGGTAAGTCCCTTATTTTAGCTAATGATGCCTTTGATGTTCCATCATTAGTCTCAGGTTCATTGAATTATATGAGTGAAATTAAAGCAATGGCTGGTGATGGTAACAACCCAGACTATTCAGGTAGCATACAAATTGAATATGTTGTTGCCTCAGCTTAATACATAAAATACACATTTAAATTTAGGGGCTCTTAATTGAAGCCCCTTTTTTTAATATTTATAACAAAAAGACATGGCAAACATCCCTATTTGGCCTGGATCATCATCATTCGCACCAGGAGATACTCCATTCGGTTTTTATGATTATAATCCTGACTTTCAAAAAGACGCTGATAAAGTATCTAAATTTTGTGGTCTACGTTTAGGTTTCCCAATTGAAAACGTTGAATTACAAGATATAAATTTCTATACTGCTTTTGAGGAAGCCGTTACTGTTTATTCTAACGAATTGTTTGCTTATAAACAGAGGGAAGACTATTTAACTTTAGAAGGTACTTCTTATTCGTATGAAAATAGTAATGTAAACTTCCAAGATGCTATTGTTACCCCTAACTTAAGAACAATAGTGGATCTCTCAGAACAATATGGAACCTGGGCAGGTGTAGGTGGTACTGTAGATTGGAAAAAAGGTAATATTGTCCTCACATCAAGCATTCAAGATTATAATCTAGACGATTGGGCATCATCAGTAGGTTTAACTGGTAGTGATGTTGAAATTATGAGAATATTTTATGAACCACGCCCGGCTTCAGCAGATGTATTTGGTGGTTTTATGGGTGGTGTTATGGGTATGGGTGCAGTAGCAGCATCAGGAATGGCAGGATACGGAGCAAATTCATTTTTAATGACACCTTTAAGTATGGATCTACAAATGATCCAGGGTATTGAGATGTTTAGGAATGTTTTATTTGCTAACTATACATTCCAATTAATTAACAATAAATTAAGAATATTCCCAGTTCCCACTAATTCTGAAAATGGTGATAACTTATGGTTTGAATACATGCTTAAATCTGATGAAGATTGTGTTGCTGTAGAGGTAAATCCTAATAAAATATCTAACATATCTCAAGTCCCTTACAGAAATATTGATTATGATAGTATCAATTCCGTAGGTAGAAGTTGGATATTTGAGTATACATTAGCATTATCTAAAGAAATATTAGGCTACGTAAGAGGTAAATATACTTCAGTCCCAATCCCAGGAGCAGAAGTAACATTAAACCAAGCTGATTTATTAACCTCATCAACAGCAGACAAAAATGCATTAGTAGATAGATTACGAGCTTATTTCGATGACACTTCTAGACAAAAATTATTAGAAAGAAAACAAGCTGAATCAACAGCAATGCAAAGTGAATTAGATAGGGTACCAATGACAATCTTTGTAGGATAATGGCATTATACGGTGGAGCAAGAGACATGAGTCTCTTTAGAAATATTAATAGGGAATTAATGCATAACATTATTTCCCAACAATGTGTTTTATACAAATATGATTTGGATGAGACGCAAGTAAATATATATGGCGAAGCTTCTACTGAAAAATTCTACCACCCACCAGTATTATTATATTGTTTAATTGATACCCCTAGTCAACAATTTCCTGAAAGTGAATTCGGGCCCAATTTTAATTGGAATCCAACATTCAAATTCTTAAAAGATGATTTATTGGCATCTACATCCGGCAGTTGCGAAGAAGATAATGATAACCCTAATGGTGCTAATTTAGTAACGGAAGTAGGAGATATTATAATGTATCAACAAGCATACTTCCAGATTGATACTGTTAATATAAGTCAATATTTTGTAGGTAAAGACCCAGCATATGATTTCAAAGATGATAGTGGTAATAATCCATTAGAGGATGATTTAAATAGATTTGGTTATAATGTTTCAGTAATATGTGAAACCCATTATGTACCAGCAGATAAAGTACAAATCCAATTAGAAAGATTTTAATGGCTAAGCAAAGAAAACCAATACCAAAATCACAAAGAGAACTTAGCGAAGGTTTACAAACCCCAAGTTATGTTCAAGCTGGTAATCCTAATGGTTCAAATAAATACTCAGAAAATCCTAACCTAAACCAAGCGGGAATACCATTTAACCGCTCAGAAAAAATGTCTCGTAAAGGAGACACGTATAAAGATTTTACAGTTGGGTTACAGGATATAGATGAAGCCATTTTTTATTATTTTGAAAACGTAATACGTCCCACAGTAATTCAAAACGGGGAAAGAATAGCAGTACCTGTTATATATGGTTCACCTGAAAGGTGGAAATCAGTTCAAAAAGATGGATATTATAGAGATAAAAATGGTGCTATAATGTCACCTATAATTTTATTCAAACGTAATTCATTAACAAAAAACAGAAATCTAACAAATAAATTAGACGCTAACCAACCTAACCTATATACGGGTTGGATGAAACAATATAATGACAAAAACTTTTACTCTAATTTCAACGCATTAAATAATAGAGACCAAACTAAACAATTTGTAGCAAATGTAGTCCCAGATTACGTAAATTTACAATATAGTGTTATTATCCAAACATATTACGTAGACCAACTCAATAAAATAATAGAAGCAGTTGAATACGCATCAGATGCGTACTGGGGTAATCCTGACCGTTATAAATTTATGGCTCGTATTGATAGTTTTAACACAGTAAATGAAATAGCAAAAGGTGAAGATCGTTCTGTTAGGAGTACATTTGACATCAATATGTATGGATATATAATACCGGATGCTATACAAAAGGATTTAAATTCTATTAAAAAATACAATTCAAAATCAAAAATTGTATTTTCATTAGAAACTACTTCAAATCCCGATATATTTAATCCGGATCCTCAAGTTACAGAAGACGGTAGAAACCGTTTAGCTGAAAATGTTACGACACGTAAAAGATTAAATAACGAAGAATAATGGGTAACGTAAGATTTTTAGATCAAGTATCAGTAAACTCATTTGCTAATGGAACTAATAATTCCTCAGCATATGGAGCTGCTCTTCCTAGGATAATACTCCCAGGAGCAACATATATAGTATCATCTAATACTAGTGTATCTACTTGGAGATTAACAAACGCTGGTACATTAATTTTAGAACTTGGTCCGCAAATAGAACTACCTGATGGCAGTGTAGTACGTGCTAATTCTCAACTTTATGTTGGGGATATTTTAGAAAACCAAGGTACTATATTCAACTCAGGATTAATAGAAATAGGAGGAGAACAAGCTAGTTAAAAGTTTGTTTTTTTGATGGAAAGTTAAAATATTTATAATAAAATTTATTCGAAGTGGCTCAAATTAATATACTAAATACCTCAGGAAGTGACGTAACAATCCCAGCTAATGGAAACGTTGCGATTTTTTCTTCTGGTTCGCTAGGAGACGAAGGTCTATTTTTAAAAGAATCTAATGGTAATATCATAGAAGTAGGTTCTGGTGGTGGTGGTGGCTCTGGCACTTCCGGTAGCTCTGGTTCATCCGGTACCTCAGGTGTAGGTACAGACGGATCAAGTGGTTCATCAGGAACTTCAGGTGCTGATGGTTCTTCAGGTTCTTCAGGTACTTCAGGTATTGCAGGTGCAGCTGGTTCATCAGGCTCTTCAGGTACTTCAGGTGCAGACGGATCTTCAGGATCTTCAGGAACCTCAGGTGCTGACGGCTCTTCAGGTAGTTCAGGCACATCAGGTATAGACGGCTCTTCAGGTTCATCAGGAACTTCAGGTGACTCAGGCAGCTCCGGTTCTTCAGGAACCTCAGGTGTAGGTACAGATGGTTCATCAGGTTCTTCTGGTACATCTGGTATTGATGGTTCTTCAGGTTCATCAGGTACCTCCGGTGTAGATGGTTCATCAGGCTCTTCAGGCACATCAGGTATAGACGGCTCTTCAGGTTCATCAGGAACTTCAGGTGACTCAGGCAGCTCCGGTTCTTCAGGAACCTCAGGTGTAGGTACAGATGGTTCAAGCGGTTCTTCAGGAACCTCAGGTATTGATGGCTCTTCAGGTTCATCAGGTACATCTGGTATTGATGGTTCTTCAGGTTCATCAGGTACATCTGGTATTAATGGTTCATCCGGCTCATCAGGTACTTCAGGAACTTCAGGTACAAATGGTTCATCTGGTAGCTCAGGCACTTCAGGTGTAGGTACAGATGGTAGTTCAGGCTCAAGCGGTACTTCAGGTGTTGACGGTTCAAGTGGTTCAAGTGGTACTTCAGGTATAAACGGTTCTTCAGGTTCATCAGGTACTTCAGGTGCCGGTGGTTCATCTGGTAGCTCAGGAACCTCAGGACAAGGTGTCCCAGCAGGTGGTGCTACAGATCAGGTGTTATCTAAAGTTGATGGTACTGACTATAACACGGCATGGGTAGATCAATCAGGTGGAGGTGGTACCCCATATAACAATGTTGTTAGATATAATGGTACTTCTTCTAGTGATGCTTGGCAGATTATGTCCTCAGGTAATATTATTAGTAGTTTAACTTGGTCACGTACAACAACAACACTAAGTATTACATCTACGGCACACGGTTTAACAACTGGTGACTATGTTGTAATTAGAAATATGAGTGTTGATTATTCATACCTAACAATTAGTAATGTAACAACAAATGCTTTTGATGTAATAGTCCCAGATTCAGGGGGTACTAGTGGTACAGCAGGTGTGTATGTCCCAGCATTAGATGTTTCAACTTTAAATGAAACTACAATTACAGTTGAAGCTCCTACAGCAGGAAACGTTCAGTTACTATCTATGAGAGTTTATATCAACTCCTCAGAAACAGGAACATTTACGCTTTCTCTCCCAACAGCTTTAGATAACGGTGCAGGTCAAAACACAGCTTTAAACGCTCTAAACCCACCTCTCTTTAGAGCATATGACGTAGGGGGTACAAATTCCTCATTAATTGGAGGTGGTAGTGTTTCATGGGTTACAGCTTCAGGGTATGGTACTTATACTTTAGATGGTAGTTTAGATACTTTTGGGGCAGTTATTTTATTATTCCAATTCTAAAATACTAAAAATTACAACAATAATTTAAGAAGCCCCAATTTGGGGCTTTTTTGTTCATATTTATACTTGAATATTCAATTTATTGTAAAACATGGCCGACCAATTATTTTACGGAAGACTACAATCTGTTTCTCCTATTGTATCAGGTAGTAATAGTTACGTTAGAGTTCGCGGAGACTTCGATACATCATCAAAAACAATTACTAATGTAATTGACGTAGCAGGGTACCTCAATATAGATTACATTAAAGTAGGGATGACTTTTGTATCAACTGGTCCTTTTACTACTGGTACTACTATAACTGCCTTTGACACCGGTACCAACACAATTACTGTGGCGGATTTCCCGGCAAGTACGGTGACTAACACGCTTGCTCGTATTTCACCGGCAGATGGTGATTACTATCTTCCATCCGCGTCTTTCAACGATCCTAACACTTCTACTCCTGTTACTGTTAACGACATTACAGGTAGTTTAGATTCAGACTATAATAATTTAACTCCAATATATGCTGTTTTAGGTGCGGCTCAATCCCGGTCAAATCAAGCTTTAATTCCTGGTAGGTTTCATAAATATAATATTGAAAACGTATTTTATAGAAATTCAGCAACCAAGGATATTTCACTCTTTGTTAGTTGGGCAGAGGATGGTACAGAGGCTTCTAGTGGGGATGAAATACCAACCACTTCAGGGCAAGTAGCAGGTATTGTTTCATTAACACCCTCAGAGTCTTTAGCTCCAATATTTTCTGATAGTATAACAGGAATTACAAACTTACCAGCAGGTACTAACTTTGCTGGATATCAAATTGAATTACAAAATTTCTTTGACGATTTAACAATCACAGATGTTTTTTACACTGGTTCTTTAGTCGTAGGTAACCCATCAAATATTAATTTTAGCGGTTCAGGTGTTGAAGTAACTGCTAGCGGTAGTGATGGTGTATTAATTAATATTACTGGCGGAGCGGGTGGTACTTCAGGTTCATCCGGTTCATCAGGCACATCAGGTATTGATGGCTCATCAGGTTCATCAGGAACTTCGGGTATAGACGGATCAAGTGGTTCAAGTGGTACTTCAGGAGTTGATGGTTCAAGTGGTTCAAGCGGTACTTCGGGTGCAGACGGTAGCTCAGGATCTTCAGGTACATCAGGTGCGGACGGTTCGTCAGGCTCATCAGGAACCTCAGGTATAGATGGTTCTAGTGGTTCATCAGGGTCATCAGGTTCATCAGGTACTTCAGGTGCTGATGGTTCAAGCGGTTCAAGCGGTACTTCTGGTTCATCTGGTAGCTCAGGTACTTCAGGTGCTGATGGTTCTTCCGGTAGTTCAGGTACGTCAGGTATAGATGGTTCAAGTGGTAGTTCTGGTACATCAGGTATTGATGGTACATCAGGCAGTTCAGGATCATCAGGCACATCAGGTATTGACGGTTCAAGTGGTTCAAGCGGTACTTCAGGCGCAGATGGTTCTTCAGGTTCATCTGGTACATCCGGTATAGATGGCTCTAGTGGTTCATCTGGAACCAGTGGTTCCTCAGGTTCTTCTGGTACTTCAGGTATAGACGGTTCCTCAGGTTCATCAGGAACTTCAGGTGCAGACGGCTCAAGTGGTTCAAGCGGCACTTCAGGCTCTTCAGGTTCATCAGGTACTTCAGGTGCTGATGGTTCAAGCGGTAGTTCTGGCACATCAGGCAGTTCAGGTTCTTCAGGAACTTCAGGTGCTGATGGTTCCTCAGGTTCATCAGGTACTTCAGGCAGTTCAGGTTCTTCAGGAACTTCAGGAGCAGATGGTTCATCAGGTTCTTCAGGCACATCGGGTGCAGACGGATCTTCAGGTTCATCGGGAACTAGTGGTTCATCAGGTTCATCAGGAACTTCAGGGGTAGCTGATATCTTAAATAATGCTGATCATAGACTTACTACAGCAAACGGTATATCAGGAGAATTACAAGCGGAAGCTGATTTTACATTCGACCCTACAGATACTGATAGACCTATTTTAACTTTAGGTGAAGTAAATAAAGTAGAATCTAAATTTGTAAGTTTTGGACGAACTATAATTAGTGGTTCGGATAGTGGTTCTATTACTCGTGGTTTAGAATTCCAAAACGTTTCAGGTTCTACTTATAATTCTTATGTTAGACACAATGCCAAAATGGAACTCGAATTATCGAGCAGCGTTGCTATTAATATAGCGGGTATTGTAAACAGGGGTGTTTCATCAAGTGGTGGTAGTTTAACAACAACTTTAACATACAAAGGTACCATAGGTACTAGTGCTCAAGTTGATGTATTATCAGCAGCAAATTTATCAATGGATTCTACCGATTACATAGGTCTCGTAGCTGATTATGCCCTTGAAACCTCAATAGGTGCTAGAAGATTTGGAACAATAGAAGTAGTATTTAATAATTCAACATCAGCATTTTCAGATGTTTCTACATTAGATATTGGTGCCACTACTTCAGCAGTTGGGTTCTCTACTACAGGAGATCCATTAGAATTATTTGTAGTAAATAGTGATGCAGCAAATACAGTAGACATAGCAATGTCATTTAAATTAATTTCAACCCCTTAATAAAATTTTATAATCTAAACAGGTTTTAATATATTTATAGTAGTAATAATAATTAAACAACAAAACAAAAACAATGGCTAACGAATTAGTAATTAGGGACGGGTTAATTTCATTAGGTGGAATTAACTTCCCTTACAAAGCGGTAACCACTACTTACACGATTACAGCTGCTGATTATATGGTAGATGCCACTTCTGGTACCTTTAATATAACTCTCCCAACTGCTGTCGGTGTAGCTGGTAAAATTTTCGAAGTTAAAAATAGTGGTAATGGTACAATAACCGTTAATACTACTTCTAGTCAAACTATAGACGGGGCGTCTACTGTAACTTTAACTGAATTCCAAAACCTACACGTACAAAGTGATGGTGCTGGTTGGATCGTAGCTGGAACTAATGGTACATCAGGTACATCAGGTTCTTCAGGTACATCAGGATCATCAGGTTCTTCAGGTACTTCAGGATCTTCAGGTTCAAGTGGTACTTCAGGATCATCAGGTTCTTCAGGTACTAGTGGTTCAAGTGGTACTTCAGGTAGCTCAGGCTCAAGCGGTACTTCAGGTTCTTCAGGTTCTTCAGGTACTTCAGGATCGTCAGGTACTTCAGGATCGTCAGGATCGTCAGGTACTTCAGGTTCTTCAGGAACTTCAGGTTCAAGTGGTACATCGGGTAGTTCAGGATCATCAGGTACTTCAGGAAGTTCAGGATCGTCAGGTACATCAGGTTCATCAGGTACTAGTGGTTCATCAGGAACTTCAGGTAGCTCAGGTTCTTCAGGAACTTCAGGTAGTTCAGGTTCAAGCGGTACTTCAGGATCATCAGGTACTAGTGGTTCATCTGGATCATCAGGTACTTCAGGATCAAGTGGTTCTTCAGGTTCTTCAGGTACATCAGGTTCTTCAGGTACTTCAGGATCGTCAGGTACTTCAGGATCGTCAGGATCGTCAGGTACTTCAGGTTCATCAGGTTCATCAGGTACTAGTGGTTCATCAGGAACTTCAGGTAGTTCAGGTTCAAGCGGTACTTCAGGTTCATCAGGAACTTCTGGTTCAAGTGGTTCATCAGGTACTAGTGGTTCATCAGGATCATCAGGTACTTCAGGATCAAGTGGTTCTTCAGGTACATCAGGTTCTTCAGGTACTTCAGGATCGTCAGGTACTTCAGGATCATCAGGTTCATCAGGTACTAGTGGTTCATCAGGAACTTCAGGTTCATCAGGAACTTCAGGATCGTCAGGATCGTCAGGTACTTCAGGATCATCAGGTTCATCAGGTACTAGTGGTTCATCAGGAACTTCAGGATCGTCAGGATCGTCAGGTACTTCAGGATCATCAGGTTCATCAGGTACTAGTGGTTCATCAGGAACTTCAGGTTCATCAGGATCATCAGGTACATCAGGTGTAGCAGATATCTTAAACGATGGTCTAAACAGAGTAATCGTTGCTACAGGTACTAGTGGTGTTGTATTAGCTAAATCTAATCACATCTTTACTACTGATGCTTATATTCTCAATGATGACATTACTAGACAAGGAGTAAATATTTCAGTTGCTGATACAGCTACAGGTGATATTATCCCAGCTTTAGATGGAGCTAGTTTCCTAGGTGCTATAGTTGATTATTCATTTGTATCAGGAGGTAATGCCCAAAGATTTGGTACGGTTAGAGTTAACTTTAATGCAACAGGTGTTGTTATAGATGAAACTTCAACTACTGATTTAGGTGGTAGTACAGATACTGTCGTATTTAGTGCATCAGTATCTACAGGTGATATGACACTTATAGTTACTAATAATATAGGTTCAACAATAAATTTAGTAGCGGTTGTTAACTTAATAGCTAGAAACTAAATTAACCTTTAATTAAATAGATTTGCCCCTCCTCACGGAGGGGCATTTTTTTTCCTTCACCCAACATATGTATACCCGATATTAACCTGTTGGACAATGAAAACAGAACTACATAATGGCAAACGAATTTAAAATAAAGAATGGCCTGATTATTTCAGGCACTCTTCCCACAGCTCCTACCGAAAATACTGTATTAGTAATAGATTCAGATGGAGTAGTAAGCACAAGAGAATCAGCAGCATCCTCAGGATCTTCTGGTACAAGTGGTTCATCAGGAACTAGCGGTTCATCAGGTTCATCAGGAACTAGCGGTTCATCAGGCTCATCAGGAACTTCAGGTTCATCAGGCTCATCAGGAACTAGTGGTTCATCAGGAACTTCAGGTTCATCAGGTAGTTCAGGAACTTCAGGATCAAGTGGTTCATCAGGTTCATCAGGAACTAGCGGTTCATCAGGAACTAGTGGTTCATCAGGAACTAGCGGTTCATCAGGCTCATCAGGAACTTCAGGTAACTCAGGAACTAGTGGCTCATCAGGAACTAGTGGTTCATCAGGAACTTCAGGCTCATCGGGTTCATCAGGAACTAGTGGTTCATCAGGAACTAGTGGTTCATCAGGAACTTCAGGTTCATCAGGCTCATCAGGAACTAGTGGTTCATCAGGAACTAGCGGTTCATCAGGCTCATCAGGAACTTCAGGTTCATCAGGCTCATCAGGAACTAGTGGTTCATCAGGAACTAGCGGTTCATCAGGCTCATCAGGAACTAGTGGTTCATCAGGAACTTCGGGTTCATCGGGTTCATCAGGAACTTCAGGCTCATCAGGCTCATCAGGAACTTCGGGTTCATCGGGTTCATCAGGAACTTCAGGCTCATCAGGAACTTCAGGTTCATCAGGCTCATCAGGAACTAGTGGTTCATCAGGAACTAGCGGTTCATCAGGCTCATCAGGAACTAGTGGTTCATCAGGAACTTCGGGTTCATCGGGTTCAT
>Ga0222691_1000035_pt1 | contig 68282 bp, 71 predicted proteins | sample AntAcemetage1237_FD_179839 | JGI IMG/M metagenome (GOLD analysis project Ga0222691, IMG submission 179839) | Saline water microbial communities from Ace Lake, Antarctica - #1237 | ecosystem: Environmental > Aquatic > Non-marine Saline and Alkaline > Saline | place: Antarctica: Ace Lake... | reverse complement strand
AAAGGCCCTGTTTGCGTACGAAATAGGGATCTTTTACTTTGTATGTAAATGGACATAAATGTCCTCAAGTGCCCGCACAGCGTCTCCTGCGGCGATGTTATTTTGGTGGTAGAGAATGTTTGTGGCATCACCGGCGGCCCAGATACCTTTGGTCGATGTTGCTTGTGTCCACGGATCGATTTTTATTCTTCCGTATTCATCGAGGTCGACAACATCTTTAACAAAGTAGGTGATAGGGGTTGACCCTATTTCCACAAATATTCCAGATACCGCTAGTGTTTTCTTTTCGTTTGTATTTTTATCAAGGTAGGTGAGTCCAGATACAAATGTGTCACCAGTTACTTCTAGTGGGTCGGCATTGGTGATTGCTTTCATGTGTGGGTGAGAGAGAACTTTTTTGACGGTAACAGGATCAGCCCGAAATTCTTCTCGGCGATGGATGAGGGTAACGCTCTTAGCATAGGCAAGAAGCTGGGCGGCTGATTCAAAGCCGGCATTTCCACCGCCGATGACGACCACGTCTTGTCCGGAAAATATCGGACCATCACAGGTTGCGCAGTAGGTGAGACCTTTATGTTCAAAAACATCTGCACCTACAACTTCAAGCTTTTTTCGGCTACTGCCAGTAGTAACGAGTACTGTTTTTGCTGTGTATGATGTTGTGGTTGAGGTGTCTGAACTCTGAGCTGTGGTAATGCGGAAGGTACCTTCTACTTTTTCAACCTGAGTAACAAGTTCACCTGTTTTAATATCCACGATATCTTTGGCATAGGATCGGAGATGGTCTTCAAGAGACTTGGCAAGATCGGCTCCACTGATTTTTACTGTTCCAATCCAGTTTTCGATACCGTCAGAAACGACAGATTGTCCGCCAAAATCTTTGGTGATGAAGACGGTTTTCAGTCTTTTTCGTGAGGCGTAGACTCCAGCTGCTACTCCTGCTGGACCTCCACCGATAATTGCCAAGTCGTATATCATAGTAGTTACTTTTTATTATAGAAACAAAAGAAGGTAGAAATACATTCTACCTTCTTTTGTTGTGCGTGACTATTATTTTAGTTTTGACCTTCTGAGGAAGGCGGGGACTGCACCCCAGTCGTCATCGTCATCTTCTTCAACGGTTTCTGGTTTCTTTACTTCTTTTTCAGGTGTCACTTTGTCGTCTTTTCTTGATGGTATTGAGTTAAAAATCTTCCCCTTTTCTTTTGGTGCTTCTTGCTGCTTTTCAGCAGAAGTCGTCATTTGTCCAGTAGTATTAAAGAGTGCTTCTTGGATTTCTTTTTCAGGGAAACCTGTTGCAATTACAGTGACCTTTACTTCATTTTTCTTGAGCTTGTTGTCGTTGACTGTTCCGAAGATGATCTTTGCGTCTGGGTCAACTGATTCGGTGATCACTTTAGCAGCGTCTTGGATTTCAAACATCGTCAGGTCATCTCCACCGGAAATTGAGAAGAGTACACCTCGGGCACCACTGATTGAGAGCTCAAGAAGAGGGGAGTTGATTGCCATTTTTGCTGCTTCTTCTGCCCGCTTTTCTCCACTTGAAGTTCCAACACCCATGAGAGCTGATCCTGTGTTTTCCATGATTGCTTTAATGTCAGCAAAGTCAGTGTTGATGATTCCTGGGGTGGTGATAAGGTCAGAGATTCCTTCAACCGCTTGTTTTAGTACCTCGTCACATAGAGCAAAAGCGTTTTTAGCCGATGTTTGTTTGTCGATCGTTTGGAGGAGGCGATCGTTTGGAATGACAATGATAGCGTCTACTGAGTGTCGTAGTTCTTCTAGAGCCTGCTCAGCAATCTTCATTCTTTGCTTCCCTTCAAATGAGAATGGTTTTGTACACACAGCTACTGTAAGAGCACCGCTGTCGCGACAAATTTGGGCAACAATCGAAGCAGCGCCTGAGAATGTTCCTCCACCTGTTCCACCCGAGATGAATACCATATCGGCTCCCTTGACTGCTTCTTGGATTTCTTCGCGAGTTTCTTCAGCTGCACGCTTACCAACATCAGGATTCATTCCTGCTCCGAGTCCTTTTGTTAGATTTTTACCAATGTGAATTTTTTTCTTCGGGAGAGATTGGTGAAGATCTTGCGCATCGGTGTTTACCGCGATAAAGTCAACCCCCTTTACCTTGGAGTTTAGCATATGGTTTAGGGCGTTTTTTCCTGATCCACCAATACCGATCACCTTGATACGTGCGAATGCTTCTATCTCTGGTTTGACTTGTGGCATAAACTAATGAAGCGTAGCTGTACTGCAGCTAACGGATTACCTCGTAATTTCCTCTATCATACATAATTAAGATTAAAAAGGAAATAGTCTGAGGTATTGCTTTTTTACTATTTCAGTGTCTTGTTTTACGGTAAAATCTGTTTGATTAGTAGTAAAAATCTGTTTTTTATAGATTTAAAGAATGCTCCGCCAAATTTAATACCTTCTGTTTTTCCACTAGAGGTGAGGCCGAGAATACAAAGGCCGTAGGCGACAGCTGAGGTGGAATCTTTGAAAACGTCCCTGCCTCCAAAATTTAAATTAGCACGTTGTGATGGTAGTCTGAGCACTGATTTCGCAAGATCAGATACAGAGCCAATTCCTGATCCACCGCCGGTGATGATAATACCGGCCGGTAACAATCCATCTCGTCCGATTTTTTTGAGGTGGACTTCGATAAGATCGAGCATGTCCTTTAGTCGGGTGTCGATAATTTCCTCAAGGTTTTTTTGGACGGCGCTTGAAAAGTGTCCTTCAAGTTTTATCTGTTCTGCTTCTTCGAGCGGGATTTTAAGGTTGAGAGCAATGTCGTGGGTGATGTCGGTTGTTCCGATAGGGAATACTTCAAGAGAAATAGGGATGTTGTTTTCAAAAACAACAATAGAGACAGTTTCGGCGCCGATGTTGGCAAGGACACAGCCGGCGATCTTTTGCGTTTTTGTGAGTGTTACAAAGCTGGCTGCAATAGGTGAAGCTGAAACATCAATTACCTCAACACCAGCTTCTTCAACAGCCTCGATGAGATCGTTGATGTGATTTTCGAGACAAGAGATAAATAGTATTTTTACAATGAGTTTTGTACCACGCATACCGAGCGGGTTTCCGAGTACGGGTTTGCCATCAATCATGTATTGAATCGGTATCGAGTGTATGATTTTTCGATTGAGTGAAAGAGCGGGCGGAATATTGTTTTCAGCTGATTCGTGAGCTTTTTCTATATCAAGCTCTGTTATTTCTGAGTCGGCACGAGAAATAATTGCCGACCCTTGTGAGGTTGTACTTTCAAGGCCGATTCCACCAATAGAGATAAAGGCGCGGTCGATTGAAATACCGGCTTCTTTCTCGGCTTGGCTAATTGCTTGGCGGATACTACGAATAGCGTCGCTGGAGTTAATTATGTAGCCGTGTCGGAGTCCTCGTGATTCTGCGCCGCCTGTGGCAATGATCCGAGGTGCTGTTGAAGGTTTGAGTTGTTCGGTAACAACGACCTTAACTCGATACGTACCAATATCTATACCGACTGTGACGTTTTTTGACATAGTTTGAGGGAAACAAATGATTGTCGGCAAGCCGACAAAAAAAGATAAGATATCTATGCGAGATTAAATGATGCAAGGATTTTCTTTTCTGTAGATTCCATTCTACTACCATGCTCCATTCCTTTCAAATGCAAAAGTCCGTGTATAAAAAGATATGCAATAAAAGTACGCTCTGTTTTTCCAAATCGGGAGGCTTGTTTTTTTGCCAGGTTAAGGTTTATGAAAATTTCACCTTCGTTTTTGTCGAGAGAAAAACTAAGGATATTTGTCGGTTTGTCTTTGTCTCTGTATGTGTTATTAAGTCGACGTGAAAGATGATCACCAATAAAAACAAGACTGAGAGTATAGTTTTTTCCAAGTACAGTATCTTTAATATCACAAAAAGGTAGGCGAGGTGGCCTACCTTTGATTGTATATTGTATATCGCAGAGATCGTTTCGCATACTACCGCCTCCTTTTTTGTCCGTATGTTTCAGGTAGTTTTCCAAGTTTGATGAGCTGTGTAATCTCTTCTTTTTTTGCGAGTGACTTGAGTTTTCTCTTTTTGCCAACATAACTAGATGGTTTTCGAAGGCTGTATCGAATAGATCGAACGCGAGGAAGAACCCCAGATCCTTGCACTTTTCTGGTGAAACGTCGAATAAGACTGACGTTATTTTCATTTTCTTTTCGGGTCACGTTTACGTTCGTTGCCATAGTAGAAAGATAGTAGCAGAAAGTTGATATTCTGACAAGTATAAAGGGCTAAGTAAGCTTTTTAAGATGTACTTTGAGTTCGTGGAGAGGTACGACTCGCTGTGATCGGGTTTTCATATCTCGGATAATAATCGAATTATCCATTGCTTCTTTGATTCCAAAAATAAGTACATAGGGAAGGCATAGTTTTTCTGCCGAGGCGATTTGCCCTGCACATTTGTCTTTTGTGATGCTGTGACGCACAGGAATAGCTTCTCGCCGAAGCTCGTCGATGATTCTAAGACTCCTAAGTTTTGCTTCAAAGCCAAGATGTACAAAGTAGAACTTTGGATCACGGAGACGTTTAATGTGCATTTTCTTTGGTTGTATCGATTTTCGTTTACGTTTGTAGTGGAGGTGTATGCCAATCGCCGGAACTTCTCGACGGAACCCCATTTTTTTAACGAGTGAATTATAACGAACACCTGAAGCTATCACTTCTTCAGTTTCGCCGGTCCTGATTTCAAAAATCGTCTCATTGCAGTAGTGTTTATTGTCAACAAGAAAGTCATTGATTTCATAGGGAACGTTGATGTGTTCAAGATACTCCAAGACTTCCTTGAAGTGTCGTCGGCTCGGTTCGCTTAAAAAGTTAATTGGACGAGGTGCGTCTTGTCGGATATCTTCACACTCACTATGGGAAAGGACGGAGAAAATATTTTTTCGTATAGCTTGTTGTGTATCAACAGAAAGATCGGCGATGTTTTTTCGACAGTATTTTGCTAATTCATGTTCAAACTGCTCAAATGATTGTCGATCACCGAGGCTGTTGATGTGGACGGTGACATTGGTGTGGCCGTCTTCTTCAAGTATAGAAAGAGCAGCTTTAATCAATAATCCTTCCGAGATACTTTTACTGTCTCCAATGATGTCGAGATTAAAACGGAAGATCTTGTTATCTGCTATTCGCTCTGAGTGGTAGCTTGTCATAACAGGATGCTGAAAGTCACGCATATCATGCTTTATGTATTGACGAAGAAGGGCAATTTTCTCTTCTATGAGTGTGGTTAGTGAAAGTGCACGGTCGAGGTGTGCTTCCTTAATCGGTGCAGCTATTTTGTGGTCTTCTTTTTCTATCTCAGGTCGTGCGATTGGTTTGAATCCATAGTAGAGGGCAATTTCCGACGCTTTTTCGATGTCCTTAGTCTGATACGTATCGAAAGTGTTTGTAGCGTGTTTGGTAGTCATTGGCAAGGTTGTATAAGTTGCTAAAAGTTACTCGTTAATATGAACCGCCCCGGGCAGTATTGATAATTTCTCAAGCGGAAAGAGTCGTACGACTGGTCTTCCAATCAGGTACTCACTTTTTACTGGTCCCCACGCTCTTGAATCCGAACTTCCGAGTCTGTTGTCTCCCATTACAAAATACTCGTCGTCTGTTAGTGAGACTTCAATGCTGTCTTTCTTGGGAAATTCAATGTATGGCTCATCAAGAAGAAGTCCGTTTGGGTAGTCTCTGTTCGTAATCGTGACATTTCCGTTGTGGATTTGCACCGTCTCGCTTGGAAGACCGATAACTCGCTTAATAAAATACTTTGAGGGGTCTTCTGGATACTTAAAAATCAGTACAGAGCCGCGACTTGGATGATTAAAGTGATATGAAATTTGATCTACAATTAAATATTCGCCTGATGCGAATGTAGGATCCATCGATGCGCCATTTACAATGAATGGTTGTGCGATAAATAGTCGAAAGGGGAGTACAATGAATGCTGCGATGAGGGCGAATTGAATGATCTCTTTAAAGATACTTCGTACTGTATCTTTATTCGATGGAGTGTGTAGTTCATTCATTTCCATTACGTACAGCATAGTATAAAAAAGTGTTTGACACAATTACAGTATGTGTGTTCAAGATGTTTTTTTCGATGTGACACGCATTATTGAAGTAGTGTATGATGCAATTATGATTTTAGTTGTCGGCTTAGGTAATCCGGGAGAAAAATATGCAAGTACGCGTCACAATATTGGCTGGTGGCTTCTTGAATATGTGCAAAGTAGTTTGAATTTTAGTGACTGGCGTTCAGAAAAAAAATTTCAAGCAGAGGTGTCGCAAGGAAAAGTGGAAGAACACGAGGTGGTACTTTTTAAGCCGCAGATATTTATGAATAATTCTGGTAATGCAGTGTCTGTGGCGGTAGCTGAGTACACACCTGATGAAGTGGTAGTTATTCATGACGATATCGATTTGCCATTGGGTATGTTGAGAGTCTCATATGATCGAGGTGCAGGTGGGCATAATGGTGTGCAGTCAATTATCGATACGCTTCAAACGACTACGTTTACTCGTATGCGTATTGGTATTGCCCCAGTTAGTGATACAGGGGAAGTCATCAAGCCTGCTGTAGTAGAGTCTTTTGTCTTGAAAGAGTTTAGCAGTGCTGATCAGGAGGTATTTGAAGAAAAAAAAGAACTATACCGCAAAGCACTTGAAACAATCATTACAAAAAGTGTTGTGGTGGCGATGAATGAGTGTAACGTGACAAGCTAGCTAGGGTGTTTTTCTGAACAACAAAAAAACTACCGACATCTGTCGGCAGTTTTTTTGTTGTATTTACTTTTTCTCTTCGTCTTTAGTATTTTCTGCGAAAGAGAGTGTCATTTTTTGATCTTTTGGATCAAAGAGAGTAATGATGAATGGATAGCTTCTGCCTAGTTCTAGTTTTTCGTGAAGTTTTTCTTCACTTCCAAACTCTGAAATGTGTACGAGTCCAGCTACGCCTTCTTCAATACTTGCTAGCGCTCCGTGTTTGTTGAATTTAATCACTACGCCTTGCACTTTGTCACCCTTAGAGAATTTCTTTCCAGCCTCATTCCACGGGTTTTCTTTAAGAGCTTTAATTGAAAGCGACACTTTGCCGTCTTTGATTTCAATTACCTTAACGTCGATTGTGTCATTGATGCTATATAAACTTTTTGGATCTTCTACAAGTGACCAGTCGATTTCTGAAATGTGCACAAGTCCTTCAAGTCCTTCCTCAATTTTTACAAAGATTCCAAAATCAACAATGCCGGTAACTTCACCCTGTATCACTTCGCCAACAGTGTATTTATCGATAATCTTTCCCTTATTCTTTTCTTCTGGATTTTTCTCAGAGAAGATAAGCTTACTTTCTTGTGGGATTGCTGAAATAATTGAAACAGAAAGTGATTGGCCTACGAGCTTTCGCAACTCATCAAGAATTTTGTCTTTATCTCCATCAGCAACTCGAGGGTAGTGTTCAGTTTTTAACTGAGAAGCAGGAAGAAAACCTTGAATTCCTTGCCAGCTTAGAAGAAGACCACCTTTGTTTGCATCTTGAACTGGTAATTCAAGTACGACTTTACTTCGAATTGCTTCGTCAGCCTCAGCCCAGATAATTGCTTGTCGGGCTTCTTTAAGTGAAATTTCAATATATCCCTCCTCATTTTCTAGTAGGACAATTTTTCCGGCGACAGTGTCACCAGCATTCATTTTCCGAATAATGTTTCGGGCATTGATAAATTCCCGACCGAAAATAATTCCCGTACCAAATGGAGGTAGGTCAACGTACACCGCAGTTTTGTCGATGTCGATTACTTTACCTTCTACAATGTCTCCGACCTCAGGTGGGGTAGCGGAGTTTGCAACAACTTGTGCCATAGGCGTCAGTTTTTTTGCAGCTTCTTGTTCTTTTTCTTTTGCAGCTTCCTCTACTGAGGAATCTATTGTTTGTTCAGTGTTCATTTTTTTAAAAGGTCGGATTTGCTTTCTCGTATCTCATGGCCGTTATCTGAAAACAAGATTACCTGCCCTTTAATTATTAGTAAAAACTACTTTTAAGTAGTGGCACAAGTATACTTTTTTTATGTAGAATGTAAAGCAAGTTGGGCGTTAAAGGAGGATCGGGGGCTGTAAAAGAGGGCAGTTTTCTGATATACTTATGTGGCAATGATAATTACATATAATGGAGCACAGTCATTTAAAGTTCAGCACGGCAATTCAATAATTGCACTTGACCCAATCTCCAAGGATTCAACACACAAGCCAACAAAATTTGGTGCAGACGTAGCAGTTTCAAGTATCAATCATCCTGACTGTAACGGATTTGAGACAGTTACTCATGGTGATAAAAAACCATTTCGAATACAAGGACCAGGTGCATACGAGGTTAAAGAGATTTTTATCAGAGGATTTCCGACCGTGTCCACCTACGGAGGGGTAGAGCGAATCAACACTCTCTATACTATTCATATAGAAGGTATGGACTTGTGTTTTCTGGGGGCGCTAGACGAGGCTAAGATGTCAAGTAAGATCGCAGAAGAGATTGAAAATGTTGACGTGCTCTTTGTGCCGATTGGTGGTGATGGCGTACTTGACCCAGCGTCTGCCTACAAGCTGGCGGTTTCGCTTGAGCCGAGCATCATCATTCCGATGAATTACGGACAAAAAGACAAAGACGGTGTACTTAAAACATTCCTAAAAGAGGGTAGCTATGAAGAAGTAAAGCCTATTGAAAAATTAACAATAAAAAAGAAAGATTTATTGGGTAAGGATGCTGAAATAGTAATTCTCAAACAAAGCTAGGATTATGTTTAATACGATAGAGAAGTTAAGAAAAGAATCACCTGCCAAGCGCCGACGTGTTGCTTTTTCGATATCTCTTGTGGTTACGGCGGTCATTTTCACTGTCTGGGGTTCGGTTGTATTTTATACATACTCGATTAACCCACCGACATTTGTTTCAAATCCTGCAGATAAAATTCGGGCAGCTGCATCGAGTGCGTTTGCTGGTGATTTCTTCTCTAGTATTACCGAGCAATTTGAAGGATTCGATGAGATTGAGGCTGTTGCCGATAAAATTCGAGCTGAGGCACAGGTTGAAGCTCAAAAGGAGGTAGAGGAAAGTGGTGCTGTGGTAGAAGGAGAGGCTGAGATAGGGCAAGGGGCGCCAACGTCTGTTGAGAAAGCAACCGTTGGAGAGATCATTATTCGGTAGATAAAAGTGTGATATAGTACTGCCTATGGTAAAAAAGGACGATGAAAATATAGTTCCAGAGCCTGAAAAACGACAGGCTGTTATTGCGCAAAGCATTACTGCTGAAATGAAGTCTTCGTATCTTGACTATGCAATGTCGGTGATTACGTCGCGTGCACTACCAGACGTTCGTGACGGACTCAAGCCGGTTCATCGCCGTATTCTTTTTTCAATGCATCAAAATGGTCTTACTTTTAGTTCGAAGCTTCGAAAGTCGGCGACGGTTGTTGGAGACGTGATTGGTAGTTATCACCCGCACGGTGATGCTGCGGTGTATGATGCGTTAGTAAAAATGGCACAAGATTTTAATATGCGTTATCCGCTCATTATTGGTCAAGGAAACTTTGGATCAGTTGACGGAGATTCTGCCGCTGCGTACCGATATACTGAAGCAAAAATGTCAAAGATTTCTGCTGAAATTCTTCAGGATATTGAAAAGGACACTGTTGATTTTAGAGACAACTTTGATGGAAGTAAACGAGAGCCGATTGTACTTCCTTCTGCGGTGCCAAACTTGCTTCTTAATGGAACGCTCGGGATCGCTGTTGGTATGGCGACAAACATTCCGCCGCACAACCTTACCGAGGTCGTCGATGCGACAATGCACCTCGCTGATAATCCAGAAGCAACAAATGATGATTTGCTGCAATTTGTTAAAGGTCCGGATTTCCCGACTGGTGGAGTCGCTTTCAATCAAAAAGATATTCAACACGCCTGTTCTACTGGAAAAGGTGGTGTGGTGGTGCGTGGGGTGGCCGATATTGCTGAAGATAAAAAGGGTCAAACTCAGATTATCATTACCTCTATACCGTATCGTGTTAATAAAGCTGATTTGATAATGAAAATCGCTGATTTAGTGCGGAATAAGAAAATCGAAGGGATTAAGGGGCTTCGTGACGAATCAACTAAAGATATTCGCATCGTTATCGACCTCAAAGGAACCTCGCATCCACAGAAGATTTTAAACTATCTCTATAAGCACACTCAGCTTGAAGACACATTCCACTATAATCTCGTTACGCTCGTAAAGGGTGTTCCACAGACGCTTTCTTTAAAGGGTGTATTGCAGGAATTTATCGTTCACCGCAAGGAGGTGGTTCGACGTCGAACCGAATTTGATTTAAGGAAGGCTGAGGATCGAGAACATATTTTGATTGGATTGAAGCGTGCCCTGGATCATATCGATGAGATTATTGCACTCATCAAGAAGTCAAAAGACACTCCGACTGCACATTCAAACTTGATGAAGGAGTTTAAGTTTTCTGATAGACAAGCAACGGCAATTCTTGAAATGCGATTGCAAAAATTGGCTGGTCTTGAACGGAAGAAGATTGAAGATGAGCTTAAGGCTATTCAGGCACTTATTAAAGAACTCAAGTCTATTCTTGCAAGTGAAAAGAAAATGCTCGGTATCATTAAGGACGAAATGAAAGTGGTGGTTGAAAAATACGGAGATGAGCGAAAAACAAAAATCATAAAAGGTGCCGTTAAAAATATCTCCGTTGAAGACCTTGTGCCAGATGAAGAGCAAGCACTGGTACTTACTGCCGGAGGATATATTAAACGAACAAATCCAAGTGAATATCGCCGACAAAAACGAGGTGGTGTTGGTGTTGTTGATTTAAATACAAAAGAAGAAGATTTTGTGACAACCTTCTTGGTGTCGGGAACCCACAGTGACCTCCTATTTTTCTCTGATCGAGGTAAGGTGTATCAGATGAAGATGTATGAGCTGCCTGAAGGGAGGCGTGCCACAAAAGGTAAGTCTGTAATGAACTTTTTGCAGCTTGAAGAAGGAGAGGTGGTTACGTCTGTACTGACGATGCCGAAGGAGGTTCGAGACAAAGAAATGTCGGTACTGATGGTCACTCGAAAAGGTGTTGCAAAACGAGTTACTGCAGAAAATTTCCACGACGTTCGTCGAAGTGGAATTATTGCCATTACTCTTAATGCGGGAGACCAGTTGCAGTCAGCTTCATTCGTGAGTGAAGCAGATACTGCAGTGGTGATCACAACAAAAGGTCAGTCAATTCGGTTTAAGGTGAAGGACGTGCGTACAATGGGACGAAGTGCCTCTGGTGTACGGGTTATGGATTTGAAAAAAGACGACAGTATTATCGGTGCACACCCTATTAAGGCTGAATGGAAAACAGCGTCGCTACTTGTACTAAGTGAAAATGGATACGGAAAACGAACTGATGTGAGTGAGTATAAGGTTCAAAAACGAGGTGGTTCTGGAATTAAAACTACTAAAATTACTTCAAAGACAGGTAGTTTGATGGGTTCATATATTATTGAGACTGAAGAAGATGAAGTGGTGGCTGTTTCTAAAAAAGGTCAGGTAATCCGAACTGGAGTAAATGAGATTCCAAATCTTGGACGACAAACGCAAGGAGTTCGTATTATGAAACTTCGAGCCGGAGATATGTTGGCAGCCTTGCTCTGTTTATAGGCTACTCATTATCCACTAATATGTTGTATAGCCACACTATGTAGCGTGGTATACTTTTAGTATAAAAATATGTTTGCAGATCCTGAAAAAAATATAGAGCAGTTTGGTCTGTCTGATGGAATGATCGTTGCTGACTTGGGTGCAGGCTCAGGTCACTATTCATTTGCAGCTGCCAAAGCGGTATCTCCAGGAGGGAAAGTCTATGCTGTTGAGGTTCAAAAAGACCTCTTAGAAAAATTAAAACAAGAAGCACACCGTGAAGGGCTGCTAAATATAGAAGCTATTTGGTCTGATATCGATGAGCCTAAAGGCTCTAAGCTTGCGGATGCTTCGGTCCACTCGGTAATCGCTTCAAATATTTTATTTCAACTTGAAGAGAAAGAAGTATTTACTCGAGAGGTAAACCGTATTTTGCAGTCAAACGGAAGGGTGCTAGTAGTAGATTGGTCTGAGTCATTTGGTGGCCTTGGTCCGCATTCTGATGCAGTATTTACAAAAGCAAAGGCGCGAGATCTTTTTTTACGTCTTGGTTTTGTTGAAGATAAAGAGATTGAGGCGGGAGCGCATCACTATGGGATAATTTTCAAGAAAAAGAGCAATGTCTAAGTTTCAAATTGTTATTATTGGTTTGTTTGGGGCCTTCATATTGGTAGGTGTGTTTGTGGTAGCTACGGTTCGTAGTTCAAATTCTGGTCCAGTTTTTTCGGTTAGCATATGGGGGCCGATTTCTAATGTTGGATTTTCTCAAATTTTGCAAGAAACAGGTCTCGATAAAAACGAGCAATATAATATTACCTATCGTTTTGTAAATCCAGCATCGTTTGATTCACTCTTTGTGTCTGCGTTGGCAGAAGGTAGGGGTCCTGATCTATTCTTTTTACCACAAGACTCTATTGTGAAGCATTACAATAAAATATATCCAATACCTTACGACCGATTTCCGCGACGAACATTTACCGATACATTTATCCAAGAAGGAGAGCTTTACTTAAGCCCCCAAGGAATACTCGGCTTGCCGATCAGTATTGATCCATTGGTGATGTATTGGAATCGAACCACGTTTTCAAATAGGGGGGTACCACAGCCACCTCGCTACTGGGATGAGTTTAAATCAGGACTTGCGCAGCTCTTTACTGAGCGTGGACAAGGTCTTGAAATCAGGCGGTCAGCATTGCCATTTGGCGAGTATTCAAATGTTTCGAATGCTAGTGCAATTTTGAGCGCACTCATTATGCAATCAGGATCAGAGATTACTCAGTGGAGATCTGATGGCGGCGTTAGTGTTTCTCTTAATCAAAGTTCGGGTGGGCAATCTTCACCGGCTACAGCAGCACTCGACTCATATACCGAATTTTCTAATCCACAGCGACCTCTCTATACTTGGAGTCGAGCGATGCCGCCTTCACAAGAGGTTTTCATTTCAGGTAACCTGGCAACGTATTTTGGCTTCGCGAGTGAGGTATTTGAAATACAAGACAAAAATCCAAATCTAAACTTTGATGTTACTACGCTTCCACAAGCTCGGGGTGCCACGGCAAGTATTACCTATGGACGTATGTATGCGTTAGCAATTCCTAAGATGTCTCCAAATTCGCTCGGCGCGTTTCAGGTGGCAACTATTTTAACCAGTGCCACCGGAGCTCGTTCGTTTTCAAACATAACCGGACTACCACCAGTACGTCGAGATTTACTTGCTACCAGACCAACAGAAGACCCGTACCTAGCAGTCTTCTATACCTCTGCTTTATGGGCGCGTGGCTGGCTTGAGCCGAGCGCTGGTGATGTACAAAGAGTCTTTAGAGAGATGGTAGAATCAGTAACTGGTGGGCGAGAGCGTGTCTCAGCTGCGGTAAGTAAAGCTAATGCTGAGTTGAAATTACTTTTAGAGCGATAGTATGAAGCACATAGCAGTAACAAGTATCATACTCACAATTATATTTTCACCGATTTTTGTCTTTGCTGGCGGGGAAGGTTTTCGACTCATACCAGAATGCGGGGTGGATACAGTGGGTGAGGGTGAAAATACTGTTCCTGGAGATCCTGATGGGGAGTGTAACTTTGATCACCTTATAGAGCTTTTTTCAAATATCATTACTTTTTTAGTAATGCTGTCTATTCCTCTTGCGGTCATTGCCTTTACTTATGCTGGATTTCTAATAGTCACTTCTGCCGGTAATCCGGGACAAATATCAAAAGCAAAAGAAATTTTTAAAAAAGTAGCAATCGGTTTCCTCTTTGTCCTCACTGCCTGGCTTATTGTATACTTAATCACATCGGTGCTTCTGGAGGATGAGGCGAAAACATTACTTGAGCAGACTAATAATTAGGTATAACGTATGACAACGACATTTGTTAAAAAAGGATTGATAGTGGGGATTGTAATGATGATGTGTGTGTCGGCGCTTGCGTTACAGGTGGATGCATTTGGAGGTGCTCAAGTTACAGATAATGTTGATGGTGGATCATCAGATAACAGTCAAGATGGTGGATCATCAGATAACAGTCAAGATGGTGGATCATCAGATAACAGTCAAGATGGTGGATCATCAGATAACAGTCAAGATGGTGGATCATCAGCCCCGACCACAGGTACCCTTCAAAATCCATTCAAAGGAGGAAATTCATTAATAGGCTTGTTGCGTACTGTACTTGATCAAATCATTCTTCCGATTGGTTCTGTTGTGGTGGTTTTAATGATAATTTACTCTGGTTTTCTTTTTGTGACGGCTCAAGGAAATGACACAAAATTAAGTACAGCCAAGAATTCATTTATGTGGACTATTATCGGAGCCGCCATACTTCTCGGAGCCTGGACGATGGGGCAAGTCATTCAGCAGACCGTTTGCGATATTTCAGGTAGACCATTACCTGGGCTTGATTGCGGTCAGCAGGGTCCAGAACAGTTATGATCAAAAAAACGTACATCATTATAGCGCTTACACTATTTCCGTTTTTTTCGTATGCTGAGGAAGCACCGCGAACCTTTTCGGACTTATTGCTGATAGGTACAACTATCACACAAATGGCTACACAGATTGGTGTCGCCATGGCATTTGTTGTATTTTTTTGGGGACTGGTCGTGTTTATTTATCGAGCCGACAATGAAAGCGAGCGGGCGAAAGGTAAACAGGTAATGCTCTGGGGGATTATCGCTCTATTTGTAATGATGACACTCTGGGGTATTGTTGTCTTTCTTCAAGGAGAGTTTGAGTTTGGGGGGCAGGGAGGTAGTACGGGAGTACTTCCGCTTTTGCCAGAGTGATTAGGTTAATTATTTATTTAGAATATATATGAAAAAATACTTTTTCTATACAACGCTGTTTTTAGGACTACCGCTTGTGGCCTCAGCGCAGCCATTTGATGGAATAAAAGGACTGCTGGGAGGAGTGTCGAGTGTTATTGACCTACTGATTCCTATCGTTGTTGGTCTGGCACTAGTCGCTTTTTTCTGGGGATTGGTTAAGTTTATCTATAATGCTGGTAGTGATACTAAGAGGGAAGAAGGGAAACAAGTAATGCTTTGGGGAATTATTGCATTATTTATAATTGTCAGTATCTGGGGAATTATTGGGTTTATTCAAGGAGAGTTGGGTCTTACTCCTGGGACGTTGCAAGCTCCATCTGAGGGGGGAGGTGGTTCCGTTTAGATAGACCCCTGATGGTTCAGATAGTAATTTTAATACGTCTAATGGTACCGATTTGGGTGATATAGATTTTTAAGGTGTCGATGTGGCATTATCCCCACGTACCTGTTTTTTTTAACGGTAATTTAGGGTAGTATTAAACTACGACAAAGGTCGGTTATTAGTTATAATATATTCATTTCGAAATGAAAAAAACATTAGTTTACGCAACCTTAGTTCTTGGTCCTGTTGTTGCTTTTGCGACAGGCGACGGTGATCTCGGTAACATTGAGAGTCTTGTTAAGTCGGTAGGAGGTATTGTTGATTTGCTTATTCCGATTGTTGTCGGTATAGCTCTTCTTGCCTTCTTCTGGGGATTGGCGCGATATATCTTCAGTGCAGGCGATGAAGACGCAAAGGCACAAGGACGACGAATTATGATCGGTGGTATTATTGCTCTGTTTGTTATGGTGAGTATCTGGGGAATCATTGGATTCATCGGAGAGGCGCTCGGTACTAACGACAATGATACAATTGCTGTTCCTGCTGTTCCTGGTCTCGGTAGTAGTGATAACTAGTTTGTAATCTATGACCATCGTCCCTTTTCTCGGTAGAGTGAGTCAGCACGTGCTGAATCCAATTATTATCTTCTTATTTACTGTCGCTGTACTTGTGTTTGTTGTCGGTATCGTTCGTTTTATTGCAAGTGCCGGTGATGAGGCGGGTAGGGAAAGAGGTAAGCGAAGTATGATGTGGGGAATTGTTGGACTCTTCATAATGATTTCTGTATATGGAATTATTCGCTTGATTCTGGCTACGTTTGAAATAAGTGGAGGAACAGAAGGGCCTGGATATCTCGGACTATAGTGCGCACTACGTACGTAAAATAAAACCACCTATCTCGGGTGGTTTTATTTTGTATATAAAAAAGCCTCGGATACATATGTATGTACCGAGACTTTCACTTTTTTTATTGAGACTGTGAGTGTCTCAGAAGGTTTTGTGTCTTACCATTTTGTAGGTGATAAGTATTTCACAGACCTGACCGTCTTCTAAAGCGCCGTACAATGCTTCGTAGACGGTCCTATCAGACCACTGGAGAGTCTTACTCCCGGGAATGATTGTTCCCGGAGGGGACCCATTGGCAGAGTATATGTATGGATTCCCTGTGAGAGACCCGTATCCCCCCTGATAGTACCCTGAAATCCTCGGGGCTGTGTACAGGTCACCGTCAGTGGGGAAGTTGAAGATTACTTCAACAGTTTCCCCTTCAATCTTCACCGAGGTGGCGTACTTAAGCGTTTTAAGGAGCCTCTCCTCTTCCTGCTCCCGACGCTGATTTTCGTCGAGGGCCGGCTTGTTGTAATTCGGGCCGTCGTTTGTCGCTGGCAGGATCGGAACCCTGCTGCTGTCCAGATCTTCGTCCGGTGTTTCGAATAACGAAAACACCATCGACAGCGGTATGAAAAATACCAACAGCGTCAAAGATAGTCCAGCGAACCACTTTCCAAATCGGACCGTTCCTGGTCCTAATAAGTTGATCTTGGTGCTTTTTCCAAGAAACAGCGCTAAGATACCAATCATTCCGGTCAATGTGACTATTGAAATGAGAAAGGACAACATATACGTATCTCCTAAAGGTTTGTGTACATTCCGATCTAATAGTATTATAGCACTTTTACGTAGTTTGTCAAATGAAAAAGGGGATTGACTGTGACAGTCAATCCCCTTGGTTGTTGTAACTACTCACTATTCTTTAGCACCCTCCTTCTTTCCTGTTTGTGTTGGTGCCTGGACGAATAGCTGCATTCCTGCATCCCCGCCAAGTGTGAGGAGGTTTGAGTCTCGGACTAGTTGCATGATCGCGAGATCACGCGCATTAGGATCTTCCATTACATCGGCCTGCGCTTTTAGTGCGCCGGCCTGTCCTTGGCCGTAAAGGGTGTCCGCTTCCTTCTGTCGTTGAGCTAAGGCGACAACAGCGTCACCTTGTATTTCTGCGAGGGGAACAGCTCTCAGTTTCGCAAGTTCATCACTTGAGAGCGCAGGCTCGATTGATTCTATTGAAACACTAACGACTTCGCAGCCTGTGATATTCGACAGCGCCCCTCTCGCTTCGTCATCCGCTACATCTGTCAGTACATCTGATAGGTTTGCGTTGATGTTCAGTTGATAGATTGCCTCGATGATCTGGTCGGCCGCATTTTCTGTAGGGGCGTTTTTGCTTCCAAGTCCGAGAACCTTGTTTATGTCAAGTGTCCGTACAACCTTTCGAGCCTGGTTGAGGGCGAGTCCATTAACGGTACTGAGACCTATTGCTGGGGTGCCTAGTTTGAAAGCGGCACGTTCGGGATAGTTACGACGAAGAGTCAAGATGATGCGTGCATTCAATGGGATCTGGCCAGCAGTTTCTGCTTCATGAAGCTGGAGTACGTACGTAGCTTGGAAGAATAAGCCGTCGACTGTCTCATCAGCATGGGAGATGGTTGAGTAACCAGCTTCATCTTTCTTTTTGCCCAACTCGTCCCAACTTAATGGGAATTCGAAGACTGAGTCAATAAAGGGAATTCCGAGCCATTGAACGCCGAAGGTTGTTTCAAGCCATCCTTTTGCTCTTTCGTCTTTGACCATCTTGTCGTTTTTGTTCAGTTCCCATCCTTTGATGGAGTAGACGATACGTTTCAGTCCACTTCCTCGAACAACATACAAGAAGCGTCCTTCGATCGGTTTTATAAATAGGAAACGTTTCGTACCTAGAAAATCGATAAAGGCAAAAAACAGAAGTGGACTAAAAATCATGACTAATAGTATGACTATTGAAAAAATGATCGCTGTGACAGTTTCAAGATTCATGACGCGCTCCATATAGTAGAGTTTGTTTGTAGTTACAATTTCAAAGGACAGCAAGTTACATTATAACACAACCAAGCACTTTGTCAATCAAGTGATGAGATACAAAAAGGGTAGTAAGGTAAGCCTGTACTGCCTGTATATTTGTGGGCAAGGGGAGACTCGAACTCCCAAGCCTTGCGGCACTAGTTCCTAAGACTAGCGCGTATACCAATTCCGCCACTTGCCCAGTGGAGTGTTACTATAGTAGCAGAATTACTACTTTATTCAAGAATGAGACTAATTAATCCACCCAACTACCTTTGTGATAGGGGTAAGACCTGCGCGAGTAAGTGCTTTGAGGGATTCTGAATCTCGAATAGTCTCTGCGATAGGTGGGCTAACTGTGTAGTAGGTTTTTACTACTGCCTTGCCTATGGTGTGTGTGAGGAGGTGGTTGTCTCTAAACTCTCTCAAGAGAAGGACTTCAGGTTCAAGGTCGGTGCCAAAGGCTGCTGTGGCGATAAAGCATCCGCTCGATTCTTCCTCCTCAACAGTTATTTTGGTTTGGCACTCAAGTTGTGTCGATGCTCCGTCGCTGTTTGTAATTTTTACTCGTCCTGTTTTAATTCCAGAAGAAGTATATTGCTTTGATGCGATGTTTGTTGTTGCGTCAAGGCTGTTTGTTCCGCTCCACTTGAATTCAGGATTGCTGATTGTTGTGTGAGCGTTCCAAACTACGACATCGCTCAGATAATTACTTTGAGGTGCACATGAGGCTGTGGTGTTTGGTGTGTCGATAATCTCTCCTTTACAAGTAAGGTTGATTGGATGTGTCGTTTCACCATCTGGGGTAATACGCACTTGAGCTGTTTTTATCCCGGGCGTTCCGTAGGTGTGTGTAATGTTTCTGGTGTAGGCTTCAAATTCATCAGATCGTGATGAGCTTTTCCATCTGTAATCAAAACCGATATTGTCGGCATTTTCTGCAAATGCAGACCATTCGATAGTGTTTCCTCGTACCAAGACAGAACAGCGGGCGGTGATTGGCTGGGGGATTATCTTTACCGTATCCTGACAAGATACTGATTTTGTTATTGAGTCTGACCTCACTTCAACTGTCGCTTTTTTGTTCCCAAATTTTGTGTAGGAGTGAGTGAGTGTGTCTGAAAAATTACGAGTGCTACCTGTAGCTTTATAGAGTTCATCACCCGACCATGTGTAGCTGTATTGTTCGTCACCACCCCAGACATAGGCTTTCCATTCTACAGCGTCGTTCGTGAAGGCGGAATACGAAGAGGTGAGGCGTTCACCATCTTGAAGAGTATTTACGGTACAGAAAACATGGACAGGGGTGTCCTTTTCAGCTGCTTTTGTGAGTGCGTGCGCGAAGACAGGGAAGACACGTTCGGCGATAAGGTGGTGTCCGACGGCGTTTGGGTGGAGAGCATCAGTGGTGAATTTTGGATTACCGATAATACCCTGAAGAACATTTGGGACATAAAGAATCTCAGTTTCTTTTGCGAGTTCTCTATATGCAGTTTCGTATTCAAGACGAAATACATTGCTGTGAAGACCAAGGAGAATTATTTCTCCGCCACGTCGCCGTTGAATTCGTTCAATAATTAAACGAAGATTGTTGATTGTTTGTTCCTTGGAGACATTTTGAATGATGTCATTTCCACCTAGAAATAGGATGACAATGTCTGACTCTCGTGAGAAGACGGTTGTGTCGAGGCTGTCGTAGGCTTCTTTGGTAGTAATGCCGCGTACGCTTTTATTAGCTATTCGAACCTTCGACCAGTCCTCAAGAAGGTCAACGTATGAGTTGTTGTTTCCGGCTCCTACGCCAAGACTAACACTGTCTCCAAAGGCGATAACGCTTGGGTGTCCGCCGTCTGCTTGCAGTGTTGATTGTGCGGTTATGGTTAGGGTTGTAGCGACAAGTATGAGAGCAGGTAGCACTCCGCTTAATCTAAGTAGTTTCATAGTCGAGTATACATTATTGCAATTAGCTTAAAATTACTCTCGTTTAGCTGATAAGTAAAGAGACCCTTATCCAGGGGCACCTTTTGATTTTGTGGGTTCGAATCTTTGGAGGTGGTTAGTTTATAAAAAACAGGCACCATCATGGTTCGATTCCTAGGCAGGTAATGAGTTAAGAAAACAACAGCTACTAGAGAAAGGTGCCTGTTGTATATTTGTCCGCCCAGTAGGATTCGAACCTACGACCGTTCGCTTAAGAGGCGACTGCTCTACCGACTGAGCTATGAGCGGAATACTTTAAAAACGTAAAAAAAGAATATCAGTAAATTAGCACCAAGTAAAGGTATGTTTTTTGTTATGTGCTCGGAGCGGGAGTCGAACCCGCATCCCAATAGGGACACGATTTTAAGTCGTGCGCGTATACCAATTCCGCCACCCGAGCATGTGTTATGTATTTCAAATTTTAAATTCAGGAATACATATTCCTAAATTTGAGGCCTGGGCGGGAATCGAACCCGCGCGTGACGGTTTTGCAGACCGTAGCGTTACCACTTCGCCACCAGGCCTTACTCTTGAGATAATACAGTGTCGATACGTTGTCGATTTTTTTCTCCACTATCAATACGAAATTCACAGCGGGGGATACGTCTCAAGGAAAGCTTACTCATCAGCTCATCTCGAAAGTGCTTTCGTTTTCGGTTTAAAAACTCCAATACGACAGCTTCTTTTGCTTCCGGATAAACTGTAAAGAAAACTATACCACTTTTTAAGTCAGTTGAAACTACTACGTGCGTCACGGTGATAAGAGAGGTTCTGTCTGATTCTGTTGTTACAAAACGAGCAGCTTGCTCTCGTATTGCCTCTTGCAGTTTGTCTTGTCGGCGGTCACTCATACTACTTGGTTACAATAGAGAAGTTTTGTAGATAGTCTCCAGGTACAATTTCTGTAGATGCTTCTACAAGCAGTCCGCACTCATTGCCTTCTTGGACCTCAGATTTTCTGAGTTTTTGTTGTTGCAGTTCTTTTATAGTTCCACGACCAATCTCATTTTCTCGACGCATTATCTTAACTTGGCGACCAAGAATGATCTGTCCACTTGTTACTTTTCCACCGATTACTTGTTTATTTCGGGTTTTGCTGAAGATCTTAAGCACTTTAAGTTCTCCTCCAACTTCCTCTACTTCGATTGAAGGTGTGCGTTCGACAACAATTTGTTCGAGCCATTCACTGAGCTTGTAGATAATATCAAATTGTTCAAGTGTCACCCCAGATCGTTCAGCTAGATTTTTTGCGGGGGAGTCAACATTAGTGTTAAATCCAATAACGATTGTATTTTCGTTACCGGAAGCGAGCTTGATGTCTTTTTCGGTAACGTTGCCGATACCAGACTGTACGATTTTTATCCGTACCCTCTCTTCTGGTATCTTTTTAATTTCGTGAATAATCGCTTCGAGTGAGCCAGCTGTGTCGGCTTCAAGAATGATGGGAATAACTAGTCGGTCGTCTGCTTCTTCAGCTGTCCTAGAGGCTGTGAGAGTATCGTGGTAGTTACTCGTGATAGTTTCCGCTTCTTTTTTTGAGGCAACAGTCTGAAAGAGAGCACCAACTTGTGGGAGTGTACTCCAGCCAATTATTTTAATCGGACTTGAAACTGTTGCTTCACGGATCGGTGTGTCAGAAAAATCTTGCATAATTCTGACGGGTGCATAGCCAGATTCGGTTACCACAAATTCACCTTGTGAAAGTGTTCCGTCTTTAATGACAAGCGTGGCAGAAAGCCCTTTTTTTGCATCGACAGCAGTTTCGATAACAGTACCAGTGGCATTGTGTGATGGATTTGCTTTGAGTTCTTCAAACTCTGCTACTAAAAGCATTGTATCAAGTAGCTCGCCAACACCATCCCCGCTGATTGCAGAAACAGCAACAAATGGTATTGATCCACCATAGCCTTCGACGTACACACCTTTTTCTGTAAGGTCGAGTTTTACTTTGTCTATGTTTGCTTGAGGCTTGTCTATTTTGTTAATAGCGACGATAAAGGGAATATTTTTCTTTTGGATTGCCTCGAGTGCCTCAAGTGTTTGTGGTTTGACACTGTCATCGGCGGCCACTACGAGTATGGCAATATCAGCAACATCAACTCCGCGTACGCGAATTGCACCAAAAGCCTCGTGTCCTGGAGTATCAAGGAACGTTATCTTCTTCGTCACACCTTCTTTTGTGGTGTGCTCTACTTCGTATGCAGAGACGTGCTGGGTAATACCTCCTGCTTCCGAATCAACGATGTTTGTTTTGCGAATGTAGTCGAGGAGTGTTGATTTACCGTGGTCGATATGACCCATGATCGCAATTACCGGGGGTCTCTCTATAGTAGAGTCTGTTTTCTTTTGTGCTTTCTTTTTTGCCATTAGTATTACAGTTATGCACAAAAAGTGCCTATTTGTCAAAGTTGTAGAGTGCGTGAGCACTACCTATACCCGTACTCTTTTTTGTACCTGTTCAATCACTTTTTTCTCTTCGTCAGAAAGTTCGTGCTCTGATGAAAAGTTCTTTAAGGGTTTTGAATAGACACTTGTTCGCTCACGAGAGTAAAGGCTGGTGAGGATTACGCCGTCACCTTCTTCATTTGCTAATGCGGTTGAGAAGCTTTGGTTGCCTCCAAAACCACTACCTTGAAAAGGATTAAAGCGTAGTGTTTCAACACCTTGTATTGATCGTCGAAGTCGTCGTTCGACTGTTTCTAGGTAGCGAGCTGATTCATCACGAAAGCGACGTGCATTTTGAAGCTCGCTGTGAATATCTTGAATGAGGTGTTCAAGCGTCGAAGCATTTTTTCCGCCCATTAGACGTCTGAGTTTAGTTTCAAGACGAACCACCCAGATAATGAGTAGGATGAGCAGGACTGCAGCGAGTATGAGTAGATATGAGGTATTGAGTAGCATATAGTCATCATAGTATAGCGAACTTTGACTATTTGTGAAAGTTGTAATATGGATTGTTGTCAGGTGCATATTTCCATTGTATTGTTGTGGTATGAAGAGATTATATTTTGACTACGCAGCTACGACTCCCATAGATGCGCGGGTAGTGAAGGCTATGCGCCCTTTTTTTTCAAAGAAATTTGCAAATGCGACAGCGTTGTACAAAGAAGGAGTTGAGGTGAAACAGGCGCTTACTGATGCTCGAAAGCAAGTTGCTGCTATTCTCAACGCTAGTTACAAAGAGGTATTTTTTACCGGTAGTGGTACGGAAGCAAATAATTTAGCTATTTTGGGTGTGATTGGGCGGTATGCACATCCGCATGTTGTTACAACAACAATAGAGCATCCGTCTGTGCTTGAGGTGTGTAAAGAGGTGGAACGTCGAGGGGGTGAAGTGACGGTTGTGCCGGTAGATGAGCGTGGGGTGGTGTCGGCTCGATCTATCGCTGAGTCATTGAAGGAAAATACGGTACTTGTTTCGGTAATGTGTGCGAATAACGAAATTGGAACGATTCAGCCATTGAAAGAAATTGCAAAAAAAATACGAGAACACAGAAAAAAATATCTACACTCAAAAATCGTATTTCATACAGATGCAAGTCAGGCTGCTAATTACCTTCCGCTCAATGTCGCTTCTTTGGGCGTAGATCTACTGACGCTCGATGGATCAAAAATATATGGGCCAAAAGGTGTTGGTATGTTGTATGTAAAAAATGGTACAGATATTTCACCCATTTTGTTTGGAGGTGGGCAGGAAGGAGGGATTCGTTCAGGGACTGAAAACATGGCGGGCGTTGTTGGTTTTGCAAAGGCATTTAGTATTACAGACGAGTCCAGAGAAAAAGAATCAAAGCGCTTACTGGTACTACGGGATATGTTGATTGAAAAAATAGCAAAAGCATTTCCATCCTCAACACTAAACGGTGATCAGTCTGAGCGCCTGGTAAATAACGTGAACGTGTGCTTTCCGGGTGTTGATGCGGAGTTTGTGGTAATTAAACTTGATGTTGAGGGAGTTGCGTGCTCATACTCTAGTTCATGCAGAACATTGTCAGAGAATAATCGATCATACGTTTTGGAGGCGATCGGAAGGGGTTGTTGTGCTGAGTCAAGCTTGCGATTTACTCTAGGTAGAGCGACAACAGCAAAAGATATTGATCGACTTATGAAAATCTTACCTCGGGTGCTATAATGGCATAAGTTCGAGAGGGTGTGGTTTTTGCCGGAATGATTGAAATGATAGGGAAATGGACGCTTTCGAATAAGCTTTACATAAGAATACTGTAGGGCAATATGTTGTGTTATTTATGTATCTTTAATTGTGTGAAATCCTTGTGTATAGGTGTGTCTCCGTGTTCTTTGTAAGGTGCAGGCTGTTTTACTAGCTAATAAGTACGCCGGTTGGTTTGTGCGTAATATTGACAAAGTAGTTAAAAGTTGTAATATAATAAATCTATATGCCCCCATTTAATCAATTTACGACAAAAGCAAAAGAGGCGATCCGCAAGGCACACGAACTTGCAATTGAACGTGGGCAAAACCATGTTGAGCCCCTGCATCTTCTGTGTGCTCTGATTACACAGGAAGAGTCTATGGTGACCTCTATCTTGGACAAGATGGATATTGATACGATCCTTTTGACTGATTCGGTGCTTGAGATGATTGAAGCACCTGAAGCGAGTGCGACACTTTCACCTTCGTATCAAATTTACCTTACTCCAGAATTAGCTAAGGCAATTGAAAGGTCTGCGAAAATTGCAGCCGAGATTGAAGATGAATTTGTTTCAACAGAGCATCTCTTCTTAGCTGTGCTTGAAACTCGCGGTAATGCACAAGAGCTACTTTCTCGATTTAAAATTCAAAAGGCAACAGTCCTCGATATCATCAAAGAACTCCGTGATACTAGTGACGTAGGTGCTCAGGCACCAAAAAAGTTTCGCTCACTGGCTAAGTACACCCGATCACTGACAAAACTTGCTCACGAAAACAAGCTCGATCCGGTTATCGGCCGTGATGTAGAAATTTCACGTATCGTTCAAATACTTTCACGACGAACAAAAAATAATCCTATCCTCATCGGTGAAGCAGGGGTTGGAAAAACTGCAATTGCAGAAGGGTTGGCACTTCGTATGGCTTCGGGAGATGTTCCAGAATCTTTAAAAGACAAAGAGCTGGTATCACTGGATCTCGGCTTGCTGATTGCGGGTACAAAGTACCGAGGTGAATTTGAAGAACGATTGAAAAGTATTATGAAAGAAATCGAGCGGTCAGAAGGGAAGATTATTGTTTTTATTGATGAAATCCATACTATTGTCGGTGCAGGATCAGCAGAAGGTGCAATTGATGCGTCGAATATGCTTAAGCCAGCGCTGGCGCGAGGAGAACTTCGAGCTATTGGAGCAACAACCCTTAAAGAATATCAAAAACATATTGAAAAAGATCCAGCGCTAACGCGACGTTTCCAGCCAGTACATATTAACGAGCCGTCAGTTGATGATACGATAACCATTCTCCGCGGACTTAAAGAAAAGTACGAACTCTATCATGGAGTTCGGATTACTGATGACGCACTTAAAGCAGCAGCGATTCTTTCAAGCCGCTATATTACAGATAGATTTTTACCAGATAAGGCAGTTGACCTTATTGATGAATCAGCGTCCCATCTTAAAATTGCATTAGAGAATATGCCTCCGATTTTACAAGAGACACATTCAAAAATTATGAAACTTGAGATTGAGCGAGAAGCGCTCAAGAGTGAGATTGAAGTAGGGGCAAAGGGGCAAAAGACAAAGGCACGTACTCGAACTAAAAAGATCGATAAAGAGATCGCTGATTTTAAAGAAAAAACTTCCGAACTTGAATTGAAGTGGAAAAATGAAAAGGAGACAGTAAATAGTATAAAGAAAATTAAAAGTGAGTTGGAGAGTGCTCGTCTCGAAGCAGAATCAGCAGAGGTGCGAGCCGACCTGTCACGAGCTGCTGAGATTAGATATGGAAAGATCCCTGCTTTGGAGCGTGATCTTGAACAAAAAGAAAAGCGACTTAAAAAACTTCAAAGTTCACGACAGATTTTGAGAGAAGAAATTACCGAGGAAGATATTGCAGATGTTGTTTCTCAATGGACGGGGATTCCAATGGATCGGATGCTTGAAGCGGAAGTTGAAAAACTTTCTCGAATGGAAGAGCATTTGAAAAAACGAATTGTTGGTCAAGGTGAAGCTGTGCAAAAAATAGCAGATACGATTAAGCGCTCACGTGCGGGTATCGCTGATCCAAATCGACCAATCGGATCTTTTATTTTTCTCGGTCCAACAGGAGTAGGAAAAACAGAGCTAACTAAAGCCTTGGCGGAGTTTATGTTTGATAACGAAGATGCGCTCATTCGAGTGGATATGTCTGAGTTTATGGAAAAGCACGCTATTTCAAAACTTGTCGGCTCACCTCCTGGTTATGTTGGTCACGAAGAAGGGGGAGGTTTGACTGAGAAAATACGTCACCGACCATATTCAGTTGTGCTTTTTGATGAAATTGAGAAAGCACATCCGGAAGTATTCAACATTCTTTTGCAGGTTCTCGACAGTGGACATCTCACTGATGCGAAAGGACGAAAGGTAAACTTCAAAAACACTGTTATTATCCTTACGTCAAATATTGGAGCTCAGCACATTCAACAGATGCAGAAACTTGGTTTTGGAGGAATTGATGAAGATGAAAAAGGCGAGTATGAGGCAGTAAAGGCAAAAGTGCTTGAGAGTTTGAAGAGTCATTTTCGGCCAGAGTTTTTAAATCGTCTTGACGATATTGTTATCTTCGACATCTTGAGTAAAGAAGCGACGATAAAGATCGTTCGTCAACAAGTTGAAATCGTACAAAAACGACTTGAGAATAAAGAAATTAAACTTACTGTTAATGACGCTGCGTTGAAGTATCTTGCAGAAGAGGGGCATAATCCGCAGTATGGTGCACGCCCACTCAAGCGACTTATTCAAAACAAAATTTTGACACCGATTGCTTCACTGATGGTCTCGAAAGGTGTGATGAAGGGAGGAGCAATATCTGTAGGAATGAAGGATGGCCAATTTTCTTTCAATGTGAGAAAGGGGAAAAAGGGGGTGCTGGTAGAGGAAGATTTAGTTGGAAAAACTAAAGTGAATAGTAAGTAGAAAAAAACCCCACGTATTAGGTGGGGTATTTGAGTTTGGACTACGGAGCTTATTCAGACAACTCACTCTTACTTTTGTTCAGAAGAAGGGAGAGTGAATTGTGGTTTCCTTGAGTGCTGCATCAATACGACTCCGGGCCTCTGTTGGGGTCCATGTGTCCGGATCCAGACCTTGAATGCAAAACTCGCTGAAAGTAAGACAAATACGAGCCTGGGAGAGTGCATCTGCGCTGACAGGTTTCCCTGCAGCAAAGGCTTCCATCGTTTGACGAGCTTTTTCTTGCTGTGTCATATCTGACCCTTTCTTTTTTTGAATACTACAAAATTTTACGGTAACCGTACGAGCTATGCACCTTGTAATATAGTAAACAATTCTAATAATAACAATAATATTAAAAAGTAATTTGTCAATACATACATAGCTCCACTTACCGCACGTCACTAGAACTTGTTTTGAATAAAAAAAAGCCCTCCGCATGGCGGAGGGCTAAAAGATTAATTTCAACCACATTAGTAATTGCAGTTGATGAACTGTGCTTCAAGGATTCTAACCTGTTGTTCAGGTGTAGAGTTCTCTTTAATCTCCTCCCAAGTTTTTCTGGCTGCGACACCTGTGTCGCGGTAAGTTAATTCTTCCCTCCATTTCTCAACGAGACCTTTTAGATTTTTGTCCATGCTCGATTTCCTTTCTACGTAAGTCTATAAAGATGACTTGTGTTTAGGGTCTAGGTTCGAGAGGGTGCGGTTGTTCAAAAACTGCCATCAAGTGAAATGAATTTGCCACAGGAACACCTAACTGATGCAAAAACTCCCACAGAGCTTTGTGTGAATGAATAGGTGAGACGGTCTCCAGCTGTTCCTCGTTCTCTACAGACCTTGTTGTGCCTAGTCAGCCATTCTTCAAGTTCGAGTTGTTCTTCGGGGGTTAATGTGAAGCAAGGCGCTTCATTTGCCTGTGGTGAAGTACCTTGATTTTGTAGGGGTTCATCTTTTTTGTTTATGGCCAATAGTTTTCTCGCTGTGTGAAAGGACTGTAGTTCGATAGACTGTTCCAAAAAAACTCTATAGTTTTGAGAAAGTGAAGTCAAGGGGGGTCTATAACAAAGATGGCAAATAAGAGCGGTGCAACAGTTGGTAGTGTTTGCCTTGTATGTTGAAAAGTACCTAGCCTTTGCTGACAGAGTTCGTCGAAAGTTCAATAAATCATCAAATGAAGAGAAGCGAGAGATGTTAACTATGTTAGGTTCGACACACAAAAAGCCCCTGATGTACAAGGGCTTTCTGAACAAAAACGTATGGTTTTTGATGAACTGTGCGCCGGGAGGGATTCGAACCCCCGTAGCCCATTGGGCGACAGATTTACAGTCTGTTGTATTTGACCGCTCTACCACCGACGCAAGTAGTACCATAATACTCGAAATTTAAATGATATCAACTATTTTCTATAATAGAGGAGCGTGAAGAGTTCGTATACTTGTAGTATATATCATATATGCTATAATTATTTCAGACTGTATAAGAACACCCTCTCCTCTCTGAGCTTCTGTATTTTTGGGAGAACAGTGAGGAGAGGGGTATGCTTGAATAATGAACAGGCGTCAAAAGTGTGGTCTACTTTTGAATAAACTCTTCTCGTATTAATTATATGAGAATCCGAAGTGCGGTCGGTTTGGTGCTTGTCATTATTACGCTAAAGTTCTTGATGTCAGATGTTTTTTCTGGCCTTGAGATAACCCTCGTTCAGTTCTTTGAGGTAATGCAATCTGGCTTAGGTCAGATGGCAAATGTTATCGAAAACGGGATCGAGTTCGATACTCTCCCGTCGCGATAATTGTATAAACCGGTCACGTTTGTGATCGGTTTTCATTTGTAACAGATAATTTGCTATGATAGATATATGGAAAAAAAGATGCGGGCAGGACTTAGAACGTGGATAGAAATAGATACAAGTGCGATTAAACACAATTATGCTACGTTCCGTTCTCTTATCCCCGCAATCAGTCAGTTATGTGCGGTGGTAAAGTCAAATGCCTATGGGCATGGTCTCGTTGATTTTGCAAAGGAAGTTGTGGCTCTTGGGGTAGATTGGGTTGCAGTTGATTCAATTACTGAAGGCTTGCGATTGCGAGAAGAAGGAATGACTATTCCCATCCTCATCCTCGGTTACACACTACCAGAGCGAATAGCTGATGCGGTAGAAAATAATATTAGTTTATCTATCTCAAGTCTTGAGGCACTTACATCTGTAGTGGAGTATTCAAAGCAGTCGTCTACAATACCAAAGATTCATCTCAAGGTTGATACCGGTATGTCGAGACAAGGGTTTTTGTTTAATGATTTGCAAAAGGTAATTGACGTAGCAAGTGAGTGTAGAAAAACTGTAACTATTGAAGGACTGTTTACTCATTTTGCCTCTGCAAAAAATCCGGCATTTCTAAAAGACACGCAAGATCAGATCAATATTTTTTCTCAATGGGATCGAGCACTCAAAGCTGCTGGATCGTCATTCCTCACACACGCATCCGCAACATCGGGTTCACTTTTATACAAGGAAGTCAATTTTGATATGGTACGAATCGGTATTGGGATGTATGGATTGTGGCCGTCGCTTGAGGCACGTGCAGCTGTTGGACAGACGGTGTCCTTGAAACCAGTGCTTACATGGAAGACGCTCATAGCTGAGGTGAAGAAGGTTCCGAAGGGAACTCGAGTTGGGTATGATTTTACCGAAACACTATCACAAGATTCTACTATTGCCGTCTGTCCTATCGGTTACTGGCACGGCTACTCTCGACGTCTATCTAGTATTGGACAAGTGTTAGTAAACGGGAAACGGTCGAAGGTGATTGGTCGAGTTTCGATGGATATGATTACTATTGATGTGAGCAGTGGTGGTGGTGGTGTTGCAGTAGGTGATGAGGTCGTGCTTATTGGCAAACAAGGAGCGGAGGAAGTAGATGCCTATGAGCTTGCTTTGCTTGATGACACATCGTGGTATGAGACACTGACACGGATCAATCCACTGATAAAGAAGTTTTATATATAAAATAATATGCGTAAAAATATTGTTCATCCGGGAGCAGATGAGCTTAAGTATGAAATTCGTGAAATAGTTGAGGTGGCAAAAAAACTTGAAGCAACAGGTACGGTGGTTCGCTGGGAGAATATTGGTGATCCTGTTGCTAAGGGAGAAAAAGTCCCTCAATGGATAAAAGATATTATCGGCAAGGCAGTGCAAGAGGATGTGACCTACAGCTACTCTCCAACTAAAGGGTTGCTAAAAACGCGGGAGTATATTGTTTATGAGCGAAATATTGAAGGGGGGATTCAGATTACCGTAGATGACATACTATTTTTCAATGGGCTCGGAGATGCAATTGCAAAAATCTATTCGTCACTTAGTCCGCGTGCAAGAATCATTGGCCCAAATCCGGCATACCCTACACATTCTTCCGCTGAAGCTGTACATTCTGGATCTCCTCATATTACCTATAAGCTTGATCCGAATAATAGCTGGTACCCCGATTTAGATGATTTGAGGAACAAGGTTAAATACAATCCAGAAATTGTCGGCATCCTCATTATTAATCCTGATAATCCAACTGGTGTTGTATATCCTCAGAAAATAATTAGTGAAATTGTGGCGATCGCAAAAGAGTATGATTTGTTTGTTGTTTCTGATGAGATCTATTCAAATATTTTTTACGGTGGGCAGGAGCACAAGAAACTTGCCTCAGTGATTGGTGACGTTCCTGGGATTGCAATGCGAGGATTGTCAAAAGAAATTCCATGGCCAGGTGCTCGGTGTGGCTGGGTGGAGTTTTATAATAGAGATAAAGATGTGATGTTTGATAGGTATACGAAGTCACTTATCGATGCAAAGATGCTTGAAGTTTGCTCTACAACACTGCCGCAAAAAGTTTTGCCTGAAATTATGGGGGATAGACGCTACTATCCGTATTTAGCTGAGAGAAATAGTTTGTATGAAAAACGAAATTCGTATGTATACGAAACCCTATCAAAGGTGCCGGCACTAACCGTACACAAAACTCACGGAGCATTTTATATGACTATTTTGTTTAATGAGGGTGTGTTGAAAGAAGGGCAGTCCGTGCCACTTTCAAAAGAAACAGAAGCAATTATTGCTCCATACGTATCGACATCCGCACAAGATAAGCGTTTTGTATACTACCTCCTCGCATCAACTGGTATTTGTGTAGTGCCACTTTCAACGGGATTCAACTCGGATCTATATGGGTTTAGAATCACACTCCTCGAACAAAATGAAGAAGTGTTTAAAGATACTATTGGAAAAATAGCAGAGATGGTGGAGATGTATACGTCGTCTGTGTAGATTTTTTTGGTACAGATCAGGGATTAATGCTTTTTTGTTGCGTATCTACCCAAATCACCTACTCGATTTTGGTAGAATGACGTAAAATAGCTCTTTTTTAGAAAGGTAATAGTACTTGCATTTTTTAGCTAATTTGATAGTCTAGATCAATCATGTCACAGGATAATCTTATAAAACTTCGAAATAAAGAAACGGGAGAGGTGTATTGGAGCCGGAAAAACAGAAAGTCTGAGCGAAAAATTGAGCTCAAGAAGTATAGCCCTAAGCTTAAGAAACGAATCCTGTTTAAGGAATCTAAGAAGTAATTCTCAAAGCCCTCCGTCTGGAGGGCTTTGATTTTGGTCAAATAGATTGCTATAGTTTGATCGCACGGGTCTATAGTTTCAATGGTAAAACGTCGGTCTCCAAAACCGAAGTTCCAGGTTCGAGTCCTGGTGGACCCGCAGTGAAGTATGGAGTACTGTGCTTGCTTGTAGTCATTTTTTCTACTAAGATGCAGTCTGGTGTTCTTTACTCTTACAAGGGTGTTCGTTATGATCAATGATTATTGGCAGAATGAAGATCTGCTTCGACTCGGAGAGGCTGCGTCGTTCGCTGATCTTGCTCAGGTCGGAATTGCGGTTGCGGAACGGGTTGCACTTGATGTAAAGAAAAGAAGAAGGGTTCTGTCCAGGGTATGTCAGGTGTGTGGACCAATTTCAACTGGAGGATTTGGATCTTTCGAGAAGAACGTGGTGGTCTTTAGGGTAGCGATCAGGACACTAAGCCTTCGTGGGTTTACCGTCTTTAATCAAATGCCCCTGCAGGATGCAATAGTGCGCCTTCATCAGAGGTGGAAGAAGAAAAATGGTGATGGGTACTGCTGGCCAATCTTGCATGATGTGTATGAACCCCTGTTTCGGTCGGGGCACATTGCTCAGGGGTGCTTTCTTTCAAATTGGCACACATCGGAAGGTGCTCGGTGGGAGAAGAGTCGGATGATGGCTTTGGGGATTGCGATATTTTATATCCCCGAGGAGTGGGTACTGAGTAGGGTATCTGCAAAGTTGTAAGTATCAAATTACACCTGAGAGCAGAAGCTCTCGAGGAGGCTCACCACCTCCTTTTTTTGTGCCAATGAAAACCAGTGAATATTTTTATCTTTCTTAAACCAAGTGCGTTGTCGTTTGGCATACTGCCAGATTGCTGTTTTGAGTTGAGTTTGTAATTCTTCTTTTGTTAGTTTCTTTTGAAGATAGAGAGCGAGGAACTTATACTCAAGTCCGAGTTCTTTCATTCGTTTAAAAGAAAGACCATTTTTGTGAAGAGCCGCCGCTTCCTCAATCATTCCATCTTCTAGTCTTTTTTTAAGACGACTAGAAATTCTCGTTTTTAACTCAGTGTCAGATATATCAATGCCAATTTGGAGTGTATTGTACTGAGGGTTGTTCTGTACTTTCGGAACAGATCCAAGGGCTGTAGCAATTTCTATTGCTCGAATGAGTCTACGAGGGTTTTTGATATCAATAGTGCCGTGTCGATTTGGGTCAAGGTTATGGAGAAGTGAAGAAAGTTCATCGGCGGTTTTTGTGGCAAGGTTGTTTCGTAGGTCTATATTTATAGTAATTTCAGGTAGGGTGGTGTTGTAGACTACTGATTGGATATAGAAACCAGTACCTCCGACAAGAAAAGGTAGAGCGCCTCTTGAGTGAATATTTCGAATTATATTGTCAGCTTGTTTTTTATATAGAGCAACAGTGAGTTGGTCGTTTGGATTAGTAATATCAAGGAGGTGGTGGGGGACACCTTTCATTTCATCAGGTGTAATTTTGCCGGTTCCAATATTAAGGCCGGTATAGACTTGGCGTGAATCAGCAGAAATTATTTCTCCGTTGAATTGTAGAGCCAAATCAACAGCAAGATCGCTTTTACCGGAAGATGTCGGTCCGATTATGGTAATGAGTTTATTCAATTTTTTTTCAGATTAATTTCATCTATAAAAAAATGTGCATCTTTACATATTCTTGTAGTGTATTTAGGAAGACTTAACATCTTCCTGTTTACCGATACTTTTGATGTATAGCCAAGTCTGTCTATGAGTTTTGTAACGTCAGCTGATAAATTAGGTATTACAGAAGTAAAATTTGTCATTAGGTATCCTCTGTCGGTATAAATGCTACCATCAGTTTCAAAGAGCCCTTGTAAACATCGGCGAATATATTTTTTATCTTTAAAAATCCAACGAGGGATACCGACTGCTTGTTTGTGTTTTGGACCGCCACAAGCTTTCCATCCCAAGACTTCCTCCCAACCATTTGAGTAACAACTAATATCAAGACAAGAGTCAGCCCTATCAACAATAGAAACTTTATTGTTGGGCGCTACTACGCTTAGATTTTTTTGAATAGTATGAATTATATTTGGGTATTTTTTATCGCACGTAATGCGTAGACGCGCGGCTCTTTTATTAGGATTCGACAGATTTCCATCTCCAATCGACGCCCCAATAATATATGCAAGAGCTTCTTTATTGTTAGTACACAGCATGTGCTGGAGGGGAGACTTGAACTCCCAAGCCTTTTACGGCACGCGATTTTGAGTCGCGCATGTTTACCAATTTCATCACTCCAGCAATTAGAAGTAGTCTACTGAAAAAAGACAGGCAACGCAATTTTTGAAGCACTCGTTCTTACGTGTTACAATAATGAAAATAACTGATTGAAACATGGCGAATTTTTTAGATAATGCAATTTTTTGGATAGAGGTTGATAAGATCAAGCCTAATCCATACCAACCACGGAAAGAGTTTGATAAGGCTCAGCTACAAAGTTTGGCTGATTCAATACGACAGTACGGAGTCTTGCAAGCGCTGGTGGTAACCAGAAAAGAGGAGGAGAAGCCGGATGGCGGTCTTTCTGTGTACTACGAGCTCATTGCCGGTGAGCGTCGTCTTCGAGCCTCTAAATTAGCTGGACTGAGTCAGGTGCCAGCACTGATACGAACAGGAGATGAGAGTAACCAGATGAAGCTTGAGCTTGCGATTATTGAGAACATTCAACGTGAAGATTTGAATCCGATTGATCGAGCAAAAGCCTTTCAGAAATTAGTGAAAGAGTTTGGATTTAAGCATGGGCAAGTGGGTGAGAAAGTAGGTAAGAGTCGAGAGTATGTTACGAATAGTATCCGGCTTTTAACGATGCCTGAAGAAATGCAACAAGGTTTAGCAGAAGGAAAGATTACTGAAGGTCATACTCGACCGATTATGATGCTTAATGACCGACCAGAAGAACAAGCGGTTTTGTTTAAAGAGATCATATACAAGAAGCTGACTGTTCGTGAAGCAGAGCGCATTGCTCGGTCAATCGCCAAAGAGAGAGTTAAGAAAAAAGAATATCCAGCAGATCCAGAGCTTGATGATATGGAAGAGCAGTTTACTCTTTCTCTTGGAACTCGTGTGCATATTGAGCGGCGAGAAAATGGCGGAAAGCTCGAGATAGACTTCTTCTCAAACGACGATTTGAAGATGATTCTTGATATGGTAAAGAAGAGTAAGGGGCAAAATATGCCAACAATGATTGAGCGCTATGAAGCAACTCTTACTAAGGAGCAAGTAGTGAAAGCTCCGCAGCGATCAGCTGAAGAAGGGAAGCGGGCGGAAGTATTAGAGACTCCTTCCGAGCAATCAGCTGAAACTAAGTCAGGGGCTGTTGCGCCGGAGGTTGTTGAAAATCGCATTCCACAGAATGGTAATTCGACACTTCCTGATATTGATCAAGGCTTAGGAAAAGAAATAGAAGAAGAGGTGTTTGATGATCGAGAAGATATTCTAGAGGAAGAAAAGAAAACACGGGACGAGGTGTTGGAAAATGTTCCTGATGAGAGTGATACGACAGGTGCATCAGAGACTGATAAAGGAGATGATCTCTATACACTGAAGAATTTTTCGATTTAACGATACCGTTTGACACATGATAGTATATTATGCTTTATTATGTTGGTAATGTTCATTAAAATAGTGTGAGAATTAGTCACAGCTTTAAGTATCTAGGTATAGCTTTTTAAAGCTATGACTATGTTGGTCCAGCACTCGAATACTCTATATGAGTGGAGTGTACTCTAACGTCTATATGGCAAAGGAAGAGGACAATGACTAGGAACAACGGAACGGCGGATCGGGTTCAGGCAATGCTCAATTTCATCGGAGGTGACGATATGCTCGACGCCCTCATGGAGGAGCGGGCAACCATCGAGGTTAAGATGGTTTCGATTCTGAACTTGCTAGGCACTGTCGCTATCCCAGCAATGACGGAACCTTTTGTCGCCAAGGACAAGTTCCGCAAGGGCTCCGAAATAGTCAAATTCCATGGATTCTACGGAAATTTCTGGGATGATTTTCTCTTTGGCTTCAGTAAGATTGAAGAGCTACGCAGTGAACGGGTGCTTCGTTATGGAAATCTGACAAAGAGTTCCTTCCGTGGATCAATAATTAAAGAGCTGGGTGGCGAAGCGAAAGCTGAGACCACTTTGTTTGAACTCTATGACTTGCTCACAAGGCAGGGCAATGGTGAAGAAGGTGATCTGTTGACCGATGGTTATGCAAATATCTTCTATGTTCGAAATATTTCCGGTGTCCTGTGTGCTGTGTTTGTGTTCTGGCGCGATGGTGGTTGGCGCGTGCGTAACTACTCTGTTAAGTATTCGTCAAGTGACAGTACTTGTCGTCGTATCTTCTTTCTTGATTATTGAATCTTTGTGTCTTTTGACCCTTAGACTCTTTGACCCTCGGTTTGCTTCGGCAGACTGAGGGTTTTTTATACTTCAAGTACAAAAAACGTAGCCGGGGGCTCCGCTTTTTTTGTAGGTTATTTCTCTTCAGGTTTTGTTCTCTCAGTTTTCTTTTTTGCAAACCGTCCGCCCTTACGGGTTTTCTTAGGTTCGGAGAGGATTTCGAGTGCACGTTCTAGGGTGATAGTGTAAACATCGTCTTCTTTCAGTGATCGAAAATCAGTATCGTGAACAATGTAGGGCCCGAAGCGACCGATGCTTGCAGTGATTGTCTCGTTTGTTTTTGGATGAACACCAAGCTCCCTAGGAATACTTAAAAACTTTAGTGCATCTTTTTCGGTAATATTTTCGATGTCGAATCCTTTTGGAATACTTGCTCGTTTTAGCTTTTCTTTTTTCTTATCTTTTTTATCTGGAGCTTCTCCTACTTGAACATATGGTCCGAAGCGTCCAGTTAGTACGAAGATTGGTTGACCCGTTTCCGGATAGATACCAATGGGTTCATCTTTTTTAATCTCGAGTCCTTCAAGGGTAAGTGCGCCGTCACAGTCTGGGAAGGTTGCACAAGAGAGGAATTTTCCACCACGACCGAGTTTGATAACCATAGCCTTGCCACACTTTGGACATTTGTGTTTTTTGTCGGCTGGTCCAAGGTTGGTAAGTTTTTCGATATTTTCTTTCGAAGCAACTTCTTTTTTGAAAGGGAGATAAAAATCTGTCAGTGTTTTTTTGTATTCTCGTGTACCCGATGCGATATCGTCGAGCTGGTCTTCAAGTTCGGCAGTGAAGTTGTCACTAATGTAGTGTTCAAAATTATTTTCTAAGAAACTCGACACGACATCTCCTGTGTCCGTTGGAATGAGAGAACGGCCTTCTTTTTCGACATACTGTCGATTGACGAGTGTTTGAATCGTTGAGGCATACGTACTCGGTCGTCCGATACCTCTTTTTTCGAGTTCTTTTACCAGTCCTGCTTCAGAGTAGCGTGATGGTGGTTGGGTTTCTTTTTCGAGTGCATTAATTTCAGTCAGAGAAATTATCTCATCTTTTACAAGGGCGGGGAGCTCAACATCCTCAGACCGAGCATCTGGATCAGCCAGGAGCCATCCTTCATAGAGAATACGTGATCCGTTGATAGAAAAATCAGGAATACTTCCATCGCCGATTTGGGCAGTTACTTTTGTACGTAGTATCTGAGCATCTTTCATTTGGCTTGCGAGGGTACGTGACCAGATAAGACGGTAAAGCTTTTTTTGCTCAGGTGTGTTACCGGCACTTTTTACTGAAAGGTTGGTTGGGCGGATTGCTTCATGCGCTTCTTGAGCATTTTTACTTTTTTTAGCGTAGGTCCGCAACTCGTGGTGTTCTGGCCCGAATAGCTTTTTTACTGTTGAAAGGGATTGCTCGAGTGCTTGCTTACTTAGTGTCGTGCTGTCTGTTCTCATATAGGTAATATGACCTTGCTCGTAGAGTTTTTGAGCAGTCATCATTGTTCGGGCTGGAGTAAAGCCAAGTCTGGAGCTTGCTGTTTGTTGGAGGGTTGAGGTGATAAATGGCGCTCGAGGAGAGCGTTTTGCTTTAGTTTCGGTAATACTTTTTACTTTCCAGGCTTCATTGTTGGCGGTTTTCAGAATTTCGTCTACTTTTTTTCTGTCTCGAGGTTCTTCGACGCAGGTAAGAATGAAGGCGTCGCCCTTTTTGCTTTTTACATCAGCGGTAATGACCCAAAATGTCTCAGCGTTGAATGCGCGAATTTCTCGCTCGCGTTCCATGATAATTCGTAGGGCAGGAGACTGGACACGTCCAGCTGAAAGACCGTAGCGAACTTTTTTCCAAATGAGTCCTGAGAGGTCGTAGCCGACAAGTCTGTCGAGTACTCGTCTGGCTTCTTGGGCTTCACGTAAATGCTCGTCTATTTTTCGAGGGTGTGCAATAGCTTCTAAGATCGCGTCTTTGGTGATCTCGTGATAGACCACTCGTTTGATGTCATGTTTTGATCCTTTGGTATTGATGAGCTGAGCAAGATGCCAGGCAATCGCTTCACCTTCACGGTCGGGGTCGGTTGCAAGAAGGATCTCGTCTGCTTTCTTTGCAAGGCTTTGTATTTCTTCAACAACATTTTCTTTGCCAGCACTTACTACGTATCGAGGGATAAAACCACCTTCGATATCAATAGCATCTTTGTTGCTTTTTGGCAGGTCGCGTACATGACCCACAGAAGCTTTGACTGTGTACTTGTTGTCTAGGTACTTGGAAATTGTTTTTGCTTTTGCCGGTGACTCGACGATCAATAATTTCATAGTTCCTAAGTAGTATACCAAAAGAAGTTTTTTGGCAAATATTTTTATATACGAAAAATTTTTCCACCACTCTCTCGTACAAGTCCTTTTATTTCTAAAAGGGAGAGTAGGCTACTAATTTCTTGAGTGGGTATAGTAAGAGTTGTAATGAGGGTGTCTCGACTGCAAGGTTCGGCGCTGAGGAGTTTAAGTATTTCTTTTTCAGTAGGGGAGCAGTCGCTTGTTGTATCAACTTCTTGCTTAGGTAGTATATCGAGAGCATCGAGTATGTCATGTGATGAGGTAATAGGTACAGCGCCTGATCGTAGGAGGTAGTGAGGCCCTCCACTATTGTGAGAAAATATATGCCCAGGTACTGCCAAGACGTCTCTATTATATTCATAGGCTAGACGGGCAGTAATGAGGGTGCCAGATTTTCTCTGTGCTTCAATGACGAGGGTGGCATGACTCACGGCTGCCATGATTCTGTTTCGCTTAGGAAATGTCCAGGGAGCTGCTTTTTGGTCGTCATTATATTCACTCAGGAGGGCTCCGCCTTTTTGTACAATTTGTTTGGCGAGTTGTTTGTGTGAAGAAGGGTAGAGAGAGCTTTCTGCAAGTCCAGATCCAGGTACAGCGACTGTTTGAATACCGTGCTCCAAAGCGCTACGGTGAGCGATGCTATCTATACCAAGGGCAAGGCCAGAGACGATAACAATATTTGATCCCTTAAGACCGCTAATGAGATGTTCGCAGACATCTTTTCCGTAGGAGCTATATTTTCGAGATCCGACAATACAAAGGTACTTTTTGTCGTCCCCAGGCCACTCTCCTTTGAGGTGGAGGATTTTTGGCGGGTCTGGAATCTCCCGTAAGAGCTGCGGAAACGATGCGGGGGACAGAATAGTGCTTGTGTCCGACATTATGTATTTATTGTACCACTTCTGCTACTATGAATGGCAGTTACGATAACGTATATGTTGGATATAAAGTTCATACAAGAGAATAAAGGGCTCATTGCACAAGCTGTTCGAAAAAAGCGGATTAAATTTGATGTTGATAAATTGATTACGATTGATATTGAGCGTCGGGTGGTTCTCAAAGAGGTAGAAGAAATGAGAGAGACACAAAATGCAGCCAGTCAAAAAATTTCATCAGCAGAAACAGATGAGGAGCGATACGGGCTGATTGCGGAAATGAAAAAATTGAAAGAGTCACTTCAGAAAAAAGAAGAGCTTTTAAAGACAACGACAGAGAAGTGGCAAGAGCTTATGCTTCAGGTTCCAAACATTCCTGATATGTCTGTACCAGATGGTGATAGTGATGGAGATAATGTCGAGCTTCGTAGCTGGGGAGAGCAGGCTAATTTTAGTTTTGAGCCAAAGGGACACATAGAGCTGATGCAAAGTCTCGGTATGATTGATCTTGAGCGAGGCAGTAAGGTGGCGGGATTTCGGGGATACTTTTTAAAACGAGATGCGGTGAAGCTTTCTTTTGCACTCTGGCAATTTATTCAGGACTATTTTTCAGAGAAGGGTGACTTCATTTCAATGATGACACCGTCTCTTGTAAACAAAGATATGTTTAAGGGCACAGGCTATCTTCCGCAAGGCGAAGAAGATTTGTATCGAACACAAGACGATGAATATTTGGCGGGTACTGCTGAGGTTCCGACAATGGGCTATTTATCTAATGAAGTAATTCCACAAGAAGCACTGCCACTGAAGTTTTTGTCTTTTTCTCCAAGCTTTCGACGTGAGGCTGGAAGTCATGGTAAAGATACAAAAGGACTAATGCGTGTTCATGAATTTTTTAAACTCGAGCAAGTGGTGTTGTGTGAAGCTAGTCATCAGAAGTCTGTTGAGCTACACGAAGAGCTGACTGCTAATGCTGAGGAGATTATGCAGAAGTTGCAGCTTCCTCATCGTGTGGTGGTGAATTGCGGAGCCGATCTTGGACTTGGGCAAGTTAAGAAATATGACATTGAAGCTTGGGTTCCGTCAGAGAAAAAATATCGTGAGACACACTCAGCATCGTACTTCCACGATTTTCAAACTAGGCGACTTAATATTCGGTATAAAGACGCATCGGGTAAAATGTTGTTTGCACACTCGTTAAATAACACCGCTATTGCTTCGCCTCGTATCCTGATTCCAATTATTGAAAATAATCAGCGTGAAGACGGCTCGATTGTTGTACCAGAAGTATTGCGACCGTATGTGGGTAAGGACGTAATTAAAAAGAAGTAATACTTCTTCGTATGACATCAAAGCGAAATCTTCGTTCACAAAAAAGAAGGAAGAAAGTGCAGCGCGTTTGGTTGTTGAGGATTTTTTTAATAGTAGTAGTGTTGGTGTTGGTTATTTTTGGGGTCAGTTATGCTGCATCACTTGGTTCTATTCAAATTTCTCGCATTGATATTGAGGGGAATAATGTGGTGTCTGATGAAAGGATTAGAACGATTGTCTATGAAAAGACCGAAGGAGGTATTGTGTGGATTTTTCCAAAGACAAATATTTTTCTCTATCCAAAAGAGTTAATACGCCAAAGTATATTCGAAGCATTTCCGCGTATTAGGAGTGTTACTGTTGACACTGACTTTTTTCATCGTATTGTCGTGATAGTACAAGAGCGTCAGCCATATGCTCAGTGGTGTGCTGCTTCAGGCGAGAAAGAAATTTGTCACTATCTTGATGAAACAGGCTATGTGTTTGCCGAGTCGCCATCATTTTCTGGGGGGGCGTTTACCCGATTTTACGGGGTGATTAAGGGTGACCCGCTTAAAAAGCGTTATGTGTCAGAAAAGACATTTACTGCACTCAACACGCTGGTTGCTGGGTTACGTGATCTGTCGTGGTACCCCGTACGAGTAGTTGCTTCATCAGACAAGGGTTTTGTATTATATTCTGAAAATATGGGGAAGATTTTTTACTCTACAATGATACCACCTGAGCAAGTATTGAGTAACTTTACTTCAATTCTTCAAGACACAACACTTTCAATTAGCAGGACACCACGAGAAAACATAGAGTACATTGATTTTAGATCTGGCAATAAAGTGTTTTATCGTTTAACACAAGAAGAATAGTACCTTTCTCTTTTTATAATATCTTCTATAATTAACTCTAATGAGTATTACCGCACCTATAGCCGGCGTAATGAAGCTTGGAACGGTCCTTCCGTATTATGTAGTCTGGCACTACACAGTAGCGTTAAAGAGTTATGTGGTGATTTGGAAAAATCTCTTGCTATTTGTCGGACACTATTTCTCTGTTGGTTTTTTGTTAAAAACATTTTTCTCTAAATTTCAGAGAATTGGTGAAGAGTATGGTGGCCCATTTGATATCCGTATCTTTTTTGAAAACTTGCTTGCAAATACCTTGATGCGAGTTGTGGGTATGGTTGTGCGAGGTAGTGTAATTGCGGTGGCTGGTCTGGTTTTTGTGGTAGTGTTTACGATTGGCATCGTGGGATTTGTCGCGTGGCTTGCATTACCGGCATTGATGGCGGGACTTTTTGTTACCGGTGCACTTAATATTTTTGGAATATGACACTAGAGCAAGCACGACGACATAGCCATGTATTTTTACCGGCAATTTGGCTTGAGGATTCACTTTCAACCAAAGTGCGGCGAATTGCTGCCACATTACTTTCAATTGCACTGGCGGGGCTATTGGTGCTTGATTTTTTTATGAAAGATAGCCAGGTCGTTTTAGGGGTGTTTTTGATTGTTCTTTCTTTCCTTATTTTCATTTTTCTCCTAACGTTCTTTTTTAATTCTTTCTACTTTTCAGGTCGCTATACACTAACATTTGAAACTGCCTATACGCTTTACCATATGAGTGGCAAAGATCCACTTAAAGGACTGGCGCAACTACCTATTGGTGAAGAGTTTTTTATGCGACTTGGACTTACTGCCAAAGATGCACGAGAACTATTCTCAAACTCGAAAATGTCACTGGCTGATATCGTGGTGGATGGTCTGACATTTTCTGGAGTAGTTACATCAGTACTTTCAAGTAGTGTAATTTTTAGCCAAAAGCTTGCTAAGCAAGGAATTGACACAAAAGACGTTCATCAAGTTGGTGAGTGGATGGAAGAAAAAATTCGACGTGAAAAACATCGTCTACAGTGGTGGACGAAAGAGTCTCTCGAGAGTATTCCAGGAATTGGTAAAGGACTTTCGTATGGGCGTGCCTATGAGCTTGAAAAATACAGTATGCCAGTGTTTCAAGAGAGTAGTCATAAAGAGCATTATCCAAAAGAGGTTGATGCGCTTGAAGTTATCCTAACGCGAGAACGAGAAGCTAACGCACTGCTTGTTGGTAATGAAGGGGTAGGGAAGCACGAAATTGTTGCCGAGCTTGCAGCAAGAATGCGTCGAGGCACTTCTGCACAAGTGCTTCGCAACAAACATATTGTTGCACTCGATACGACCCTCCTTACCGCTAGCATTGAAAAACGAGAAGAGTTTGAGCAAGAGGTATTGAAGATTTTAAATCAAGCTGTAAAAGCTGGAAATATCATTCTGGTAATTGATAACCTTGCAAGCTTTATCGAAAGAGCTACATCAATTGGTAGTAATCTCTTTGAGCTTATTGATCCATATTTATCAACGTCAGGATTGCAGGTGACAGCCTTGTCGGATAAGCGTCAATACCACGCCTCGCTTGAAGGTAATAGTCATATTATGAAGCGATTTGAAGCGCTCTTTATCAAAGAGGTAGAAGAGGATTCACTTTTACGTATTATTGAGCAAGAGATAGAGAAGCAGGAGTATCTACATAGCCTATTCTTTACCTTTGAGGCAGTTGAAGAAATTGTACATAGTACAACTACCTACTATAGTGCGGGTGCTTCAAGAGAAAACGCATTAGATCTCGTTACTGAAGTTGTCTCTATGCTCTCACAGAAAGAAGTAGTCCTTGTTCGTCGAGAAGATATTTTGGCAGTGGTTGAGCAAAAAACCGGTGTTCCGACTTCGATAGCTGGCAGTGAAGAGAAAAAGAAGTTGCTTAATCTTGAGACGCTTCTTCATAAGCGTATTGTCGGACAGGATGGTGCGGTGAAAGCAATTAGCGAATCACTACGTAGAGCTCGGTCTGGAATTACTAATCCGTCGCGACCAATCGGTTCGTTTCTTTTCCTTGGTCCAACCGGTGTGGGGAAGACAGAGACCACTAAAGCATTGGCAGACATCTTTTTTGGTAGTGAGAAAAATATTATACGACTCGATATGTCTGAGTTTAATACGTCTGACTCACTTGAAAAACTTACGGGTTCGTTTACTACTGATCATCCAGGAGTGCTCGTGTCTGCTTTGCGTGAAAAGCAGTATGGAGTGCTTCTTCTTGATGAGTTTGAAAAAGCCCATAGTGAAATTCATGATCTATTTTTACAGATCTTGGATGAAGGAGAGTTTTCAGATATGCGCGGTGAGCGTGTAAATGTCCGCAATATGATTATTATCGCCACTTCAAATGCCGGAGGAGATATGCTCTTTCAAGCACTTGAGCAGGGAATTGCGATTGAGGATAAGAAAGATGATATTGTTTCAGCTATTATCGACAGGCACATTTTTCGTCCAGAGTTGGTGAACCGATTTGACGGTGTGATTCTTTTTCATCCACTTGAGCAAAGTCACCTTAATGAAGTTGCTCGACTTGAGTTGGAGAAACTCAGTGATCGATTAAAAGAACGGGGCTACAGTCTTGTTATTACAGATGAGTTAGTGGCCTTTCTTGCCCAAAAGGGCGATGATCGAAAGTTCGGTGCCAGAGCTTTACGACGAGTGATCCAAGATACTGTTGAGAGGGTTGTGTCTGAAAAAATCCTCTCAGGAAAGCTTGTACCAGGATCAAGTGTGGTTATCGGTCCAGATGAGCTTACCTAGCCCTTATCAGGCTCATTTTAAAGTGGTCTTGTTTGGATTTTCTTTTTCATATAGAGACTCTACGCTATACTAGCAGTAATGAAATTTTCGTCTTACATCGTTGCATCTATCGGAGTACTCTTCTTCGGCGCTGGCGCCGTTTTTTTCTTTGTCGAAGGGGCGCAGGTTGCTACTGCTCGAGCCGTTGACCAGAGTGCGTCGATATACCACGTGGTGAGGGTGTTACTTGGTGCAGAAGAGGAGACGAAAGTATCTGCAAATGAGATGGTGGAGGTCGTTGAACCTGTACCATATACAAAGCTGACCGGCAAGGTCTTGCAAGAGAGTCCTGAAAGTATTGACTTGTCAGGTAAGAATGTTGTTGCTGATCTAACTTCAATGCAAATCTTTTTGTATGAGGATAAGAGACTTGTCACAGTGGTACCCATCGTATCTATTGGTAAACCGGGGTCCGCTTGGGAGACACCACCTGGACAATATGCGATCAATACTAAGGTTGAAAATCACTTTTCTTCATTTGGACACGTTTGGATGCCGTACAGTATGCAATTTTTTGGAAACTTCTTTATCCATGGCTGGCCATACTATCCTGACGGTACGCCTGTTAGTGAAGGCTATTCCGGAGGCTGTATTCGACTTACGACAGAAGATGCTGAAAAGATGTATGGCTTTGTTGATGTTGGCACAACGGTACACGTTTTTGGAACTGCAGCCTCATCAGTATTTGTTGAGCCAGGACGGTCATACTATTTACTTGATGCAAGTAGCTCTGTGCCTGCCGTGACTGCACCGTCGTACCTTGTTGCTGATCTTGATACGGGCGAGATTTTGTTCCAGAAAAATGTTACAGAGAAGCGTTCAATTGCCTCACTGACAAAATTAATGACAGCAGTTGTGTCGCTTGAAACCATAAACCAGTTTAATACAATCACTATCTCACAACGAGCAGTCGCTACGCACGGAGATGCGGGCGGACTTCGTGCCGGAGATATGTTGATGGTTAAAGATGTGCTTTACCCACTTTTGCTTGAATCAAGTAATGATGCTGGTGAGGTGATTGCTGAGCAGGTTGGCAGAGAGTGGTTTATCCGTAATATGAATAAAAAGGCACGTTCAATTGGGTTGTCGGCAACATCGTTTGCTGATCCGAGTGGACTGTCTGCTGATAATATTTCAACGGCCGAGGATGTATTTAAGCTAATGCGCTACATTTACGACTATAAAACATTCCTACTCGGCATCACTCAAAAGAAAACCGCTTCAGTTGATCGCTATGTCTGGAACAATCATTCTCGATTTATCAACGACCCAACGTATTTAGGCGGAAAGAATGGATACACAAGTGCTGCTGTGCATACACTTGTCTCACTTTTTGAAGTTCAGCTATCAGAGTTTGAAACAAAAAACATTGCTATCGTATTGTTGGGATCAGACAACAAGGAGGAAGACGCGAGAGCACTCCTTGATTATATAAGTAAAAATGTCTACTATGCCGGTGAGGAAGAGATAAAAGCACAGGTAAAGTTACTATGAATCTAGGGTTTTGGGGGACAGTACAAAAACCAATCATCGTGTTGGCGCCGATGGCTGACGTAACCGACAGCGCTTTTCGGCGTGTCATTGCTAAGTATGGAAAGCCAGATGTAATGTGGACGGAGTTTGTTTCTGCTGACGGTATTGCGCTTGCTGATGTTGAGGGTAGGTCTAAACTCATGAGAGATTTAGTATATACAGAAGCTGAGCGTCCTATTGTCGCTCAATTTTTTAGTCCGGATCCGGATCGAATGAGGGAGGCTGCGACTCTTGGTAGAGAACTTGGGTTTGATGGTATTGATTTAAATATGGGTTGTCCTGATAAAAATATCTGTAAGCAGGGTTCAGGTGCTGCTATGATACGCACACCCGAAAAAGCTGTTGCCGTGATCCGTGCCGCTAAAGAAGGGGCGGGTGATTTACCTGTGTCGGTTAAGACACGAGTTGGCTATTCGTCAGACACGGAGATGGAGGCGTGGGTACGCGCACTACTGGCGGAGGACATTGCCGTACTTACTTTACATGCTCGAACAAAAAAAGAGATGTCTAAGGTACCAGCTCGATGGGAGCTTATTAAACGTGCGGTGGAGATACGGGATGAAATGGGAGTGCAGACACTTATTTTTGGAAATGGCGATGTTGCCAGTGTAGCTGATGCAAAACAGAAAGTTGTTGAGACGGGGTGTGATGGTGTTATGCTCGGGCGAGCTATTTTTGGAAATCCTTGGTTGTTTAGTAAGAAAGAAGAAGGTCTGTCTGTTGAAGAAAAAATATCTGTTCTTATCGAACACACTAATCTGTTTGAAGAGTTGCTTGGTGATATAAAAAACTTTGCTCTTATGAAGAAACACTTTAAAGCCTATCTTCAGGGATTTGATGGAGCAAAAGAGCTGCGGGCACGTTTGATGGAGAAAAATACAGCGGAGGAAGTAGAAGCTGTGTTGCTAGATTTTTTAAAAACATATACGGAATAGGCAGGTTATAAATGGCTAATAATAACAGTTTTTATGTCTTTGGTAAGGAAGTAGACTAAAAATAGTTGACAAAAAAACATAGTATGCTATGATGTTACCTGTACGTAAGGGTTCTAAGTGACGATGTTGTTGCTTCCCTTGCACAGTTCATTTACGAAGGAGTTCGTCATGAGTCGAGCAGGCCCCAGTTTCTCCCCTAAGGAGAAAAAAATCAGGCCGTCATCTATTGTGCCTTCAGCACCGACGACACGAACACCGCCGCCGGCGACGAGGGGTAATTGCAGCAGCGCAGCAATCCTCTCACAGCACTGGCGCCATTAGAGGAGCTTCAATAGGTGGTTGCGTTCTGTAGCTACCTGCGCTGTGTTTACGCAGCCCGCGTGAACATCTCGTCGAGGTCCCCTCAATGGAGGGCCAGGTTCGAATCATCGAGCCTGGCCTTTTTTAATATATTGACATAATAATGTATGTATGTTATTATGCATAAGGTTATATTGTTATTTAACAAGAAGGAGAATACGTTCGCTTTCGGAAAGCATCTTGTGATCGGATTCCATTTGGGATGGTATGGCGGAAACCATATCTAACCTAGTATCCACGGTGGTGGATAGGAGGACTCTATGGATTCTCGATGCAAGTCAGTATTGTTTATCGCTGCGATCATCGTTGCTATGGTGGTCACTGCCATGATAAGTGGATGTGGGCAGCAAATTGACGCATCCTTCGGTGTTGGGTGGAGGAGTTTGTATCCCAACAAAGCCGGAGACCGTATCGGCACGATCGGTGATCCTCGTACAGAAATGTATGGCGGCTCTGGCTACGTTGAGCGACACTCCTCTGGTGGGGAGAGCGGTATTGCCGGCTTTCGTGGTATGGAGACGGGAGGTGATCGATGATGGAGATCATCTCCCAACATTTCTTTAATGTGTCTCTTATTCAAGGCGGTTTTCAGTTTAACCTTGGTTATGCGGGGGCGGTTACGATTGTATGCCTCCTGCTGGTCAAGCGTTCTCTGAAGCGCCGTCCATCATAATTCTCCAGCTACGAACCATCAAGGCGAGGGTTGCTCTGCAACTCTCGCCTTTTTCTTTTGCCTACTCTGGGGTAGGATATATGAAATGAGTAATACCACACTGTACAGAAAGTACCGTCCAACGTCATTTAAGGAATTGATCGGTCAAGATCATATTGTACAAGTATTACAAAATGAAATTAAAGAAGGTAAGGTAGCACATGCCTATTTGTTTTCAGGATCTCGCGGAACAGGTAAGACGAGTGTCGCTAGAATTATTGCCCAAGAGCTTGGTACGACATCCAATGACTTATATGAAATAGATGCCGCTTCAAATCGTGGTATTGATAATATTCGAGAAATACGTGATTCAGTAAGTACACAACCATTCGATTCAAAGTATAAGGTTTACATTATCGATGAGGCGCACATGCTTACTAAAGAAGCATTTAATGCTCTTCTGAAGACTCTTGAAGAACCACCTCCTTATGTTATTTTCATGCTAGCAACAACAGAGATAGAAAAGTTGCCTGAGACTATCGTGTCTCGTTGTGAGACGTTTCAATTTAAACAGCCAAGTCAGATAGTACTTAAAGAGGTTGTGTTAAAGACTGCTAAGAAAGAAGGGTTTGTGCTCGATCAAGTTTCAGCAGAACTTATCGCACTTTTGGGAAATGGTTCATTCCGAGACACCTACGGTATTTTACAAAAGGTGATGAATGCCTCATTAGATAAGACTATTACACCAGAGGAAGTAGAGGTGATTACAGGTGCGCCAAAGGGAGAGTTGATTAATGACCTCATCAAAGCAATTGGTACCAAGGATAGAGAGGTCGGCCTCACCGCTATTAGTCGTGCGTTTGAGAATAATGTTGATGCAAAGACATTTCTCCTCCTTCTTACTCAGAAGCTGCGGTATGCACTTTTTTTACGCCACGGAACAGGTGAGGCTATGGTAAAGAGTAATGTTTCAGAAGATGATTTTATCTTTTTAAATACTTTTGCTAAACAAAAAGATATGGCTATTAATTCAAAGACGCTACTTAGTATCTTAGAGGCGTATACCTACGTAGGTCTTTCTCCAATTCCACAGTTACCAATAGAGCTGGCATTTCTTGCTTGTGTGGGGGAGGGGGAGTAGTTCAGACTTGTTTTTGTGTCTAATTAAGGTAAAGTATTTGTGTGTATCTTGTGACAGGATATGTTTTTGCCGGATCGTCTAATGGTAGGACGCCTGGTTTTGGTCCAGGTAATTGGGGTTCGAGTCCCTGTCCGGCAGCCAACACATACTAAGCAGAGTGTCAAGGGTACCTACGTTGTGGGTAGGACGCTTACGTAAGAATCTTTTTAAAGAAGTGTAATATATTTGCGTAGGACCTTCTTATAATTGTAGGTAGCCTTGGTGTTTGTACAAAACACCAAGGCTATCTTTTAAATATTTTTTATCCTATACTAGGAGTATGAGAAATAGGAATAAAGATATCGGTATTTTGATCGCGGTGGGGGTGGGGGTGGTTGCGGTTGCTGCTATTTGGATTGGGTATGGCTATTTACAATCTCTTGTTGCTCCCAAGCTTGAGCTTCCAGTGGAATCTGTCGTTGTGTTTCATGATGCTAATTATATAGAAGTGTCAGGTGGTGAGTATTCACGTATACTTTCTATTAATGATTTTCCGGATGATGTTCAGGTGTCTACTGAGGCTTCCTTCGGTAGCTCTGATGTGATCCGAGAGGTTGAGATTTCTCCAAGTAATGAGTGGCTTGCCATATCGATTGGTGGGGCGGCGCATGATTTTGGCTGGATATATCGTATTTCTAGTGAAGAGTTACTACCTGTAGCCTTTTCATATGGTGGCGGTGTAGCGGTAATGGGGTGGCAGACAGATACCAAGGTTGTTTTTGAAATCACAACTCCCGAGCCGGCTACGTATGAAAAGGTGATTGATGTGACGGATCCACCAGTGTATCCAGGGATCTAATAGGGTGGCCGGTATTACTACACTATCTGCCGAGCCTTTTTGTGCATAAGTGTATTTTTTATATCTATGTTGTGGTTGTAATTTTTGTGGAAAAGGTGTTGCGCCAGTATACCCCTATAGGGTATACTGGTATGTATGAAAGAAGGAATTAAAGTAAGTGTTACAAACCGCCTTCGGCGAATAGAGGGGCAAGTTCGAGGCATTCAAAAAATGGTCGATGAGGAGAAGTATTGTATCGATGTTATAACGCAGTCGTCTGCTATTAGAAGTGCATTGTCGGCGGTGGAAGACCTAATGCTTGAAGGGCATTTGTCAAAGTGTGTGATACATCAAATGAAGCAGGGGCAAGAGGAAAAAGCAGTGGAGGAAATTATCAGTGTCTTTAAAAAGTCTAAGAAAAAATAATATGGAAAATAAAAATCAGACAATCATTGTTGGGTTGCTTGCATTAATCGTTGGTCTTGTTCTTGGCTACCTGTTTAGTGGAAATATGATGCCTCATCGGGGGTATTTTTCAAATGATTCAAGGTCTGAAGAGATGGAAGAGCATATGTACGGAGATGAACTTATCGATGAAGATGGTGCCATGATGCACGCTATGGATGAAATGATGCTTGGATTTCGTGGGAAAATTGGAGAAGCTTATGAGGAAGCATTCTTGCGTGGAATGATTGTCCATCACATCGGTGCGGTTCAAATGGCTGAGGAGCTACTTAAACAAACAGATCGTCCAGAACTAACAGCTTTTGCTCAGGAAATTATCAGTGTCCAGTCGAGTGAGATAGAGACAATGAAAGGCTGGTTAGAAATGTGGTTTAAGAAAAACTAACCATGAAAAATTCTATATTTATAGGGATACTCGTTCTCGTGGTGATCGGTATTGTTGGATTTATGGTGTCACAAAATTCTTCGAGTGACATTGAAGAAAACAAGCTCACCAATCGTGGTGGGGTAGTTGCAACTATGTATAAGTCACCAAGCTGTAGTTGTTGTGGGCAGTACTCGGAGTATCTTAAAAGAGAAGGGTATGACGTAAAGGTGGAGGCTACTCAGGATGTGTCGGTAATAAAAGAACAATACGGTGTTCCGTACGAACTTGAGAGTTGTCACACTATGGAAGTGGGAGGATATGTTGTTGAGGGGCATGTTCCTGAAGAGGCGGTACAAAAACTTCTTACTGAAAAGCCAGACATAAAAGGAATTGGTATGGCAGGAATGCCTTCTGGGTCTCCTGGTATGCCTGGTCCAAAGAAACAGGATTTTGTAGTGTATGAAATAACTCACGAAGGTACAAAGGGGGATATATTTATGACTATATAAACTATGGAGCATGAACATGTACACAAGTATCAGTCTCATGGGATGAGTCATGGATCTGCTGGAGAATATTTAAGACGATTTTGGATCGTTACGTTTCTCCTCATTCCACTAGTATTGGTCCATCCTGAGGTGTCTGCATTTCTGGGACTAACAGGCTTCGGTATAAATAAATGGATTCAATTTGGAGTCGCTACTGTTGTATTCGGTTTTTCTATTGTTTTTTTTCGACACGCTTGGCATGAAATAAAATCACGATCGTATGGAATGATGACGCTTGTTTCGGTTGCTGTGGGATCGGGATATGTTTTTTCTGTAGTAGCAACATTTATTCCATCACTTCAGGTTGAGTTCTATCTAGAGATCTCAACCCTTGTATGGGTGCTTCTCTTTGGTCATTATCTCGAAGCAAAATCAAGCGGGGCGGCTGGGAATGCACTTCAAGAGGTTGCTAAGTTATTGCCAAAAAAAGCACATAAAGTTGAGGGTGGTAAAGAAATGGACGTTGAGGTAGTTCAATTGAAAGAAAATAATATTGTTATCGTAAAGCCTGGTGAAAAGGTGCCAGCAGATGGGGTGGTAATAAAAGGTGTTGCGAATGTAGACGAGTCACTTATCAGTGGTGAGTCAAGGCCTATTGAGAAAAAAGAAGATTCGAATGTTGTTGCAGGTTCAATATGTCTGGATGGATCGCTCACTGTACGACTTTCTCGTGTTGGAGAGCATTCAACCGTTGGACAAATACAAAAACTCATAGAACAAGCAGGGAAGACAAAGCCACGATCTCAGAGAGTTGCAGATAAAGCATCTGCAATCTTAACGTTTGTTGCAGGAATAACGGCACTTTTGACTTTGGTGGCATGGACATTGGTAATTGGCGAGCCTTTTGTGTTTGCAATAACACTTGCGATTACTGTGCTGGTGATTGCTTGCCCCCACGCACTCGGTCTGGCTATTCCAACAGTCACCACAATTACCACATCGCTTGCAGTTAAGAATGGACTTTTCATTAAAGATCTCTCAAAAATTGAGGTGATACGAAAGGTTGATTATGTCGTCTTTGATAAGACCGGTACTCTTACCGAAGGGAAGTTTGGAGTTACTGCTATTAAAGCTCGGGGAGATTCAAGTGAAGATGAGGTTCTAAAAATCGGAGCCTCACTTGAAAAAGACTCGTCTCATATTATCGGACACTCACTACTTGAATATGCTCGTGCAAAAAAAGTAGAGCTATTTGAAATCAGTGACTTTAAAAATATTGCAGGGAAAGGGGTGCAGGCCACTATTAATGGACAAGAATATATAGCTGGTAACGGCAAGCTAATGGAGAGTTTTAATCATCAAGTTCCTTCGGATGTATCGGGCACGGTGGTATTTGTTGCAAACAAAGAAGAGGTGCTTGGATACGTTATTTTTGCTGATTCTATTAAACCTACCTCCTCTGAGGTGGTGAAGAATTTGCATGATATGGGAATAAAAGTAGCCATGCTTACTGGTGATAATGAGCGGGTAGCAAAAGAAGTGTCGGACACACTCGGTATCGATGCATACTTTGCAGACGTGTTGCCTGAAGATAAGTATCGACACATTAAGGATTTGCAAGATAAGGGTAGTATTGTGCTTATGGTTGGTGATGGTGTGAATGATGCACCAGCACTTACTCAGGCAGATGCAGGTGTTGCTATTGGGGTAGGTACAGATGTGGCCGTTGAGTCAGGTGATGTTGTGCTGACAAACAACAACCCAGCTGATGTGGTGAAATTGATCAAGTTATCAAAGAAGGTGTATGTGAAAATGATCCAAAACCTTGTTTGGGCACTTGGGTATAATATCATTGCTCTACCGGCTGCGGCCGGGGTCTTTGCTGTGTGGGGATTCTTTTTGAGGCCAGAGATTGGAGCTTTAGTGATGAGTCTTTCAACAGTGATTGTTGTAGTGAATGCGATGATGTTAAAAAGAATTGATTTATGATTACTTTTTTCGCTTTCAGGTATTTAGATGCTTTGTGGTCTATGGCTCATAAAAAAATACGTATGGTATAGTAAAAATTATGATAATTACAACAACAGATTTTGTTCCAAATAAAGAAGTGAAAGAAATGCTCGGTATTGCTCGTGGTAGTGCTGTTCGAGCTCGAAATATTGGGAGCGATATTCTTGCGGGATTAAAAAATATCGTCGGTGGTGAGATAGAGGAGTATACAAAATTACAAGCTGAGTCACGCGAACAAGCGCTCCAACGTATGCAACAAGATGCTGAAAAGCTAGGTGCTGACGCAGTGATTAATGTACGCCTCAACACTTCAATGGTGACACAAGGAGCTGCTGAAATACTCGCGTATGGTACAGCAGTAATATTTAAATAATATGGAGTATTTCATCGTAGGGTTATCCTGGGCAGCGATACTCGGTGCCGTAGTGTATTTAGTTGTTCGGCGATATCGAATGAAGAAAAAAGAAAATTTTGAGAAGCGAGATAACTAGGCTGATCTTTTGATGTGTAAAGCAAACTTTACATATTTAAAAACCTGCATATACTATAAAGATACTAATACACATGCAGGAAATGGTAAAAAATCGAGTGAGTGAATATAGAACAAAAAGAGGTGTGACTCAGGAGGAACTTGCCTCTAAGGTGGGAGTCAGTCGACAGACTGTTATTGCTTTAGAGAAAGGGAATTACACGCCATCAATTTTATTAGCTTTAAAAATAGCTGGCTTTTTTAAGGTGCCAGTAGAAAAGTTGTTTAACATATCGTATGAAAAATAATTTAAAAGAAACTATAGTCATGGTACTGCTTATTGCGCTTGCAATTTTCTTGCTTAATCCTTTTCATTTCTGGATGCCAGACATGCTGGTGGTGTGTATGCTTACAATCACCCTAGGGCTTTTTGGATTGTTTGCTAGTTTTATCTTGAGAGAAAAGGTGGTTGATGAACGAGATGGATTCCACCGAACTCTAGCTGGACGAAATGCTTTTCTGGCAGGTGCAGGAGTGCTTACTCTCGGTATTGTCATTCAAGGATATTCTCATGCTGTTGATCCATGGTTAGTGGTTGCCCTCGTTGGGATGATTGTTGTGAAGATTGGGACACGGGCGTGGAGTGATAAAAACCTGTAGAGTTATCCACCGTGTGGATGTAAAGTACACTTTACATTTCTTTTATGGTTATTTAGAATAACTATATATAAGTTAGATTAAAAAGTAATACATAGGTATGAATAAAAAAATATTGGTTGTTATCGGAGTTCTTGTTGTTATGGTCCTTATCCTTGCAGCCTACATGTCTTCTGAGGCAGAAAAAAAAGCAGTGATGAATGATAAGGTGATGATGGAAAATGAAGTAGATATGATGGATGGTGATACTTCTGCAATGATGAAAGGGTCGTATGAGGCCTATAGTAGTGAAAAGGTAGCCTGGGCTGAGACTGATGATGTTGTGATATTTTTTCATGCATCATGGTGTCCATCATGTCGCGGACTGAGTGCTGATATTGAAAAAAATATAGGAGTAATTCCTGGTGGAGTCCACATACTAAAAGCTGATTATGATACAGAGACAGAGTTGAAGAAAAAATATGGTGTTACGTATCAGCACACATTAGTACAGGTTGATAAAGATGGAAATCTAATTAAAAAATGGAGCGGTAGCCCAAGTCTCAGTAGTCTTGTTGCTCAAATTAACTAAGATGGTATTTTTAGGAATTTCAATTTTAGCTGGGGTACTAACTGTACTAGCCCCGTGCGTGCTACCTCTACTGCCTGTTATAATCGGTGCCTCAGAGGTGGGTGAGCGTCGTATTTCAAAGCGAGCAATTGCTGTAGTAGCTTCACTTTCAGTGTCGGTAATCGCCTTCACCATTCTCCTTAAAGCAAGTACGCTTCTTATTGATATTCCGCAGGTATTTTGGAGCTGGTTTTCTGGAGTAGTTATTATCTTAGTTGGTCTCGCTATGTTGTTTCCATCATTTTGGCTGAAGGTCCCGTATGTGAACAAAATCAGCATGGTGAGTAATCAAGTGGTTGGGAAAGGGTATCAAAAAAAGAATTACAAGGGCGATATCTTAATTGGGCTAGCACTTGGTCCGGTATTTACTACCTGTTCACCAACATACTTCTTTATTATTGCTACGGTTTTGCCAGCCACTCTTATCACCGGCTTAGTGTACTTAGTAGGGTTTACCGCTGGTCTTGCTGTATCACTACTAGTCATTGCTTACTTTGGTCAGCAGGTAATTAATAAAGTAAGTGCCCACATAGCCACGACAGGAGTGATTAAAAAAGTTTTTGGTGTACTTATTATCCTCGTTGGGATCGCTGTTCTTACTGGATACGATAAAAAACTAGAGACACTCATTCTTGACTCTGGGTATGGAGCAACTATTAATTTTGAAAATAGTTTGATTGATCGCTTTGCTCCAAAAAACACAAACGATGTTTCTCAGGAAAAAAACAGTACCTACGAGACGATCACTCTGGCAGGCGGGTGTTTTTGGTGTACTGAAGCATATTTTCAAGAAGAAGAGGGGATTATTGATGCAGTCTCGGGATATGCTGGTGGTGAAGAAAGTACCGCTTTTTACCTCGATGTCTCAAAGGGGGGTACGAAACATCGTGAGGCTGTTCAGATAACCTATGATCCAAACATTATTTCAGTAGAAGAGGTTCTAGATATTTTCTGGTCACATATCGATCCTACTGATACGGAAGGGCAATTTGCTGATAAGGGCTTCCAGTATACAACGGCGATTTTTTATCACACTGATGAACAGGAAGTTCTTGCTCGCGACTCAAAAGAGAGGCTTGAGGAGGGTGGTGTTTTTGAGCAATCTATTGCCACAACAGTTATTCCCTTTACTACTTTCTTTGAGGCTGAGGAGTATCATCAGGATTATTACAAAAAATCTAGTGATTACTACAATCAATATAAAAAAGCTTCAGGTAGAGCAGGGTTTGTAGAAGATGTGTGGGCGAAAGAAGCTGCTATTAAATTTTTAGAATCTGAAGAGAAAAAGACTAAAAATAATGAATATGATTATACTGAAGAAGAAATTGCTGAGTTGCTAAAAAACCTCGATCCTCTGGCGTATCATGTGGTTGCCGAAAACGGAACAGAGTCTCCATTTAATAATGCATACTGGGATAATAAGGTTGAGGGAATCTATGTAGATATTATTACGGGAAAACCATTATTTTCGAGTACCCATAAATATGATTCAGGTACTGGGTGGCCAAGTTTTTGGAGAACGATTGATGATGACTCTGTTACGATGAATGAGGATAATTCGTTATCAATTACGCGCACAGAAATACGCAGTGACGCTGGGCACGTCGGACATGTTTTTGATGATGGGCCGACAGAGCAGGGTGGGCGTCGGTTTTGTACAAACTCATCATCGCTACGGTTTGTACCTAAAGAAGATATGGTGGATGAGGGATATGAAGAGTATTTGTATTTGTTTGAGTAAAGAAGGAGGGTAATTAAACAAATAAAAACACCTCATTGAGGTGTTTTTATTTGTTGCTTGTGTGGTTATTACAATAAGCCATATAGGGCAAGTGTCGCCCCAAAGAGGGCGGTATTTTTTAAGAACTGTTGCATTTCAATCATTTTTATTGCTGGGTCGGTTTCTTTCCAAAATCGATGCATTTTTGGAGTAATAAAGAAAAGAAAGATCGCAATAAAGAGTAGGGAGATATTTATGTAGACTCCAAAGATAACACCAAGACCACCAAGTAGGATAAGGAGACCTGATCCAAGGACTGCTATTTTTGCTGCGGGGACACCTTTCGATACTGCGTAGCTTGTCATGCTCTTTAGATTTTTAATGTGCGTCATTCCGCTTATTGCGAAAAAGCTACCGAAAAGAATACGTCCAATAAGTAATATTATTTCTGATTCCATATTTTTTATTAGTTAATAACCTATGTATTTAGTATATCAGATGTAATTAATTTTTTTGATATAATACATAGGTACGTTAATATTTTCGGAATACTATTGTTACGTGATTAATACTGGATAAACAGATCGCTCGAGATGAAGTTGCTAGAATATGGAGTGAGGGAGATAGATGTCCACTTTCCTTCAAGCGGGGGGGGGTGATTTATCAGTTGTTTGCTTTATGTTTTAATACGTTTTGCCAGTTTACTAGTCAGGATTTCGGGTCGTTTTATCTGGAATATACGTGACCAGCTTTAAACTGTTCCCCGTATCCAAAAGGATACGGGGTTTTTATATAAAGGGCTAATTTTCGTTCATTCTACCAAAATCACCCACTCGATTTGGGTAGAATGGAGAAGAGGTAGATATAGTATATTTTACTTTTTGCTCAGCACACTGTACCGTATCAGGATGTCTCGAAATGATGGATTGCTTAGTTTTAAAGAAGTGTCGTTTGGATATGGACACAATAAACCTATTTTAGATGAGGTTGATTTTGTTGTACGTCGAGGTGCCAAGATGACATTGATGGGTCAGAACGGTGCTGGTAAAAGTACTATTTTTGGTTTGATTACAAAAGAGCATGTGCCGGACTCGGGCTCTGTTAATGTACCGTCATATGTCACTGTTGCCACTGCTCGCCAGGTGATTCCACGAAATGAGCTTGAAATGACAGTGCGTCAATATTTTCAAGCACGTTTTAAAGAGGAGGTGTACGATATTGATCCTCGGATTGATGCTGTTCTTGAGGTAGTTAACTTAAATGCACCGCACGACAGACTTGTCTCCTCATTTTCAGGAGGCCAACAAGCACGTTTACTCCTTGCTTCAGCTCTTATACAAAATCCAGATATTTTATTACTTGATGAGCCAACAAACAATTTAGATAAAGAGGGGATTGCTCACCTTACCAAGTTTCTTATCGAGTATGAAAAAACATGTTTAGTTATTTCTCATGATGCTGATTTTCTTAATGCCTTTACTCACGGAGTATTATACTTAGATGTACATACAAAAAAGGTTGAACAGTATGATGGAGACTACTTTGATGTGGTGCAAGAGATCACTGCTCGTGTTGAGCGGGAGAACAGAAAAAATGCGCTCTTGTCAAAAAAGATTCAAGAAAAAAAGGATCAAGCTAATGTGTTTGCAAATAAAGGAGGGCGGATGCGTCTTGTTGCAAAGAGAATGCGTGCTATGGCAGAGGACTTGGAAGATGATGTGGTGGATGTGCGACGTGAAGATAAAGTGATCCGCCCTTTTACTATCGAAGTACAAAAAGATGTACCGACAGAGATTTTGAAGATTGCTACGGTGAAAGTGATAAAAGATCACGTGCCGGTAGTTAAGAGGCTCAATCTCACTTTGCGTCGTAAGGATCGTATTCAGCTTATTGGACCAAATGGTATTGGTAAGACGACACTTCTCGAGTCGCTTTCACACGACCCCGTGACAGATACTGGTACTGGAGAAGTCTCGCATACGCTGGCTTTAAACGTGAAGGTTGGCTACTATCGTCAAGATTTTTCAACGCTCGATTTTACACAAACACCCTTTGAATCTTTACTGTCGGCAATGGATAGGCAGTATGAGGAAGATATGCGTTCAGTCGCAGCGGGGTTTTTAATTACTAACGATATTATTCACACAAAGATTGGGAGTTTGTCTGAAGGTCAGAAAGGACTTGTTGCCTTTGCTCGCTTGGTATTACTTAAACCCGGGTTACTTATTTTGGATGAGCCAACAAACCATATAAACTTCAGGCACTTACCAGTGATTGCAAAAGCCTTGGATGAGTATCAAGGGGCGATGATTATCGTCAGTCACGTTCCAGAATTTATGAAGCAGATCCGTACGACTGAAGTGATTGATTTGCAGAAGATTTTACAAAAAAAAGAAAAGAAAGAAAAACGAGGGAAATAAAAAACCCACGACGCATACGATGCATCGTGGGTTGGGTTACGTTACACAGAGAGAAAAGACAAAGTTAAGCAACCCTCCGTCGGGCGAAGCCTTGGCGGCCAACCAGTACTAGCAGGCTGATCAGTGCCAGTCCAGCAGTTGCTGGTTCAGGTACTGCGTTGCTTTCCTGGAGTTCAGTTCGAATTGACATCCGACTGTAGCCGACAATGTAGGGATTTGCGTTTTCCCCGAAGTTGTAGGCCTGAATGTAGACGTCCTGGAGTGGCGCAAAGCCAAGACCTGAGCCAGTTAGGTCTGAGTAGGCGAGGTCACCATTGATCTCGTACTCAAACCCCATGCCTGTTCCTCGGATAAGTAGTGTGTTCCAGTCACTCTGGAACATGTCGAAGTTGTTGAGGATGGGATCAAGGTCGATCCATCCACCGTTGTCGTTATCCCAGACTCGGAATCGGAAGCCGCCATCGTTGGTGTACCCGAGGATTGGGTACTTGGCGGCTGCTTCGGATGGATTGCTATCCCGTCCCCAAAAGTCGGTACGGTAGATAGTATTTGCCGCTGATGCTGGTGGAAGGAAGACGTCAATTTGCATCTCCCACGTATCGCCGATTCCAAACCCAGAAACATCCTTCTTGATGCCTTGGGTGTTGTAGAACGAAGATGCGTAGCCGGGCAGTCGGTTTGCTGAAGCGTCATCCGGATGGATGCCCATCAGCAGGTAGTCGGACCGGCCAAACAGCGTTTGGAAGTAAGTACCCCCAAACGGTTCGGCCGTATTACCCGCCACGCCATTTGGGGCGTAACGATCAACCTGCCACCCGTTGGTGAGCGGGTCAGACTCCGAGAAGTCGTCTGTATGGACAGACACCATGACGGCTGTAGCTGTCGTCGAAAACGATAATGCGAGTCCTGCAACAAGCAGGACAAAGAACATGCGTTTCATGTAGAGCTCCAAAATTAAAGATTTCTCACCTCTTTTCACCAGGACCTTAGTTTGTGTGTTGAGCACCTCCTTTTTTCTTGTTTTCTCTCTGTGTATTGTAAAAGAACGAAGTGGGTATATTAGTACATTTTAGTACTTTTGTCTATAGCATCTCTTTTTTACTAAAAAGGTGGGGTATTAAAAAAATAGATACAGCGTATACTTAAGGTATTAGTAGTCTAAGTAATAACTATGAATATATTTAAATCATATACATATACCTGGAAGCAAATAGGGATCTTTAAGCTTGCTCTACTTTCAATCGGTATTCTCATTGGCTCACAGTGGTCAGAGTTTTTTGTTGATAATGTTGTAGTGGTGGTGGGGGTGGCTATTGTGACTACTGTGTATGTTATCTACATCTCACTTAAGCAATAGAAGACTTATATGGATGATAGTTTTGTTGAGTACATACGTGAAGAACTGTTAGAGCTCGGTGAAGTGCGTAGTAAAAAGATGTTTTCTTCAGTTGGATTGTACTTAGGGAATATTTTTTTTGGTATTGTGCATAATGGTACGCTCTACATAAAGACAACAAGTAGTAAGACGGCAGAAAAGTATATTACTGCTGGAATGAAAGCATTTGTGCCGAGTGATACTCAGGTATTAAAAAACTATCTTGAAATACCGCCTGAGATGCTTGAGAATCGAGATGAATTTTTGCGGTACGCAGAAGAAGCGTGTGAGGTGTAAGTGTCTGTTTAAAAGGGGTAAAATGCGGTATACTGTAAGCTTATAATAGAGTGCTCATAATAATATTTAATGATATCTAAAAGTGTTGCTTTCATAAAAAGACCTGTGGGTATTGCTAGCGTTGTTGCGGTGGTAGTTATTATTGCCGCTATTGTTTTTTTTAGTGGTGGTGAAGATGCGAGCTACGACAGCCTTACTGTTGTTCGAGGGGACGTTCAAGAAGAGGTAGGTGTTACTGGTAAGGTTTTTGCGGCGACTGATGTTGACCTTGCATTTGAGCGATCAGGAAGAGTTGCTGAGGTGAGGGTGACTGTTGGTGATATGGTCAAGGAAGGGCAAGTATTAGCAACACTTGATAATGCTAGAGAGTCTGCGAGTTTGGCGCAGGCCCGTGCAAACGTACAGCTTGAGCAGGTGACACTTAATGAGCTTTTGTCGGGTTCAGGAGAGATCGGTATTGGTGTATCAGCTGATTCTGTGCGGACAGCAGAGATAGAGCTAGAAAATGCTCGAGCGAGTCTTAATGACAGTATCATGAGTGTGGTTGTTGATGTCGATAGTACTATTAGAACAAAGGTCGATGGTCTATTCGATGATCCTAATGGCCAACCAACGTACGGGGTTTCAATAGCTAGTGGTTCCACCTCATATTTTATCGGTGAGTCAGATTTTTCTAAAAGATTGCAAATTAATTCTGGCAGAAAAAAAATAAATGACATTTTTTCTCGATGGAGTGATCTCTCTGTAGAAACGACTTCAAGCGCTTCCATTGATGGGGTAGTACAAGAAGTTGAAGCTGATATTGTTGCTATTCAAAATTTCTTAACTATTCTAGCTACCTCTATAAACTCATATAACAATCCTGGTGAGGTGACGGCTCAGTCGATTTATGATGGTTATCGAAGTGATGTTTCAACAGCACGAAGTAGTGTTAGTACTGCGTTGACGACATTACGGTCTGCTCGTCAGGCATATGAACTTAATCAATCAAATCTTGAAAAAGTTCGACGACAATTACAGTTGACGGAATCTACTACCAGTGAAGATGTGGAGCTTCAGCGAGCTCGTCTAGCGAGTGCTGAGGCAGAGCTTGCATTACGTCGAGCTACGTACAATGGTGGTGTAATTTATGCACCAGTTGATGGGGTGGTGACTAGTGTTTCAGTAAGTAAAGGAGAATCAGTAAGTGCTTCTGCTTCAGCTCTTCGAGTGGTGAGTGATCTTGAGTTTGAAATTACGGTATATATTCCAGAAGCAGATATTCCGAAAGTGACTGTTGGAGATACTGCTCGAGTAACTCTTGATGCCTATGGTAGAGATGCGTTCTTTGAAGCTAAAGTAGTGTCTGTCGATTTGTCGGAGACGGTGATTGATGGAGTGGCTACGTATAAAACAACGCTACAATTTTCTGAAAAAGATGAACGAATAAGAGCTGGTATGACAGCTAATGTTGATATTGTAGGTAATTTTGCGTCAAATGTACTAATGGTTCCACAACGTGCCGTTGTCTACAGAGGAAATGAAAGAGTTGTTCGAGTGGTTCAAGATGACGGTGAAATTATCGAAGTTCCTGTTGAGGTCGGTCTTCGTGGTGTTGATGGAGGAGTTGAGATTAAAAGCGGACTTACTGAAGGACAAGAAGTTATTACTTTTATACAAGAATAGTATATGTCATTAATACAGGTGACTGGGCTTGAAAAGACGTACTATGGAGATCGTGATCTTGAGACAAAGGTACTGCACGGTGTTGATTTTTCTATTAATAAAGGCGAGTTTGTTGCCATTATGGGGCCGTCAGGATCAGGGAAATCAACTTTGCTTCATATGCTCGGTTTCTTAGATGAGCCAACAGGAGGAAACTATTTTTTCGAAGATAAAGATTCTCTGGCCTATGCAAAAGAGGAGGTGGCGTATTTGCGAAATAAGAAAATGGGGTTCGTGTTTCAGTCGTTTAATCTTCTTGCGCGAACGTCGGTGTTCGAAAATGTTAAGCTACCATTACTATACTCAGATGTCCCAGAGTCTGGGTGGGCAGAACGGGCTCATGTGGCAATACATGCCGTTGGGTTGAAGCATCGAGAAGATCATGAACCTTCACAGTTATCGGGCGGTGAAAAGCAACGAGTGGCAATTGCTCGGGCTTTGGTAAATAATCCAGAAGTTATTTTCGCCGATGAGCCAACTGGAAACTTAGATTCTAAATCTGGCCAAGCGGTGATGGATATTTTGCAACGTCTTCATGAGAAGGAGGGTCACACTGTTATTTTGATTACCCACGAGACGTATACCGCAGAACATGCTGAGCGAATTATCCATATTTTAGACGGTAAGATAAAGAGTGATGATAAAGTAGCTAATCGAAAGCGGGCGACGACATTCATTAAATAAGATGAGATTTAAGTACCATTTCACAACGGCGTATAAAGGTCTTAAAACTAACAAGTCACGGTCAGCATTAACAGTGCTCGGTATTGTTATTGGAATCGCTTCTATTATTTTGGTGGTGTCTATTGGAAGAGGGGCGGAAAATTTAATTTTAAATGAAGTGAGTAGTTTGGGTGCAGAGACGATTGTGGTGCGTCCAGGTAAGCAACCAAGTGGTCCTTCTGATTTTACCGAGACGCTTTTTTCTGAGTCGCTCATTCAACGTGATTTAGATGCTCTCTTAAAAAAAGCGAATGCTCCACATATCGTAGAGATTATGCCTGCTGTTGCCATACCAGGTAGTGTTTCCTATGAAGGTGAGACGTATCGGCCAAGTATTCTTGGTGGAGATGGTGATTTCTTTGCTCGGACGTTTAATATTTTTCCTGAGTACGGAGATGTTTTCTCAGAGGATGACATACGAAACAGGGCCAGTGTGGCAATTATTGGAAGTAAGGTAAAAGAAGAGTTGTTTGGTGGGTCAGATGCTGTTGGTAATTTTATTAAAATAAAAGATAGGAAGTTTCGAGTTGTCGGTGTTTTTCCAAAAAGGGGACAAGTAGCATTTTTTAATATGGACAGTTTAGTTCTTATCCCATACTCGACAGCACAAACGTACCTACTTGGTATTAGTCACTTCCAAGAGTTGATCGTGAAAGCAGATAGTCCTGACAATGTAGCTCGTACTGTATACGATATCGAAGTTACCTTGCGGGAGGCGCATGATATTACTGATCCAGAAAATGATGATTTTTATGTTGAGACACAGCAAGGACTTGTTGATCAAATTAAGGTAATTATTGGAGCACTTACAGCAATGCTTTCAGCCATTGTCGCAGTCGCGCTGGTGGTGGCTGGTGTTGGCTTGATGAATATTGTGCTTGTGTCAGTAACAGAGAGAACAAAAGAGATTGGATTACGAAAAGCTCTTGGTGCGACTGAGCGAGATATTTTACTTCAGTTTTTAATTGAAGCAGTGATGCTTACATTCATAGGTGGAGTAATCGGTGTATTGATCGGCGCATTATTTGGATTTCTTATATCACTTGCGATTACGACATTTGCTGGATTGTCATGGACGTTTACCTTCCCGGTGAGTGCGGCACTGCTGGGTGTTGGGGTATCGGTTGTGGTGGGACTTGTTTTTGGGGTCTATCCTGCTCGAATAGCTGCTAAGAAGAGCCCTATAGAAGCATTGCGTTATGAGTAGCAGTATGTGTATGGTGTTACCTGCAGAATTAATTACAAGTATTTCTGGAATACGAGGAGTATCTCCCCGGGTCTTGAGTCCTGCTGTTGTATACGCTATCACCTTTTCTTTTTTAAAGACATTGCCGCCAGGTAAGATAGTTGTTAGTCGAGATACAAGGTTTTCAGGGTATGAGCTGAAGAAAGCGGTACTTGAGGCTTGTAGGGACGTCGGGCGAGGTGTATTAGATGCAGACATTGTACCTCTTCCGTCAACTCAAATTGCCATAAAAGAGTACGGTGCAGCTGGGGGTATTGATATTACTGCCAGTCATAATCCTGCTGAGTATAATGGGTTGAAACTTTTGAACAATGAAGGTGTTTTTATCGATGAGGTTCATCTTGGTGAAGTACTTAATGGATTGGTAGAGGTGGAGGAAAAAGATGTATTTACTGATGCTTGTGTTTTTGAATCTATTCAAGAGCAAGCGATAGAACATCATATACAAAAAGTATTAGATAAAGCGATTGAAGGTAGACCACTTACCATTGCGGTTGATGCAGTGAATGGGGCCGGGTCAATAATTGTGCCAAGACTTTTGGAGCGTATGAATTGTAAGGTAATTGCAATAGCTACTGACCCTACAAAACCTTTTCCACATATTCCTGAACCTTTGCCAGAGAATTTAGTATGGACACAAGAACAGTTACGCACAGTATCGTTTGACGTGTGTGTGGTTGTTGATCCTGATGCAGACCGGCTAGTTCTAATTGATGAGACTGGTCGGATTCTCCCAGAGGAGTCTACTGTTCCGTTGGTAGTACAAGAATTAATTGCGCAAGGCAAGGTGGGATCTGTCGTGGTTAATATGTCGACAAGTCGAATGGTGGAAGATGTGGCAAATGCAAGTGGTGTAAAAGTACATAGATCTAGGGTGGGCGAAAAAAATGTTGTTGATAAAATGAAGCAAGAGGGATGCTTTTTTGGTGGTGAAGGTGGTGGGGGTATTATTGATCCGGATGTGCATTTTGGAAGAGATAGTTTGGTGGGAATTGTGGCAATAATTAATTTAATGCGTCGGACTGGGAAAAGGGTAAGTGAGCTATACGAAGCATTGCCGCACTATGAAATGAGGAAAGATAAAATAACATTTTCTCACAAAGAGAAAATGCCAGAATTGTATGGCGCACTTAAAGAGTCGCTGCAAGGCGGTGTGTACAATGAAGAAGACGGATTGCGTATAAAATGGGGTGATTTGTCATGGGTTCATATTCGACCTTCAAATACAGAGCCGGTGGTTAGGGTTATTGGAGAAGCAAAAACACCAGAAAGGCTAGGGGAGATGTTTGATTCTGTCTATGAAATCATTCGAAAGTATCAGGTTTAATATGGTAAATATAAACAAAAACTATCCGCGTAGACGATGCCGGTAGGTAGTTAGTATGAGTCCGGTGGTCTGTTAAAAAAGCCCTTCAACAACTTCTTTTACAAGCGCACCGTCAGCTTGGCCTTTTGTTTCTTTAAGAATTGCTCCAATAAGTATTCCTAACTTTGATGTATCTGTAACATTAAGTTCTTCTTTTTTAGCACGAGCGATTGTTTGTATCTCTTCGCGACTCATTTGTTGTGGAAGGTAGTGATCAATAACTACCAATTCATCTTTTTCTAATTGAGCAAGATCGTTTCTCCCTCCTTTTTCAAACTGCTGGATGGAGTCTTTTCTTTTTTTTGCTTCGCGTTTAATAACAATAAGCACATCAGCGTCATTGAGAGGCTCGTTCGGTTTATTTCCCTTTACCATTGTTTCAGACATACAGCTTGCAATAATACCCTTAAGGACAGTTGTCTTCATGGTATCGTGAGCTTTCATGGCTTCTTTGAGGTCTGTTCGTAGTTGTTCTTGCATAGTTATTGTTAGTTAGCTATATAGTAAGCTGTAAAATCAATTCTATCACGAGGTAATTTTTATTGGTATACTTTGAATCATCTATGTTGGATATACTTTTAATTATTTTAATAGGGGTGCTATTGGTAGGAAATGCCATCTTTGTTGTTGTGGTATTGCGCCGCCTTAATAAGACTGAAGTAAAAGAAGATAGCCAATCATTTTCGTTGCTTTTTCAGCAAATGAATGACCTGACTAAAACGGTTGATCAGAAGATAGGGGAAGGTGCTCGACAAATGAATGAGACTGTTCGAAATCAGTTTGGTGATTCTCAAAAGTTAGTCCGAGAAATTACGGCAGAACTTACTCAAGTAAAAGAAACAGGACGACAGGTCGTGTCATTTGCTGAGCAACTTAGATCACTGCAGGATATTTTGAAAAACCCTAAACAACGAGGTGTATTAGGTGAATACTATTTAGAAACATTACTAAAAAATGTCATGCCACCAGGGAGCTTTCAGATGCAGTATGCCTTTAGTGATGGAAAGATTGTCGACGCTGCGGTGTTTGTTAAAGGGAAGGTGATTCCGGTTGATTCAAAGTTTAGTCTCGAGAATTATAATCGAATGGCGGAAACTACTGATAAAGAAGAACACTCCCGACTTGAAAAAATTTTTGTAGCTGATCTTAAGACACGGGTCCAAGAAACAGCACAGTATATTCGTCCCTCAGAAAAAACAACTGAGTTTGCTTTTATGTTTATCCCCCACGAGGCAATTTACTATGACTTACTGGTGAATAAGATTGGTAGTGCTGGAGAGGAGACTGAAAATATTATTCAGCGAGCAGCTGGGAAGCATAAGGTGATTATTGTTTCGCCGACATCTTTCTTGGCGTATCTCCAGACTGTCTTGCAAGGTCTTAAGGCGCTTGAAATTGAAGAGAAAGCTCAGGATATTATTAAGCGGGTTGAAGATCTTGGACGACACATTGGGACGTATGATAAATTCTGGCAATCTCTCGGAAAATCCCTCTCAACAACAGTTGGGCACTATAATAAAGCAGGGAAAGAGCTTAAGAAAATAGATAAGGATGTTTTAAGAATCGCGGGGGAGTCAGCTAATCTTGAGGTTGTCGAGGTTGAGCGTCCTGAGGAAGAATAGCGGGTAAGATAACACCCTAGTCTCTTATATACTTGCTTTTTTTGGCGTCTTGTATAGAATGGTAGAACTTATGGTAAAAGAGGCAATAAAACAAAAAATACCTGAAAATACTGAGTTTGCTGTTATTTTTACTGGGGGAAAGCAGTATAAAGTAATGGCGGGAGATGTGGTAAAGATAGAAAAGATTGCCGGTGAGCATAAAATAGGAGAAACTCTTGTTTTTGACAAGGTACTTCTTGTCGACAATGGCACAGATACTACTATCGGAACTCCATATATTAAGAATGCAAAAGTTGAAGCGACTCTTGAAGAAGAGGGACGAGCACAAAAAGTTGATGTAGTAAAGTATAAGGCGAAGACCGGATACTTTAAACGACGAGGACATCGACAATCTTTCTTTAAAATAAAGATCAACTTAATAAAATAAATAAAAAAACTCTGAATTACTCAGAGTTTTTTTGTGTAACTTGAGTGGGGTGTGGAGAACGTTATCGCCGTAGTAAGTAGTAAACATGTTACTATGTAACGTACATTAAAGTGCATGCGTATATATAATGTCTCAACACCCCTTTAAAATAGTTCTTTTCTTCTTTTTAACCATATCACTCCTCACAGGTTCTTTGTGGATAGCGCCTAGTCAAGTGTTTGGTGACGTTGCAACATACTACCCTAACACT
>Ga0222691_1000032_pt1 | contig 71050 bp, 64 predicted proteins | sample AntAcemetage1237_FD_179839 | JGI IMG/M metagenome (GOLD analysis project Ga0222691, IMG submission 179839) | Saline water microbial communities from Ace Lake, Antarctica - #1237 | ecosystem: Environmental > Aquatic > Non-marine Saline and Alkaline > Saline | place: Antarctica: Ace Lake... | reverse complement strand
TTTATGCGATCAATGGTTTCTGTTTTGATTTCCCTTGAAACTTTGAATTTCTTTTTTGCCATATGTAATATTATATATTAGTTAATAATTACATAGAATAGTTGTCTGAAGAAAGGGGTACCTTTCATACCGTAGACACAGGGTTCACATATTTTGTTAAACGCTATTTGCGGTGTTGGGTTTTGATTATTCTTTACCCATGTGCAGACACGCTTAAAATTGAGCCCGTGTTTTCCGTAGAGGTTTTGTAGTGTTCCTATATATCGAGCATCACACCAGTAGAAGTAGTGAGCGTTAGCCTCGGCAATGTTTTTTGCTGTTGTGATACTGTTCTCAAGAAACAGTGCATAATCTTGATCGCTTTTTGAATCATCTTTACCTGAGAATTCACCACCATACTTTTTACTTTTTCCGATACCGTCTCCATAATCAAGTCCAATGTTATATGGTGGATCGCAGTAGATAAGATGAGCCTTATTTCCATCCATAAGTTGCTCTACTGATTTAATATCAGTCGAATCTCCAACAAGCAAACGATGTTCTCCAAGTTGCCAGATTTCTCCAGTCTCAACTCTAGGTTCAATGATATCTTCAAGTGCTTTGGTGAGATCATACTCATCATCAGCTAATTCGACATCATCAAAGAATCCTTGTAGTTCATGATCATCAAAACCAACATCAAGAAGCAAATCAAGATCCATGTCTTGAAGAAGGTCATAGTCCCAAGACCCCTGATTCTTATTCAATCTCAAATTCAGTTCTTGTTCTTCTTCAAAAGAGAGTTCACGGCTTGGTACCATAACATCCACTTCATCGATCTTCTTTTTGGTATAGATTTTCCATCGTTGGTGACCGCCGATGATCGTATCTTTGCGTGATCCGATATTAATGATGAGAGGTACGACACGACCAAAACCATCGAGTGATTTCTCGATGTCTTTCTTTTCTTCAGGTGTCATTTTTCGTGGGTTATAATCGGACGGTTTCAGATCAGTCACTTTTCTTTTTTCGTGTGACCATGTGAATGTTTTTGTATTTTTTGTTTTCATGTTATTGAATAAGTTCTTTAATTTTATTAATAATATCTACGTGTTCACCTTGGTGAGTGAATCGATCTATAAACTCACCTGACTGTATAATCTCTGCTTTTGTTTTTTGAGATAATTGTTCCCAGTTTTCATTAAATATATACATTGCATTTCCATATAAGACAGATTCTAATATATGAATATTTTTCTTTTTAAAGTGAAAAATAACATATCCTTGATATCCGTTTAACCCTGCGCTGGTATCGTCAGGATTAAGTGAATAAAGATTTTGAAATCGTTCATCAAATACCTGTACTTTATTTTTGCTCTTGATTTGAGCAAAGAGTGGTGCAAGAAGTTTTCTTTGTTCTTCCCACGGACGCTTACCAGGAGGAAGTATTTGCCAGTTCAAAGTACGACGATTCTTAATGACTGGAACACCGTCTTCTGTGAGGGTGTCGCAGTATCCAAAAAGGTCGAGCATAAGATTTACGCTATGCTTTGCAATTTCAGTATCAGAAAAGCTCACAAGTGGTGTTGTGATGTATATATGATTATCTTCCTTTTTTGAAATGGTAATCTCTACAGAAGGTGGTGGTACAAGATCCTTATGCCACACCTTTCGTGAGTGGGTAAAGACCATATTTAAATTTTGAAAAAGAAGATGTTGGATGAGAGGTTAAATAAACAAAGGAGTGTGTTGCGAAGTAAAACCTACATCTTTCAAAAGTATCTTTTAAAAATTCAAAGGAGTATACTTAAATTCTATGGAAAAAATAAAAAATAACAAACTCGTTTTCTTGGGCCTTTCTCTTATTGTCTTTGCCATGATGCTTTCTACTGCATTTTATTTCTCTGCAAAAGATTTCTCAAAACAGGGCTCATATATTGAAGTGAAAGGTCTTTCAGAACGAATTATAAAAGCTGACACTGCTATTTGGACAATGAGTTTTGAGGTGAAGTCAAATAATGTTGATTCCTTATATCAAGATATCGAAAACAACATTGAAACCATTGCGTTATTTTTGAAAGAAAAAGGTTTTGAGGATTTTGAAATAAATGTTGCGCCTGTAAATATTTATCAAGACACATACAGAGACGCTGCTTTTAGATACAATTCAACAAATCAAATCTCTGTGTATACACAAAAAGTTGACTTAGCAAAAGAAGTTTCAAACGAAACACTACTGCTGGTTAAAAAGGGTGTTGTTCTTAGTTACAATTATATTTCATTTGAATTTTCTGATTTAAATAGTATCAAACCTGACATGCTTGCAGAAGCATTGAGTAACGCAAAAGATTCTGCTGAACAGTTTGCAAACAATACTGACTCTGAAGTTGGTGAGGTAACTCGAGGAAATCAAGGGGTGTTTGATATTTCCGAAAAAGATCCCGGAAGTCCTGAATACAAAAAGATTCGTCTCGTGTCAACCCTTCGATTTTTGATTAAATAAAAGAAAATAAAAACCCCTCTCGGGGTTTTTATTTTGCTAATGTAAACGCATAAACATTTCGTGCACCTGCTTTTTTGAGAACCTTCATTGCTTCTTTGAGCGTTGAGCCTGTGGTGGTGATGTCATCAATGACGATAATATTTTTATTGTAAAAAGCGTCGAGATCAATAACTTCAAAACATCCTAGAATATTTTGGTTTCTTGCTTGTCTGTTTTTTATTTTTGCTTGAGGTTCTGTGTGTTTTGATCGAACAAGACCTGTTTCGTTTATGTCAAAAACTTCTGGGTTTTGCTTGCGTAATGCTTCGGCAATTTGTTCTGATTGATTAAATCCGCGAGCCTTGTGTCGGTCTTTGTGGAGAGGGATTGGGACAAGGAGTGGTTTTTGAAAATTATTAAACAAATGACGCTCGGTAAGTTCATCGAGAAGAGTGTCATATATGACTGGGAGAAGTCGAAGTATCGGATCGGGATTTCCTTTGAATTTAAATTCCCAAATAGAATATCGTACTCCAGGATGTCTGTAGGGGAAAACAGAAATAATATCAGAACCTTTTGAATTTTTGACAAGTGGTATTTCTTTGAGACAGTCGTCACACAGACTTAGGGGTTCTTGAATACGACAAACAACACATCGCCTTGGATATAATATTTGTAAAAGTTTGCTAAAAATTTTCATGATATAATTCTATTATATATGAACAATATTTTTCAAGATATAACAAAAAGTTTTTCGGGGATTTTCAAGGGTCGTTCTCGGGGGAGTGTGATAGGTGTAGATGTCGGTTCTTCTGCTATCAAAATCGTTCAACTCAAAAACGAAAACGGTGTTGCTGTGCTTGAAACATATGGTGCGGTATCTTTTGGTAGCTATGTTGAAAACGCCTATGTTGGTCAGGCAGTGAATCCAAATCATGATCAAACAATTCAAGCGATGGGGGATTTGATGAAAGAAGCAAACATCACCACCGCAGATTCTGCTGTTGCTATTCCTTCGGCTTCAAGTCTTGTTTTTTTACTTGAGATTCCCTCAACCGTTACTCAAAAAGATTTGGCAACAGTTATTCCAACAGAAGCTAGGAGATATATTCCTGTTCCTATCACAGAAGTTTCTTTGGATTGGTGGGTTATCCCCGAAGCTCAAATAATTGAAGGGACTGACGATTCACCTCATCAAGATATTCAAAACAAAAAACACTCAAAACGAGTTCTCGTTGCCGCTATTCACAACGAGGCACTTGGTCGTTTTCAGGAAGTTGTGCGAGATGCAAAGCTTGCAACTGGTTTTTTTGAAATTGAAATGTTTTCAAATGTTCGTTCGTGTGTAGGGCAAGATTTATCGACTGTTGTGCTGATAGATTTTGGTGCTTCAAAAACAAAGGTGTCTATCGTAAACCGAGGGGTGTTGCAAGATTTTCATATTATCAATCGTGGCTCGCAAGATGTTACTCGAGTCTTGGCGACAGGACTTAATCTTACTTTGAAAAAAGCAGAAGAAGTAAAAAAGAAAGTAGGTCTTGGTGAAAGTTCAGAGTTTCCTCAAACATCGAGTATTATCTCGGGTTCGCTCGAATATGTTATGGCTGAAATAAACAACGTTATTTTGGGTTACGAGAAAAAACACAATCAAAGTATCAACAAAATACTTATTACAGGCGGAGGTTCTGCAATGAACGGTCTTGTTGAATATGCTACAAGCAAATTTCCAGCGCCTGTTTTGAAAAGTAATCCATTTTCTCAAGTGAAGACTCCCGCCTTTCTTGATCCAGTGTTGGCGGAGGTGGGGTCTGAGTTTGGAGTTGCACTTGGTTTGGCGATGAGGAAACTAACATAAGTTGTACCTACTATTTTTTGTATCTGTATTAGTAATCCACTGCGAAGTTTGTGTATTGCGGTATATAATAAATGTATAGTTGCAAAGTAATGCACTTAGATTGTTATGGATCAAGAATTTCAAACATCTTTCATACCTAAAAAGACTGTTGAGCCACAAAAGACGAAGATGAAAACTTCGCCAGGTATTTTGAACACGGTTAGTTTTATTCTTCTTGTTGCTTCTATTGTTATGGCTGGTGGTGTGTATTTGTATCGAGACACACTTTCAAAAAGAGTTGACGAAATGCGAACATCTTTAGACAGGGCGCGAAATATTTTTGAACCAACACTGTTGGCAGATTTGGAAGTTTTGGACCGTCGTATTGACGCCGCAACAGAAATTTTGAAAGGTCACTTGGCTGTTTCGCCTATTTTTAAAGTTTTGGAAGATATTACCTTGCCGACAGTTCGATATATTGATTTTACATACGAAATAGATGCTGTTAATCCAAATGTGATTCATGTGATGATGACTGGAGAAGCTGTTTCTTATGATGTTATAACTTTGCAGTCAGATTTGTTTAGTCAAAATCGGTTTATTAGAAATCCAATATTTTCAAACTTTGCCTTAGATCAAGAAGGACGGATTGATTTTGAATTAACATTTGACGTGTCGCGGTCGCTTGTCAGTTTTGAACAAGAAGTTGAGAGGTCTCAACTTGGACAATAATATTATGCGTTTCTTACTACCAATACTATTCATAGTCGCAGCAGTTGCATTGTTTATCGGATTTACAAATCCGGTGTATGTTGACGTTCAAGGACTTAGTTCCCAGGCTGATAGTTACAATGAAGCTTTGGCGAATTCAAAGAAATTACAAACACGACGAGATGAGTTAACTCGAACATATAACAGTTTCCAACAGCAAGATATTAAAGCTCTTGAAACAATGGTTCCAGATTCTGTTGACAATATCGGACTTATTCAAGAAGTTCAAAGAATCGGACTTAAGTTGGGAATTATCGTAAAGAATGTAAACTTTGACCCTAATCAAGTTGTTCTTGAGGATGGGGCTTTCGAAGAAGGTGTTACAAATACAGCAACACAAACAGTTCAAACTAGACCTCAGCAGGGTACGGGTGAAGTGAACATGCTCTACGATACATTCTTGTTGGAATTTACTATAGAAGGTTCATATGATGATTTTGTTGCGTTTTTGTCTGAATTAGAAAAAAATCTAAGAATTGTTGATATAGGGTCTATCAATTTCACTGCAAACTCTCTTGATTCAAATGGAAACTTTAGTGATATTTATGATTACACATTTACAACCAAGACATATCGTCTTGTGAGCGAATAAATATGAGCAAAACAGTAAAACTAATACTTGTAATAGTAGTGATTGTAGCCTTAGTGATTGTAGGTTCTACTTTTATTAGTGATCCTACAGGGCAGAATTCAAGCGGTTTGCAATCAGTAACAACAGGAGGAACTGCAGCACCACTTACTCAATCAGCAACAACAAACGCAAGCGATGTTAACACTCAACAGATTAATCGGGAGTTTGTTTCTATGTTGCTGAACTTACAGTCAATTGGCCTTAATGATGATATTTTTTCTGAGCCAGCGTTTCAAGCCTTGAGAGATAATACAATTCGTTTGAATCAGCCGGGCAATGAGGGGCGACCAAATCCATTTGCACCTATCGGTATCGATGTTTCTAATACCTCTTCTTTTTCTGCGACTTCTGTGGAAGCTTTGCAGTCATCTCTGAGTGCAAGCGCTCAGAGCGCTTTGGAAACTGATCTTGGTATTGAAGGAGAAGATATTTCAGTTGACACTACTGCAGACGCCGATGTTTCTGATCCAGTTCAAACTCCAGCTCCAGAAACTCAACCAACAGGTGACTCAACAGACGGTCTTTCGGACCAGCAATTGGAAGATATATTTTCAGGTTTAGGAGCTAGTTAATTTTTTTATTTATGAGTCTTTTACAGGAACTTGCAAAAAAGGGGCTCATCTCGCAACAGCAGGTTACTGAAGTGGTGCGTATTGCGAATGAGAAATATAGTGGCGATGTCGATGACGCTCTCATTGATATTGGTATTGATGAAGATCAAGTGCTCGCTCTAAAGGGTGAGTATTTTTCGCTTCCTACTGCAACCTTGGGCGAAGAGGGTATTGATGCCGAAACTCTAAAGCTCTTACCTCAAGAAACAATTCAACATTACAAAATGATTCCGCTTCGTATTGAGGATGGTGTGATGTGTATAGGTTTAGTTAATCCCGACAATCAAGAAGCTGTCGATGCTTTGCAGTTTATTTCATCTCGAAATGGAATGCCTTTTAAACTTTTTGTTGTTCGAAAAAAAGATTACGACAAAATCACAAAACAATACCAAGGTTTTTCAAATGAAGTAGGAAAAGCTCTCGATGACCTAAGTACCGAAATTGACGGAGCTCCTGGTTTTTCTGATACAAAAAATGCAGACTCTGATTTGGTTGATTTGAATGCACCAACAACGAAACTTACAGGAAAAAAGACTGACGGCAAAGAACAAGGTATCGTTGAAGACGCGCCTGTTATCAAGATTGTTGCTGTGATGTTGAGACACGCCACAGAAGGAAATGCTTCGGATATTCACATTGAAAATAACGGTGCAGAAGTAAGAATCCGATTTCGTGTTGACGGAACACTGCACACCTCACTCAAACTCCCGTTGAATGTATATTCAGGAATTGTTGCCCGTGTAAAAATCCTTTCAAAACTTCGACTAGACGAAAAACGTAAACCTCAAGATGGCGGATTTTCGGTTAAAATTTCTGGTAGAAAAGTTGATTTTCGTGTGTCTACATTTCCATCATATTATGGAGAAAAGGTGGTACTCCGTATTCTCGACCAAGAAAGAGGTGTTAAGTCTTTGGAGGATTTGAATTTTCGTCCAGAGCATTTTGATTTGGTTAAAAAGGCTGTCAACTTGCCGTACGGCCTTGTTATTATTTCTGGACCTACAGGTTCTGGTAAGTCTACAACTCTATATGCGATGCTCAATGAACTTGATCGGGAAGGGAGAAATGTTGTGTCTCTCGAAAACCCTGTGGAATATCAAATCACAGGAGTTACTCAGTCTCAGGTAATGCCAGAAATTGGATATACTTTTGCGAGTGGTCTTCGGGCGATTCTACGACAAGACCCCGACGTTATTATGGTTGGAGAAATTCGAGACACTGAGACAGCTCAACTTGCCATACAAGCTGCCTTAACAGGACACTTGGTGCTTACAACACTTCACACCAACAACTCAATTGGTGTGGTTCCTCGTTTGGTTGATATGGGTGTGGATCCTTATTTGATTGCTCCAACACTTCGTCTTGCGATTGCTCAACGACTTGCTCGTAAGACATGTTCAGACGCTCGCAAGGAAGTGCCCATGAATGAATCAACTCGCGCAATGCTAGTAGAAGAATTCAAAGATTTTCCTGAAGATAAAAAAGAAATGTTGGGTATTACTTCTCAAATTTTTGAAACAGTGCCAACTCCTACCTGTCCTGATGGAACCAAGGGTCGTATCGCAATATTTGAGATGTTTGAAAACACAAAAGAAATTGAACGTCTTATCTTGGATAGCCCAACCGAACAATCTTTGTATAAAGAAGTACGAAAGAATGGAATGATAACAATGAAGGAAGACGCAATTCTCAAAGCTCTCAAAGGTGAAATTCCAATGAAGGAGATTTATAAGTTCTAGCACACATCACAAACATTATGGAAAATGACTATACAAAAAAACTTGATGCAATAATTTCATATGCACACAAAGAAAGCGCTTCAGATATCCATCTTGCAGATGGTCGAATTCCAACAGTTCGTGTTTCGGGAGAGCTTGTTCATATACCAAACGAGGAGCCTTTGGCGATGGCGGATGTTTTGGCGATGGTTGCCATTATGGTTGGTGACAGGTCTCGTGTAGAAGAAATACTATTGAATGATAAAAAAGAACTTGATTTTGCCTACGAGTCTGAACAAAGGGCACGATTGCGAGGTAATGCCTATTTCCAACAAGGAAAACTTTCTGCTTCTCTTCGAGTTATTCCAAAAGTAAAAACATTTGAAGAGCTTGGTCTTCCAGAAAACCTCAAGCAATTTGCTCGTATGCGACAAGGGTTCTTTTTGATTGTGGGTCCTGTGGGGCAAGGTAAGTCAACAACACTTTCTGCTATGATTGAGCTTATCAACCAAGAGAGAACAGAGCACATTATTACAATTGAGCATCCTGTCGAATATGTTTTTGAAGAAAAAAAATCAATCATCGATCAGCGTGAAGTAAAGCTCGACACCGAAAGCTTCAAGGGTGCGCTTACTGCTGCGTTTCGACAAGATGCAAATGTTTTGATGATTGGTGAAATGCGAGACGCAGAAACAATTTCTGCTGCGGTAACCGCCGCAGAAACAGGACATCTTGTGTTTTCAACGCTTCACACAAATACTGCGCCTCAAACAATAGATAGAATCATAGATTCATTTCCTGGAGATCAGCAAGACCAAATTCGAAACCAGCTCGCGAACTCACTTACTGGTATTTTGTCTCAACGACTCGTCCCTCGTGTTTCAGGTGGACTTACTCCTGCTTTTGAACTTCTTATCAATACAAAGGCCGTTGCCAATTTGATTCGAGAAGGACGAAGTCATGAACTCGCCATGGTAATAGAAACTGGTCGAGAGCATGGTATGATTGATATGAGTCATAGTCTTGTGGAGTTGGTTCAAAAAGGAGAAATCTCTGTAGAAACTGCACAACGATATGCTTTTAATGAAAAAAGTCTCAATAATCTTTTGTAATTCATATGCTTTTTAACTATCAATCACTCGACAAAGATGGAGTAAAAAAAAGTGGGACAATCGACGCCCTTAACAAGACTGTTGCAATTGCTGCACTTCAACGTCGTGAACTTGTTGTTACTTCAATAAAGGGAGAGGAAGAAAAAGGAGTACTTCAAATGACTCTTTTTGAAAGAGTTCCACTTCGTGATGTTGTGGTGATGTCTCGACAGATATCTACTCTTTTTTCTGCGCAAATTTCAGCTCTCAAAGCCTTCACACTTCTTGCGACAACAACAGAAAACCAACTTCTAAAAAAGAAACTTCTAGAAATCGGAAACGATCTTCAGGCTGGTTCTTCTATTTCTGCCGCCTTGTCTCGACATCCTGATACCTTTACTAGTTTTTATACTTCTATGGTAAAGGCTGGCGAAGAATCTGGAAAACTCAATGAAGTATTTAGTTACTTGGCTGATTATTTGGATCGTCAGTATGAACTTACATCAAAGGCTCGTAATGCACTTATCTATCCAGCTTTTGTTGTTGTTGTTTTTATCGTTGTAATGGTCTTGATGTTTGTTTTGGTGATTCCAAATCTTTCTACGCTGCTGCTTGAATCCGGACAAGAGATTCCTGTTTACACAAGAATCATTATTGCGGTGAGTGAATTTTTTGTAAATTATGGAGTCTTTATTTTGATTGCGTTTGTTGGTGCTGGGATATATCTTTTCTTTTCATCAAGGCAAGAATCCGGCAAGCGTTTTCTTGATAATGCAAAAATAAATTTTCCTTTAATTGGTGGTCTCTACAAAAAAATGTACCTTGCTCGAATTTCAGATAACTTAAGTACCATGCTTTCTTCTGGAATCTCTATCGTTCGGTCTATCGAAATTACTGGAGACGTTGTAGGAAACAGAATATATTCAAAAGTAATGAAGGACGCAGAAGAGGCGGTAAAGGCTGGTAGTTCTTTTTCAAAAGCTTTGGGTGAGCATGAACCAATTCCACAACTTGTAACGCAAATGATTCAAGTTGGAGAAGAAACGGGTTCTTTGGGGGAAATCTTGAAAACGCTGGCGATATTTTATAAACGTGAAGTTGATGATGCTGTGGACACACTCATTGGGCTCATTGAGCCGGTGATGATTGTGGCGCTTGCTTTGGGTGTTGGTGTTTTGCTTGCGGCGGTTATTGTGCCGATTTACAATATTGCTTCTGGAATTGTGTAATCCACAGGACGAAATGCTTTATATTACTTATAATTAAATTATCAACTTAAAACTAATATTATGATTATGAATTTAAAAACAAAACAAGGTTTTACACTTATTGAACTTCTGGTGGTGGTGGCTATTATTGGTATTTTGGCTTCTTTGGTAATCGCTTCAGTAAACCAAGCTCGTTCTCGGGGTATTGACGCTGCTATCAAGGGAACAATGTCCTCTATGCGAGCTCAAGCAGAATTAGTATATGACAAGACTGGAGGGTTTGGTGAAGTTTGTGCTCTTGATGGAGATCTTGCTAGACTTCTCTCAGATGTGGCAGACAAGGCGGGAGGGGAGGCAGGCGATCCTATTGACGGTACACATTTACAATGTAATGGCGATTCGTTGTCATGGGCAGCAAGTGCTAAGCTTGTAACTCCTGATTTGGTTGATGGTGAGGATCATTTCTGTGTTGACTCTTCAGGCTTTGCTGGAAGTGTGGCTGATATGATTTCTGGAACTTCAACTTCTTGTTTCAATTAGTTTAAAAAACTCTCCTTCGGGAGAGTTTTTTTGATGGTACAATACATGTATGTTTGAAATACTCGTATTTATTTTTGGAACTATTATTGGCTCGTTTTTGAATGTTGTGATTCTTCGATACGGTACTGGTATGGGGCTGGGAGGAAGGTCCATGTGCGCCTCCTCAGGCAAGCTGCTTCGTTGGTTTGAGCTTGTCCCTATTGTGAGCTTCCTTATGCAAAAAGGGCGTTCTCGGCACACCGGCGCAAAGCTTTCTTGGCAGTATCCAGTTGTTGAATTGTTAACGGGATTTCTTTTCGTTTTGTCTTTTAGGTATGCTCTTGAACTAGTTTCTATTTTTGAAATTACAAATTTCTTAGTACTATTTGTTTTTTTGATACTTTCTTCGTGTTTCCTTGTTTTGATTGCTGTCTATGATTTGCGACATATGATAGTTCCCAATGAATTTGTCTACCCGTTTATTTTGTTAGCTTTTGGAAGTTTGTTTATTTCTATCCCGTCTCTATCTTTTGTGTTACCGAGTGGTACTGCTCTCTTGTCTGGGTTGCTGGTTGCTCTTCCTTTTGTTTTGCTTTGGCTTGTTTCTAAAGGTAGGTGGATGGGTTTTGCTGATGCAAAGATAGCTCTTGCAATGGGTTGGTTTGTTGGGCTTTCTTCTGCTTTTGCGGCTGTGCTTATTTCTTTTTGGTTGGGTGCTATTGTTGGTCTTGTTATTTTGTTTGCAACAAAAAAAGAAAAACGAAAAAATTTAAAAATCCCATTCGCACCCTTTCTTCTCACAGGTCTTATTCTAGTTGTGTTGTATACTATAGATATACTAAGTTTCACTTTTCTTTTAATCTAAAGTATGAAAAAAATTCTCAAGTTACTACATTCAAACAAACAAGGTTTAACCTCAATTGAGCTTGTTGTTGTTTTTGCTATTTTTGCAGCTTTGGCATCGAGTGTTTTGTTTGGGTATCGAGAATTCAGTACAAATATAAAATTACAAAATTTAGCACAAGATGTCGCACTTCAGATTCGACAGGCTCAAAACCGAGCTGTTTCAGGATCTTTTCCTCTTCTTAATGATCAACAAGTTGGTCCGTCTTTGAATTGGGCTCCAAGTTACGGTATATATTTTTCTGCAGAATCAGGTCAAAACCAAGAGTTCAAACTTTTTTTTGATGATAACCAAAAAGCTGTTGTCAACCCAATTATTTTAGGAAACCATATTATGGACGGTGAATGTGGTGGGGGTCCACAGTCAGAATGTTTTGATATTGTTCAAATTACTAATGGGGAAATTATTCAAAGTATTTGTTTGAACGAGGTGACTACGGGCACTTGTGATTCTGTTGATAATGTCTATATTACATTTACTCGCCCCTTAAACCGAGCCACAATTCTAGTGAATGACGAAAGCATACCAGCTTCAGATGTTTCAATTTATTTGCGATCAACCACCGAAAGTCCGGCAATTGTAAGGGTTATGGCCGCAGGCCAAATTATTGTTGAATAATAGTTATGGATAGTTTAACTCATACAAACAAACAAGGTTTTACACTTATAGAAGTGTTGGTCTCCATCACGCTTTTTACTGCCGTTGCTATTACTGGTATTACTGCGGTCTTGAGCGCAAAAGGTGCCTACGAAAAAAGTAAGGCACTCCGTGCTACAACAGATTCGCTTTCTTTTGTTTTGGAGGATATTTCACGAACAGCTCGCCTTGGAAATTATTATCATTGTATTCCCGAAAATATTAATGTAATTGATTTTGATACGATAGAAGACCCTCTTGGCAATGACTTTGGGCAGTTTTCATGTCGGGGAATTGCCTATGAACCATTTTGGAATCCAGGTCTTGGTGCTGATAATGAAGGTGATCCAGAGGATCAGCTTATTTATGTGTTTGCCTTAGACACAGACCAAGTGGGTGCCTTGTATGCTCGTAGCGCTAATGAAGAGCCGATTCAGGGAGATGTTATTACTATTGATAACAATCAATCTTTTGATCAATATTTCCAAAGACTGACACCAAAAAATCTTGATATTGATTTGGAGAGATCTGGTTTTGACGTATTTTTTGATCCAAACAACCCAAGTCAACAACCTCGAATCATTGTGAGAATTCATGGAGCGATTTCTAACAGAGGTCAAAATACTGAAATTTCATTACAAACTTCAATCTCTCAACGAGCTATCAGGGTTGAATAATTTATGAAAAAAAATCTCTTACAATACAAGAAAGGATTTACCCTTGTTGAGACTCTCGTTGCGACGATGATTTTGGCTGTATCTATTACAGCTTTGGTAAATGTTGTTGCTCAGAATGTTTTTACTTCCGGGTATATCAAGAATAAAATTGTAGCAATTTCACTTGCTCAAGAGGGAGTTGAGCTTGTTCGAAATATTCAAGACAATGCCTTACTTTCTGAAAATTTTGAGAGTGTTGATACTAGTGGATTGTTTACAGGAAATATTTTCTTGGCATGTTATGGGGTCTCTTGTTACATTGACGCTGCTCAAAGTAGCTTGAGTCCTGTTCTTTGTAACGGTGCCTGCCCCCCAATTAAAATATCACCAAATGGTTATTTTAATTACTCTCTTGGTGATTCTGACAACCCTCTTAATGAACGTTACACTCGAACGATACAAATAGTTCCAAATCAAGATTCACTGACACCCTCTGTACCTTCGGCCCATGTTACCGTAACTGTTGAGTGGCTACAGGGAAGTGTTTTGCGGGATGTTGTTTATGAGACTGATATCTTCCTTTGGATTAACTAATACTTATGAAAAAAATACCACACAATACAAAAGCCTTCGTATCCCTTTTTGCTGTGCTGCTTGCCACTGTGATATTGGCAATGGCTATTGGTATGTCTTCTGTGGCGTTGAAGCAAATTGTTTTGTCTTCAAATGCCAATGAGGCAAATCAAGCATTTTATGCTGCTGATTCAGCTTTGCAGTGCGCAATTGCTTTGGATGGAATTAATGTCTTTCAAGCTGGGTTCGAGGGTGTTGTTGATTGTGGTACGGGGCAGGATATTCCTGTAGATAACAGTAATGATGAAGTTTTTCGTTTTGGCGAAAACTCACAAGGTTTTGAGTGGAGTAGCGGATCCTGTGTTCGTGTGGAAGTTGATAAAACTGGAGAAACTACAAAAATTGAAGCGCTTGGCTATAATGTTGCCTGTGATCAAATTGACCAAAGTCCTCGTGTTGTAGAACGTGCGCTTCGTGTACGGTATGGGGGATAATTAGTCAATATTCAACACTATTTCAAAATGGTAAAATTGCCTTATGAACAAGGCGGAAGCAAAAAAACGAATAGAACAACTCCATGAGCTGACTCAGCATCATGCTGATTTGTACTACAACAAAGACACGCCAGAAATTTCAGACGAAACATACGACTCTTTGATTCAAGAGCTTTTTTTACTTGAAAAAAAATATCCCGAGTACAAAAAAACAGAATCTCTTACAGGTGTGGTTGGGGGGAGAGTTATTGAAAAATTTGAAAAAATACCACACAAATATCAACAGTGGTCATATGATAATATTTTTGATTATGACGAGCTTTGTAAATGGGAAGAAAAAATAAAACGTTTTATTTCAAAAAACACTTCACTACAAAGTGAATCTTTGGAATATGTTTGCGAACTTAAAATAGATGGCTTAAAAATTATTGTTGAATATAACAATGGTGTTTTTGTTCAAGCAGCAACTCGGGGTGACGGAAAGGTTGGTGAAGATATTTCACACAATATTGAAGTTATGAAATCAATTCCGACAAAGCTTACTAAACCAGTTGATGGTATTTTTGTTGGGGAGGCCTGGCTTTCAAAAAAAGAGTTTGAAAGAATTAATACAAATAGAGAGAAAAACAACCAAAGTTTGTTTGCAAATCCTCGGAATGCTGCCGCCGGAACACTTCGCCAGCTTGATTCTTCAATTGCTGCAGAACGTAATCTCAACGCTTTCTTCTATGATATCAATGAAATATCAGGAATTTCTCAACCCGAAACACAAGAGGAACAACTTCAGCTTTTGGAATCCTTGGGTTTTGCTGTAGATTCACATTACAAAGTTTGTAAATCTGTAGATGAGGTTCAAACATATTACAATGTCTGGTCTCAACAAAAAAACAGTCAAGACTTTGCTGTTGATGGTGTTGTAATAAAAATTAATTCAAAAAATATTCATGAAGTTCTTGGGTATACAAGCAAGTCGCCTCGTTTTGGTGTTGCCTACAAATTGCCCGCAGAAGAAAAAACAACTATAGTGGAAGATATCGATATTCAAATTGGTCGCACGGGAGCGTTGACTCCAGTTGCACATTTGAAGCCAGTTTTGATTGACGGTTCAATGGTCTCTCGAGCAACTCTTCACAACCAAGATGAGATTGACCGTCTGGATGTTCGTGTTGGGGACACTGTTGTTGTGAAAAAAGCAGGAGATATTATTCCTGAAATTGTGCGAGTTATCTATGACTTGCGAACAGGAAAAGAAAAGAAGTTTAATATTGAATCGTATGCAAAAAAACAAGGTTGGAAGATTCATAAGGAGCGTGTAGGAAAAGAAGAAAGTGCTGCCTGGTATATTTCAAATGAAGACAACAAGGAAATACAGATCCAGCGACTTATACATTTTATTTCAAAAAAAGGACTTAATATTGTTGGTTTAGGTAGAGAAAATATTAGAACTTTTTTTAAGGCGGGAATTGTGCGTGAATATAGAGATATTTTTACCATGAGTGCAGAGCAGATTTTACCTTTGGAGGGCTTTAAAGAAAAATCTGTTTTTAAATTACTGGACTCTATTGAATCAAGTCGAAATGTTCCAATGTCAAAATTCCTCTTTGCTTTGGGTATTCGCCATGTTGGTGAAGAAACGGCTATTTTGCTTGCTCAAAAATACAAAACACTGTCTAATCTCTCTCAAGCAACATTTGCAGACTTAGAAAGTATTGAGGGAATAGGAGAGGTTGTTGCTCAAAGTATTGTTGAATACTTTGATACAAATGACATTTCGTATCTTGTACAAGAATTAGTAATCACGAATAACCAAAAACAAAAAAATGGTAGTTTGTCTGGAAAAACTTTCGTAGTTACTGGAACACTTCCAAATCTGAGTCGAGATGAGGCAAAAAATATGATACGAGAAGCTGGTGGTAAGGTTGTTTCGTCTGTTTCTCAAAACACCGACTTTCTTTTGGCTGGAGAAAAAGCCGGATCCAAACTTGGGAAAGCGAAAGATTTTGGGGTTGTGGTTATTAATGAAGAAACCTTTAAAACTCTACTATAATTTTTGGTATACTTGTTTGTATGAAGCATGAAAATAATTTTCTTTTATATTCGCTTGGGTCAGCTTTTTTGTTGGTGGCAACAATGATGCATCTTTCTTTTTCTGGAAGTTCACAAATTCTCGCTCAGGTTGGAAGAGTTGAAGTTGTCCAAAAAGAAACAAGCGACATGATCCTCTATCCAATTACAGAAGTTCATTTTTCAGAGCTTTCAGGAAATGTTTCTGATGAAAACACAGGTCCAGTTAAAGGCGTTCAGATATATCTTTTTGAAACCAAGGATTTTCCTCAAACACAGCCTGTAGCTTCACTGTTTACTGATGAGCTTGGTAATTTTGTTTTTGAGCGTGTTCCAGAGGGGCGATACGATATCGTTATTGAAGCTCAAGAAAATTATTCAGTTATTTCCCCAAATCCTTTTATTTTAGGTTTTGAAAATTCTCGATACGGGTACCAGGTGACTGTTGAGCAGGGTGAAAACAAAAATAATTTTAAATTTATTTTATCTCAAGAAAAAACCTCTCAATAAAATGAGGGTTTTTTAAAAGCTTGCATGATTTCTTGCTAGCAAATATACTTAAAACCATGACACATGAAGAAATTAAAAAGCTAGGATTTTTGGCTCGAATAGACGTGTCTTCAGATGAGGCTGAGCGATTTGCTGGCGATATGGATAATATTTTGGGCTTTCTTAAGCAAATTGAATCTGTTGATACAAATGATGTTCAGGCTGCTCATCGCCTCGCTAACGTTGTTCGTGAAGACGAGAATTCATATACTCCTGGTGAGTTTTCTCAGGATATTTTAAAGGAGGCGCCAGAAACACAGGATGGATTTATTAAGGTAAAGAAGATTCTCTAATGACTATGGAAATTGATATCTTACATCTGACTGTTGAGCAAGTTCAAAAAGATTTACGAGAAGGGAAATACACATCTCTCGATCTTCTCAATGCTTGCAAAAAAAATATAGAAGAAAAAAATAAATCAATCAATGCTTTTCTTGAGGTTTTTTCTGACGCTGAAGATATGGCAAAAAAAGCTGATGAAATGATTGCTTCAGGTGAAGCAAAGCCAATGACTGGTATTCCTGTTTCTCTGAAAGATAATATTTTATACAAAGGACATGTTGCAAGTTCATCGTCAAAAATACTTGAAAATTATCATGCAACTTTTGATTCAACAGCTGTCAACTCTCTAAAGAAAGACGGCGCTGTTATTGTCGGGCGTACAAATATGGACGAGTTTGCGATGGGTGCTTCAACAGAAACTAGTGCTTTTGGTAATACAAAGAATCCTGTCGACCAAACTCGAGTTCCTGGAGGTTCTTCGGGGGGCGCCGCCGCTTCTGTTGCGATGGGAGGGTGTTTGGTTGCGTTGGGGTCAGATACTGCTGGCTCTGTACGGCAACCTGCCGGATTTTGTGGAATTGTAGGATTTAAGCCAAGTTATGGAACAGTTTCTCGGCACGGTCTCATGGCCATGGCCTCATCTCTTGATGTTATTGGGCTCCTTGGAAAAACAACTCAATGCGCAAGAATTGCTTATGATTGTATTGCGGGGCAAGATGATATGGATAGTACTTCAACTTCAAATTCTGATATAGAGCAAAAAGAAATTAAAACGATAGGTGTTCCAAGAAGTTTTATTGAGATGGAAGGCGTGGAAGAAGAAGTGAAGACACGTTTCAACGAAGCTGTTGGTAAATTGATTGATGCTGGATACAGTGTTGTTGATATTGATTTACCTCATATGAAATATTCTCTACCGGCTTACTATATTATTATGCCAGCAGAAGCATCAACAAATCTTTCTCGCTATGATGGAATCCGTTTTGGTCTTTCTGTTCCTGGAGATGGTGTTGATGATTCATATATGAAAACTCGAGGATTAGGATTTGGTAGGGAGGCGCAGCGACGTATTTTGCTTGGAACCTACGTTTTGTCTCATGGATATTATGACGCTTACTACAACAAGGCTGTTAATGTTCGTCGCAAAATTACTCAAGAAGTTGAAGATATTTTCAAAAAAGTTGATGTTGTTGTTACGCCAACCTCTCCAGCACCTGCTTTTAAATTAGGTGAAAAACAAGATCCTGTACAAATGTACGCTGCTGATATTTTTACTGTGCCGGCTAATATTACAAATATTCCCGCCATCTCTATTCCAAACGGACTAAGCTCAGAAAAACTCCCGCTTGATTTTCAAGTGATGTCTTCGTATTTACAAGACCGAGCATTGCTCGATTTTGCTTCAAAGGTTGAGGGTATTCTAGGGTCAATATAAACTACTCGTGATATAATTTTGTCATGGGTAATCTTCCAGGTCCAACATTTTTAAACTTAGAATATATATTCTTTTTAATCTATCGACTTTTTCAAGGAGTTGGGACATTTTTTCGAAGTTTGTTTCAGGGATTTAGTGGAAGTGGTAATTCTCGGTCGCGAGATTTCTATCAAAGTGGTGGTGCAAGGTCAGGTAACTGCAACCCTTTCTTGGGTGATACTTGTTCGGGAGGTTCGTCAGACGGGGGATTTTTGCAAGGTTTGTTTGGTTCGGGAACTTTTGATTCCGTAACAGCTCTTGGTGTTGGTTTGAGAATTTTTCTGATAATTCTGATATTGTTTCTTTTGGTTGTAATGATTTATTCAATTCTGGAATGGTACAAAATAAAAAATCAGTCAGACAAACATATCGAAAGTTTGATACCTTCAGAAGATCCTCAAGAAATTCAAAATAAGCGTTGGTTACGTATTCAGGAACTTATCGCATCCAATAACGATTCAGATTGGAAGGTTGCAATATTTGAAGCTGACTCAATGCTTGAAGATATGACACTTGCGATGAATCTGCCTGGGGATACTTTGGGGGAGCGTTTGAAATCTGTAGAACCAAGTGACTTCCTGACATTGCAAAAAGCATGGGAAGCTCACAAGATTCGAAATCAAATTGCTCATCAGGGAAGTGAATATGTTCTCGACAATAGAACAGCGCTTGCTGCTATAAAAATGTTCGAAGAAGTATTTCATGAATTTAAATTAATATAATCAAAAAAACACCCTCAAGGTGTTTTTTTGATTTGGCGCACCGGACGAGACTTGAACTCGCAACCTCCCGCGTGACAGGCGGGTGCTCTAACCAAATTGAGCTACCAGTGCATATGTATATTATGTTATGTTATGTAAAGATAATTCTAAAGATATTCTACAGAAGAGCAAGTGCTCTAACTGCATATAATTCCTTTGGGGCTACCAGTGCATATGTTTTTTACAACAATAATTCTAAAGATTTTGTTCCAGAATATCAAGCTCTCTAACGAACGTTGCTCCCCCGGATATTGAATTATTGAATGACACAATATTATCACAAGAATCTATATTGTGCCACTTGTGTCGGAGGTGGGACTTGAACCCACGACCTCAGCGTTATGAGTGCTGCGCTCTAACCAGCTGAGCTACACCGACGTCTCTTTTTTGGGAGAGTCACGCTGGGTGTCACTCCCTTTGTTGCGGGACCTGGACTCGAACCAGGGTCTTCAGGTTATGAGCCTGACGAGGTACCACTCCTCCATCCCGCGATATTCTTTAAAATAAAAATGCGCCAAAGACTTAGCACGTTCAACAATATAGCACAAAATCACTAATATGCAAACCCAAAAATTATATTATCAAGCTATATTTCAATGATATACTGGAATTGTTTATTTGTATAATATTTAAAAATCATATGTATTACGATGCTAATTTAATTGCGATAATTGTTGCCTCTTTAGGAGCTTTGGTTTTTGGTGGAATTTGGTATTCTCCAAAAGTTTTTGGAAAAGCATACATGCAACTAAGTGGTAAATCTGAAGGTTCTCAGGCTAAAAAAGATATGAAAAAATCAATGTTTCGAGGATATTTCATTATGTTTTTGATGGGGCTTGTTCAGGCTGCTGTTTTGTATTTGTTGATCTTAATTACTCAAGCAGGAACAATTGGTCAATACATGACAATTGCATTTCTTGTATGGGCTGGTTTCCAGTTTTCTGGAATTGTTGTTGACAACACATGGGAAGGCCGGTCTCCAAAATTAATAGTTCTTCACGCATTTCATGCGCTCTTTGCAAATGTTGTGATGGTCTATCTTTTGACATTATTTTTGTAATACTAAAAACCAGCTCTAGAGCTGGTTTTTCTGTGTCTGATTGAAAAGCATTGGTAAATAAGCTAGGATAGCTACATTGTTTTACAAACAAAATCACAAGCCGTTGTAGCTCAGTCGGTAGAGCATCGCCATGGTAAGGCGAAGGTCTCGGGTTCGATTCCCGACAACGGCTCCAGTATGAACAAAGACCAAATCAAAAAAGAAATAGAGCAAATTGAAATGGAGATGGGCGCTCCGGATTTTTGGTCTGATAAAAATACCGCTCAAGAAAAAATAAAAAAACTTGGAGAATTAAAAGACGCACTTGAGGGTGTTGGAAAATACGACAAACTTGGGGCGAGTCTTACTATCTTTGCTGGGGTTGGTGGTGATGATGCAGAGGACTTTGTCGCTATGTTGTATAGGATGTATTCAAAATACATAGATGGCAAATCCTGGACGCAGGCAATTGTTGACGAACATCAAGTTGATCACGGTGGATATCGAAACATCGCAATTGAAGTAATGGGTAAAAATTCCTACGGAATACTCAAAAATGAGTCTGGTGTACACCGGCTTGTTCGGCAGAGTCCTTTCAATTCCGCCGCAAAAAGACAAACCTCTTTTGCTATGGTGGAGGTTGTTCCTGTGCTGGAAAATTTAAAAGATTTTGATATTGATGAAAAAGATTTGAGAATAGAATTCTCAAAATCGAGCGGAGCCGGAGGGCAGAATGTAAACAAACGAGAAACTGCAGTAAGGATTGTTCATATCCCAACTAATGTTTCTGCAAGTTGTCAAAGTGAACGAACTCAAGAGTCCAATCGAGACAAAGCACTCAAACTTCTCCAGGGTAAGCTTCTCAAAAAACAAGAAGAGGACCACAAGAAAGAAGAACAAGGTTTGGCTATTTCCAAAACTCAGGAAATAGAGTGGGGGAATCAGATTAGAAACTATGTCTTGCACCCATACAAAATGGTCAAAGATTTGCGGACCAATGTGGAAACAAGTGACACAGATGGTGTTTTGAATGGAAATATTGAAGATTTCATTCAAGCTGAGCGAGATATATAATCATTGCGAAAACCCTCAAAATCATTACTATAGTATGTATGGATCCGATTTTGGTAAATCGAAAATCTCGAGAAGAACTTGTTCAAGAGCTTTCTCAAGAAACCTTTAAACGAAAGACTCTTTCGTTTTATAAGTATGTCCGAATTTCAAACCCGGAAGAGTTTCGAAATATGCTTTTTGCAGAGCTAGAACGTTTAAATTGTCGAGGAAGAATTTATGTTGCTTCAGAGGGAGTCAACGCTCAAATGAATGTTCCAGAACAAAATTGGGAAGCTTTTGATGTTTTTGTTAAATCTATTCCAGAATTCACTGATATTCCATATAAAATTGCAGTTGAAGAAAAAGACAAACCCTCATTTATAAAACTTATTGTAAAAGTAAAGAAAAAAATCGTCGCTGACGGACTTGATGATTCATCTTTTGACCCAAGCGATACGGGTGAGTATGCAACAGCCGAAGATGTAAACTCAATGATAGATCGTGGCGCTTCTGTTGTTGATATGCGAAATCTCTATGAAGCAGAGGTTGGACATTTTGAAAATGCAAAAATTATGAATGTGCAAACTTTTAAAGAGCAGTTGGGCAAAGTGGAAAAAGATTTTCAAGAGGATAAAGACAAGGAAGTGCTTCTGTATTGCACTGGCGGTATACGATGCGAAAAAGCAAGCGCTTGGATGAAGCATAAGGGCTTTAAAAATGTAAAACACATAAAGGGTGGTATTATAGAGTATGCTCACCAAGTAAAAGAAAAGGGTTTGCCGAATAAATTTAAAGGAAAAAACTTCGTTTTCGATGAGCGCCGCGGTGAACGAGTTGGTGAAGATATTATTTCAAATTGTCATATTTGCAAAACTCAAAAATCAGACAATCATCACGATTGTGTCAACCGATACTGTAATGCTATGTTTATCGGGTGTGAATCTTGTGTTCAAAAACATAATGGACACTGTGGCTGGTTTTGTAAAACAATTGCAAAATTACCAAGAAATATTCAAGTGTTTTATTTTTATAAAATACGTCGACCGTTTCGCAAATTTGCAAAACAACTTGGATTCCGTCCACTAAAGAAAATTTAATTATGAAAGGAAGTCTACATCCACTAACAATTGTAAAAAATGATGTAATCAAGATTCTGACAGATCTTGGTTTTGAGGTTGCTGATGGTCCTGAAATTGATGACCAGTGGCATACGTTTGATGGGCTTAATGTTCCAAAGGACCATCCCGCACGAGATATGCAGGACACTTTCTTTGTTGATGGTCAGGACGACAAAGTAATGCGAACACACACTTCAACAGTACAAATGCATTATATGGAAAACAACAAAGCCCCGTTTGCTGTTATTTCTCCAGGGAAGGTGTATCGCCAAGAGGCAACAGACGCAACTCATGAGGCTCATTTTCATCAGATCGACGGAATTATGGTTGGAAAAGATATTAACCTTGGAAACTTGAAGGCTGTACTCGATATATTTTTGAAAAAACTTTTAGGGGATGATATTGAGATTCGGTTTCGTCCAGGATATTTCCCTTTTGTGGAGCCTGGTGTTGAGGTTGATTTGAAATTCCGTGGGAAGTGGCTCGAGGTGCTTGGGGCTGGAATGGTTCATCCAAATGTTTTGAAAAACGGAGGAATAGACTCAGGAGAGTTTACCGGGTTTGCTTTTGGTGTTGGTCTCGATCGACTTGCTATGATGAAGTATGATATTCCAGATGTACGTATGTTGTATACAGGAGATTTACGAGTAGTAGAACAATTTAAAAACGCATATGAAAGTTAGTTACGAATGGTTACAATCTTATTTTGATACAAAACTCCCAGCAGCAGCTGACTTGGAGGCTCTTATTTCTATTCGTGCATTTGAAACAGAAGGATTTGAGGAAGTTGGCGACGACTACGTCATCGATATTGATGTATTACCAAACCGAGCGCACGACGCTTTGTCTCACGAAGGAATTGCCAAAGAACTTTCAATAATGCTTGAGATGGCTCCAACAGAAAAAGACAGATATGAGCTTACAAAAGAATACAAAACATCAAAAGAAACTATCGGCCTTGATATCCAAGAATCTGAAAAATGCCGAAGATACTCAGCCCGGATTATTCGAAATGTTCAAGTGAAAGAAAGTCCAGAATGGCTACGAAGACGACTAGAATCTGTTGGTCAAAAATCTATCAATAATATTGTAGACGCCACAAACTACGTCATGCTTGATCTTGGTCAGCCACTCCATGCTTTTAATTTGGATAAAATTGATGGGAAAATAGTAGTTCGAAATGCAAAAGAGGGTGAGGTGATTACAACTCTTTCTGGAGAAGAAAAAACTTTGAAAGATTTCCATCTTGTAATCGCAGACGAAAAAGACGCACTTGCAATTGCTGGAGTAAAAGGTGGTAAAAAAGCTGAGGTAGATGGTAATACAAAAAACATTGTTATTGAATGCGCAAACTTTGATCCTGTGACAATTCGAAAAACTGCTCGACGGTTAAATATTCTTACGGATTCTTCAAAGCGTTTTGAAAATGATCTAACCCCAGAAATCACGCTCGATGTAATGGAACGAATTACCGCACTTGTTGTGGATATTGCTCATACAGAGAGTATTGAGGTTGGTGATGTAAATGATGTGTACACACAACCTCAAGAGCAACGGTCTGTTTCTTTTACTCTTGAGCGATGTAATCAAGTGTTGGGGCTCTCTCTTGAGATGGAGGAGGTCTTAGAAATTTTGATTCGATTTGGGTTCGAACACAATCTTGCAGGAGATACTATTACGGTTGATGTTCCTCGAGAGCGTCTTGATTTGATTATTGCCGAAGACTTATTTGAAGAAATTGGACGCGTCTACGGATATGAGCTTATCGAAGCAAAACTTCCGATTTTTGAAAACAAACCCACTATCAATAAAGAATTGCAGTATCGAATAGTACTATCAAATATTCTTGTTGCAAACGGTTATTCAGAAGTCATGACTTATGGATTTCGAAACAAGGGAGAAGTAAAAATGAAAAACCCAATTGCAAGTGACAAAAAATACTTGCGAACAACTTTGTCGGAAGGGCTTGGTGAGGCTCTTGAGTTTAATTTGAAACACAAGGAATATCTAGCTTTAGAATCTGTGCAATTTTTTGAGTTTGGACATGTGTTTTGTGGTGGTGGCGAACACACTTCTTTTGCTTTGGGGTGGTCACAAGGTAAAGACACAAAAGAAATTTGGAAAAAGGAAATCGCAGATATGATTTTAAAAATTTCAGACTTACTTGGTGTTAGTCTTGATTTGGAAATGAAAGATAATGTTTGGGAGATTAATTTTACAAAACTTTTAGAGAATCTTCCTGAGGTAGATGTCTATTCTCAACTTCAAAAATCAACACATGAAATTTCTTTCGTTCCTGTGTCACAATTTCCGGTAGTTACTCGAGATATTGCAGTTTGGGTTCCTGGGAAAGATTCAGAAGAATTGGTTGAAAGTATTTTGGAAGAAAGCTCTACAGAGCTACTTGCAAAACCACCTCGACTTGTTGACTCATTTGAGAAAGATGGGCGAATGTCGCTTGCGTATAGACTAGTTTTTCAGGCTGTGGACAGAACCTTGACTGATGAGGAGATTTTACCTATTACAGAAGATATATACAGCAAGCTTTCTCAACAAAAAGACTTTGAAGTACGCTAAACACACCAGAAATGGTGTGTTTTGCTTTTCGCTTAATTTGTTGTAAAACAACGGTATTTTCCTCAAAAAAATACTTGGAATATGGTATAATTGCCCAGTATGGCAACTAAAAAAGAAGCACCAGAAAAAAGTGCTAAAAAAGGATATTCCGCAAAAGACATTGCGGTTCTTGAAGGTCTTGAGCCTGTGCGAAAGCGGCCGGGTATGTATATTGGTTCTACTGGAACTCAGGGTCTTCACCATCTTGTTTGGGAAATTTTTGATAACTCTCGGGATGAAGCGATGGCTGATGAAGCCGATCGTGTTGAGCTTGTCTTGCTTCCTGGTGACAGAATTCGAGTTGCGGACAACGGACGAGGTATTCCTGTAGACAAACACCCTAAGACAAAAGTTTCTGCTCTTGAAACTATCATGACGACCCTCCACGCTGGAGGTAAGTTTGGTGGAGACGGATATGCTGTTTCTGGAGGGCTCCATGGTGTGGGTGCTTCTGTGGTGAACGCCCTGTCTGTGTACACTCGTGTTGAAGTTCACAAAGAAGGTGGTAAGTATGCTCAAGAATATTCGATTGGTAAAAAGAAAGCTGATGTTAAAAAAATTGGCAATTCAGACTTTCGAGGTACTGTTGTAACTTTTGAGCCTGATATTGAAATTTTCAAAGAAATTAAATTCAATCTTGAGACGATTGTTAATCGTATTCGACAACAAGCTTATCTCGTGAAGGGAATGCGAGTTACTGTTATTGATGCTCGAGACTCACAAGAGAAGTTTGATTCAGACTCTGTATTTTGGTTTAGTGATTTGAATATTGAGGCTCCTTCAAAGACTTTTTATTTTGAGGGTGGGCTTGAGTCTATGGTTGCCTTTTTCAACCAAGATCAAAAACCCGTACACAGTACAATTTTTTATATTGAAAAACAGTATGAGAACGTTGGTATTGAAATTGCGCTTCAGTATGTTGACGACATTTCATCTCGCATTAGTGGTTTTGCAAACACTATCTACACTCCGGGTGGAGGAATGCACCTTACAGGATTCAAGACAGCACTTACTCGAACTGTAAATAATTACGTTAAGGCAAACAAAATAATTCCAGAGAAAGAAGGAACCTTCGATGGAACCGATGTTCTTGAGGGGCTTACTGCTGTTATCTCTGTGAAATTACCTGAGATTCAATTTGAAGGTCAAACAAAAGATAAGCTTGGTTCGGTGGAAGCTCGAGGAGCTGTTGAGTCAGTTTTTGGAGAGTCTTTCTCGGCTTTTCTTGAAGAAAACCCTGAAGAAGCAAGATCTATTATTCGAAAGTCACTTCTTGCACTTCGTGCTCGAAAGGCAGCGAAAGCAGCGAAAGATTCAGTGCTTCGAAAAGGTGCCCTAGAAGGAATGACACTTCCTGGAAAGCTCGCGGACTGTCAGACTAAGTCTTCTGATGAAGCGGAACTCTTTATTGTAGAGGGAGATTCTGCGGGTGGTTCTACGAAAATGGGACGAGACCGTCGTACACAAGCAGTACTACCTTTGAAAGGTAAAATTCTCAATGTGGAACGGGCGCGGCTTGATAAAATACTTTCTTCAAAAGAAGTAAAGTCACTTGTGATCGCTCTAGGAACATCTATTGGTGACACTTTTGATTTGGAGCGTGCTCGATATAAGAAAATTATTATCGCAACAGATGCCGACGTAGATGGGCGTCATATTCAGACACTCTTGTTAACTTTGTTTTACAGACACTTGAAAGAAGTGATTGAGGCGGGATATCTGTATATTGCCCAACCACCTTTGTACAAGATCACTAAAGGAAAACAAGTTGAGTATGCATATACTGACGAACAAAAAGTAGACATCATCAAAAAACTTGGAGGTGAAGTAGAAGAGTCTGATGATTCTGAGGAGTCTTCAGAAGACGAAGACGAGGTTTCAACAAAGAAATCTGTAGGAAAAATAAAAGTTCAACGATACAAGGGACTTGGAGAAATGAACCCAGAAGAACTTCGTGAGACAACACTCGACAAAGACAAGCGAGTTCTCAAGCAAGTTCAGATTCAAGACGGACAAGAGGCTGACAAAATATTTGATATCCTAATGGGCTCAATGGTTCCTCCTCGAAAAGCATTTATTCAAAACAATGCCAAAATGGCAGATATTGATTTGTAAAAAATAATAAAAAGCCGGCATATGCCGGCTTTTTATTATGAAAGAATTCCTTTTGTGAGTTCTTTCAATTCCTTGATATGGTTTTCCTTATCAGTGATAAGATTTTTCCAGAATACTCGCTCTTCTTCAGATGAGGATTCTTCAAGGTAGTGTTTTTTAATTCTCCAAAGACCTCGTTGTTCGATAGTCATTTGAGTCATTAGGTTGTATAGATTATTATCCATAGGGCTTTAAATTTTAAAATTAAAAGCACGTTAATCTCTGCATCCCACTATAGTATAGCGTTTTTGAGGGATTTTTTCTTAACAGGACGGAATTTGTTTGTGTCTATTGCTTTTTGATTCTTTTTAGGTATACTAGGCTACGTTATGGTAACACGAATGCGACATACGCGATCGCACACAAAAAACCGTCGATCGCATCATAAAGTAAAAGATCAAGCTATTGTCACAGACAAGGAGACTGGTGTTCCACACCTACGTCACCGAGTGTGTGAGGAAACAGGTATGTACCGAGGCAAAAAAGTTTTGGATACTACAGCTAAGATCGAAAAGAAAATCGCAAAGAAGGCGTAGTCCACTTTGCGATTTTCTTGTAGTCAGATTATAATTAAAGTATTAGATGGTCTAATCTATAGTTTTTAATAATATTGTTCTTTAATCAAAAACCATTATGGCAAACAGGCACCTTCAGCGTTCAATAATTCTACAAACACTCTTTGAGTGGGATTTTAACCAAGATAAAAAAGATTTTGATCTTACAGCTTCTCTTGATAGGAATATCGATGAGTTTGCTCCAGGTACAAACGATAGAGACTTCATGAAAGAAATTACTTCTCTCGTGAGTAAAAAGAAAAGTGTTATCGATGAAGTAATTCAAAAAGCAGCCCCAGAGTGGCCGCTTGATAAGATAGCAAATGTTGATCGAAATATTCTTCGTCTTGGTTTAGCCGAACTTTTGTTTGGAGACCGTGATCAGGTCCCTCCAAAAGTTGCAATCAATGAAGCTATTGAACTTGCAAAGACATTTGGTGGAGATAAAAGTTTTAAATTTATAAATGGGGTTCTTGGTGCTGTTTACAAAGAAATTGGTGAGCCAGGTAAAAACCAAGCGAGTAAACCAAAAAAGAAAAAAACTCAAGAACCCATTGACCCTTCGACACTTCCTATTGAAAAGAAGGCAGGAGCACTTGTCTACGCAATAGACGAAGGTGAAATTAAGTTTGCTTTTGTTCATGATGTTTTCGGATATTGGACTATTGCAAAGGGTGGTGTTGAAGAAGGTGAGGAATCCAATGACGGTGCAGTTCGAAAAGTAAAAGAAAAAATTGGACTTGATATTGAGATTATTGATTTGCTTGGAGAAAACGAATACATTGCTTCACATCCCGAAAAAGGAAAGTTACGAAAACAAGTGAGTTATTTCCTTGGAAAGTCAGACTTCAACAAACTTAAACTCAGCCCAGACGCTGGTGGTCTGGATAATGCTAAATGGTTCACTCTTGAAGAACTTCAGGGGGAATTCAATACCTACGACGATATCTTACCGCTCATTGCTCGAGCTGTGACTATTATTTCTACAACTAACTAAAAGAACTACTATGAAAGATTTTGCAGAATTTGAGAAAATTACCGGAGTGAATTTTAACGATAAAGATTTATTAAAAAAAGCATTTACACACCGTTCTTATATCAATGAACATCCAGGGCTTGATTTGAAACACAACGAACGGCTGGAGTTTCTTGGTGATGCTGTTTTGGAGCTTGTGGCAACAGAAGAGCTGTTTGGAAGATATCCAAATGTCCCAGAGGGTGAACTTACTGCATATCGTGCAGCCATGGTGAATACTATTTCTCTTGCTGAAACCGCAACAGAACTCAACCTTGTTGACTATTTATTGCTTTCAAAAGGTGAGGCAAAAGACAAGGGAAAGGGAAGGGGGCATATTTTAGCAAACACCTTTGAGGCTGTTGTTGGGGCTTTGTATATTGACCAGGGATATGATGCTGCACAGAAATTTATCGCAGATAATCTTTTTGGAAAAATTCACGAAATAGTAGAGAAGAAACTCTACCGAGATGGGAAAAGTCTTGTTCAAGAAATGGCGCAAGAGAAACTAGGCTTAACTCCATCATATGAAATAATTAGCGAAAAAGGTCCAGATCACGACAAGCATTTTACTTCAGGAATTTATTTTGGAGAAGAACTTGCTGCTCAGGGTCGTGGAGCCTCAAAACAAGAAGCAGAACAAGCAGCTGCACGAAAAGCTCTCGAAGAGCGTGGATGGCTTGAGTCTGAAGATTAGAATAAAAACCTTGTCAAAAACAAGGTTTTTATTTTTTATTTACAAATAAAAAACTCACCGAAGTGGTGAGTTTAAAGAATGTGCAATTAAATTCTTGAATCAAGCAGCGAGAGCTTCGGCTAGAATCCATATGGATTCGTTGAGTATTTTTTCTGCTTCTTTTGCTTTGCCTGATTTTTTTGTTTCCCAGTATATGTTGTTTCTTTTAGGTATTTCATGCTGGGAAAAAATTTTTTTCATCTCACCTTCGTCAACAACGGAAATGTAGAAGTTTTCAATTGATTTAAAGCAAAGAGAAAAAACTTCTTTGTTGATGGTTTTTTTTTGAGGTATTCCAATCCATTTTTTTAATAGATTGAAAGCTCCGGTCTTTGTGTAGACCCCAGTATCTTGAGTTGTAAGCATGGGTGGTGTGATTTTGGAAGTTAAAGAATTTTTTCTTAATATACTACATTTGATATATAAATCAACCTTTTCCATATATTGGAAATTTATTTAATGCTATAATTTAAAAATCTATGTTAAAGAGTCTTACCTTAAATGGCTTTAAATCATTCGCGAAAAAATCCGAACTTGACTTCGGTTCTTCGGTGACAGCTATTGTTGGGCCTAATGGTTCAGGTAAATCAAATGTTGTGGAGAGCTTTCGTTTTGTTTTGGGTGAGCAGTCTATCAAGTCTATGAGAGGTCGTTCTGGGTCTGATCTTATTTTTAAGGGTTCTAAAAGTATTGCAAAATTAAACAGAGCAAGATCTTCTGTTGTTTTTGATAACTCAAAACGAATGTTCAAGCTTGCTACTGATACGAGCAACACAATCAATCTCGACTTCGAAGAGGTAGAAATTTCTCGAGAAGTGTATTCAGATGGAACTAATAAGTATTTGGTTAATGGGTCCGAGGTTCGACTCAAGGATGTTCATGAACTTCTAGCTTCCGTTCACATTGGTTCATCTGGACATCATATTATTTCACAAGGTCAGGCTGACAGACTTTTGTCAGCAAATGGAAAAGACCGGAGGGAGATGATTGAAGATGCTCTTGGTTTGAAGATGTATCAAATCAAAATGAAGGATGCCGAGCGAAAACTTGGGAGAACAGAACAAAATATAAAAGAAGTTGAGTCATTGCGGCGAGAAATAGCTCCGCATATTAGATATTTGAAAAAGCAGGTTGATAAAATCAAGCAAGCCGAAAGCCTTCGTGAAAGTTTGGGTGGTATGTACAAAGAATATCTTGCCTACCAAGATTACTTTTTGAGTAGTGAATATGACAGCTTGAGTGCTGACCAAACAAAATTAATAGACACTCTTTCTGAGTTAGACAAAAAACTTGAAGCTTTTGGTCCTGCTGACGCTCCAAGCAATGACATTGAACGTGAAAGCTCAATGCAAAAACTACGAGAAGAAATCCAATCTTTGACTCAGTTGAAGAATGAAGTTTCTAGAAAACTCGGGCGACTTGAAGTAATGCTTGAAATGGCAAATAAGGAGGTTTCGAAACCAAGCACATCAAGTAAGCAGATATCGCTTACTCGAGACACAGTGGAAGTTTTTGTTCGGGATCTTGCTGTGTTTGTGGATCAAACTCTCAAATCTTCTGCTTTAGAGGATGTTCAACTCTCAGCGTCACGTCTTCAGGCTAAAATACGTGATTTTAGCGCTTTACTCCAGTCAAATCATTCAGAGGTCCATTCACAAGTTGTTGAGACTTCTCAAGACGAATTACAGGCGAATCTCAAAGATCTACAAAGTCAGCTTTCGGATATCGAATCATCTATTGTTCAAAAAAATTCATCAATTCAAACATTGGGTCAAGAGATACAATCTGCCCGTAATCAATTTTATGAATCTCAAAAAGATCGTTTTGAATTAGAAAAGGAGCGAGCTCGTTTTGCCTCAGATCAAGAATTGATAAAAGAAAGAATGTCTCGTGCAAGAGAATCTCGGACAAGACTTGAGGAGGAGATTCAAGAGGGAATTGTTCTTGTCGGTCAACAAATTTTGGGATATGGGGATATTAAAGTTGAGACTTCTCAGGTTGATAGAACAAAAACAGAAGAGCTTCGTAGGGAAATAGAACGAGCTAAAATAAAACTCGAGGAAGCGGGTGCTTTGGGTGGGGAAGAGTCATTGCGAGAGTACGAAGAAGTTAACTCTCGAGACGAATTTCTTAACAAAGAACTCCAAGACCTTGAAACTGGAATGAAAAGTTTGAAAATTCTTATTGACGAATTGCGCTCAACTTTGGATAAGGAATTTAAAGAGGGTATTAAAAAAATAAATATTCAATTTAATGAATTCTTTGCTCTCATGTTTGGCGGTGGTTCGGCTTCACTTTCTGTTGTTAGTCAAAAGAAACGCAAGCAAGATATTGAGATGGGTGATGATTTTGTTCCAGAAGAGGGTGTGGAGGTTGGGGTAAATCTTCCTCAAAAGAAAGTTAGGGAATTGACAATGCTTTCTGGAGGGGAGAGATCTCTCACGTCAATTGCTCTTTTGTTTGCGATGACACAAGTTAACCCGCCACCGTTTTTAGTGCTTGATGAAACAGACGCAGCTCTAGATGAAGCAAACTCAAGAAGATACGGGGACATGATTGAAAAACTAGCTCAATATTCTCAGCTTATTGTTGTGACACACAATCGAGAAACAATGTCTCGAGCAGAAACAATCTACGGTGTTACAATTGGTTCTGACGGAGCTTCAAAACTCCTTTCAATTAAATTTGGTGACGCACAACAATACGCAAAATAAAAACCACTCTTTAAGTGGTTTTTATTTATCCTCCAATCAATGTTTTGTCTGATAGGTATTCCAAAGGAGTGATCTCAAGACTTTTAATTGCAAGAGCGTGTTCTTTTCCTAGGTATCGCCAATGCCAACTTTCTGGGATGTACCCTGTGATTTCTTCTGTTCCAGGTGTGTAACTTTGCACAAAACCAAAGTTTGCAGCATTGTCTTGCATCCATTGATAACTTGCTGTTGAGTCAAAGTCTGAAGAAGCGCTTGCAAAGTTGATTTCACTTGATGTTATGTCCAGTGTTGATCCAAGTTGATGCTCAGAATGTCCTGGTTCTGCGACTGAAAAATATTGTTCGTTTCCTGAATTTTTTTCTTTTTCACTTCGAAACAAATAATCTTGTGTTTCGTAACTTCTAAATCCAGAGGTTGGTATAATGCTCACGTTGTCTGCAAGAGCTTGCTTGTGAAGAGAAACAAATGCACCAAGCGCTTCTTCTTGTAGGCAAATTGTCCTTCCTCGAGTATCTATAATGTCATCTGGAACTGGAGCAAGAAGGTTTGGTATATATTTTGAATCAACTGAATTTTTTCTGTTAGCGTTAAAGTAGAGAGTGTCGGTAGAATTTTTTGTCGGTGCAGGACATGGAGAACTGTCCAAAACTTCACCATAAGCCAAACCCTCGTTTGGTTTGTATACTATCGAACCTTCGTTCGTTACAAGAGCTGCTTCTGGTCCAAAATCTTCGCGAGAAAGACGATTGATAGCATGGAGATAAGTATCGTTGTTCTCACTTAGTTTTGGTATTCCTTGATCGGAGAGGTCGAAAACAGTTGCGTGTGCATTTTTGATTTCACCATTTCTTGTTATTGTTACTTCAATTCCTAGAGATTTACTTGTGAGACTGTCTAGAAAGAGTGTGTTGTACCCAGCGAAATTTCCTGTTGAGTATGCTATTAATTTGTCTTTGTAAAATTCCATACCTCGCACAACGTGTGGACCAGATCCAAAAACAAGGTCAGCACCAGCATCCACCGCTGCGTAGGCTGCGTCTCGTAGATTCCCTCTATTTTCACCAAGGTAATATTCTGTTGCTTGAGGAGTGTTTTGGTACTTTGAACCTTCGGCTCCTCCATGGAAAAGAACAACTACAACATCAGCAGAACGAGAAGCTTGTTTAGTGAGAGATTGTATTGTTTCTAAGTCGTTAATGTTGTTAAGTTTTTCACTGTGGGTAAAAGAAACAAATCCGACATCAATATTTTTGATACGTTCATAGGTGATCTCGTTGGCTGTTCCCACAGGTTGTATGTCTCTTGAGAGTAGGGTTTCAAGGGTCTCTGCAAAACCCTTGTTGCCAAAATCAAAACTATGATTATTTGCAATGTTAACAATATCAAAACCGGCATATCGCAAAGCATCAGCAAAAGAATGATCTGCTTTAAAGGCAAAACAATTTGAAGAAAAACTTAGGAGACATTTGGATTGAGATTGTGTTGTGATGTTTCCTTCCAGATTTCCTATTGCAATATCAGATTTACTAATCCATTTTTGAACATTTGCAAATAGCTTGCCATGGTCTTGAAGTGAATCTTTTTTTGGGTTGCCAGGAATAATATCTCCAACCCAAGAAATGGTAAGCGAGTCTGGATCTTGGGCGGTTGATAGGCTTGCTTGTGTTTTTAGTTTCTGTGTTGATATTGGTTTTTGTGGTTGGTATTGAGAACTAATTTCAAATATCTTTTCCTCGTATTCTATGATTCCATTTTTACCCACAAGCACAGAGAGAAGCGAACCTTCCATTGTTTCTTCTGAAAAATGCTGATCAAAGATTGCGTTTCCAAGAGAGTAGGCAATAAGCCCTCCGTTGTATTCTTCAATATCTTGAATCACGTGAGGATGGTGTCCTATCACTAGGTTTGCACCGGCATCAATTGAACTTTTTGCGAGGTCTTCTTGTCTTTGGTTGTGCTCCTTGTACTCTTCGCCCCAGTGGTAAGAAACCACAAGTACGTCAACCTTTTCTCTCGCTTGCTTGATATAAGTAAGTCTTTGTGGGTCGCTTGCAATCAATAGTCCTGGTCCGTCTATTTCTGCTTCAAGCCAATCTGGACCAACATCACTAAATGCTAGATAGCCAACCTTGATTCCATTAGATTGAATAATACGAACGTCTGAAGCTTTTTGTTTGTTTTCTCCAGCTCCAGCAAAAAATACTCCAGCATTGGTTAGATGACTCAAGGTATCGTTAAAAGCTTCGAGTGACCAATCGCCAACACGGTTATTTGCAAAGGATACAATGTCAATTCCAGACTCTTTTAGTGTGTTGGCTATTTGTGGTTCAAATCTAAAAGAATACTTGCTTCCAACATTTTTACCTTGGTCAGATATTGGTCCTTCCAAGTTTGCAAATGCAATATCTGCATCTTTAAGTTCTGGTAATTGTGAAAAAAGTTGCGAGTAGTCATTATTGAAATTGTTTTGCACCGATGATTTAACTCCACGATCAAACATGAGGTCTCCAATGAATGTGAGTTTACTTACTTCGGCGTATTCAAAATCTAAATCAGGTTGATCAAGGTTGAGATTGTAGTCCACATTTTCTTCCAAAAATTTTAGAATTTTACTGTAGTCTTCTGCTCGGTTATTTGTTTTTAAAAGAGTTATGGTAATAACTCGATCCCCGTATTCTCCAAACGGAACTTTAAAAAGAGCAACTCCTGTTCTTTGAGCTTTGCTTGTGTATCCAGTTTTACCACCTTCGTAGTTGTCTGTTCCAGCAAAACGGTTTGCATTTACCCATGTTCGTCCACCTTGAGAATATTCTGCAAGCTTACTTATTTCGAATACAGTCTCGTGATTGTTGTACAAATATTCTGCAAGAGTAAACAAGTCTCGTGCTGTGGATACATTATTTTCAGACAATCCTGAAGGGTCATCAAAGGCCGTACTAGGCATACCCAGATTGGCTGCTTGCTTGTTCATTGCTTGAATAAATTGTTTTCGCCCCATTATTTCAGCAAGTACTTCAGAAGCGTCGTTTGAGGAAACAAGAATAAGGGGGTAGAGAAGATCTGAAACTTCAACCTCTTCACCTGTTCGAAGCATGCCTCGAGAGCCTTCGGTTGCAAGTGCTAGGGAGCTCACTTTTGTAGTTTGGGTTTCTGGTAAATTTTCAAGAGCAACAGAAGCTGTCATGAGTTTGGTTACGGACGCAATAGGAAGTACTTCTGCTGAGTTTTTTTCAATAATAATTTCTCCAGTTATTGCGTCACCCACAACATAGGCAGCGGCTTCTACATTAGGTAATTCAGCACCTTCCTGTACGGTGTATTTGTCTTCCCCTCGAAGAATATCTTTGAGTGAAATACCTTCAAATAATCTAGAGCTATCAATAGAAGTATTAAGTAGGCTATTTGGTGCGTTACGTCGCAGTTCTTGAATCGTGTCTGAAAAATCTATTGATTTTTCTTTAAACCAAGCAAGTGTTGTATCTGTGCCATTTGTAATAAAACCAGCAAGAACAACCCCTAAAGTTATTGGGATAAGGCTCCATCCTATTTTCTTAAGAATATTTTTCTTAGGTGTGTTGTTTTGTCGAAAAGAATAATACGACATGCATAACTATTAGCGTAATTGGTAATCAATAGTGTATTCTTCGAGGTTTACTTTTTTAACAGTAATTCCTATTTTGTTTCCTAGCTTAAATTCTCGTCCTTTTTTCTTACCTCGAATAACAAACTCATCTTCATTTAGAATATACATATCGTCTGTTAGGTCTCGAAGTGGTATCATTCCTTCTGCCTTACTCTCAACTTCTTCAACAAAGATACCCCAGTTTGTAATACCTGTAACTATTCCATCAAAGCGTTCACCAATACGTTCAGACATGTACTCAACCTGTTTGATTTTGACACTTTTTCGTTCAGCTTCCATTGCTTCTTTTTCTTGTTCAGAAGAATGTTCGCATTGCTCTTCGTATTTAGCTTGGAATTTTTTTGGTATAGATTTTCCTTCAAGATATGTTTGCAATATTCTATGAACAAGTATATCAGGGTATCGCCGGATTGGAGATGTAAAATGTGTGTAATATTCAAAAGCCAAACCAAAGTGTCCAAAGTTTTTTGTTGAATATCGTGCTTTTTGCATTGAGCGAATAATCATTGTTTGGACAGGACCTTTCGCATCTTCGTCAACAATAGAATCAACTAAATTGTTTAGTTCCCGGGGAACGAGTTTTCCTTTGTCGAGCTTGAGAGAATACCCAAGCATGTCCAGGTATTGAACTAAACTTTTTGTTTTGTCTGCACTTGGTTCTTCGTGAACTCGATATACCGATAGTCTGTTTTTGTTTTGTTTGTCCAGTCCACAAAAACGTGCAACACGACGATTTGCCAAAAGCATAAACTCCTCGATCATTTTGTGAGCGTCTTTTCGTTCTTTTCGTTCAACAGCTATTGGTTTTCCATTTTCGTTGAGTTTAAATTTAACTTCGTCTGTCTCTAGAACAAGGGCTCCATTTTTGAATTTTTCTTGAGCTAATTTTTTTGCTATTGAGTTTAGTATTTGGAGTTCTGAGGCAAATGGCCCTTTGCCAAACTCAATACCTTCTTGGGCGTCTTCGTAGGTAAACCGTTTGTCTGAGTGGATGAGGGTTCGTCCAAACCATTCTGACAAAACTTTTCCATCTTTGTTCATGGTAAATATTGCAGAAAAGGTTCGCTTGTCTTCGTTCGGGTTGAGACTGCAAAGGTCATTGGAGAGATTTTCTGGAAGCATTGGAATTGTTCTATCTACCAAATACACACTCGTTGCTCTGTCAAAAGCCTCTTCGTTGAGTTTTGTTCCGGGTTGAACATAGAAAGAAACATCGGCAATGTGAATACCTATTTCGTAAGTATCTTCGGTTAGTTGTTTGAAAGAAAGTGCGTCATCAAAATCTTTTGCGTCAGCCGGGTCAATTGTGAAAGTTGTTGTTCCTCGTATATCTTTTCTTGTTTTGAGTTCCTCGCTCGAAATTTTGTTTGTAAATTTCTTTGCTTCGTTGACTACGTCTTTTGGAAATTCCCAATCAAAACCTTTTTCAAGTGCGATACCGTGCATTTCGCTATCCATTTCTCCTGGAACTCCAAGAACTTTTTCAATTCGTCCAAGCGGTGGAAGTTTTCTGTTTGTCCATTTTTCAATAACAACAAAAACTTTCTGACCTAACTTGGCGTGGTTTAATTTTTGAGACGGAACAAGAATTGACATTTGCATCCGTGGGTCATCCACATTTACAAACCAGGCGTTGTCTTCTTTGATAAGTTTTCCAGCAAAACCACTTTTTGATTTCTTTACAATAGAAACAATCTCACCTTGGAGTGTTTCTTTGTTGTTTTGAGATTGTCCATGAAGACAAAGTTCTACCGTGTCTCTATGGAGGGCTGTCCCCAAAAAGCGTGGTCGTATTTCAACCTTTTTGTCTAGTTCTTGAATATACACAAGCCCATCGCCTGACTTGGTGATAGTAAGTCTTCCAGTGTAAGTTGTTTCTGACTTCTTGATTGGTTTTTGGTGAAATGGTTTTCTTGACGAGTTTTTTTGATTGTTTTGTTTTTCTTTTGAGAAAGTCTTTTTCTTGGCGTTTTTCATGTTTCTATTGTATCATGGGTAGTAGAGAAGTGAATTGTTTAGTACACATCTTATACTTAATTGGTTTTGGTTAGGGTGTGGTTGAAGGCTCGGAAATCCGAGCCTTCATTTTATCTCTTGACCTTCTTTATAAGTTTTGCTAGTATTTGGCACATGTTAAAAATCAGACTACAACGAACAGGACGACGAAACCAGGCACAATTCCGTGTCGTTTTGACTGATTCTAAAAACGGACCAAAAAGTGGACGTTTTAAGGAGATCCTTGGCTCATATGAACCAAAGGCAGGATCAGTTGATTTGAAGGCAGATAAAATAAAGTACTGGCTTTCTGTGGGCGCTCAAGCAAGTGGAACTGTTCATAACTTCCTTGTAGATCAAAAGATTATAGAGGGAGCAAAGAGAAACGTACTTCCAAAGAAAACTCCAATTGCTAAAGAAGTTACAGAAGAAGCTCCAGAAAAAGTTGCAGAAACTCCTGCACCAAAAGTTGAAGAAGAAAAAACAGAAGAAGCTCCAGCTGAACCAGCTGCAGAATAAACAAAAAAACCACAACTCATGTTGTGGTTTTTTGTTTCCCCACTTTCCCATAGATTCTGTTTTTTTTTGATACAATAAACACATGAATCCCAATAATAAAAAAACTCTCATCGCAACAGGACTACTTGCACTTGTCTTTGGTCTTGGTTCTCTTGTCATAACCCCAACATCAGAATCAAACCAACAAGCAAACATTTTCCAATCTATTAAAAATATTTTCACAGATAAAAAAATTATTACTTCGAATCAAAGTCAACTTAAAGGTGGGGGTGGAGCTCAGGTTCCGGGTTGGAATTTAACTCCTTTTGGGGGTGTCTCTGGTAATTGGCCAGATCTGTCTTTTGGCGGTGAACATATGGTTGTAGCAGGAAATGCTTTGATTTATTATGATACATCAATTATTGATCCGTATGGAGAAAATTATAATTTTCTTGCTAATGGTGAAGGGCATAACTTAAATTCTGGTTCTGGACGTCACCATCCTTCAATATCGGCAGATGGCCGCTACGTTGCTTTTGATTCATATAATTCAAACTTAGTCTCACAAGACAGTAATGACTCATGGGATATTTTCGTTGAAGATAGAGAGACGGGTGTGATCGAACTTGTTTCTGTTTCTTCAGGAGGTGTTCAAGGGGGTGATGACTCAAGGCGCCCTTCAATATCCGCAGATGGTCGTTATGTTGCTTTTATATCAAAAGCTTCAAATTTAATCCCGGAAGATATTTCTGATGAAGTTTGGGATCTTTATGTCTATGATAGAGATAATCAAACAATTAAAAAAATAGCTCCTATTAACGACAACGAATCAATTTTTGTAATTTTATCTTTACCTTCAGCACATCCCTCAATTTCAGCTGACGGACGTTACATTTCTTTTACTTCTAATTCAAGCCTTCTTCCTGAAGACCTGAATGAATTTCCTGATATCTATGTTTATGACAGAGAAAGTGAAGAAATGGAAATTATTTCCATTTCTTCGGAGGGTGTTCTTGCAAACTTCTGGTCATCAGAGTCTTCAATATCGGCAGATGGTCGTTATGTTGCGTTCGTGTCTCTTGCGTCCAATATTGACACCGAAGACTCTGATTACCAACGAGACGTGTTTATTCATGATAGAGATACTGGAGTAACAAAATTAGTATCCAGCTCTGTTATTGAAAATGATGGAGATTCATTTGGTCCTTCAATATCGGCAGATGGTCGTTATGTTGCTTTTCAATCTTTGTCTACAAGTCTGGTTTCAGGAGATGTAGACGATGAACTTAACGGTGTCTATCTTTATGATCAAGAGACCGAAATTATTCAGTTACTTTCCGCTGATATTCAGGGCGGGGTAGGAACAGAAAGTTCCTACTCGCCTGTTATTTCTCCTAATGGTCAGTATGTTGCTTTTGTTTCTAGTTCAGTTAATTTCCCTCCATACAACACAAACGTTAGTCGTGTCTTCCTTGTAAAACTCTGGGAGGATTATTGCCCTCAAGATATTAATGGTGATGGTGTTGTTGGATCGGGAGATCTTATAGCTCTTTTCCAAGTTTTTGGAACCATTTGTGAGAATTGCCCTCAAGATATTAATGGTGATGGTGTTGTTGGATCGGGAGATCTTATTACCTTGCTTCAATATTTGGGTCAGTCCTGTCCAATAGAAGAAGAATACCTTACTAAACCTGAGATAAACATGTTTGCTGAAATTACAGAACCACAAACCCTTGAAAGTATTGGTATGCAATACAATACCATTCTTACTTTCACTAATACCACAAAACAAACCCAATCAAATCAAACAATCCCACTCTCAGTTGATTTTATGAAATACATCCAAAACTCCACCGCAAACAAACAAGGGGTGTCACTTGATGAGAAGCGAGGGACTATTACCATCCCGCAAATTAAGTCAGGTGAGCAAATCACCATTTACCTTGACGTTGCTTTAGATCGAGAGGGCTGTGCAAAACTCTCTCGATTAAGAAGTAGTCTTCCGAAGAGTTGGTGTAAATAGTAATATACCCAAACAAAATACAATAAACAAAAAACCACAACTCATGTTGTGGTTTTTTGTATGTCGAGGTACAATTATTTTGTACAGGTGTTTGTCGGACACTGTCGCAAAAACTTAATAGGTTTTGATTAAAGATTGACATGAACACTGACCAAGAATTCCTGTCTTTTGTTGTAAAGTCTTTGGTTGACAATCCAGATGATGTTCAAATTGACCGAAAGGTAGATGAGATGGGAGTACTGCTCACACTTTCTATCAACCCGGCTGATATGGGAAAAATCATTGGACGACAAGGAAACACTGCAAAAGCAATCCGAACACTCTTGCGAGTAATCGGCATGAAAAACAATTCACGAGTGAACCTTAAGATTAGTGAACCAGAAGGAGGGCAGAAGCCATTTTCTTCTGATTCATCTGAAGAAGCTCCAGCTCCAGCAATGAATGTTGCTGCTGATGTGGACGCTGCAATGGAAGATCTTAAGAATATTTAAATAAACAAATTTGTATCTACCTACCGAACAAACCACACCATCTTACCGATGGTGTGGTTTTGTGATAATCTAAAAGTATGAAATTTCATATTATTACTTTGTTTCCAGAAATGTTTGATTCGTATCTAGGCGAGTCTATTTTGAGGCGGGCGCAAGAATCTGGTTTGATTTCTGTGCAGTTTTACAATCCTCGAGATTTCTCACAAGACAAACACAAGTCAGTGGACGACAAACCATATGGTGGAGGTCCCGGAATGGTGATGATGGTAGAACCAGTTGTAAAAGCCTGGGAAAAAGCAGTCTCACAAAATCTGGTTTCAAAAGTATTGAAAAAGAAAAAAATACAAACATATATCTTTTCTCCTGGGGGAGAAAAATTTACAACACACGTCGCCAAGCATGACGCGTCGGAGTATACGGATATTGTTTTGATTTGTGGGCGATACGAAGGGGTTGATTCTCGCATCAAGGAAATAACTGGTGCAGTTGAGCTTTCGATTGGAGACTATGTTTTGACTGGTGGGGAACTTCCAGCAATGGTGGTTGTGGATTCGATGTCACGTCAAATACCTGGAGTGTTGGGAAAGTTTGAAAGTCTTGAAGAAGAACGGATATCAAGTCACGAAATGTATACTCGACCTGAAAGTTTTGTGTACAAAGGAAAAGAGTACAAAGTTCCCGAAGTTTTGATGTCGGGGCATCACAAGAAGATAGACGAATATAGAAAAAAGTCCGCTGAATAGTTTGCGGACTTTTAAAAATAATCTTCGTCTTCTTCTTCGTTTTCTGAGGTTGTGTCGCCGGCAAGATTTTTTCCATCAAGCAGTATCGAGTCAAGATCGATGTTAGATTCAAAAAGACTCATTTTCACAATCCGTTGGTGCCAAAATTTTGCTTTTTCTAGCAATTCTTTTTTGCCTAACAAGAAGAAATCACACTGGATTTTTTTTTGTGACCTCTTTCATCTCAATGAGTGAGTAGGTTTTAACAATTCTTCCATGATAGTAACAAAACTTGAATATAGATATCGCAAAAAAGACTCCAAAACACAGTATTATTACGATAAAGATAAAGTACATGGCTTTTTAAAGTGACTATAGCTAATTTTTTGCTACAATACAACTATGATTTTTCGAATGATTACAATTTACAAAAATGTTAAAGAAGGAAAGAAAGACCCAACGGGATTTGGGCGCGACCAACTTCTGGATATAACAAAAGGATTTGTTGTCCCTTTTGTTGTTGTGGGTAGTTTGGTTTTGCTTTTGTTTGGATTTCTTGGGTTTACCGATATTTTGGGTGTTGGTCCTTTTGGTTTTTTCAAAATCATTTTTATTCTGGGATTGGTTGTTTTTCTTGTTTGGTTATTTATTTTGAAGATTATTTTTTCTTCACTTAAAACCATGTTGAACAAAGCAAAAGACCGTGTAGACAATCATACTTTTCATCATGATGTAACTCCTCAATAAGTATGCGTGATAGATATTTTGACGACAATCCAAATGCTGTGTTTGATATGCACGGAATGAACAGGGAAGAAGTTGTGCATGAACTTGAGAATTTTTTGCATACTGCTCGAAATGATAATTTTGAAAAAGTTCGTATTGTGACGGGTAAGGGTTCGAACTCACCAGACGGAACTCCGGTTGTGAGACAAGCTGCTCAAGCCTTTTTAAATCAAAATGGATATTCCTACAATTTTGCACCATTGTTTGACGGTGGCGAAGGAGCTCTTGATGTCTATATTATGTAGCTTTCCACAAAGTGAAATACCATCTTCAATATTTAAGGGTATAATTGTTGTGTCGGTTTACTAACTATTTATTTTTTGTATAAATATGGAAACACTTTTTGTGATTGGTCGGATTGTGCTTGGTGCGCTCGCGGTCTTTGCTGGGTTTAGTCATTTGCTTCATATTTCAAATATGGCAATGATGGCAAAAATGAATAAGGTGCCAGCCCCAAAGTTGGTTGTCTTTGTGACAGGAATAGGTCTCATGCTTTCTGGTCTTGGTGTTGCTTTTTGGGTCTATATTGAAATATCATTTTGGTTTTTGGCTATATTCTTTGCTCTTGCGGCATTTTGGATTCATCGATTTTGGACCAAGAAAAAAGGTCATGAACGAATGGAGCACATGCACTATTTCATGGGGAATATGATGCTTGTTGGATTACTCCTTATTATGCTTGTTGTTATTTAGAAGTCTGAACTTACTGCCGGGCTTTTAAATTTGACTTTTTCTCACAATTTGATAGAGTAGTAAGACTAATTGCCGATTGAGTTCCGGATGCACGCAATTGTATTTGTTATTAACTAATACAAGGCATATTTTTCAGGCAACTTTTCTAAAGTAAAGAGAGAAAACTTAAGCAGGATTTAAACCTGCCTATTTTGCGTTTGTGTGAAAAATAAGTCTTTCCTAACCGTGGCAGAGAAAAAAGATGTAACAATGCCAGAAATCTCATACGGAAGTCGGCCTAAAAAGTACTTTTCAAAGTACCGAGAGCCACTTGTTGAGATTCCTAGTCTTCTGGAACAACAAATTCAATCATTTCGATGGTTGATAGAAGAAGGAATTGGAGAAACTCTCAAAGAGTTTAACCCAATCACTGATTATTCAGCGAAAAAATTCGAACTTCGATTCGGAGAATTTTTTCTGGGTGAGCCAAAGTTTGATGAACATCATGCAAAAGTAAACAAGCTTTCGTATGAAGCTCCTCTTAAGGCAAAGGTTAAGCTAAAGAACAATTCAACAGGAACAGAAAAAGAGCAAGAAATATTCTTGACTGATTTTCCTATTATGACTGATCGTGCAACATTCATTATCAATGGTGTTGAGCGAGTTATTGTTCCGCAACTTACTCGGTCTTCAGGAGTTTTCTTTACATCAAAAGATGTAAAAGGTAAGAAAACTTTTGGTGCAAAGATTATCCCAGCTCGAGGTATTTGGATAGAGTTGGAATCAGACGCTGATGGGATTGTCTATGTTCGAATTGACAAGAAACGAAAATTCCCAGTAACAGAAATGTTGACTGTGTTTGGTCTTGCAACAAAAGACGCAATCAAAAAATACTTCAAAGGAAACAAAGAGCACGAGAACTTCATTGCTTTAGCTCTCGAAAAAGACGTAACAGAGAATGTTCAAGAAGCATATGTAGATATCTACAAGCGTCTTCGGGATGGTGATATGGCAAGTGCAGAAAATGCAAAAGATTTTATCGACTCACTCTTTACACCTGAAAAATACGATTTTTCAGCGGTTGGGCGGTATCGTTTTAATAAGCGATTTGAAAAAGGAGATTCAAAAGAAGAAACCGAAAGACAAACTCTCAACCTTGATGATTTTGCAACTATTGTAAAACATATTTTTGATCTTAATCTTGACCCGCAAGCTCAACCTGATGACATCGACCACTTGGGATTCCGACGTGTTCGGTATGCTGGTGAGCTTTTGCAACAAAAAGTTCGTGTCGGAATGACGCAAATTCGACGAAACATTCAAGATAAAATGTCTACAGTAGATGCAGATATTGCAGCTCCTGTTCAACTAATCAACCAACGACCACTTCAGGCTCGTGTAAAGGAATTCTTTACAACGAACCAACTTTCACAGTTTATGGATCAAGAAAATGTACTTTCAGAAGTTGAGCACATTCGAATCCTTACAGCTTTGGGAAGCGGAGGACTTACTCGTGAACGAGCAGGTCTTGAGGTTCGTGATGTTCACACATCTCACTATGGACGTGTTTGTCCAATTCACACACCGGAAGGTCCAAACATTGGATTGGTTCTTCACCTTGCAACTTATGCGCGGACAAACCACTTTGGAATTATCGAAACTCCATACGCAGTTGTTAAAAATGGAAAAATTACAGGAGAAATCAAATACCTGAACGCTCACGAAGAAGAGCGATACTCTATTGCTCACGGAGGAGTTCCTCGAGATGAAAAAGGAAATATTACAGTAGAGCGAGTAGAAGCGCGAGTAAAATCAAACCCTACAATTGTAGACAAGAAGAATGTTCAATTTATTGACATTGCAACAAACCAAGCTTTCTCTGTGGGTACTTCGCTTATTCCGTTTTTGGAACACGACGACGCAAACCGAGCACTCATGGGTTCAAACATGCAAAAACAAGCTGTGCCTTGTGTCTTGCCAGAAGCACCTCTTGTGTCTACTGGTATTGAAGAATACATTGCTCGAGACTCTGGGCGTATTATTCTTGCTCAAGAAGCAGGAACTGTAACTATTGCAGATTCTACAAAGGTTGCTGTTAAGGATTCAAAAGGAAAGACAAAAGAATATCCACTTATTACGCACGTTCGGACAAACAAATTCTCGCTTATGCGGCAACGTCCAAATGTATCAGTCGGGCAAGTTGTAAAGCGAGGCCATGTTCTTGCAGATGCACCATCAACAGACAATGGACAAACAGCACTTGGGCAGAACGCTCTTGTTGCTTTCATGGCATGGGAAGGACGAAACTACGAAGATGCGATTATTCTTTCTGAACGACTTGTAAAAGGTGCAAAATTTACTTCTATTTATGTGGAAGAATATACATCTGTTGTTCGAGACACAAAACTTGGTCCAGAATCTACAACTCGAGATATTCCAAATGTATCTGAAGCAAAACTAAAAGACCTCGACGAAGAAGGTGTGATCCGAATTGGTGCAGAAGTTCGAGAGAACGATATTTTGGTAGGGAAGATTACTCCAAAAGGGGAAACGGAACTAACACCAGAGGAACGACTTCTCCGATCAATCTTTGCTGAGAAAGCTCGAGACGTAAAAGATACGTCGCTTCGAATCGGACACGGAGAAGAAGGTCGTGTAATTGGTGTGAAAGTATTTTCACGAAGCAACGGACACCAACTTGAATCAGGTGTTATTAAAAAGGTTGTGATTGAAGTTGCTCAAATCCGAAACATTTCAGTGGGTGATAAGCTTGCTGGACGACACGGAAACAAGGGTGTTATTTCAACAATATTGCCTGAAGAAGAAATGCCATATATGGAAGACGGAACTCCAGTTGACGTAATTATTACTCCACTTGGTGTTCCTTCACGTATGAACTTGGGGCAAATTCTAGAACTTCACCTTGGACTTGCGGCGGAAGCTTTGGGATACCAAGCGGTGGTACCTCTGTTTGGAGGTGCAACAGTAGAAGAAGTTAAAGACGAACTAGAATCAGCTGGATTTTCTCGGGACGGATGTATGACACTACTTGATGGACGAACAGGGGAACCTTTTGGACAAAGAATTGCTGTTGGATACATGTACATGCTTAAACTTCACCACATGATTCGGGACAAGGTGCATGCACGTGCTATTGGTCCGTACTCTTTGATTACACAACAGCCTCTGGGAGGTAAAGCGCAATCAGGAGGTCAGCGGTTTGGAGAAATGGAAGTGTGGGCTCTTGAAGGATATGGAGCTTCACATATTTTGCGAGAAATGCTTACCATTAAGTCTGATGATATTATGGGTCGATCAGCAGCTTTTAACTCTATTATTCGAGGAGAAGAACTACGAGAACCAAATGCTCCAGCATCATTTAACGTTATGTTGAGCTATCTCCGAGGTCTTGCTCTTAATGTAGATCTTCGAAACTCTAAAGAATAATCTAACCCACAAATATATTATGAAAATTTTAGACACAAGTAACTTTAATGAAATTGCCATTTCGCTCGCATCTCCTGAGAATATTCGAGAGTGGTCATATGGTGAGATATTAAAACCAGAAACAATCAACTATCGAACTGGTCGCTCTGAGCGAGGAGGTTTGTTTGATGAAAAAATATTCGGTCCAGAAAAGGACTTTGAATGTTACTGTAAAAAATATCGAGGAATTAAATACAAGGGAATTACATGTGAAAAGTGTGGTGTTGAACTCACAAAAGCTGTTGTTCGTCGAGAGCGAATGGGGCACATCGAACTTGCTTCACCTGTTGCGCATATTTGGTTTTTGCGAGGAGTGCCTTCACGAATGAGTATCTTGCTTAACATTACTATTTCCTCACTTGAAAAAGTAATTTACTTTGCTGGATATATTGTAAGTAAGGTTCATCAAGATGAAAAAGATAGAATTCTTAAGGACCTTGAAAGTGAATACAAAGCAAAACTAAAAGCAACAAACGATGAAGAAACTCGAGAAAAATTAAAAGAACTTTTCTCTCAATCAAAATCTGAAATTTCTACAATCCAATTTGGGTCTGTGCTTTCAGAAATGGATTACAATCGATTTTCAAAGCGGTATGGTTCAGCTTTTGAGGCAACAATTGGTGCCGAGGCAATTTTTAACATATTTAAAAATATGGATCTTGAAGCTGTTCGAGCAGAAACAGAAAAAATGCTTGAAACAGCATCAACGCTTGAAAAACCAAAACTAAAACGACGACTTGGTGTTGTTCGGTCTCTTATCAATGCTAAACTTCGACCAGAATGGATGTTTATGGAAGTTCTTCCTGTGATTCCTCCGCAGCTTCGACCTATGGTTGGTCTTGAGGGTGGGCGATTTGCAACATCTGATTTGAACGATTTATACAGACGAGTAATCAACCGAAATAACCGTTTGAAGAAACTAATGGCTATCAATGCTCCTGATGTTATTTTGCGAAATGAAAAACGAATTTTGCAAGAGGCAGTAGACGCTCTGATTGATAACTCAATCGCCAAGCAATCTGACGCAGTGATGAATCAATCGCAACGTCGAGCTTTGAAATCACTTGCAGACAACTTGAAATCAAAACAAGGTCTATTCCGACAAAACCTACTTGGTAAGCGAGTGGACTACTCTGGACGTTCAGTGATTGTGGTTGGTCCGCAGTTGAAACTTGATGAATGTGGACTTCCAAAGTCCATGGCTCTTGAACTCTTTAAACCATTTGTGATTCACAAGCTTATTCAAAGTGAATTAGCGTTTAATATTCGAGGAGCAAACAAACTTATCGAAGATGGTGTTCCTGAGGTTTGGGCAATTCTAGAAGAAGCAATCAAAGGTAAGTATGTACTTTTGAACCGTGCACCTACACTTCACCGACTTGGTATTCAAGCATTCCACCCAACTTTGATTGAAGGATCTGCTATCCAACTTCATCCACTTGTTTGTTCTGCGTTCAACGCCGACTTCGATGGTGACCAGATGGCTGTGTACTTACCGCTTTCTGTAGAAGCTCAAGCAGAAGCTCGAGATTTGATGGCTTCAAACAAGAACCTTCTAAAACCACAAGATGGTAATCCAATCGTGTCACCTTCACAAGACATTGTTCTTGGATGTTACTGGATGACAAAAGATGTTGATGGAGAAAACGGAGAAGGAAAATTCTTTGCAAGTCCAAATGACGCAATGACAGCTTATGACTACGGTGTTGTTTCTTTCCGAGCAAAGATAAAAGTTCTTCCAACTGAGACTCCTCGATATGACCAATTTAATGGAGAGGTTTTTGAAACAACAGTAGGACGACTTATGTTTAACATTGCTCTTCCAAAAGATTATCCATACATTAACGGGACTATGGGTAAGAAACAACTTTCTGCACTTATTAGTGACGTGATTGAAAAATACGGAACAGAAGCAACTCCAAAAGTGCTTGATAAAATTAAATCATTCGGATTTAAATATGCAACAATGTCAGGTACAACGTGGGGAATTGACAATGTTATTATTCCAAAAGAAAAGCCAGCAATTGTTGCTGTGGCAAGAGAAAAAGAAAAAGAAATTATTGAGCAATACAATGAAGGTCTTTTGTCATACGATGAAAAATGGCGAAAAACTATTGAAATTTGGGAAAAGGTAAAGAATGATATTCAAGATCTTATTCCAGCATCGCTCATACCTAACAGTTCAACAGACAACATGATCACATCAGGTGCTCGAGGTTCAATAGGGCAGCTTGTTCAGATGGCAGGTATGAAAGGTTTGATTGTTAACACACAAGGAAAGACACTTGATTTCCCGATTATCCCTTCATACAAGGAAGGTCTTTCTCCGCTTGAGTATTTCATTACAACTCACGGTTCCCGAAAAGGGCTTGCCGATACTGCACTTAAAACTGCGCAAGCCGGATATCTAACACGTCGTTTGGTTGATGTGGTTCAAGATGTTGTAGTAACAAAAGATGATTGTAATACAAAGAAGGGTAAGGTTATTACAGCTGAAAATATTTCTGGAATTGAGATTCCTCTTTCTAAAAATATTATGGGACGAACACTTGCAAAAGATATTAAAACAGAAGACGGAACTACTTTGTTCAAAAAGGGAGACCTTCTTTCTCGACACGATGCAAAAGCTGTAGAAGATGCCGGTGTCCAAGAAGTTGAAATCCGAACACTACTTACGTGTGAGACTGCTCATGGTGTTTGTCAGAAATGTTACGGACTTGATCTTGGGCGAGGTGGCGAAGTTAAGAAGGGTGAAGCTGTGGGTATTATTGCAGCTCAAGCTATTGGTGAACCAGGAACACAGCTTACGCTTCGAACCTTCCACCAAGGAGGTGTTGCTGGAGGTGCTGATATTACACAAGGTCTTCCTCGTGTAGAAGAGGTCTTTGAGCGAAGAAATCCAAAAATCCCAGCTGTGGTAGTTCAAGTAGAAGGTGAGGTTATTGAAATTCTTGTTGACGGTAGTCAAAAAACTGTTCGAGTACTATCTGAATCAAAGGGAGACAAAAAATCAAATGAAATTGATTATGTTGTTCCAAACCGACGTAGCCTCGCTGTAAAATTGGGGGACAAGGTTGCTGCTGGTAGCCTCGTTACTGATGGTTCTGCAAAAATTACTGAAGTGTTCAAATATGGTGGAAAAGAAAAAGCAGAAGATTATATTATTCAAGAAATTAACAAGGTGTACGAACTCCAAGGTGCGCCGGTTGCTCGAAAACACCTTGAGATTATTGTTCGACAGATGTTCTCTCGACGAAAGATTAAGGATGCGGGAGATACACTGCTAACACCAGGAGGTGTTGTTGAGTACATTGCATTTCTTGAAGAAAATGCTCGTGTTGAGGCTGAGGGTGGAGAACCCGCAAAAGCGGATGTTATGCTCGAGGGTATAACACAAGTTTCTCTTACTACCTCATCTTGGCTTTCTGCTGCTTCCTTCCAAAACACAAACCGTGTATTGATTGCGAATGCTATCAAAGGAGGTGTAGATAAACTTCGAGGTCTAAAAGAAAATGTGATTATTGGACGACTTGTTCCAGCTGGAACAGGATTCAATATTGCAAAAAAGGAATCCGAAGACGGAGACGCTGAAGAGAAGAAGTAATCATTAATCGTGCTACAGTAATTCTATGGATGTAAAAGACGAGATAAAAGAAAAGCTCAATATTGTTGACGTCGTTTCTCAATACGTAAAGTTGAAACCGGCGGGTCAAAATTATATTGGGCTTTCACCTTTCTCGAGTGAGAAAAGTCCGTCTTTTTATGTTTCTCCAGACAGGGGTTTGTATTATTGTTTTTCTACAAGTCAGGGAGGGGACATTTTTACCTTTGTCCAAAAAATGGAAGGTCTAGATTTTCGAGGCTCTCTCAAAGTTCTTGCAGAAAAAGCTGGGGTTTCTCTGCGTCCGCAAGATAGAAAAAAAATGGAAGAACGAGACGTCTTGTTCTCTGTAGTGGAAGAGGCTACAAAATTCTTTGAAGCAAAACTTCAAGAAAAGCCAAAGGCTCAAGAATATCTCAAGCAACGTGGTTTGGAAGAAAAAACAATCAAACACTTCCGTATAGGATTTGCTCCAGAAGGATGGAGAAGTATCAAGGAACACCTCGAAGCAAAAGGTTTTTCTGAATCTCAAATTGAAAGTGTTGGACTTATCAAAAAAACTGAGAAGGGTGCCTATGATAGATTTCGTTCCCGAATTATGTTTCCAATATCTGATTCAAGTGGGCGAATCATTGCGTTTTCAGGAAGAATTTTTATTGAGGACGAACCCAAAGCAACAGAAGATCAGAAAAATGCAGCAAAGTATCTCAACAGTCCTGATACAATTTTGTTTAATAAGAGTGAAGTATTTTTTGGTTTAGACAAAGCAAAAAACTCAATTAAAAAATACAACTTTGCAATTTTGGTAGAAGGACAAATGGATTTGGTTATGCTTCATCAGATAGGATATTCCAACACGGTTGCTGGTTCCGGTACTGCGCTTACTGACAAAACTGTTACTCAAGAAGGTTTACTTTCCCACATGGGACTCTTAAATAGACTGACAAAAAATCTTCTGCTTGCCTATGACTCTGATAGGGCTGGTATAAACGCTGCTCGCAAAGCTGCACGAACTGCCATCGCTTTGGGGATAGACACAAAGGTGGTAGAGATGCCACCCGGTGTTGATCCGGCTGATTATGTTCAACAATACGGAAAAGAAGGCTGGTCAAAGATTCTGAAAAACGCAATTTCAATAATTGAACTTCTTGCAAAGCGAATTGTTTTGGAGGAAGATATTCCCTTGAAACAAAGTAAAAGAATACGAGATGAGGTTTTGCCAGAAATTGCAGTTATGCCAAGTGCGATTGAACAGGAATATTATCTAAAAAAATTATCGGAGATTGCAGAAATTCCATACTTGGCCCTACAGCACGATTTACAAACAATACAATCGGAAGATAGAACTATTATTAGTAATACTCTTGAAACGGAAGAAGTTGCCGAAGAATCACAAGAGGTTGTTTCTGAAGTTATTCAAGATGTGTTTGGTTTGTTGTGGTATTTGGAAGACACTAACAATGAGTTGGCGGTAGAGCTTAAACGTTTTATTCAACGGTTCAGTGGTAATAAATTTTCTACGTGGCATAATAAATTGGAGGAAGAAAAACAAGCACTTAGTTTCAAAAGTGGGATACGTCTTTCACGTGACGGGGAACTTACTTCTCAAAAGATTAAAGACGCTGTCGAGAACGCTGCTCTTGATACTTTGAGACAGATGAAGTCTATCTATAGTTTGGCTATTCGCCGACTTGAAAGAACTTCAAAGGTAGAAAAACTAAAATCAGTTATGACTGATTTTGCTCATGTTGTAGACATGATTGAAAAACAAGATCAGTTGCAAAAAGAGTTATATGGCACCAAAAAAGAAAACAACTAAAAAAGAAACAACTAAAAAAACTGCTAAAAAAGCGGTACAAAAGGCTGCAAAAAAGACGGTAAAGAAAGCACCTAAAAAGGTTGCAAAGAAAACCGTAAAAAAACCAACAGCCAAAAAGAAAACAACTAAAGTTGCAACAAAAAAAGCAAAAAAGAAATCAGCTTCTCGTATGACAAAGGCTGAAAAACATCAGGTTCTTGTTGATGGGCTTTTGAAAAAAGGTAAAAAACGAGGCTTTATTTCCTACGATGAAATTTTACAAACATTTCCAACAATAGAAGATGACGTTGTTGTTTTGGAGCAGATTCACGATCAATTCGAACAAGTTGGAGTTGATATTATTGAAAGTGGAGACCTTCTCTCTTTTGATGAAGTGGCAACTGTTTCAGGAAAAAACAAAAGACTTGCGTCATCTCGAGGTCACGATTCTATTCAAATGTATTTGAAAGAAATTGGTAAATACCGACTTATCAAAGCTGCTGAAGAACGTGAACTAGCTCAACGTATTGAACAAGGTGATGACGAAGCAAAAAATTTACTTGCACGTGCTAACCTCCGTCTTGTTGTTTCTATCGCTAAAAAATATTCGGGTAGAAGTTCTGATTTGACACTTCTTGATTTAATTCAAGAGGGTAATCTTGGGCTTTTCAAAGCTGTAGAAAAATTTGACTGGACTAAAGGATACAAATTTTCAACCTATGCTACTTGGTGGATTCGGCAATCAATCACTCGTGCTCTAGCTGACCAGTCTCGAACAATTCGTATTCCTGTTCACATGGTTGAAACTATTTCAAAATACAAACAAGTCTATCGGCGACTGTTCCAAGATTTGGGACGGGAACCTCTTGCTGAGGAAGTTGCAACAGAAATGGGTGTTGAGGTTGAGAAGATTCATGTGATTGAAAAAATTTCTCAATCTACAGCAAGCCTCGAAAAGCCTATTGGTGATGATGATGAAAAATCAACACTGGGTGAATTTATTGCTGACGAAAAAATTCCTCGACCAGACCAAGACGCTTCACAACGTCTCTTGGAAGATCAGATTCGAGAAGTCTTGGATACTCTTTCTCCAAAAGAACGAAAAATTCTTGAAATGAGGTATGGTCTTGTTGACGGTATTCAACACACACTTGAAGAAGTTGGGCGAGAGTTTGGAGTTACTCGAGAACGTATTCGACAAATTGAAGCCAAGGTTCATGAAAAGCTTCGGCAAAATGAAAATATTCAACGTCTACGGAATCATTTTGATTAAAATCTAGATTAACAAAATAAGACTCAAAATAAAAATTCCACCTTCGGGTGGATTTTTTGTTTCCCCACCTTCCCGTAGATTCTGTTTTTTTTTTGATACAATAAACACATGAATCCTAATAATAAAAAAACTCTCATCGCAACAGGACTACTTGCGCTTGTTTTTGGCCTTGGTTCTCTTGTCATAACCCCAACATCAGAATCAAACCAACAAGCAAACATTTTCCAATCTATTAAAAACATATTTAGCAAAAAAGACAAAGTCATAGAACCACCACAAGACATCTCCTTTGGTGAAAACGAATTCCTAACAGAAGAGGAGTCCATCGAAGACTTCAAAGAAAAACTTTTTAACCCAAATGTTATCTATGCAAAGCTTACCTCTGAATCGTCTGTTGCTTTTCGTCAAAACGGTACACTCCCACAAGCTCTCGAAACTATTGCAAAACAAAACAAGCAACAAAAAGTATCTTCAACGGTAAACCCCATCAAAAACCCAACACACCCTGTCTCATACTGGGTTACTTTCCAGTTCCCATCATTTGAAGATGCACAAAACTTCTTCACCCAAGCACACAATGTTCCACAAGTGACAAACCTAGAACTCGACTGGAAACAAGAAACAAACATCGTACCAAACGATGAATTCTACCAACCAGATTCTGCAGAATCTCTTTGGGGACATGACATGATCAATGTCCAAGCTCTGTGGGATGTGATAGAAAACCCGGGAGAAGGAATCGTAGTTGGAGTATTGGATACTGGTATTTCAAACAGCGGAAACCTAGGAGATCAATACACCCATGCAGATCTGGTGGGGTCAGAATGGTACAACACAGACGAAATCCCAGACAATGGTATCGATGATGACAACAATGGTTATGTGGATGATTATTTGGGTGGGTTTGCATTATTTTCTTTCCCATCATATGAAGACAAAAACGGTCACGGAACCCACGTCGCCGGGACTATTGGAGCACGAGGAAACAACCAGATTGGTCTACCAGGAATTGCTTTTGAATCCACTTTGATGCCCTTTAAGTTTTCTAATGGTGGGAGTTGGAGTGTTCAAACTTCTTTGCAAGGACTGGTCTACGCCACAGACAACAGCGCTGATGTGATCAACAATTCTTGGGGTGGAGACTACAGTGAAGCTGTTGCTGATGCAGTCCTGTATGCACATGAAGCTGACGTGGTGGTGGTTTCTTCTGCCGGGAATAATTATGGTATGGACGTCTGCCGTGTCACTCCTGCTGGATCAGAGTATTCTATTGCCGTGTCTGCTGTGAATCCTGATGGAGACATTGCACAATATTCAAACATTGGTACTGGCGTCGATCTTGCTGCTCCTGGGGGAAATACCGGTGGGCAATTTGTCTCTGATCAAAAAATACTTTCAACCAGAACTCGATATCCAAATCCTGTTATTGATGTTGTTCCTGTTGTATACTCACAAGGCAACGAATATATTTCTATCGACGGAACATCGATGGCGACACCTCACGTCGCAGCCGCTGCAGCCATCATCCGCCAACAGCGACCAACTTGGAACAACGAACAAGTCTATGCCGCACTCAAATGGATCACCGATGACACTGGAGAGTACTTCGCAGATGGATATGGTCACGGAATACTGGACATGGCAAAGATCCTCGACCTGCCAGATGTGATGCCGGTAGCACAGCTGTATAGTCCACGAAATTGTACGTCATTTACACAAGTCACTCAGCAAGAACCTATAGAGGTTGTTCTCTCTGCCTATGTTCCTGGTGCACCCACACCAGACTCGACACGTCTAGAGATAGCAGAAGGTGTCGAAGTGTCTGATGTAGACTTCGAGCTGGTTGCAGAGCTTTCAGGTGAAACAGTGAACGGTATTGGGTACATGCTGGACATATCTGATTTTGATTTTGGCACATATACCCTTCGTGTGGTGACAGAATATGGTGGAGTGGTGGTGGAGGATAGGAATCGGTTTGGTGTTGTGAAAGGATGGGATTTGATTTCAGTTACAGGTTCTAACTATTCTGATGATGGATATCTATCTCAGAATCAGTACGTCTGGTTTGAAAATAGCTTAGGAAGATATGATGTTCAAGCAGGGGAGATTGATTACCAGCCGTTTGTAAGCTCAACCACAGTCTCTGCCTCAGCCGATGGTCGCTACGTTGCTTTTAATTCTTTGTCTTCAAACCTTGTTCCAGGAGATACGAATGGTGAGGCGGACGTCTTCGTTCACGATCGAGAAACAGGAATAACAGAGATGGTGTCTCTTTCTTCAGAAGGTACTCAAGGAGACCACTGGTCTGACACACCTTCAATCTCAGCCGATGGTCGCTACGTTGCTTTTAATTCTTTGTCTTCAAATCTTGTTCCAGGAGATACGAATGGTGAGGCGGACGTCTTCGTTCACGATCGAGAAACAGGAATAACAGAGATGGTGTCTCTTTCTTCAGAAGGTACTCAAGGAGACCACCGGTCTTACACACCTTCAATCTCAGCCGATGGTCGCTACGTTGCTTTTAATTCTTTGTCTTCAAATCTTGTTCCAGGAGATACGAATAATACATCGGATATCTTCGTTCACGATCGAGAAACAGGAATAACAGAGATGGTGTCTCTTTCTTCAGAAGGTATTCAAGGAGACCACTGGTCTTACACACCTTCAATCTCAGCCGATGGCCGATACGTTGCTTTTAATTCTTGGTCTTCAAACCTTGTTCCAGGAGATACGAATAATACATCGGATATCTTCGTTCACGATCGAGAAACAGGAATAACAGAGATGGTTTCTGTGGATATTGAAGGTGGATTAGGTCTGAACGAATCTAATGAAACAAATATTTCAGTCAACGGACAATACATTGTATTTGATTCAACCTCATACAACTTTCCACCGTACAACACAACCAATCGACGCGTCTTCCTCGTAAAACTCTGGGACGACCCCGAATACTGCCCATACGACCTCAACGACGACGGCGTCATCAATACAGGTGACCTTGCACTCCTACTCGGCAACTTTGATGCAGCATCTTGTGAAAACTGTTTAGGAGACTTCAACAGTGACGGCATCGTAAACTCTGGAGACTTGGCAGCCTTCTTGCCATATTATGGTCAGGAATGTCCTGTTGATGAGCCACAAAACTTCAATCCAGTACTTACATCATCTATCCAAATTATAGAACCACAAACACTTGAAAGTGTTGGTGTGCAATACAATACAATACTCACTCTAGTAAACCCAACAAAGCAAATCCAAAAAAATCAAACCATTTCACTCTCGAGCGAATTCACAAAATTCATTACAGACTCTATATCAACCAAGCGAGGTGTTGCTATTGATAGCAAGCAGGGAATTATTACTATTCCAGAACTTCAACCTGAAGAAGAAATAACATTCTACCTCAATGTCACCCTAGATGAACAAGCGTGTTCAGCTGGTGTGAAAGGAGTCTATTTAAATCGATGGTGTAAATAAAAAATAAAAAACACCCCTAAAAGGGTGTTTTTTAGTAATCCACAGACAAAACATTTTCTTTACTCAAAAAAGTTATAATAGATATGTAAAGGTCATTTACTAGATTTTAGCTTAGATATAACAATATGAAAAAACTTGCTTGGATTCTTGTGATCATCGGTGCGTTGAACTGGGGTCTTGTTGGTCTTGGTGTGCTCTTCGGTGGTGGAAATTGGAACCTGGTAAACCTTGTGTTTGGCAACGCTCCAAATCTTGAGGCGATTGTATACTTGCTTGTAGGTATTTCTGCTGTACTTTCAATCTTTGGTTGCAAAGGTTGTAAAGCTTGTGACGGCGGAAGTTGCAAAACTCATGGAAACATGGGCGGAGGACAAAACCATCAACAAATGTAATTAAAGACCTTTAGGTAAAATATGTCGACATGGCTCCCGTTTTTGTATCACGGGAGTTTTGTTTTGGGCTGATTCCACAGAGGGTCTTGAAATAAAGCATTTTTTGTGATATTGTGTTGGTGCTTATGATTAGTTTTTCAGAAGGTATTTTTTACATATTTATCTTTTTGGCGCTGTATGTACAGGTGTTTTTTCTCGTTACCTTTATCGAGAAGCGCCACCTTTTGAAAATACAAAGACCAACATTAAAAAAACAAGTTCCAGTAACATTTATTGTCCCTTGTTACAATGAGGAAAGTTCTGTTACAAAAACTATTGAATCAATTAAATCTCTCGACTATTCTCAAAAACTTATTTCTATTATTGTTGTTAACGACGGTAGTAAAGACAAGACGTGGGAAATAATGCAGAAATACAACTCTGATACTCAGGTGCTTCTTTTGAATAAAGAAAATGGAGGAAAACACACAGCTCTTAATTTTGCGCTTCCGTATGTTACAACTGAATTTGTTTGCTCTTTTGATGCGGACACGTCTATTGTTTCTGATGCTCTTACAAATGCTTTGGTGTATTTTCAAGAAGACCCAAACCTTTCGGCTTTAGGAGGTTCGGTACTTATCGAAGAACCAAAGACTATTGTTCAGCGAGCTCAAAGTATTGAGTATCAAATGTTTTCATATACAAAAAAAATGCTCGGGCTCCTGGGTGGTGTTTTGGTTGTTCCTGGAGCCTTTTCTATGTTTAAAAAGGACGCACTTGAAAAAGTTGGCGCATATCGTGCGGGGCACCTTTTGGAGGACCTCGAACTTACATATCGAATGCAAATGTCAGGTTTAAAGGTTGATCATTCTCACAATGCTTTTGTTTATACCAAAGGCCCGACTTCTTTGAAGGCGCTTTTCAAGCAAAGACTTCGATGGAGTTACGGATATATCAACAACACCTATGATTATCGAAGGGCTATTTTTAACAAAAAATACGGAAACTTTGGAATGTTTACATTACCAATGACAATTATCGCCTATCCTGCAATTCTTCAAATTTTTGTATTATTTTGGTATAACGCTATTAATTTTTTTGCAGACCAATATCTTACCTACCAGGCTTTGGGTATTCACGGACTAAGTTCAACATTGTCTTTTGATTTTTTCTTTATTGATACAACAGTATCTTCATTTTTGACGGTGCTTTTGTTTGGAAGTATTTTCTTGGGAATATTCTTAGGTAAAAAAGTATCCCGTATCAATAAGGTGAGTGTTTGGTCTGTACTGGCTTTTATGGTGATTTACAGTATGATGGTCCCTGTGTGGACTCTCAAGGCTCTATACAATACTATTTTTGGTAAGGAGACCTCTTGGGGGCGTTAAGACATAATATATATATCCATAGTATGAAATCAGAATTAAAACGATATCTTATAGTATTTTTCATTACAGCTGCAATTTTTTTGTTGGCATTTTGGATGAGTACAATTTTTAGTAATAATAAAATCTCTCAATTACGAGATATCCAAGAGCAAATTGCAATTGATATTCTCTCTACAGAAACCCGATACTCATTACTTGAAAAAACATCATGCGATCACTCTGTTGCGGGATCTGAGGTAGAGCAGGGTTTGTCTCGAGAGCTTAATGATTTGGCTCGAAGGCTTAAATTTATGGAAAGCCAACTTGGTGTGGATGATGCTGATGTTCTCTTTGTGAAAAAATATTATTCACTTCTTCAGGTAAAGGATTTTCTTCTGATGGAAGAACTCAACGAACGGTGCGGGGAAGAGTTGTTTACTATTCTTTATTTCCACGAAGGTGATTGTCAGGATTGTCAAAAGCAATCACTTGTTCTCGACGAACTTGTCCAAGAATATCCTGGAACACGAGTGTACTGGTTTGACAAAGATGTGAACACTCCCGCTGTTCAAACCATGCTTTCTATATTTAATATTAAGCAAGGTCCAACGCTTGTAATTGAAGACAAGGCTTACGAAGGATTTTTAACCTTTGAAGAAATCCAAGAAATTGCTCCCGAAGCATTTCCAGAACCAGAAATTATTGATGAAGAAGCCGACTTGAACTCAGAAACAGAATAACAAAAAAACTCCCTAAGGGGAGTTTTTTTGTATGGAGCCGCTTCTCGGACTCGTTCTCGCAAGTTCACAAACCTCCTTGCTGTGAAATCCTCCACAAACATACTTCACAAAGTTTCGTTGTTTGTGGGGAACCAAAGGTTCGAGTCCTTACATCATCTTCAATAAGAAAACACCAGACATATGTCTGGTGTTTTCTTATGTGAGCCGCTTCTCGGACTCGAACCGAGGACCTACCGCTTACAAGGCGGTTGCTCTACCATCTGAGCTAAAACGGCTTATGTGGTGACAATTATTGCTAATCATCACCATTTTGAAATTCATAGGGTTAGCTCGACTTTATACTTGGTGTAAACCGAGTGATCTGAGCTAAAATGGTATCTAGTATGATTGCTCTTTAAGCTACCATACTATTTTATCTATTTTGACCGAGGTGTCAATTATTTTTTCAGACGTTTTCGAATTTTTCGGATAAGACGATATATTCGAATTCCTACTACATAAATAACGGTATCAATTCCATTACGAATAGAATTTAATATTCTTAATTCTGGAAACTGTTTCCGAATAATTTCAGGGTCGTCGTTGAGTCGTAGTTCATCAACTCGATAGACGAGCATTCCAGCAACAACCAGAAATGAAATAATAAATGTAGTTAATGGGAACATGTTAAATTTGGTGCATTACATACGATGTAAGCGTTGCGCCTTTTTCAGAGAGAAGTTGTTTGATTGTTTTTGATGGGTCTTTGATGAAGACTTGTTCTGTAAGAGTCTGTTCTTTGAAGTATGAGTCAATTTTACCTTCAAGAATTTTAGCTTGAATATCTTCAGGTTTTGAACTGTCTACTTCCTCTGCAAATGTTTCTTTTGCTTTCGCTACTGTTTCCGCAGGAATATCTTCCTTGTTGGTGTAGCTTGGTCGCATTGCGCTGATATGCATTGCAATATCCTTTGCGAGTGACTCGTCACCTCCTTCAAGTGCAACAGCAACTCCAATAACTCCATTGTGAACATATGTTCCCAATACCTTGCCTTCAATCATGTCGAGTTTCCCAAGTTGAATATTCTCTCCAATTTTTTGGATAACAGGATCAATGATTTCTTTTGAAGACGCTTTTGTTTCTTCAACTCCATTTTCTAGAGCGTGATTTGCAACAGTGTCTGCAAGTGTTATGAAATCATCATTTTTTGCAACAAAGTCTGTTTCGCAGTTGAGTGTTAGAACGCAGACTTTCCCATCTTTTTGGATTGCTGTAACAAGTCCAGCGCCAGTTTCTCGGTCTGCCTTTTTTGCAGCTGCGTCAGATGATTTTTTCTTTAGAAGTATCATGGCTTTTTCCATGTCACCTCCAGCTTCTTCAAGAGCTTTTTTGCATTGCATAACTGAAAGCCCTGTTGCGTCTCTCATTTGTTTAATTAATTCAATAGACATAAATGAACATTAGTTTAAGTTAGTAGTGTTTTATTCTGCGTTAAATTCTTCTGCAAGTACATTCATGAAGAATTCGATACTTGCTTGTGCTGTATCATTTGCTGGAATAGGGAATCGAACATCGTCAATATTACAGTCTGAACTCGCAAGGGCTATGATAGGAATATTAAGTTGGGTTGCTTCTTTGATTGCAATATCTTCAGCCTTAGGGTCGATTACCACAAGCGCAGCTGGCTTGTCTTTCATGATAGTGATACCACCAAAGTATCGATCAAGCTTTGCCATAAGTCGCTCAAGATCAAGTTGTTCTTTTTTTGTATATTTATCAAGATCTCCGGTTTCTTTTTCTTTTCGAAGTGTTTCGAGTCTGTTTGCTCGTTTTTGAATTTCTTTGAAATTCGTTAGGGTTCCTCCAATCCACCGATCTGTTACGAATGGATTGTTTGTTGCTTCTGCAACTCTTTTGATTATTGCTTGAGCTTCAGGTTTTGTTCCAACAAAAAGAATTTGTTTTTTGTCTTTTGCAAGAGCTGAAACAGCCTTTTTTGCTTTCTCAAGATTTTCAAGAGTTTTTTCAAGATCAAAAATATCTTTTTTATGCTTTGTTGTAAAAATAAAAGCCTTCATAGATGGGTGACGTTTAGATTTTGAATATCCAAAATGCGCACCTCGATCCATAAGATCTTTCATGAGTGTTTCTTTTTCCATATAATATTTTTTATTAATGTCTGCACAAGAGATAGGACTTATAATTTTGACTTTAGTCCCCATCAAGGGCAAAAAGCCAGAATATCTCTCGTTGAACCCGCTTCGAATGGTTGTGAACCACGGGCATCCTTGCCATAAGAAAGGATTGGTCAGACAAGAATACTTTACTATAAATCTATAGTTTTTTCAAGTATTTTAAATTAGCTTGTCAATTTTGACCAAAGAGTTGTTACAGGGTACTATGAAGGTACTAAAAGCCTAATTTATATAAATATGAAGGAATCGATTACCCCAAGAGAGCAAGATTATTCACAATGGTATCTTGATGTTATAGACGCTGCAGATCTTGCCGAGCATGGTCCTGTTCGTGGAACCATGATAATAAAGCCAAATGGCTACAGTCTTTGGGAAAAGGTTCAAAGTGTTTTGGATGCGAGATTCAAAGAGTTGGATGTCCAAAATGTTTATTTCCCGATGTTTATCCCTCAAAGTTTCTTGATGAAGGAGGAGAAACACGTTGAAGGATTTGCTCCAGAAGTTGCGCTTGTGACAAAGGCTGGCGGGAAAGATCTCGAAGAACCTCTTGTTGTTCGGCCAACTTCAGAAACAATCATCAATAACTCTTTTTCAAAATGGATTCGATCACATAGAGACTTGCCAATGACAATCAATCAGTGGGCCAACGTTGTACGGTGGGAAATGCGACCGAGACTGTTTCTTCGAACAACGGAATTTTTATGGCAGGAGGGCCACACCGCACACACAACGGTTGCAGAAGCTGATGAGTACGCTCGGCAAATGCTCGATGTCTACAAGAATTTTGTAGAAGACTATATGGCGATTCCAGTAATACCTGGAGCCAAATCTCCCGCAGAGCGTTTTGCTGGTGCCCAAGAGACATACACAATAGAAGCTATGATGCAGGACGGAAAAGCTTTGCAGTTTGCAACGTCTCACAATCTTGGAGAAAATTTTGCAAAAGTGTTTGATATTCAATATCTTGATGAATCAGAAAATAAAAAATATGTAGGACAAACTTCATGGGGAATTTCCACACGTTCGATTGGTGGTTTGATAATGACCCATAGTGACGACAAAGGTTTGGTTCTGCCTCCCAAAATGGCTTCGGTTCATGCTGTGATTGTACCTATTTACAAAACAGAAGATGAGCGTCAGCTTGTGATGAATGCCGCAACAACAATTAAAGAGCGGGTAAGAACACACACAATCAAAATTGATGACAGGGAAAACATGACTCCAGGAAATAAATTCTATCACTGGGAAGCTCGAGGTATTCCTATTCGAATTGAAATCGGACCTCGTGACATAAAAGAGGATTCTGTTGTTTTTGTTCGGCGTGACAACGGTATGAAAGAGCCTGTTGCAATGAATGATATTGAAACAAAATTAGGACTTATGCTTGAAAACATGCAAGGTGCAATGTTTGAAAAAGCCCAACAACGCCTTCACGACAACACTGTTGTTGCTGAAACATGGGAACAGTTTAAAGAGGCTATTGAAGAAGGAAAATTTGTTTTGGCACATTGGTCTGGTGATGAGGAAGATGAATTAAAAATAAAAGAAGAAACAAAGGCAACTATTAGATGTTTGCCATTTGGGCAACCGATAGAAGAAGGTGTTTGTGTTTATTCAGGTAAACCTTCTCGGCAAAAAGTTTTGTTTGCTCGATCGTATTAAGTTATATCATTATGAAATTTATTAAAAATCTGTATCAAAAATTCTCAAACGATATTGGAATTGATTTGGGGACAGCAAATACCCTTGTGTATTTGGAAGGTCATGGTGTTGTAATAAACGAACCTTCTGTTGTTGCTGTGAATCAAAAGACAGGTCAAATTGTTGCTGTTGGTACTGAAGCAAAAAAAATGCTTGGACGTACTCCGGGACACATCAAGGCTATTCGACCTCTTGTTGAGGGTGTTGTTTCAGATTTTGAAGTAACAGAAGAAATGCTTGCCTACTACATCAACAAAGCTGACAAAATGGTAAAAAAACCTTTTCGTCCTCGTGTTGTTGTTGGGGTTCCTTCTGGAATCACAAATGTGGAAACTCGAGCTGTGTACGATGCTGCAAAGTCTGCTGGTGCACGAGAGGTCTACATCGTAGAAGAACCTATGGCTGCGGCTGTGGGGATTCGTATGCCTGTACACGACGCTTCTGGATCAATGATTGTCGATATTGGAGGGGGTACAACCGATGTTGCGGTTATTTCTCTTGGGGGAGTAATTCAGTCAAAAAACTTAAATATTGCAGGAGACAAATTAAACTCAGATATTGTTTCTTATTTTCGAGATGAGTTCAAACTCTTGATCGGCGAGAAAACAGCCGAAGATATAAAAGTTAAAGTTGGTTCTGCACTTGCTTTGGAAGAGCCTTTGGAAACACCTGTGCGAGGAAGAGACTTGGTAACAGGACTTCCAAGAGAAGTTATTGTTACAGATTCTGATATTCGTGAAGCTATTATGCCTTCAATTAGAACTCTGGTTGAGGGTGTTCGAGAAGTGATTGAAAACACTCCACCGGAAATTTTATCTGACATAATGCAAAGAGGAATTGTTGTGTCGGGAGGTGGGTCACTTATTCGAGGGCTTGATATCGTCCTCCAAAAAGTTACCAAGATTCCTATTTATGTTGCAGAAGAACCCTTGACTGCCGTCGCTCGAGGAACTGGAATCATACTCCAAGATTTTGAAAAATATAAAGATATCTTACTTTCAAACGACGATGAATTACCGCTCCGCTAAAAAAAAGAAGGAACAAGGCAAACGAGGCATTCAATTTGGCTTTGTTCTTCTTTTTGTTGTTTTGGGTTTTTCTGGAGTTTATCGATGGGCTTCTGTAGGATTTAGTCCAGTGTCTGCTTCGTTTTGGAAATTTGCAAATGGAGATGCTTCTCTTTCTTTTGTCTTAAAAGATAAAAAACATCTTGAGCGTGATATTGTTGAGCTCAAAGAAACAATTCAAGATTTGGAACTTGAATCTCTTCGTACCGAAATGATTCGTAAGGAAAACGAAGATTTAAAAACCTCACTTGGTAGACTTAGTTCGGAACCCTCAGTTTTAGCAAGCGTTGTTCTAAGGCCGGACAGGACACTATATAATTCTCTTGTTATAGACACTGGATCCAAACAAGGTGTAAAAATTGGAGACATTGTACTTGCTTATGGTTCCGTGGCTATCGGGCGTGTTGTAGATGTGCGTGAAAATATCTCTCATGTTGAGGTGTTCTCACAAAGTAATAGTACTTCGGTATTTAACCATCTTCCAACAAATACCCATGTAGATATTATGGGTAGAGGGGGTTCAGCTTTTGAATTCACTATTCAAAGAGATGTTGAGGTTGCCGAAGGTGATATTCTTGCACTTCCTGGAACTCGCGGGTATATTACAGGTCTTGTCGAAAAGATTTCATTCAACCCAACAGACCCTTTTCAAACTGTTTTTGGGCGGAGTGTTGTTAATATCAACGAACTTAGATTTGTTGAAGTTGTAAATGGATATGCAGAGCAATTTTAATTTTACAATTGAAAAAAAACTCGAAGGAACACTTGCGCGAGCAGGTGTTATTCATACTTTGCATGGAGATATCCAAACTCCTGCCTTTGTTGTGGTTGGAACCAAGGCAAATGTAAAAGGTGTAACTCCAGAAATGTTGCAAGACATGGAAGCTCAGGTTGTTCTTGCAAATACCTATCATTTGTATTTTCAGCCAGGAGATAAGATAGTTGCACAAGCTGGAGGTTTTGCGCCGATGATGAATTGGCAGGGTCCAACCATGACAGATTCGGGAGGCTTTCAGGTATTTTCTTTAGGTGCTGCATTTGGATCTCATGTTTCAAAGGTTGCAAAAGGTGGAATGGAGCTTTCAAAAACAAAACAAAAAAATGTAAAAGATGGCGGAACAGGAAACAAAAAGAAACTCGCAAAAATTGATGAAGATGGCGTTACTTTCAAGTCACACTTAGATGGGTCAATGCATCGATTTACTCCAGAAACAAGTATGGAGATTCAATGGAACTTGGGAGCTGATATGATTTTTGCTTTTGATGAATGTACGAGTCCACAAGCAGATTACGAATATCAAAAAGAAGCTATGGATAGAACACATCGATGGGCGCTTCGAAGTCTGGAAAAACATTGGGAGTTGGATCCAGAGAACAAACAGGCATTGTTTGGTGTTGTTCAAGGTGGTCGACACGAAGATTTGCGAAAAGAATCCGCACGAGTACTGGCAGAAATGAAAACAGAAAAGGGGTTTGAGTTTGACGGTTTTGGTATCGGGGGATCCTTCGACAAGGATGACATGGCAACGGCAGTAAAATGGGTGAACGAAGCTTTGCCAGAAGACAAGCCACGACATTTGCTCGGAATTGGTGAGCCGATGGATTTGTTCAATGGGGTTGAGAATGGTTGCGATTTGTTTGATTGTGTTTCTCCTACGCGTGTTGCTCGACATGGTGTTTTGTATACGATGGACGGTCCAATTCATATTACCAATGCAAAATTCAAAGAAGATTTCTCTCCAATAGACCCGGAGGTTTTGTCTCACACTTCTCAAAACTACACAAAAAGTTATTTGTGTCATTTGTTTCGTTCGGGAGAAACACTTGGTGGAACCCTTGCTTCGATTCACAATTTGTATTTCATAATTTCTCTTGTTTCAAAAATTCGACAGTCTTTGATTGACGAAACCTTCCATGAGTTCAAAAAAGAATTTTTAGCAAGGTATTACAAAAAACACTCTTAGAGAGTGTTTTTTAATTCTTTGTAAAATATTTAGATTTAAAAGTAGGTTTTTACTAATAAAATTAGGCGCCCATAACGGGCGCCTTTACTTTGTTTTCTTCTTTTACGTCTTGTAGTTTGTCGCAATTCAGACAGGTTCTCCCATGATAAACCATTGATTCTTTTGAGTCACAAACAAGTTTTTGGATTAACCCAACTTCATTGCTTGGGTTGTGGTTGTTGGGAACTTTTTGTGAGTACACATCAAATACAATATTTGATTCGTTACAAGAATCACAATTTTCGTTTGGTAGTATCTCAAGAATATATCGATTGGAATCGCCGTTTGCAGCAATAAGTTCTTCAAGAAGTTTCTTGGGTGGTGTTGGGAATGGTTCCATAATATACAGTTTGAAGTTCCTTTTGAGTGTACTCCTTTGAATTCAATCATGCAAATATAGGCTTTCATTATCCTCCCAAATCACTATAATTATTAGGCAATGCAAAATGCAGACGTCTCAAAAATTATAAATTCTTTACAAATCAATGGTGATTATGAAATATCACTTGCTTGTACAGATAATCAAACAGGAGAAACTATTGAATATAATGGTGATCATTTTATCTATCCAGCAAGCATTTACAAAATGTTTGTTGTTGCAGAAGTTTTGCGACAAATTGAATCTGAAAATCTATCTCTTTCTCAGGAAATAGAAATAGTTTCTCCAAATGATGTAGACAAGATAAAGTCAGAACTCGGTAACGATGTTCGCCCCTTTTTAAATGCCGGCGACACACCAACACTTGAATATTTGATTGATCTTGTTTTAACTCGAAGTGACAACACTGCCTCAAACACCCTAATTGATTTAGTTGGAAGAGAATCAATAAACAAAAATATTATAAAGGTAAATGATTGGCAGGGAAGTGAAGTAACGAGAAAATATCTTGCAAGAGATTTGGAAGAGGATAAATATAAAGACGCACCAGTTACGCTTTCGTGTGCAAATCATTTGGCTAATTTTTTCTACAAACTTGAGAGGGGTGAGATTCCTGGAAAAGAAATCATAAAAAAGTATTCTGAAATTTCTTACAACCAACGCAAGAAAGGTCCTTCTTTTGAAGAAGGGGTTATTTTTTACAGAAAGGGTGGTTGGACCGCAACACGACTTCGTGATGGAAGATTTATAAAATATCAGGGTTTTACCGGGATTGTTCAAGGGGGAGGTAGGGATTGCAGTATTGCAGTGTTGACTATTTTGAAAACAGATAATTTTACAGCAGTATTTCCAATTCAAGAGTTGTCAGAGGAAATTTATAGATTTTGTAAAAAATAAAGGTGCTCAAAATTGAGCACCTTTTTATCCTTTGATTACCACAACACCCAAATAATCTTCTTCAGAAATCATGGTGCCAATTTCTTTCAATTTTATTTCAAATCACTATAATAAGTGAGTAATGGCAAAATTTAACCTCCAAAGTGAATACAAGCCCGCAGGTGATCAACCAAAAGCTATAGAGACCCTAATGAAAGGTCTTGAAAAAGGTATGCGAAAGCAAACCCTTCTTGGTGTTACCGGTAGTGGGAAAACATTTACCATGGCAAATGTTATCGAAAAGACAGGAAAACCAACACTTGTCGTAGCTCACAACAAAACTCTTGCGGCTCAGCTCGCCCAGGAGTTCCGAGAATTTTTCCCAGATAATGCAGTTCACTACTTTGTCTCATACTACGACTACTACCAGCCAGAAGCCTACGTTCCATCTTCTGATACTTACATTGAAAAAGACGCGCAAATCAATGACGAGATTGACCGTCTTCGACATGCTACAACTCAGTCACTTCTAACTCGGGATGATGTAATTATTGTCGCTTCAGTTTCTTGTATTTATGGACTTGGTTCTCCCGAGGAATATCTAGCAAAAAACCTTCAACTTATGGTTGGTCAAAAATGGACTCGAAAGAGTATCATGGAAGCCCTTATTGAAATGCAGTATGAACGAACTACCGCTGATCTTTCTTCTGGAACATTTCGAGTAATGGGGAACACTTTGGAAATTGTTCCTGTTTCAGAAACTACAATGTACAGAATAGAACTTATCTCAAACACCATTGCTTCAATTCTAAAGATTGATCCTGTTTCTTCAAAAATAGAGGGAACTCTTGATACTTTGTTTGTTTTCCCAGCAAAGCACTTTATGATGGCCGAAGCAAAAAAAGAAGAAGCACTAAAAAATATTGAACAAGAATTAAAAGTGAGATTGAAAGAACTCGAAAAAGATGGGAAAGTTTTGGAATACGAACGACTCAAGAGACGTACTCGATACGACCTTGCGATGATTCGAGAAGTTGGCTATGTGTCAGGAATCGAAAACTATTCTCGACATCTGTCAGGTAAAAAGGAAGGGGAAGCAGCGGATACACTTCTTTCATATTTTCCTCATGATGAAAAAGGAAACCCAGAATTTCTCACAATTATTGACGAGTCTCACGTAACAGTTGGGCAACTCAACGCTATGTATCGAGCCGACCAATCTCGAAAACAAACACTTGTTGATTTTGGTTTTCGACTCCCTTCAGCAAAGGACAACCGACCCTTGAAGTACGAAGAGTTCGAAGAGCGGGTGGGGCAGGTGGTGTACACCACAGCTACTCCAGGTGACTATGAGCGAGAAGTTTCAGAACAAATTGCAGAACAAATTGTTCGGCCTACCGGACTTCTCGACCCTCAAATAGATGTTCGCCCTGTTGTTGGTCAGGTCGACGGTTCTTATCCCGGGCAGGTCCAAGACTTCATAGCAGAAGCAAAATTGGAAATTGCCAAAGGTGGGCGAGTGCTCGCCACAACACTGACAAAGAAAATGGCAGAAGACCTGACAGACTATCTCAAAGGTGAAGACATGAAAGTTGAATACATTCACAGTGATGTTCAAACGATAGATAGAATTCGTATCATCACAAATTTTCGACGTGGTGAATATGATATTCTTGTTGGGGTAAACTTGCTTCGGGAGGGGTTGGACATGCCGGAGGTTACTTTGATTGGAATTCTTGACGCCGACAAAGAAGGTTTTCTTCGAAGCGAAACTTCACTTATCCAGACCATCGGACGTGCCGCACGAAATGTGGACGGGCGAGTAATTCTCTATGCAGACAGAATCACAGGTTCCATGGAGCGAGCAATGGGTGAGACAGAGCGTCGACGAGCAAAACAAGAAATCTACAACAAAAAACACGGAATAACCCCAAAGACAATCAAAAAAGCAATCAAAGATATTACAAAGGAGTTGGAGTCCAAACATGACAAGGCTGTTCAGGCTGAGCTTGTGTTGGACGAATCTGTTTTCAAAATAGACGATCCAAAGAAGCGAATCGCAGGTTTGAAAAAGCTGATAAAGGTAAAGGAAAAGAAAATGAACGAAGCTGTAAAAGAACTCGATTTTGAGACTGCGGCTATTGTGAGGGATGAGATTTTGGTATTAAAAGGAATGTTGGAAGAAAAGTAATAATTTCTTTTTGCATTACCCAAAAAGAAACAAAAAGTCTAGACACTCAAATTTTCTACTAAAAACAAAAAGAACACTCTAAAAATTACTAACCGCTATGCTTAAACGTAATTTTCTTAACGAGTGTTCTTTTTGTTTTCTTAACGTGAAAATTTGAAAGTGTCGAAAATTTTTTGATATACTTTATTTATGGAGAAAATAGAAAACAATAATGAATTTCACAAAAAGATAGTTATTGAAAATTCAAAGGGAAGTTACAAAAAGTTTGCTGATTCTCTGGATGAATATCCAATTCTTGGTGTTACATTTCCTTGTGACTATGGATATATAGAAGGATATATTGGAGAAGATACTCACGATCTTGATATCTTTTCAGGTTCGGGAGATGTTTTTGGATATATGATAGTCAGAAGAGATGATGTAGAAGGAGGGCTTGAAACAAAAATGTTGTATAAAGTTTCCGAAGAGGAGTTGAAAAAAATTAAAAGTGAATATCAAATTGTTGTAGATTCAGTAGAATTATTAAATTCTGAAGAAAAGTTCTTCTCTTTTATAGAAAAGTTTAAAACCTAACCCTTAACCACCCCACAAAAACCCCACCACCCACGGGGTTTTTTGTTTGGGGTCTGATTTGATATACTTTATTTATGGAAAAAATACCGAATTTTGATCACGGTTTTGATAAAGAAAAGAAGATCGATAAAAAAGTTCTAGAGGAAAATAATTCTGATGAATCTTTAGAAAATCCAGAGCAGGAGATGGAAGGACTTAAAGACCTTGTGGATACCTTACAAAAGAAAGTAGAAGAGATTGAATCAAAACCAGAGAAACCGGCCGGTTGGGAAAAGATAAAAGAAAATATTTTTAAAACAACTCGTAGAATGACTAGGCTTTTGACGGGTTTGACTATTGTTGGGGCAACATTTTCTGTTGTAAACTATCAGTCTTCTCGTTATGAAGTTCAGGCTGTGGAAAAACCAGACAGTCAAAAAGAATATAAACATGAAGATTCTAGAACCACACACTATCTTGAAGTTCTTGCGGGTAGAGATACTTTAGATTTTGAGGATTTTAAACAATACCTTGTCCCTTTTTGGCAACTTGAGGTTGATGAATTTCTAGAAATGGATTTAGAAAAACCTCTGAAGGAAATGAGTATGGAAGAGATGGATCAATTGTTTATTGAAACCAATTTGTATAACGGTGCGACTGCAACAAAGGTGATGCAACAACGTTATGAGAAATATTTAAGTCATTTTGAAGAGCCGGAAGATAATAAAATTCCCATAGAGGCTGTGTATGATTTGGTTTGGAAAATGGAGCAAGAGGTGGGAAATCCCAAGATTCGGTTGGAAGGTACCCCAAAATTCAGACACCTTTTCTACGTACTCTCATCATATCTCAGAGTATATTCTTCTGCAAATTTCAAAGGTGCCATACCTAACGCACTATGTATCCTAGAGCGATTGTAATAGT
>Ga0222691_1000026_pt1 | contig 84225 bp, 78 predicted proteins | sample AntAcemetage1237_FD_179839 | JGI IMG/M metagenome (GOLD analysis project Ga0222691, IMG submission 179839) | Saline water microbial communities from Ace Lake, Antarctica - #1237 | ecosystem: Environmental > Aquatic > Non-marine Saline and Alkaline > Saline | place: Antarctica: Ace Lake... | reverse complement strand
CCATCGTACCTAATTCTTTGTAGTAGGCCAATGCACGCTGGTTTGCGTGAATATTTTCTGGACGAAACGCACTCAAGGACAATCCATCGAGAGATTTGATGCGGGAGAGGGCCACATAGGTTTGTCCGCATTCGAATATCTGCGCGCCAATATCTATTTCGGCGGTTTCGAGTGTGGCACCTTGGATTTTATGAATGGTGAGACCCCAGGCCAAACACAGGGGTATTTGGGCGATGGCAAGACACGGAAAGTCGTCCGATTGTCGGAATTTTGGCTCGATTTGACGAACAAGTCCATTGGAAAATCGCACAATGGGAACCGACTCCGATGCGACTTTGGTAAAATCCACAATAACCCCCTGTGAACCATTGCAAATGTTATTATCCAAGTCCAGGTTCGTCGTACACATGACAACACAACCCTTCTTTAAAGCCATCTTTTCTGGATAATTCGTAGTCGTCATCATATTTCGCAATTCATACTCCTTTTCCATCTTCGTTAATCCCTCACATTTCAACATGTCTTCGACCGAAAGCGGTTTGCCCGTCTCATGATTCATTTTGCAATTGGACTGCACGATGGCTGCGTATTCGTATTCTTCGCCAGATAACTCCATATATTTGCGTTGGTTCAATGCTTCGGTTTTGTATCGAACGGGAAATAATCGCGTCATCAAGGCGGTCGAGTCCGTTTCTTCTTTTCCATTGCGGCAATATTGTTGTAAAATAGTGACGTTTTTCTCACTCAATTTCCCTTTACGCACTTCCAACAAGATGTCTTGATATACGGGATCGCGTTGTCGGAAAATGGTTCGCAATTCAATGTTGTTGGGAAAGGCAAATACGCGTTCCCACAAAGACGTCTCAAAACAGAATTTCGCACTGTCTTTGTCTCCCTGTGTCGGGACGGGTGGGAGTTGCAGGAAATCTCCCGTAAAGACCACCTGCATTCCACCAAACACCGAATTCGAAATACGTGCAATTTTGGCAATTCCTTCCAGCACCTCGAATACTTTTTTTGACATCATACTCACCTCATCCACAATGAGGACATCGGTCTTTCGCCATGTTGTCCGCGTCGTCTTTTTACGTAATGCACTCTGGATAATCGCACCTGGATCACCCTTGCATAATTTTATCCCACTCCACGAATGGATGGTGCGTGGATTACACATTCTCGGCAGCAATGTAGTCGCACAACCCGTCATGGCTGTCACTTGACATGTCTTACCTACACGTTTACAATGTTTTACAAAATACTCAATGAGTCTCGTTTTTCCCGAACCACCTGGACCCGTTACGAAGAGATTATCGCCGCGGCAAAATTTCTCAAAGGCGAGTCGCTGTTCGGTTGATAATATTGATAGATCCATTTGGGATGATAATGCAATTGATAGATGATATAAAGCGGTCTGCTTTATATCAATTTTGTTACTTGTTGTGACCCAATGAGAATTTACTCATAGGTTAATTCCAAGCAAAAGGAAAAGTCGAGTCCGTTTAAATCCATAGGTACACCGCGTTCATTGACAAGTTGGACGTTCATACGTTGCAAATTAACAGGTCCGGTATAGACACGATTGTCGGAAACGACATAACCTTCTTCTTCACTCGCACGCAAGACGGTCCCAAAAGGGTATCTTGTATAATCCATTGCAATGCGCGCTAAAATCTGGGAACTATTGATTTCTGAGTTTTGCAAAAGGGTGACGAAAGAATAGGGATTTCCATTCTTGAATTCATTGACGACTAAAAACAGATATCTTGGTAAATGGAAATCGACAAATGCATTGGATCGTAAAGTGGACCCACTTGGACCAATTGTATACTCTGTTCCACGAAATCCCAAAATCCAACCCAATTTATAGGTCATATTTTGTAAATCGATGGCGCCTTGGGGGGATACGTCGAATTGTATATCCAATGGTACCGTACCGTTATTCGTAAACACACTGCGTCCATTTACTATGGAGAATACTAGGTCGGTAAACGGAGAAGATGTACTCTGAATAATACTATTGATCGCGTCTACCAAACTATCATTGTCGTAAAACCCATCGGGTATGGAATATGTCGCGACGGTAGTTCCATCAGTGACATTAAATACATTGTTATCTAATTGGAAAGAAATATTGAAAAAAGACATGGGTATTTCCGCACACCGCGCCTTCATTGATTTCACTTCATTAATACGTTCGGGAAGAGTAATATTATAATTCGCATTTTTTACTGTTTCATAATCGTCACTATATCTCGTGTCAATATTCAAATATTTTGTTTTTGTAGGCAACATGACGTTTGTCATTACCATGTGACTACCGTATTGTTTCGTGGTTGGTTCGGTAAATAAAGTATTGTTATTAATGTATTGACTCATATATGTTATCCATCGATAAAAGAAGAGCTGTTTTAACAAAATTGATTAAATGATCGAATGACCCAAATGTTTCATCAATATCGACCATGAGTGAAAACTATTGTAAATTTTGTAATCGTCATTTCCGTTACAAGGATTTGTTCGACCAACACGAAGCGACATGTGAGTTCTTCTATCGATCGGAACGGGAGCGTGATCGAGAAAATGACACGCATGAAGTCCTCCCTTCCAACCAAAATCAATATAAATTGATTCAACATCTTATGCTTACAGTCAATCGTCTAACAAAAGACGTGGACCGTTTGAAGAAAAACACCATTGTTCGTAAGAAGAAAATGATTATGGATTATATCAATAAAGCTTCTTACCCTAAACCACCCAAACCATTTGAAGAATGGGTTCTCGAATTGACAACGACACCTGAAAATCTCCAATGTGTATTTGATGGCGACTTGACAGACGGTATACAAGACGTATTGCGATCACACATGGAAACAATTCCTATATGTGCGTTTCATCAGAAATCGGCGACGTTATATGTATTTTCATCACACGATAATCTAAAATGGAAAATCATGACACATGACGAGTTTGGTCGCATTATGAATCGAGTTTCACATAAACTATTGCAGGAATTCCTGCGCTGGCAAGACGTTAATGAAGTCCATATCCGGTCGAATCCAACATTGAAAGAGAAAAATCTTGAATATATGCAACGTATTAATGGTATCAGTCCTGGATATGAAGACAAACGTCGTTCAGAATGTAAGAAATGGCTGTTTGACAAATTAGCCACCGATTTTACACACAACGTTGAATATGAGTTTGTATAAGGAGGGGAAACCCATGGTTTCCCCTTCAACCCCATCCTTTCACGTGAGGTCATTATATAGAGGGGAAACCATTGGACTCCCCTCTATAAAATTGAATGTTTTTTCCTTCAAATACCATCTCATATTGACACAATGAGCCAATTTGGACCTGTATACTTGGCGAAGAAAAACGCACATGAACGCGACCAATTCATCACGTTTGATGAAGGACCGCATATTTATACCGTCCACGGTGACTCCAGTTTCACCTCTGTTACCACATGGAATCACACCCACTTCCCTCACTTTGACGAAGAAGGTATCCTCAACAACATTATGCGTTCGAAAAAGCGCAATGATCCCTCCTACAAATATTACGGCCAAAACAAAGCCCAAATCAAAGCCGGATGGGACCAAAATCGCGATGAAGCAGCGGCAGCGGGTACCGCCATGCACTATGATATCGAATGCTATTACAACAATATGCCAGTGAAAAATGACAGCATCGAATATGAATGGTTTCAAAGATTCGTCAAGGATTTCCCTGAACTCAAACCATACCGCACGGAAATGATGGTCTATGACGAAGATCTCAAACTATCCGGTTCCATTGACATGCTTTTCGAAAATCCCGACGGAACCCTCCAAATATATGATTGGAAACGCTGTCGCGCCATTGAATACGAAAGTGGATTCGGGAAATCCTCCATTACACCTTGCATCTCCCACCTCCCCGACACGAACTTTTGGCATTACTCTCTCCAACTCAATACTTACAAAACCATTCTCGAGCAAAAATACGGCAAAAAAATCACCGGTATGTATCTTGTATGCATGCACCCGAATAATGTATATAAAACATATGACCGCATTGAAGTACTCTCTATGGAAAAAGAGATGAACGACCTCTTCGCTCTTCGCAAAACACAAGTCGAAGCTATGCGTTAGGTTTGTCGGCGCGAATTCATCGGTGGGGGGGGATCCCCCCCAATTCAACTGTATATTTGTTTTTTATGAAATCCCTTTAGAACAATTTGCTATTATTCAATCTAACGTGATTTATTCTTATAATACAAATATATATTCCTATTATATCAGGAACAGCATAAATGCACTTTATCTCGATATTAGTCCGATACCTGGATGAACCTTATATACAAGAATTCATCGACCATTATTTGGCAGAAGGAGTATCTCATATTTATATTTTATATGATACAAAATCACGAAATCCTTTGCCAGATAGCGTCATAACAAATCCACAAATTTCTGTACGAAACGCATATCATATTAATTCAAATCCCAAAACGAATTTATGGAGAGAGGCGAACAAATGGTATAGACAGGTCATTCGAAAACAAACGGAATGGTTTTTGTACGTGGATTGCGATGAATTTATCAGCACATATAAACGTTTTACCAACATGACACTTAAGCGAGTTATACAAACAGGCTTTAAAAATGTGGATTGTATCAAAATTCCATGGGTCATGATGTCATGTAACAAACGCACAAACGACCCACCTTCTATTTTGCAAAATCTTACTCATCGATGGAATCACGACCGCAAACACCCACATCCAAATAGATGGAAAAAGGGGGATTGTCGTTATCACGAAATCCAAGTAAAATGTATCTTTAAAGCAGCTAGTTACAATCATTTCAACGACCATTTTCCAGACGTTTCTCAAAAAGCCAATCCTTTATGTGTCAATAGTGTCAATGGAAGGAGAGAAATACATAGCACCTTTTTTCAGTCACTTCGCGAATACAATATTCGAGAAGCCGTTCTACTCTGTTTTCACTATCGCATTATTTCAAAGGAAAGTTGTCTTCGCAAAACAGAGAATAACGGTTTCGATGCTTACAATAATAATTGGCAATCACTCATGAATAGCGACCACCCGGATATGATAGAAAATCATTTACGCAAGAAATCAATACAAAGGTTTGGCCCAAAAAACTACATATGTCCGTCGCCTTAATTACTCGCCACTTACAAGAATCCTTTCTCGATGAATTCGTACAATACTATTTGAACGAAGGTGTCGACATGATTTACATTTTGCAAGACGCAGATGGCAGCGCCGAATTGCCCGAAAGACCCAACGTCCATATCATCCGATCGATGTCATTCGCAGCGAACCAATTATACGACGTAAATCAACTATATACCCAGATTCGCGAATTACATACATGGTTCCTGTTTCTCGACTGTGACGAATTTATTTCCTGCGTAAACCAAGAAAAGGGCAAGAGTATTCGCGATATGCTTTTTTCCACCTACAAAGATGTGGATTGTATCATGGTTCCATGGGTCATGATGGCATGTAACCACCGTGACACCAATCCAGATTCCCTTTTGAAAGGCATCGTCCATCGATGGGACCACGATAAGAAACATCCACATCCGAATCAATGGCCCAAGGGACGATGTCGATATGATGCTATTGAAGTCAAATCTATCTTTAAAGGAGAGGCCGTGGCGAAAATAGACATTCATATTCCAGGCGCATTCAAAGAGAACATCCTTGCGGTTGACAGTGTATATAACAATGCCAAACCAATGACACCCTTTTACAAGGGTCTTCATGAAGCCGAGATTACCAATGCACGTATGTTGTGTTTTCATTATCGCATCTTCTCCAAAGAAGAGTGCGAGAGGAAACTGCAAGGATCGAAATTAGCGGGATACAAAGAGGCATCCTTTAATGATTTATGGGTTACTGATTACGCGGAAAAAGAAGAGACATTTTTGCGCGAGAAATCGATGCATTGAATTGCGGAAAAAACGAATATAAATACTCGCACACCTATATAGTAATCGAATCATGTTTTATCGCCACCGATGTTTTGGATATTCGGTCGGACTTTCCCTCAGTGCCATTTTCACAATCTATCTATATAAGACATTTTCCAAGAAAGCAGTGGAAGACGCCCAACCTGTCGAAACGGAACCTCAAAAAACACCCGAGGAGATCTATTTGCAAAAATGGAGCGCCCAATTTACCGAGACTTTCTCCCACGAACATGACGTTCAAGTATATAACGAGAATATTCGACAAATATTTTACCTTTTTGATGAATACAAGAGCGAAATCGAACGTGCCGAAAATACTATCGAAAAAGAATGGAAAACGCGCATTCTTTATGAAAGCACCCCACGAGGCAATATCGTCATGTATTATGATGCATATAAACGCGGATTTGCATATTATGCAGACACTTCCATATCATACCCCTTTTTGAATGCATGTGCCATGAAATACGTAATCACCTTCTTTTGTCGCGACTTTTTCATTGATGAATTGCACTGGCCGAAAGGGAGTCATTCACCCTTTTATCGTCTCCATTTACAAGACAAGAAAAAGGCATTGGCACCCAAAAACGCCAAGTTTGACGCTGCCAAAGGCCCTTTTGCCAAATTGAAAAACGGAACCAATAAAGAGGCTATTCCTGTACGCAAATCCGTGAAGACCGAGACCAAAAAAGACACTGGACCCGAGAAAATGCAAAACAAATTTTTATATTTAGGTAAAGTCTGTAACTTCTCCTTCTTGAAAGATAAACCCGATAAAACGGAAAAACATGCGACCATTCCGATGAATTATGGCGATTTTAAATCATTCCATTGGCGATCTCCGAAAGCAGAGGGAGGCGAAAATCACTTGTTTTCTGGGGGCGGGGGATCGGCTTGATATGTCTTAAGCCAATGCAAATATCCCAGACTTTTGCTTAGATCAAATGACGACCCTAGATGATCTCGCGCGATTTCATAACCGATCATTTCCTTTTCATCGAGCGTTGTCAAATACATTTTTAGTAATTCTTCTTTGGTTGACATTGTGATAGTTTATCTGAGCGGAAGCTATTTATTTCAATTTTGTACTGAAATAAATATATGAGGATATTTTATTACTTTCTATCATGGTTAAAAAAGGTACACAAAAAAAGAAGAATATAAAACGATCCTCTTTGAAACGGCGTTCCGTCCAACATGGTGGTGAGGAGGGCTTTTCGTATCATAACTTGACAATTGGATCTAAAACGAAGCAGACTGATGCAGCCGCCGAGACGAAAAAATATGTTAGTTCTATGTTATTAGATATTTTTGAGGGTAAAAAGTCTGCGACGTCAATTGCAGATCGATTTCTAAAATTTGCGCGAGGTAAAGCATCGTTGGGGATAATTCCTACGAGAGACACAAGAGAGCCATCTGAGGTTTTTACACAAATAATACTTCCTATTATTTTAACACCATCCGATATCGACATGAAATATTATAACACGACTTTTAACAAAGTAATGCTTAGCAAAGTAATGCTTAGCAAATTCCTGACTACAAATGTAACGAATATATCCGTTTTACAAGGAGCCATTCTTAAAGGGAATATCGAATTGGTTCGTATTATTATGGATACTGCACGTAAATGGGGTGCGAATGAAAGGGTCGGTATTAATACCGCTCTCACGACAAATATAGGTACTATCGATTATACATCCGCGAAAGACCTCATCTATACAAGTGGGTTAGGTACGTCACCAATCACGGTACAGAAGGAAGTACCAGTACCTAGTGTTGACGTATTGAACGAAATGGGAAAGATATTATACAGTGATTTTCCCGACAAGGTTGTAGGGAATACACTAGTACCAGCATTAACAGGAGCCACAATTTTACAAAAATATAACACTATTTCTGCTTTCCGAAATAAAGAAATGGGCTTGAATTCCTATATCAATCTTGTCAAGAACACTGGTGATGATAATAATATTGGTACCGCAACATATTCCATCATCTTTCAATACACTCAGCCTCCTCCTTATATAGAAAAACTGAATACCCTGTTGGATGCATTTACCGCCCAATCTACCAAGTTACATGCTATAGACGACACGATTGCAGAGGTAGATTTTGACAAGATCGATCTTGCTAATGATGTCAATAATTATTTTATCGGAAATATCAACCGAATCAATGATGCGAGTGCGATGGTATCCGCACAAAAAACCAAAATGGAGGAGTTAGATCCTGGCGCCGCAACACAGGTCGAAACATTAACTCGGAAAGAGGGGGAATTGAAAAATAATATTGAGAACGCTTATCAATCCATAATCGATTTTCTTCAAAACGTCTTGAAACATATTCGACGAGCCAATATAGAAGCGGCTATTGCCGACATTGTAAGGAATATTACATCGAGTAAACAACGACAAACTGACCTAAAGAGAGCGAAGTTGGAAGAAGCAATATCAGCAGGATCAGCAGAATCAGCAGGATCAGCAGAATCAGCAGGATCAGATAATAGACGAACTCAACTAGAAACATTACAAGCTGAACTATATAACTTACCACCTGCAACGAACGTATTAGAACAAGACAAAAAAGACGCGGAAAAGGAGTTAGCAACATTAAACGATCCAACTACCGGTCCGACTCAGGAATATTCCGCTTTTATTCAACAGGTTAGAGACGATCAGGTTGGAGACGATCAGGACAAGATCATGAATTTAATCACTTATATACATACGAAAAAGAATAATCCCACTACCCCGGATAATACCCAGTATGATACTGATTTACAGACTTCTCCTACAATAAAGCAAGCTCTAAACACTGTAGTGAATGAAACAGCTAAAATAAGAGAGAATGAAGATGCTATAACAGAACAAAATAAAAAAGAAGCAAGTAGGGGTAAATTTCAAGAATTATCACAACTGTATGTGCTAACCGTATCCACATTGAGCGAATACATGACGTTAGTCGAAGAATTTGATAAAACACCACAAATGACAACCCTTATTAAGAATACTCGCCAAGATAGCAATATTACACCACCTTCTTCCCAAAAAGGCTTATCCACGTCGGCACCAGGACCTGGACCTGGACCTGGACCTGGACCTGGACCTGGACCTGGACCTGGAACCGGAACCGGAACCGCACCTGGAAGCAGTAAAGAGAATCCTTTAGTAATTATACCCGATACACCATTCTTCATTAAAATGGAGGGTAAAACATATCAAATAACGCCCGGAAATTCTACTGATCCTGGTTCATTTAACGGTGCGCGTTACGATGGGTAACCCATATCCATGACAATCCGTATATCCCAACCAGAGATAGGTGTAAGAAGAAACTATATTCACAAACTATTTCTATAAACAGATTATTTGTTTATAGAACAATTCAATTATGATCCACATGTAAAATTCGTTCGACAATACGTCGTTTGGTTATCCTGGTCCAAGAAAGCAACGTCATTTTTCACACAACAACTCGCCTCCTTTTCTATACGATCGCCCTGTGAGATTGCCACACCTATTTCCTCCTCTGTTTTGGTAACGGTATTAGGGTAAGGTTCAGAAAAAGACTGAGGTGTGTTTTGATAATTGCGAAACATAGTGGGAACCGTATTGCAACTATTACATGGAACGGGCTGTGCGACCGGACCAGCAGGAGTGCAACATGTAACCGCCTTGCGTTTTCTCTCGGTCAAATCCCCTTCCGAACGATACAATATATTCCCCGCGCCCGGTTTCACACTGGTATAAGGAGCGGGACGGCGAATCCAGCGATACCTCGACATCAACATGCCATTGGTATTCATGGAAGCCTTTTTAATCACCTTATTGTCATTTTTGCAACACAAATCGGGGTTTACAATGGAAACAATTGGATACGTTCCACAACACCCGCCGTTTCCTCGCAAAGTATCTCCACGACGTAAAGTGCGTGGCAAGGATCTCGATAAACTAGTCTGTCCGACCCAACCTTGACTGCGATATCCACCCACAGTTGAAAATTGGGGAACATTCACGCTAACATTGTTATATTTTGCCGCGGTTTTTTTCTTTAAAGTGGCAATCGACATCTATAGTATATGCATATACAAAATCCACTACTCATTGGAAGACGAGGATGGATCCAAGGACAGTTCGATCGCATCATTATCATCGTCATCGTCCTCTTCATCATCTCGCAATAAATATTGGCGAATGGACTCGAGTTCCTTCATTTCATCCTGCATTTGGCGATTCAATTGGATATTTGCCTCGTATATTTTCCGCAATTTCGATCCACGCGAAACCTTCTTTAAAGAATACTCCTTCTTGAGTTTCACCTCCTCCTTTTTATTCGGATCTGTCAATACAATGGATCGATTTTTGCCCGATTTTCGTGCATTTTTCAATAAACTGTCATTGCCTCTGTGGGGTCGCAGCCTCATATCCTTTGTCAATGCCTCCATTTTGCGTAAATCCTCCTCTAATAAGGCATTGATTTCGTCCTGTGCGGACAACTGGTTCATTGACGACGGTTTTTCTTCGACCTCATTCGAAAAGGGGGGGTCATCGAGATGGACCAACGTTTCAGGCGTATATTGTGGCGTGGACGTGCGTTTGGACGATTTGGAAGGAATTGCTTCAAAGTAATTGGGTATGACTTGTTCTACTACTTCTGTCTGCGAATCCTCCGTGTCGTCCAACAGGTCAAAGGACGGTAATTTTTCTTGCTCTGGACCGTCTTCCGCATCTTTATTGAGAACTTGAACTATTTGTTCTAAATAGGGGATTATCTTACCCTGGAAACGTCGATAGTCTGCATTTTCTTTCTCTAAATGGGCTAAACGTTCATGTAATATGCGCGTATCCTGTATAAACCTGGTGGTGTTTTCGAGAAAATTCATGATGGGTATAGTACCGTCGCGATTTGGAGTGGAAAGTTCCCGCATAACACTATTCTGTTGACCGTCAATATAAGTGGCCTCGCGTAATTTTCTACTGCGTCGTGATTGGACGGGCGCCATTACTGTAAGAGTCCATTTTATTTTCCACGGATAAACACGATGCACGATTTATCTTTTCAAAATACGTAAAAGAAACCTTTTACGTAATTCATTATGCGATTATTTGCTTACTTTCTTCCTCCGCGCTTTCTAGTCACACGTTTGCGAGTACCCTTGTTGTGCTTCTTTCTACAGAAGGTTCTTTTGGGACCCTTGGCAACCTTGCACCCCTTCACCTTTTTGCACTTGTTTGGTTTGACAACGCTTTTTCCACGACAGAGAGATTTTCCCATAGTATATATTCTCTAAAGATAATATTTGGACGCCATGAGAATACGCGACTTATGTTCGATTGTAATTATACAGGTATTCAACCACGAGCGAAAAATTCCAATCGTTATTGTTCAACTCAATGACATCACCCTTGTCGTTCATCAACTTGACCTCGAACTTCCGCAGATTTACCGGTCCAAAATAAATACGACTATTTTCCAACAGTCCACCTCCAAATTCCGTATACAATTGTCCCGGTTGCAATCCACCCAATTTGATGGGTATAATGGCAAACATGTCATTCAAATTCGGTGGGTCCGAATAAATAGAACAATTAGACCCCCCTTGAATGTTATTGAAAATCACCTCATTGGCAGCATACGTTTGGTTTGCAGTTAGATTTTGGTTCGGAATCGCACTATTGGTCGACGTATTGATGGAACCATCAGAACCCTGTGTAATCTCGGCCGAATTGATATATGACGGATACGCCACTTTGGTATCCAATGGCTCAATAGTGACAAGTCCATCATTGAGATGGTGATTGGTATGATCGTTCAAGATTAAATAAAGCGTTTTTGTCGTATTCAAATCGAGACAGGTATTTGCGACCAGTGTGACAAGATTCGTGAACGAATCATACACGTAAATATTTTGGCTAACAAAACTCGCATTGTTCGGTGAATCGGGGTCCAAATTATAGGCCGCAAAATTCCGATATCCCAATATCCAACCAAGCGTCACGTTCCAAACGATCGAATCATATTCGCCATTTTGTTTCGAGGCATCTCCATTCGCCTTGTAAAATACCAACGTGAAATCCTTTGTATAATATTTTGTTGAATCGGGGGCGGTATATGTTATATCCCATTGAAATTGAATTCGATTCGACGTTGAACTATAAATAATTTTCGATGTGCCAAAATCGACATCTGGATTTTCGGTTTGTGCGTCGGCGATACCCTGATTCAAAGCATCTAATAACTCACCTACGTTATACGTTCCCGGGGGAATTGTAATACGAACCTGTTTCCCATCCATGCCGATTTTATTTACTTCTAATATGAAATAATTCGCGTCATATAAATTGCTTATGTTATACCAAGTATAGGGGATTGATACAGAGTGCAATTTTATGGAAACAACATTCGACAATGGTTCGGACAAATTGAATTTGAAACTAGTGGAATTTGGATACAGGGAATAATCCCGGAATTGAGAATCGATAAAAATAATACGTTTCATGGTTTCTTTCAAAAGAGGATTTATACTACTTGGACCAAACTGATACACGGATGTATAGGTGGGTCGCGTATTTTCCGAACCAATCGGTTTTGTCCCTCTTGAACTTTCTGTTTCCGTTGTAACGTTACTTGTTACCGCCGCGTTTTCCGTCGTCGATGTCATATTTTCAAAGTTTTCTTGGACCGGATCCTCTTCTTCTTCTTCCTCACTCCCTTGAAAAAAATGATCGTATACATCTTCAAAGAATTTATGGAGTTTCTTTGCGTCTTCCGTGCCTTGATCTTCGTATTTTGCCATATACTGAATGATTTGCGCTTCCAATTCACGATCGGATGGATGATTCAAATCCAATACCCGGTACAATTCTTCGTCGCTATAGTCGGATATATCATATTCTTTATCGTCCATTTATTGTATAACTCTATATACAGTATCCAGAAACTTACGTTTGTATTCTTTTCACAAACATGTTTTTTATAAATTCGACTAAATCCATGATTCGTTTGCATCGGTAAAGCATATCCACAGGAAACGTCTTGATTCCACGTAACCGTTTCAAATGCCGTGAACCTTTAAAGCATAATATATCGAATACTTGCATGATGGTATCTTCTTCCTCGCTCATTTCTGAGCGGTCGACACGATGTCTTCCTACATATGCATAACGATTGTATTCTTCGTTCGCGTAAATCCGGTGTTTTCTTGGAATGGGTCGATTGCGAACCATGCCTACTCCCATGATGCGATTCTGTTCGTTGTTCATTTCCAATACAAAGAGAACACTTTCCTCATGTATTTGAGAAGATATTTGTTCGCAAGTTCCATATATGCAGCCTATATTCGATTTGCCACTTGCATAATGGCGATTTTCTTCCCATGTTGCGTTATTGAATCGGGTTGTAGTGAGATGACTCTTCATATTGTTCTGGAATTCGCGCAAATTCCCATCCACACGATAGAGCAATCGCCGTTTTTGTCTGATTGTTAATTCCGCCATTTGACTTGATGTTTGTTTGTGTGTATTTATCTTGGGAATTCTATCAATTTTATACCGATTCATATGCTACATACCTGTTTTTCGGTAATATGAGTCAATTGTCGATTGGACAATGCATCACATTCCTCAATCATCTGCGTATACGTAAGATTTTGAGGAGGACTTTTTTGAGTAAATGCCGAAGGTCCTCGCAAAGACCCCTTTATTCCCATTTCTCGCGCCACCTTTAAATAACGTATTGCGTCCATTACGACTCCCGCGCTATTCGGACTATCGATTACGCTTAACTGTGCGTCGAGTGTTACGGGTGATCCCATAAAACCCTCTAATTCAACGTGAAAATTCGCTATTTTGTTATCCTTATAATGTCGTATATATTCAGATGGACCTGCGTGATAATAACTATTATCCATAGGTATATCTCGAATAATATTCTGAGAGCGAATGACATTTTCCTTTGATTTTTTTTTTGATACAACACGATTCTTATCTGTCATATTTAAAAAGTCGGTATTTCCACCGACATTTCTTTGTATATGACATTTTACATGATGTCCTCTAGAAAAGGCAAGTTCTTGTATCATTTGGCTTAATATGGATGCACCGAATTGAGACTTCATATCGTCACCTATTAAAGGTATGCCTGCATCGACGAACTTTTTTTCCCATGTTTCATCGGAAGCAATAAACACCGGAATACAGTTTAATAAACTGACTTTGGATTCTATGCAACATTCAGCATAAAACTCCGTTGCCTTTTGAGATCCAACGGGTAAATAATTGATTAAAATATCCACTTCTTTTTCCTTTAAAATATCTACTACGTTTGTTGTTGGTTTATCTGCTACGCGGAATCCTTCGTCTTCTGGCGATGTCAACATATGATTTGCTACACCATCCAATACCCGGCCCATCATAATTTCAGGACCTTCTGGGAGATCTTTTTCGTCCACAAATAAAGGAGTACAATTCGGTTCGGATAATATGCCTGCTTTCATTGTTTTACCAACTTTCCGAGTATCCACATCAAACGCAGCAACCACTTCAATGGAATTTACATCATATCCACCGATTATATTTTTCATCAAACCAGAACACTCTGGTTGAATATTTTCACATTTATTATAATAAGTAAAACCCTGGTATAATGAACTCGCACAATTTCCAACACCAACAATTCCAACCTTAATTGTTTGTTTTTTTTCCATTATTGTATTATTGTATTATTGTTTATATGATATTCACGTTATACAATAATGTTTACATCGATGAAGATTCATTTATCGGTAACGTTGCCCTAGAAGTTTTATCATATTTCAAAATAGTAACGTAAAAAGATGGATGTATTATAATGTAATATGCAACAAGGTCATTCATCTGATCTTGATACCGGACCCATTATTCCGATTTATGACAAAGATGTCGAAGGAGAACATGTTATCGAATCCTTTGAAACGGACATGAATTCGTTACGCGATGCGGTTATGGATAATATACCGGTTCACAACGAATCCTATATGTATCATGACGATAATAGTCCACTCACACTATCCGCCGAAAATAGCGACAATGACGACGATAACTCTGATAATGGGTCCTTTCATAAATTAACCGATGGTGATATCGAACAAACTCTTGAAAAATATTATCAACAAGATGATTCCCTATCATCCAACGAATTGGACGCGCTTATCACCTTTGTCAAAGGCCAAAAACACCTATATTTACAGTCCAAAAACTACATACAAAAACGATTGCATCTTTTTGTATTGCCTACAATTTGTATCAGTGGATTTATTGCCATGTTTTCGTCTTTTATTCGCGATTATGAATGGAGTGAGGGGGCGATTGCGGGATTGAATGGTATCATTGCTATTCTAGTGGCCCTCACAAGTTACTTTAAACTAGAAAGTGGCGCCCATTCTTATTATTTATCTGCCTACCAATATGACAAACTCGAAACAGGACTCGAATTTGTGGCAAGTCGTATTGCATTCATTCACGACCAAGAAGAAGCCGAAAAGATCATTTTGGAGAAAATACAAGAAACCGAACAGAAAATTAACGAAATGAAAGATTGGAATCATTTATTTGTACCGAATAAAATGCAGACCATATTTCCTCTCATTTGCCATATGAATATTTTCTCTTTTATTAAACGACTCGAAACAAACAAACGTTCCACATTGAAGCGGTTTCGTAACGTGAAAAATGAAATACGATTTATTTGTCATCAATTTGACAATCATGCGAAAACACTTACTTTGCAAGAACGCACGCGATTGGAACGACGCATTCAAGTTCTTATTCAAACCAAGGAATCGTTAAAATTGGATTTGCGTTGTTATCGTAATGCGTATAGTTATTTGGACGATTTATTTACATGTGAAATACAATGTGCGGAGAAAAATGCCGCATCCATATGTAGAACGGTGCCATGTCAAGAAAAAACAGGTGACAATCATATTGTCGACCAACTACTCAGAGGTATTGGAGGCAGCACAATTCCTTCGACAAAGGTCGAATCGTAAGGAGGGTGACCCATTCATTTGCACGGAATCATTTTCCAATAATAAGGTTCTTCATGAATCACCTTTATATTTTGACCCCCCTCCAATCGTTCACGCAAGTATCGATGGGCTTCTCCTTCAGACACATCCACTTTGACAAATACCTTTTTGCTATTTACCTTGTTATGAGAGTGTATTTCCTTGACGGAATGTATCATTCCAATATTCGCCTTTTTTAGTATCGCACATATGTTATCGCGACTATATATAGAGTCTACGCAAGGTATACACAAATTTAATATCATTTTTGCTTTCCTGTTATACGGGGGACCCGCGTCTTCAATTTTATAAAAAGAACCCTTCGTTCTTTTTATAAACCACAGCTTTGATCTGTGCTGTATCGCATAATACGAATTATGATAAGTACATGGAAATATCTTTATTCTTTTTGGGGGGGGCTAGGTGCGGTTGCGATACACAATATATATTGACATCGTCTTTAACCTCTTTACGAATAAAATCGTTCGAATTCGCTATATTTAATCGTCCTATGTATCAATGGACGAGGAACATTTGGATACTTCGTGGCTAGACCCTATTTTGACAGAAACGCAAAGTACGACATGTCCGAAATCAACGCTTATGGATTCCGTTTCCATTTCATGTATTTTTGTCAATGATAAACGGGAAATTATCCAGGTTAAAAAAGAAGTTGTACCATTAGACCACAATGATGATTCCGCAGTGTTGTCCGAAGGGCGTCTCTTGGAAATCATCCAACGGAATCGTTGTTTAGACGATAAACACAAACGTTATGCTTTTGACAGTATGAAGCAATTTACCATTACAATGGAAGCAAATTTTTTGACCGATTTTATTCACAATACCGACAATCATATTACACAAAATACGTTTACCATTCCTCAAAATATTACCTTTCCTCGATCCGTATTTTTATATCACGATATCAATTGTCTATGGCTTTTATTCTACGAAATGGAACGGGTAATTGAACCCAAATCCATTCTAAAACAAGCTCATGTTAAAAAACGGGTTACGAAAAAGGTTCGCATCTCAGATTCTTTGCCTTCACGATATGGTACAGTGAACAAGACGAAGCGGCAGAAGTAGAGAGGGGGGATCCCCCCTTCAACCCCCCTCCGACGTAAGGGTGTGGGGTGGTTGGTGTGGGGTGGTTGGTGTGGGGTGGTTGGTGTGGGTTCAGTGGAGATAAAATCCTTTATTATTACTCAAAACAATATAATGCCTTGTTTCGAGTACTGTGTAACCCACGATGGAAGATTTTCCACCTCTCGTTTCTCATAGTCAGTTGGATATATTGATCGTCAATATTAGTACTTTTTGGACGACTTTGGCTACAAAAAGTCAGGACGAAGAACATCTCGAATCCATTTTTCGCAACGCGCTCACATCCTATCGAGCCTATTATCGGTCTCATATATGCAGCTACAATAAGAATGACATATTGTCTATTTTAGAGAATGTATTTTGTCTTCTTTTTTACGTGCGTGATATTTCACACGGTCTTGGTCGACGCACTCTCTTTTATCGAATGATGTCGTGTCTATATGACACCTTTCCCATGTTAGCCTTGTCCGCATATCCCATTTTATTGGAATACTATAAACCACTGCCTTATGGATGTTGGCGAGACATTGTGGGATTGTGTTCGTTTCTCAAAACAAATACTTCTCGAGGAGAAGACCACCCACTCGTCGACGCTGCCATTCAATACATGGTTCGGACATTGCGTTCCGAAAAGGTGTATTTTATGAATTCCGGAAAATGCGATTCAACCCTCGTCAAATGGATTCCCCGCGAGAAGTCAAAACACGATTGGATATATGACCGTATTGTCTGTGCGTGGTCTCGGAATGGGTTGTGTGATAATAGAACCAAGCGGGCTTTTCGTAAAATGACCTCTGAAATGCGATCGTCTCTCGGTCTCATTGAAACACGCATGTGCTCTCGCTCATGGCAAGATATTTCCATCATGAAACTTACTCACGGGGCGTGTTCGAAATATTGGCGCGCTCTTAGCAGTCAAACGCCTTCTCATACCTATAATCACACTTCTTCCGATCGTATTTCATGTGCGAGTCGACTCACGCGCCATTTGGAGACGGTTGTCGACCGATATGATCGATTCAATGAACGTATTGATAATTTGCCCTTTGTATTCCCGGCCTCTGTCGGCAAATACGTTTCGTATGGATTGCAATGTATTCACGAAAAAGGGAATACGTCAATTATGTCAACCATTTCGGAGGATATTTATCGACTTGATTGCAAATGGCGACGCATAAGGAATGGTTGGAAGCGAAAATATCCCGCCCATTTTTATTTTCCAGTCATTCGCATCACCGATTCCCTTTGGACGAAGGAAACATGTGATACGATCGGGCGTGCGCTTTTATTATATGAAAGTGCGCGAGGCAAACTCAAGGGCATATATTATGACGGACACAATCCGGAATGGATTGTCTTGGATCGAGACCAATCGTTTCTATCCCATATAGAAACCATTTATAATGCGTTATGTGACCGAATCATTCCTTCAAACATACAACTTTCGGCTTCGTATCCCGGTAAAATTCCATTATATATCGAGAATGGAACCTGTTGTTTGGAGAATCAGAAATCCTTTGTAGGTCAAACACGTTGCGCGGAATATGACGATGAATTCGATGTCATGTGCGCGGTTCTCTATCATGAAAGATATGATTATGTCCGTCGTAAATTTCGACTTATTGTGCGGCAGGAGCAACAGGAGCAGGAGGAGCCACTATATTAAACTTGGCGTTTTGCATTCGCATTTTGTTTTCCGCCTCCATATTTTCCAATGTGGTCTCCTTGAGTTGTTTTCCGATCTGTTTCTGGTTTTTCTCTGTCAACACATTACCCTCCGTATATTTCGTCCATTGATTCATCATAGGTTTCGGGACCTTGTTAAAAAAGGATTTGATTTTGGGGATACAGTCGAGTGGGAGCGGACGTTCTGACGGGGTACTCAAAATAGATGATTTCAACCATTCGATATATTGTTTGAAGAAATGGACCGTTTCTAATTTGTTTTGCTGATTTCCGGTAAACGCCATGCGAATGGTATCTCCCAATTGATTTTGGACCGGTTTTTCTACCGGTTTTTGTTTCGTATTTTCCTTTAGAAAATCCGTGACGTTTACGTCCATTAATAAACGCAATATAGTTACGTTGACCGCATAGGCATCCCACGTGCGATGATGTCGCTGTAGTTCAGTCCATGCATTTCCCCATGTGCCATCTTTCCATGATTGGATAAGAGTATGATATTTCTGTTTGAAGGCGTCCAATTCCTTCTCCTTAAAACTCTCATTTTTGAATATCTTGTTGGTTTTTATGAATCGGGTGACGATGTCTTTCATCTCGACCGTGCTTTGTATCTTGCCATCGAAAAGGGATGGGTCCATATTATTGTATTTTCCGTCGTCTCTTCGGGGTTGTACTTGTCGTGCTATGTAAGAGAGTAATAGGACATCAACATTCCACGGCACATAGGAATCCACGTAAATACCAAACGGCCTTTTGGTAACGTCTTTTTTGTAATTGGATAATTCGATCGATTCGCTATCCACACTTAGTCCGAAATCGATCAATACAAAGACGTGGTTTTTTTCGTGATACATGATATTGTTCTCTTTGATATCTAAATGAATGATGTTTTGGCGATTTAATAATTCGACGCTCGACATTAAGTACATATGTGTATCCACCAATTTCATTAAAAAATCCTTCATTTTTTCCGGACTTCGGATATTGGATATGATGTTGTCGAAAAATTCGCCCAATGTATTTCCACCCACATATTCCATTTTATTACTTAAAAATGGTTTGTCTTTCTTCTTTTCATACACTTCGCATTGATTCAATTGTCTCTCGTCTATTTTCGAGATATTTACATCGCACGATTCTATGATAGGGGCGAAAAAAAAGGAATAATTGCGAATATTGTCCGTGATTCGCTTTCCGAATGCCACCTCGTCCTGTGATTCTGTATCTTCGACTTGCAACTTGGATACGAATTTTTTGGATGTTGGTTTTCCCGTGGTGCACTGAATTCCTGGACGATAGACACATCCGTATGTGCCTTGTCCTAATAATATATGTTTTTGCGTATTTTCATTTATTTGAACCATCTCTTATTTCACTTATATTATACCCGGATAATTTTCGACATTGTCAAACGTTCCTTGTAATACTTATCGCGATAACGTTTTTGTAACTTTTGGTCCATATTCTCCTCTAAACCATCATCTCGTTTTCTCATCTCGATCAATTCATCGACAATTTGGTTTCTATGCATTTTTAAGAATTCCGTGAATGCTTCCAGATGCGTCGTCTGACATTCTGTTGGTATATTGATTATCGTCGTGAGTGTGTCTCGAATATGTTGATTCATTATTTCATGGAGTTCGTCCGTCAATCGGACATATGTACGTGGACCATTGTTGAGTGTCTTCTTTTTTACCTCCGGTTTTCGGTGATAATACCTTACGCTGTGATACATCTTTTCAATGGGATCTCCCTGAAATCCGCGGTTTTTTATCGATTGACACTCCTCTTGCAAGAAATTGTGTGTGTCTAACCAGTTGGTCCACGCATTTTTGAAATCCTTTCTTGGAAGATTCTTATGCGATTGTGAAAATCTGGCGAGATTCTCTTTGACTTCGGGCGAGAAATCGAATCGATATTGTTTGAAAATAGGCTTATTCTGTTTCTGAGATTCCATCGTGAATGATTTGTGTTTATCATCCACACCTTACGGAAAACGCCTTTCAATTTTTTAAAAACATGGTAGGGTATTACCATGTTTTTGGACGCTCTCTATAGGGGTCGAACCTATGACCTCGCGATTAACAGTCGCACGCTCTAACCAACTGAGCTAAGAAAGCCGATTTTTTTGCCACTGGTGATGGACGCTCTATCTACGTATTTACAATATTTACACTCTCTATAACCGAAGAAAATCTTTAAACCCTTACCGTATTAAAACGTTTTCTCCTTGTTACTATATAATGAAAAAACGTATGACAATGAATTTTGGGGGTCGATCGACGGGACGTGGTGTCGATCAAACGAATACGGCTCTCGTCAGTCCATTCGTCGCATCTGGCTCCTCCTTTTCTCTTTATTTGGAACCCATGTTGAATTCGTATTGGAAATCCTATATGCAAGTAATTACTTTAAACACTATGCCCGATGGCGCACTTCGTGATTTGGTAATGTCCGTTAACTTTCCTAAATTGAGCCCCTTTCAAGAACCCGGCAATTCACCGTTTTATACGGGTTCAAATTGTGTCCTTTGTCTTATGCGTTATCCAGTGGGGGCGATTGGTGGGAGTGGTGCCGCATTTCGCATGGGCGATGCCTTTATGGGCGCCGATGATATTCCCAGTGTTCTTTCTTTCTTGGAAATGAACGGATATAACGTCCAAATTGCACTCACGAATATGTTGTTTGAAGGTGAAGTTCCCGTTGGGGGTGTAAGTGAATCTCGATTGTCGGGCAATCGGAAATTAATTGCCATGGTAACATCTAATACAAAAGGGTCGATATCATGATAAATACCATGACAAGGGTTATCAGTTTTGTTATATTTGTCCGAGGGGTTATGTCTCCGTATCCAATCGTCGATGCAGCCATCGTCGTAAAATAGAGTCGGTCTATCAATCTATTTATGGTAGTTGTCTCGGGATGTATGTTTCCATTGTAATTGAAATGACTATTGTCGAAACAGGAAAAAACGGCGGTGAACCCGATTATTATCATAGCAATGATGTAAACTTTTTTCATTCTATACAAATACAATATATTTTAGCGTTTTATGTCCGGATTATATAACCAAAGTTTATGCGTATACATTCTTCTTTTTTATCGACTGTTTGCCGTTCCTATTGCCGTTCCTATTGCCGTTCCTATCATAGAGACACGGTAATGATGTCTAACAAGAAACCTATTGTCTCTATTCCTGGTGCTATTCGCAATATATCCCAAGTCAATTTGAAGTATCTACCACGTGGACCCAAACAAACCGAATATGTTGATTTGTTAGATGAAGACGGTGTGAATATGTTAGTGTCGATCGGACCAACGGGTACCGGCAAAACCCTTTTTGCGATCGTCTCTGCCATTACAGAATTACAAAAAGGAGCGGTCAAAAAAATTGTATTTACTACACCTTATATGAATGCAGTTTTGAGCGATCATGTTAGCTATCTTCCTGCGAACTTGATAATCAATCCGATGCTTAGATATATATTTGATATACTTGATGATTGTTATAGTGTGCGTGAAATAGATAAGATGCTATATGAAGGCGTTGTTGAAATAATTCCTATGCAACTCGTTATCGGACGCACCTTTAAAGATTCGTTTATTGTTGCCGACGAAATGCAATTTTCTACGGTCGATCAATTATTTACTTTGACAACACGTTTAGGTGAAGGGTCGCGCATAGTGATTATGGGCGATATAACCGATTGTTTGGAAGAAGATGACAACGGACTGGTTGATATTGTCAACAAAATCGAGAGGAATGGGCCTTCTGATATGATTCGCTTATTGAAAATGGGACGACGCGACGTTCAACGAAGTGCGGTCGTTTCAAAGGTACTTGCATTATACGACAAAAAAAATATCCATGTGTCCTCCTCGTTTAAACCAACACACGGCGAATATTCCGTGTTCTCTTTACGCAAACGAGAATAAAATATTCGTTTAGTATATAATGGTTTCTCACACACGTCGTTCTACCAAAGGCACTCGTTCCAAGGGTCGCAAGGGAACTCGTTCCACACGCAGAAAGGGGTGCAAGTGCAAGTGCAAGGGTGCCTGCAAGTGCAATAAGAGTAAGGCTCTTCGCAAGAGCAAGAGGGGGGGGTCCTCCTACTGTGGACCTTATGGAACGTGGTGCTAATAATAAAAAATAACGGGATGAGTATCACATGTAGACCAACTTCCTATACCGCAACAGTTTACACCGATGAAGATTTAAATCCGCACAAACACCTTCGGTGGTTACACGTTTAAATGAACCAACGCACAGTTCTCCTCGGGGCGTAAGTTATTTATATTGTCACCATAAGTTCACAAATAAAGTGGGTAACAAAAATAACGTATACCAAATCTATACATGAACGAATTTAGAGCTCATGTATATTATATCCACAAAGTATATAATGGGCTCTAACATAAGTCGTTCTACCAAGGGTACTCGCTCCAAGACTCATAAGGGTCGCAAAAACTACACTACCAAGAAGGGGTCCAAGGTATTCCACCGCAAGGGAAAATACGTGCGTAAATCTAGAAAACCTTATTCTAAGAAGAAGAGAGGGGGAACCACGGGCCAGATTCCCGGACCCCCTCCCTCAACAAGCCCCCCTGGGCCAACACAAAACGCCTGAACCAAATGACTTTATTATGCCAGAACTACCCCCATCACAAGACTTTGCATAAAAAATAACGGGATATTTTCCGTTATTTTCTTCCTTTAGTATATAATGGTTTCTCACACACGTCGTTCTACCAAGGGAACTCGTTCCAAGGGTCGCAAGGGAACTCGTTCCACACGCAGAAAGGGGTGCAAGTGCAAGTGCAAGGGTGCCTGCAAGTGCAAGAAGAGTAGGGCTCTTCGCAAGAGCAAGAGGAGAGGGGGGGATAATTGGAAAGACGGCCTTCATTACTAGACAAGGCCAGTAGCACCTCACGAGGTATTTGATATCCAAGGCTATAAATGAATACAATGAGGGCATAACTTAAGAAATGAGTGACAAAAAGAAATGAGTGACAAAAAGAAATGAGTGACAAAAAGAAATGAGTGACAAAAAGAAATGAGTGACAAAACTATGTCTATTACGCCCCCCATCGCAAGACTTTGAATAAAAAATAACGGGATATTTCTCATTATTTTTTCATCCGAATCCCAGGTCCGGACTTCCTGCGTGAGTTTTTTATTTAAATTTAATCGTCTCGGCTCATTCGGTACATTTCTCTCACCATAACGAGAACGAAGAATCCGACAAGGAGGAGAGTTTCTGCGATTACTGACATTGTGTATTGTTGTGTGTGTGTTTCCAGTGAAGTAAAACAAACGACCATTCAATTTTGTGGACCAATATTGGGTCCAACGCGTTAAGGTTATCAAAAACATCGAAAAAGGCCTCAAAAATCAACAAAATTGATAGCTTATTTTGACTAGTATGTCCTGCATCATTCTTACAAGAACCTAGTAAATCAACATGTCATCCAATACCAACACTCCTGTCATCAACGCTCCCGTCGTCGCGGAGAAGAAGCCCAGAGTAGTTAAGCCCAAGCTGTCAGCCAAGTATTCCAAGTTCCTCGAATTTGGTTACGTGTTCGTGCAGTCCCTTCACGGAAAGGGAACCCTCAGCGACGAGGGTTTGGAATCAGCTTACTCTGAGTTGAAGCTCTTTGACGAGGCGGAGTCCCAGACGGAGTTTTACGAGCAAGTGCTCGTCCAGTGCAAGGAAACCGGTAAGTCCATGCGTAAATTTGTGACACAGCGCAACAAGCCCCCCAAGGCAGTGAAGGCCCGCAAGCCTCGTGCCAAGAAGGAGAAGGCTGAACCAGTAGAAGGAGAGGTACCAGTGGAAGGTGCAGTACCAGTGGAAGGTGCAGTAAAGGAGAAGAAGGCCCGCAAGCCTCGTGCCAAGAAGACCACCAATGTGGTTCAAGACACGGCCAACGATTTGGTCGGTGAGCTTGTAGCAGCTGCCAACGCCCCCGTTGTCGAAGAGGCAAAGGAGGAGAAGGAGCCCAAGGCCAAGAAGGAGCCCAAGGCCAAGAAGGAGCCCAAGGCCAAGAAGGAGCCCAAGGCCAAGAAGGAGCCCAAGGCCAAAGTCGCTAAGGCAGTGACAGAAACTCCTGCCAAAAGTGAGGAGGCAAAGGAGCCAGCTGCGCCAAAGAAAGCCGCCAAACCCAGGGCTAAGAAGGCCGCCGCAGCCAAAGAGCCGGTGAATGAAGTGGTCGCAAACCTCGCCTCTCAAATGGAGGAGGTCGCCACAGAGATCGAAGAGGAGCTTGAAGAGGAGGAGATCAGCACTCAAGAGATTACGATTCAAGGCAAGGAGTACCTCATCGATGAGTCTAACAACCTCTATTCGGTCGAGACCCACGCCGAGATGGGGACATATAACCCCGAGACCAAGGCTATATCATGTGACCTATAAACAAAATCCCATAACCCTATAAAAATTATCCTGTAACCTAATAACTATAAAAAACCCTTTTTCATGGAGTCGCGCGGTGATTCTTTTTTATGATGTATCTATAGAGGCATGATTCCCGCATATTTCATCAATTTAGACAAAGACACGGAGAGACTGCAACACATCCAAGGCGTATTGTCCGAAATATTTTTGCCCGAGCATATCCATCGTATTAGTGGAGTGGCCCATAAAGAGGGGAAGCACGGATGTCGTCTAGCGCACATTCGAGCACACGTCCAGGCGATTTCTCACGGACACCCCTATTATCTGATTTGCGAAGACGATTTGACTCCCTTAGTGGGCGACTCCAAAGAGATTTCGCAATATATCCAAGATTCGATTTCCTCAAAACCCTCACTCGTACTGTTCGAGCAGGCGGAGGGCATCGAATCGACCGTTCGCATGCATCAATCAGAAGTCCATCCGCAACTCTACCGGATATTGGGCGGGGGTAAAGGAACGGGGTGCTATCTTTGCAGTCGCAAATTCGGCATCAAGTTGATTGAACTATGGACCCGCGTCACGAAACGCCACATTGACTACAGTTGGCAGCAATTATGGGAGACCAATGACGTTTATTTTCATCGTCCCCAGTTATTCATCCAGCGTGCCGGGTACTCCAACCAGAACGACGTGGATTGGAGAGCGTCGCAGCGGCCATTTGAATGGGAATATACTCCTTCAAAGTAGGTTTTTGATAATATTACGTTATATATATATATATATATATGAACCGTGAATTTTTCGAAGTGCAAAAAAATGGCGTGTCACCTTTTCAAAATTTCATGTGTTATCTAGGCGGTTCTGCGATTCAGACGGTTGGCGATAATCCGATTACAGCGTATCGTCAATTAGTCCAACAATATGCAAAATCAGCAAAAGGGGAAATCGTTAGTCCCGATGTTGCTGCGAAAGAGGTTCAAAATGTATTTAAAGCAAATCCGATGTCGGCGTCATTGTCAGGATTGACACCTCGCATGATAGGTGTATTAATAAAACGTGTTCCCAAATTCGGTATTCTATTGGGTTATGCCACCATATCAGGAGATACAGGGGAACCTGGAGTTGCTGCAGCCACAACCGCATCTATTTTATCCGCACCATTTATTAATCCAGTGCGACTGATTGAAAAGCAACAACGCGCAACACTGAATCAAACCGGAAAGGAAAAGGCGGTGATTGAAATTATAAAAGAATCTCAGCAAAAAAACTTTCGCCCTCTCTTTCGCGGAACAGTACCCCTCATGGGTCATTCATTCGCGAGTGCGATATTAGGTCTTGTCGGACAACCGCAATTACAAAAATATATTCAAATTGAAGTTGGCGCAAAAACGAATCTCGGACAATCTTTTACAAATTTGATTGCATCTGCAATTGTAAGTCCTATTTATGTGGTTGTAACAAACCCATTATCTAGATTAGAAGTAATTATGCAAACAAATTCGATAAAAGGAAATAAAATTGGCGTGATTGACGCTTGCAAAGAACTGATAAAAGATAGTAATAAGTTTGGTATGAAAGGTATGTTTCGAGGACAAGGAATAGGTATGGCAAAGGCCATCGTTTCACTGACGCTATTTCACGAAGGTCGGATGTTCCTCTCTAACAAAATGAAACTATATAACATTGAAAAAGGTCATTATAGTCCTCCTGATAAATGAGTGACAAAACTCTTCAAAGGGACTCCTTCAAACAATACGCTCAGTGTATTTTTCTCTCATATTGGAGTTCATTTCTCTCCTTTTCCAAGATTATTGTGGTGATATTATACCGCGCAGTGCATTATGCTGTGGACTTTATTTTGGTGAAAATTAAAATGAGAGCATAATGCAATGACTTGTTACTGGGATGGTGTCATAAAATCGTTGGAAAAACCGGATTGTGATATACTAGGTCTGAAAGACCGCAATATTTATACATTGATCGATCGTTTAAAGGCATTGAATTGTCGGACACTGGATATGAAATGGCAAAACGCGCCGATCACCTCGAGTCAAATGGATGAAAACATGGTTCATATCAAAGATTATCCAAGATCGAGTGGACCCCAAGGGTATTTGTGTTCTACTTTCGACCCTTTTTTGTTTTTACTTTCATTTCTTTTGAAAAAACCGGTCCATATGGATTATTGTGGCTCTGCAATCAAGTATGAGCCGAAAATCTGTTCCAATACACCCTTAAAATATAGATGTAATAGAGGCCATTTCTGGAATTTATAATGAACGGTTCTTCATTCTATTAGTACGCCGTTTTTTCGTCGTTTTTTTATGCAGTTTGTATTTGGGACGAATGACATTTCCCACTTGAATATTGTGTGCGTCAACATATCCACTCTTGATTTCGATGATGTACTTGGACGGTGTATCCACCTGTAAGGAGGTTTTGTCGTGTGGTACAGCGCCTTTGTATATGCCAACCACCTTGAAGTTTTCGTCCAAAAATATCAGGTCCAAGCTGACATATGTATTTTTCATCCAAAATGCATGTTTCCGACTCTCCTTCATTCGAAAGAGCGCACCCGCATCTTTCGGTAAACGCTTCAGGTCCATCAATCCCTTTCGTATTTCGGAGGGTGTCTTCATGACTCGGTTGATTATGACAGTGCGTTCCATATACACTATACGTAGCTAAAGTATAGGGTGAGTAATGTATGAATTGTCTCAAAATGGACGTTTTTACAACTTTACTTAAATTATTATTATAATATCTGTTCTAATAATATAGGATGCATACTGAAGTAAAGAGCAAAGAATCTGCGCGTTACGAGTTTTTACGGTTCAATGGAATTCTCCTTTCCTCCGTTGTGGTAATTTGGATACTCTCGCAAATTGTACCCCGCGGCATATTCACAATTAAATCCAAGGTTGTGTTAGATCTGGTATTCCCCCTTGTGTATTTTACGAGCTTTAGTTTTATTTTCGGGGGATTATTTCTCGCAGGAGACGATGTGTTAAAGACTTATCTTAAACATTTTATCCCAAATAATTTATTAGATGTTGGAGTTATAGCCGCGTACACGGGGGCCATTGCATTAATACTTGCAAATTTAATTAAAACTATTTTAGAGGCAATTTTTGGTATTAAAATTACATCCAGATTTATAATTGACTTGGTTGGACTGATTCTTGGGCGAGTTATTTTGCTTTCACTTATCTATGTATATGATTAAACGATTGTAGATTTCCAACGGTATAAACTGGTAATAATGGCGTCAAAATAATTATGTTATTATATGTAAAAGAATGGCTAAGTTCGATTACGTGAAATATGCTATTATCTCCATTGTGCCTCTCCTATTTATTTTTCCTTACGGTAAATATAGATGTAACAACAAATCCTTCAAAGATCCTTTAGAGGCCTCTCTCTTTTTCGGTCTCGATGGGTGGTCCGCGACGCATTTTTTCTGGTTCATGTGCCTAGGATACATGTATCCCGAAACACTTATATTAAGTATGACAGTGGGTTGTTTATGGGAACTGTTCGAACATTATTACGGCAAGGAGCGCCCCGGATGGCTTGGAGGATATGGTGATTGTAATGATTTGGCGACGGATAACGAGGAGGGGAACTGGTGGTATGGGAAATGGAGTGATATCGCGTGCAATGTCTCTGGATTTCTAATTGGTCGATATTTACACCAATAAATCGCACGTTTCGTTGAAGAGAATAAAATTGATTTTGTGTGATATTTCGTTGGTTCACAATATCAATTCAACTATGGGACGATTTTATAGCGGAGACATCGAAGGGAAATTTTGGTTTGGAGTCCAAGACAGTGATGATATTGAGAATTTGGTAAATATTACACCAAATACCGAATATGCATGGAAAGCATGTCATTGTTTTGCGGAAATCGATTGCGATGTATATTGTAAAACGTGTTATGAAACCAAAGAAGAACACATCAACGATGCAGTAGAACAGGGTGAATATGACGATAGCTGTTTATATTACGAAGAATGTTCTCATGGATATTGCTTAGACAAGGAAACACATTATCAGGAATTACTTGATAATATGAATGAATTAAAAACAATAATTCCGGATGAAATCATACAAACATTTGATAAAATCGAACAAACCGATGATATTTTGAATGCATTTACCGGAGTATTTGATAAATATTTACCAGTTATAAATGAGAAAAACGAAGAAGAAAATAGAGAAGAAAGACAAAAAATAAATGTGTTGGTAGCCAGATATACATTGGGCTATCAAATCGAATATTGTTTGCGAACAACGGGTTCGTGTAATGTGAATTGTGAGTATTGAGGTGTGGGGTGTGGGGTGTTATATTTACCCGTAGTGTAGTTTAAGAGTATATATTTTTATTTATTCATTATATAATGCCAATTAAATATAATAATTTAAATATAATGATAATGATGTCTAACCGACGACGACAATTAACACGCATAATGCAGCTATTAAAATTACCAGTGAAAAATGAGCTGGTTATAGTGTCGAATCAAACATATATAGTTCCCTATCAAAAACCTAAGTGTGAGATCATTTTGTATAATCCGACCGGTTTGTGAGCCTTTACGTATATCAATACAGATCCCCTCTCTTATTCTGCCCTTGCTTCCTTTTCACACAGAGAAATAATAGAAACCCGATGCTAGTATCAAATTCACAAATATTACGGCAAAAACAGGATACACTATATCGGTTACGTCAACGGGATGATAATAAGGAGACTCCATTTCACAGTCCATTTCGTTATTGCCACACATAAAGCCGTGATAATTTTTCATTACAATTTTACGGGAGATTTCTTTAAACTATTATGTGTTTTAAGAAATGAGTGACAAAAAGAAATGAGTGACAAAAAGAAATGAGTGACAAAACTATATCCCTATCTTGGAAAAATACCGTTTAAAGTAAGTGGGAAATATGAGTTTTGGAAGTTTTTAAAAAGTTCCAAAAATTGATATACACGGAGTTCTCCACCGTAAAAACAGGTGAAAAATGGAAGGAGAGCAAAATGCTTTGTTTTATAAAACGGATATTGACGATTGGCTGCAACCGTTTTTTCGGGAGCCGCATAATATTTCTGCGGGAAAGGGTTTAGGGGTTTTATATGTTGTATAATTATACAACATTATACAATGAAAACAAACCCCGAAAGCCCCAAAATATTTATTTGTGAAAATTGCAACTTTGGATGCAGTAATAAAAAGGACTATACTAGGCATATATCCACTGCAAAACATTTAAATACAATGAATCCACAACAAAAAACCCCCGTATTATTTGTATGTGAATGTGGTAAATCATACGGATATCGAGCTTCATTATTTAATCACAAAAAGAAATGTAATGTAAATCTTATCAATGCGGTCATTTCCCCAGAAACCGAAGACCATCGTGATGAACTTATTGAACGATTGGTTTCTTCAAACACAGAAATGATTACTTCAAGTAACGAAATGAAATCGATGTTCCAGATATTATTGGAAAAATATCACGAGAGTCAAACGCAAAACCAAGAATTAATGAATAAGGTTATTGATGTTATGCCACAGATGGGTAACACCACAAATAGTCATAATAATACCACTAATAATAACACCTTGAATTTTTATTTGACCAATACTTGCAAGGATGCAGAGTCCATTCACGATTTCACAGACCGGTTCGTAAAACGCAGTGTAGAATTCTTTAAAGGGAATTATTTGGATGTGGCCCATAATCAGATTGACCTGGCGTCCAATGTATATGACATTTTTAAAAACTGTATGGACGAGAACCCACAAACAGGAAAATTCATGCAAACGACCGACGTGAAAAATGGGACAGTTTATATCAAAGAGAAACAGAAGGACGAAAATAAGCAGTTATGTGGAGAAGCAGAATTCATCAAACACATGGATGGGTTTGCAAAGGCGGGGACCAATATTAGCCATGCAATCAATTGTGCTTTCATTCCCGTTCAAGGTGACTATAAAGAAATCATGGAAAGGGAGTGTGGAAAAGAACCCAAAGAGGATGATTATGAAGATGAAGACCACTATGAAAGAGACATGGATATTTACAAGGAAAAAACAGGAGACTTGAAACGGCATTTGCTAATGCAATCATTCAACGCGGTCTGCATGTTCGATGCAAAAAAGCGCCGTGATGAAGTAATGGAGAATACCCGACGTTTGAAGGAATAGCGAGTTATTTCAAAGGGGGTCCCCCTGGTTCCCTCATCTATACCCCCCCCGGCTTCGCCTTCCGCGGTAAGATCCCTATTACTTTCACATGAGGTCTTGGAATGATCTCATGTGAAAAAGAAATGAGTGACAAAAAGAAATGAGTGACAAAAAGAAATGAGTGACAAAAAGAAATGAGTGACAAAACTATATCCAATAGACTCCTCAAAAGAATATGCTTAGGGTATCCTCCCCTCACTCTTCGAGTGTTATTCACCCGATTTCCAAGACGATTGTTTTAAGAAAATGTATGGAAAACTGTCAAAAGGGATGTATTTATGTGCGCTCCGCTTTTTAATCTTGGAATTTCCTCAAAATAGATTGTATAATGTATCACTCAACAGAATACGCATCGGGTATATTCCTTACCTCTGCGAGTATTATTTCGCGATTTTCCAAGATGGTTGTTTAAAGAATTGTATAGAAAACTGTAAAAATGGGGTAAAAAGAAATGAGTGACAAAAAGAAATGAGTGACAAAAAGAAATTTTTCATTTTTCAATATTGATTTCGTTTGTTGATAATATAGTTATATTTTTGTGCGGATTTAAATCTTCAAATAATATATCATTTATGACTAATCCATATAAGAAAAAACTTGGACCAAGACAATTAAAAGGAGGAAATGAAGAACCAGAGTGTTCTATTTGTATGGGCGACCTAAACGAAAAGGACAAAATAACAACTAAGTGTCATCATGATTTTCATAGAGAGTGTTTTAACAAAAATTGTTTAGCAGAATTAACAAAAGGCGATTTTCGTACACGTGACGAAAAAAATGAAGTATTCCAATGTCCTATGTGTAGAGGTACTACTAAAGCAGAGTGTTTAAATAATCCTGAAGTAAGAGCTATATATCAAGGATTACATGAAGGATTACACCTAAATAGGAATGTTATTGGTGATACTGATGATAGATTGCAATTTCAAAATATGATTCATATATTAGAATATAAGTTAGAACATACCATTCAACGATCTGAAAATGGTTTTATTAATGCTGCATCACAGGAATTATTTTTAGTTAAATTACATGCTAATTTAAATAATTATTTTGTATTATCTAACGGCGACTTATCTAATGCTGATCTAGGATATATGTTAGAGGTATTTGAAGCACTGTTAAATAATGCGGTAATAGAATATGGTTTAGTTCAATATTCCATCACGGAATTCACTGATAAAATACGGGACGGACTTTACGCATTTGAAGAACATGGTGAAAATAATGAAAGTGATGATGAATTTATGGGAGGTAGAAATAAATCAAAAAAAAGGGGAAAAAGAAAAACCAAAAAATCCAAAGGAAAGGTAAAGGGGAAAAAAACTAAAAAGGGAAAGAAACAGAACGGAATTAAAAAAACAAAAAAAGGGAAAAGAAAATCAAGAAGAAGAAATGGAGGAACAATTACTCAAGGTTTTTGATTCAAATGACTAACATTTAATAAAACAACTGGCAATAAGAAAAATAAGAAAAACTCCTATCAAAACCTAACGCGAAAGGGGGTCGAAGGGGGGATTTCCCCCCTCTCCTATCAAAACCTAACGCGAAAGGGGGGTCGAAGGGGGATTTCCCCCCTCTCCTATCAAAACCTAACGCGAAAGGGGGGTCGAAGGGGGGGATTCCCCCCCTCTCTATATAAAATTGATTTTCAAATGTTTCGATAAAATATATCATCAAAACATTTATCAAGTATGGTAAAAAATACGCAAGGAGGAAGTAAACATAAGGGTTTGGCCCGCAAGTCGGTCAATGCCGCGCCTTCGGCGCATGTACGAGTGCCCGAGGAAGAGGGAGAATGTTTCGCGCATGTTACCGCAATGTTAGGCAATGGCATGTGTAAGGTTGATCTGTCATATAACGACGCTATTCTAACAGATGTCACATGTTTCATACGAGGCAAATTCAAATCTAAGTCCAAGAGGCAAAATCTTATCACCAAAGGCTCATTCATTATTGTTGGATTGCGACTTTGGTCTTCTGACCTTACAAAATGCGACCTTCTTGAGCTTTTACAGCTTAACGCTTCCAAAGACCTTCAGTCTAACACACAGTTCAAACTTTTACACGCACACATACTACACGAAACTCCTTCTAACCTTTATGACGTCGAATTCTCACAAAATTTATCCAATTCTATTACACACACACATGACATACTCGAACACACACATGACAGTATTAACGCTACACATTTAGACATCGCACTTATTTAACGAGGGGGGTCCCCCCCTTCCACCCCCCTCTGACGCAAGGTCTTTGGACGAATTCACATGAAAATATTTGTATATTTTTGTTGCGTATAGGTCATTTGAAGAAAATAACAATAAATTATAAATCAACTACTAATAGTAAATGTCAAAATTAGTTGAAATGATTACGATCGCAGAACTGATTCCATATATACCGCCCACAAATTCGAATATTGATGAATGGACGAATGAAGAAATGTTATACGAATCAGTTCACATATGTTTATTGAATAAAATTCAAGTTAGAACCGCATTAAATATGTGTAATACGTATCCACCTCTAAAATTAATAGGGAAAAATATATTAAGAAAATACATCAAACATTTTACAGATCTTTATAACCAGTCAAAATAAAACTTTACAAAACAATATAAACATTTTGTCGTAGTTTATATTGTCAATATGGAACATATTCAGGATTTAACGAATAAGATTGATTATATCAAATGGTTTGATTTGTTTGGTGCATGTATGAAAGTGGGAGGCATATACTTGTTATATTGTCTCTTACATTATTTCATCCCGCACATATATGTATATTTTTGTGTACCAGTGACTATATATGGATTTATAATATCCCCATTTATGTCACAGGCACCGCACTGTATTGGTCTTCGGTGGGCGTTAACCACGGTTGGAAATAATATCGCGTCTATGTTTGTATTGATTGCGGCATGGATAACGAATAAACTTTTTTCCACTCCAGTTGAAAAAAAGGATTGAGATCTACGTAAGATGTATAAAATTGAAACGCCTTTCTCATTGAAAGGTAAATCAACCATAGTTTATGCAACTTAAAAGAAAATGACAAATCACATTCAACTTCACAAAGAACTACTTTCCGTTGTTTGTGAAGATATAGGGGATATGGGGGATATAATGGATCCAATTCGACCAGATATCGTCAATAGGTGTTGGGGTAATGGAATCATAGAGGAGGTATTTAAAATGCCGAACGAAGTGGGTGGTGATGATAGTGTAAGTGACAATCAAATAACCGTTCACGAACCTTTTCAAACACAACAAGAGTGTTGTATTTGTTACGATGAACTTCAAAAAACAAACGTTACGACGACTCCATGCGGTCATTCGTTTTGTTTCAGGTGCATTATAAAATGTCTTGACCGAAATAATACCTGTCCGTATTGCCGTCAAGTGTTGCGAGAAGAAGAAGAGGAAAGTGACGAGGATGAAAGTGACGAAGAGGACGGTGACGAAGAGGACGGTGACGAAGATATGGACGATGGTCTATATTCGGATTGGGGCGATGAGTTCCCCTTTGGTATAGTATCACGAACACCATTTTGGTACAATACGTCAAATCCAGTCAATACTCAGGTTTCGGTCGAAGAAATCCACGACGAGTTAGTTAACCAGAATATCTCCTTAAAAGATTTGCTATCAATTTCCTTATTGCGTTACGACGATACGCATGATTATAGGCGATTATTAAAGATCCAAGATGATTTGAAAGAAATCGTTCAAACGAAGGATGATGAAAGAAGGCGAGAATGGGAGGAGAGACAATGTTTTATGGAGGAAGACGAACGTCGTCACAATCGAACACCTGTCGTAACAATCACAATTGACCGTATTGGAAATCGCCCAGCAGTCGCCCGGAAAACCGAACGACCAAAATTGTCACTGATCCATCCAGACCTTTTAAGCAAATAAAAATAACCGAAGAAAATAACAAAAACATAAAACAATGTATATACTGTATTTTTTATGAACTTTCAATGACTAGCGTATGTATATAAATCATATACAAAGTGCAATAATATTTATGATTCAGCATTATAAATATTTGAAAAAAAACAGAGCGTCCTCTCGATTGCTTTCCGTTGTCGAAACGAATTGAATTCATTCAATCGGGGTTGAATGATATATCATTTTGATTAGTGCAAATTCTAAACTAAACATTGAAGCATTGCCTTTTTGACAACCAATAGAATCATCTATTTCTTGTGCCAAATATCTACATAGGTGATCGGTCTATTAAATATATGGTCCAATTAACAAATAACTAAATCGGTTATCAATCACGATGCATAGAGGGAACGGGACAAATTATTTATCCGGATGATGTAAGTCATCTTTTATACACGGTCGAATGTGCTTTTCACGCTATCTATGACTAACCCTACCACTTTTTATAGGTCTTATACGACATGGTAGCCTATTATTCAATCACCTTTGACGAGCCAGGTTAGAAGCCCTTGAATTTTTATATTTTAATGTTTTTATTCAGAGCGTCCTCTGGTTGCTTTCCGTCGTCCAGACGGTTTAGACATAATAACACGTCAATCTTGTGCAAGGTCTAAACAAGATTTCCGCATGATTGAACCGTTCAACAATATATTCTTTCGTTAGATCATCTCCTATATGGTGGCCGGCCGATATAGGCTGCTCTAACAAAATAATATGGTTGTCAAATTATTCAAATACACAAAGGGAACGGGATAATATATATGACCCAAATAACTAACTTCACCCCCCGAGCCTACGTTTTACCGCTTCTCGGGAACTAGCAATTCAAATAATACTTACGCAAATGAACGCACTGGAACCTTACGTAAGCGATTATGTTTGAGAGTACCTATTATAGTGAATGAGGTTGATTATTTTTTATACACAGTCGCCTGTGCTTTTCACGCTTTATGTGTCTAACTTTACGTTGGGCCAAGTTAGAAGCCGAATACAATTATTAACAATATATATATACCTAAACTATTGCGGAAAAGACCAATCAATTTTATGACGTACGACGGTTGATTTGGTAAGATGTATGTAATAGGTTCAAACGAATGACGGACGTGCTGTATAAAATTGAAAGGTTTATTTTATCACGAATCGATGTATCCATTAAATCACATTTGAATATGTCAAAAGAGAAACAAAACTGTCTATTTTGTGATAGTTCTCGTCACACAACCTTTCGCTGTACGAGCCCAATAAAGGGAAAATATAATGAATTGGTTTCATTATATTCAGTAGAAAGTCCAAATTTCAATTCATACACGTTGAAGGAGTTGAAACTAATTGCGTACACCAATCCATACGAAAGGAGTTTTGAAGGGAGTCCGGGTATGCGAGATAATAGATTAAACCGAAAATATGGACGCAAGCCGATACCATTGACCCTGTCAAAAAACCGACTGGTAAAGGCATTGGAAGAAAGATGGGAAATGCGTCGCCCTATTTTAGAAAAATTCAACAAAAAACCGACAGAGGAGGGAGAAGATTGTCCCATATGTTTCGAATCGATACAAACCTACGACTGGTCGTTTCGCAAATCGGAATGGCTTTCAGAGTACTGTAAAAATACAATAAAAACGGTATGTAACCATCACTTTTGTGGAGATTGCTGGAAAAATGTGAAACCTTCATCAAACTATTATTCGGACCATTCAACAAAACCATGTCCTTTATGTAGAAGAGCGAACGCGGAAGGCGATACACTATATCATACGTAAAAATACCAATTCGGGCAAAAATAAGGGGATTATTTTTGTTGCATCTCAATACGAATTTTGCGTTTGGTATGATATTCTTCTTCAAACAAATAGAGGGAGAATTGTTTGTATTGGTACATCGCACATTTTTCCTCTAAAATGACTTTCGACATCATTTTCAGTTCGCGAATATAGACTTGGTATTCGTATCCTGCGTCAACGACTTGTTCGTGAAACAAAATACCTTGAAATGTGCGTTCCATAATACCTTCTTCCGTGGTGCATTTGTGAAGTAACTGACAATCGTTTTGTATAGATCGAATAGATTTCATGGATGTATTTATGAATGACATGTCCGAGAACCATTTTTCATAAAACGCTCGCCCATTTTCACTGACGGGAATTTTCATGACTTTTTCGTAAAAGGTGATTTGATTGAGTGTGTCAACCAATCTGCGAATGGGACTGGTAATATGTACGTAGCAATCGACATCCATAGCATCATGTTTGAGTGAATCACTATCGAAAGACGTATATGCAGAGGACGAATTGTTCCACATGGAAAGCATTTGTTTCGTATCCTTGTCAAGGGAGTGTCGTTCCACGTTTTCATCCATGTCCTTTTGATGGATAGTGGATTGTCGAAAAATGCCGGTTTTATTCTCGCGTAATTGGTTGGCGCATTGTATATTCATAAAAATCATCCAAAAAGACACGACATCATGACTATCGGTAACATTAGTGTCCATTTTTTGCGTAAGTGTTTCGAGCTTCTGATAATGACTGTTTTTGCGAAGTTTGGGTTCTTCATATGCAAAGTTCTTTCTGACACACACAATAGCAGTATAAAAACGAAGAGTTGAATAATCCACAGTGCCGTCTTGATGAACGAGAATTTCCATGGCAAACGCAGGTCGTTCTTTTTTCGCCAAAAGGCTGTACCAGTCTTCGGATAGAATAGAAGGAAACATCGTCCGTTTATTTTCAGGAAAATACACAGTGGATACGCGTTGTGACATATGCGTCCAAAGGTCCATGGTATCCATCCAAACAAAAACATTGGCAATAAAGACGGTGACGCGAAAGAATTCGGGCGTGTCTTCGCATTGTTGTATACTGAACGCGTCATCTAGATCAGTGGACCCTTCTGGGTCAATGGTAAAAACATAGCATCGTTCCGTTTTATCTTCTACCCGATAAGCTGGGTTGTGTTTAATTTCTTCCACGAAATCGGGACAATGCTTATCCTTGATTTGGTCGCGAAGGTGTCTCGACATTTTGGTTGTTGAAAAATGGATATTCTTCGCATGCAATTGATATTCTTGGAATGCTTTGTGGTCGTCCACATCCCCAAGAGTCTCTCGAATGATTCCGGTGGGGTGTTTTCCTTCCCATTGTCGAAAGGAAAATGTAACATATTTATTTTTGAAGGCTTTGGAAAAGGAAAGTTTCTGGTCGTAAGGAACAAGAAGTTCGGGAAGAATGGAATCATGGGGAATACATTTATACAAAAGGCGTTTGTTGTCACTTCGTCCATAGGTGCGTGTATTTGCCAAAACAAGGACGCCTGCAAATTGTTGGTTTTCATTGATGCTGGATATTCGGTTGGTAATTGTCATATCATCGTCGATTTCAAGAATATCATTCGAAAATAGATGAAATTCTGCGGGATGAAATTCGGGAATATCTAGTGCGACTTCTTCGTCATTTTCATTAAAAAAAGACCATGAACTATATTTTCGGTCATGTATTTGAATGGTATATTTCATCGTTAACATATATTATACGCGGATAGTTTCTAGGTCCTTTTTGTATATTGTATAGACAAGAATCAATATACAATATGCGAAACGAATTAAAATCGAGTTGTGTGTTTATAGTAATGCCTCCTAAAAAAGTATATAAGAAATCAACCTATGCCAAATCGGCACCATTATCGACTGATATAGGTACAACGAGTTATTTATTGATAGTGGAGTCACCATCGAAGTGTGCGAAAATAGAGGGATATTTGGGCTCTCAATACAAATGCATTGCTAGTAAAGGACATATTCGCGAACTGGTCGGAATGAAATCAATTTCGGTTCGCTCTCACTATGAGCCAAAATTCACCATTATTAAGGAAAAGGCGTCGCATGTAACATGGATGAAGAAGGTAATCGCGCAATATCCGAAAAAGGCGGTGTTTGTAGCGACGGACGATGACCGTGAAGGAGAGGGAATCGCATGGCATATCATGACCATGTTTGATTTGCCAATAGCAACAACAAAACGTATTATTTTCCACGAAATTACTCAAAAGGCCATCTTGGATGCGCTTACATATCACACACTCTTGGATATGAACTTGGTAAAAGCCCAGCACGCTCGACAGATATTAGATATAATAGTTGGTTTTAAGGTATCCCCGCATTTATGGAAACATGTTCGTGGAGGAAAGGACAATGCTCTTTCGGCAGGAAGGTGTCAAACGCCGGCACTGCGTCTTGTATATGACCGTGAGAAGGAGATTGTCGAAAGTCCATTGGAGATGAAATACAAGGTAACTGCGAAGTTCACGCCTTTGCGACTCGATTTCCGATTGAATCAAGAGACATCGAACGAATCTGATATTAAAACATTCTTGGAAACATCAAAAAAATATTCCCATTTGTTAGAAATAAAGGAGTCGCGTGACAGTATTCGACAGCCTCCCAAGCCGTTCCATACGTCGGGTTTGCTCCAAGCCGCGAGTAATTCATTACATTTATCACCAAAAATAACGATGCAAACCGCACAAATATTATACCAGAGTGGTTTGATTACATATATGCGAACAGAAAATACGAAATATGCACCTCCTTTTCTCGAAACGGTTCGTAAGTATATCTTGGAAAAATACGATATTAAATTCATAGGTGATATAGAAAAGGTGACGAATACAGATAAGAAGAACCCTCATGAGGCGATTCGTGTGACATCGATCTCGATGGAGAATGCTTCGTCACTTGGACCTCGTGAGGCATCATTATACAAATTGATTTGGAGAAATACCATAGAAAGTTGTATGAGTCCCGCCAATTATCAAGTGATACCCGTAGAGGTATCTGCGCCGAATCTTGGAAAACAATCCTCAAAATATACACTTAATATGGAATTGCCTCGGTTCTTGGGATGGAAAGCGGTAAAGGGTGAAAAGGAAAGCGATGAAGACAAGTATCTTCAACTCAAAACGCTATATGCGAGTGGGTCCGTAGAGGTGCCCTTTCATACGATAGAAAGTGAGGTGGTTGCGCGCAATAAATTGACGCATTATACGGAGTCGTCCTTGGTCCAAAGGTTAGAGGATTTAGGAATAGGGCGTCCATCGACTTTTGCCATGTTGGTAGAAACGATTCAGGATCGTGGGTATGTAAAGATGGGGGATATTCTTGGAAAAACGGTCAAATGTAACGATTATATGTTATCATCAAGTAAAATCTTGGAAATTCGTGAAATAGAAAAGGTATTAGGAGCTGAAAAGTCGAAGTTGTCAATCCTCCCAACAGGTATATTGTGTATAGAATTTCTGGTAAAATATTTCGATGAGTTGTTTAATTATAAATATACGAAAAATATGGAATGTATGTTGGATGAAATATCCTCGGGTAAAATGAAATCGACGCCGTGGTATGATGTATGTGAACGTTGCAATGACGAAATCGCTCGATTATCGAAGAATGTGGGTCAAGGCTCCAAGGAAGTGTATATGATAGACGACACACATGAACTCATTTTTTCGCAGTATGGACCGTCAATAAAGAAAACATGTGAGGATGGTTCCATCGCATATATGCCAGTAAAATCGGGATGTGAGCCGGATTTGGATAAAGTACGCGACGGAAAGTATACGTTACATGACCTCTTGGCATTTGAAAAAGAATCCCTTGGTCGATATAAAGAGAATGAAATAAGGATTAAAAAGGGTAAATACGGAGAATACTTGGAATATGGAGAAAATAAGATAAGTTTAAAGGATTATGAAGGCGATGTTGCATCGATTCAGTTAACCGATGCAATTCATTTTATTGAGGAAAAAAACGATCAACCTGGACCGACGAATATTCCTTTAAACGATAATATGTCTATTCGATCTGGAAAATACGGTCCATATGTGTATTATAAAACCAAGGAAATGAAAAAGCCGAAATTTTTGTCTTTGCGGGGTTGTAAATATAAGGAGAAGGCGGTAGATGAAATCGTGGATTGGTTAAAAGAGACACATGGAGGTTTTTAGGAAATTAATGGGGGGTTGTGATATCGAAAACCCATTATCTTATAATAATATAAGAAAGATAAAAGATATGTTATCTGATTTTTTGCCGGCCATCAAATATGTCTATATAGCAATTTTGTTTGTATTTGTATTTTTATCGTTATTCGCACCACATATGCAAACAATTGGATTTGGTTCTTTTTTCGGATTACAGGCAATATTTACAGTAATATACTTATTCGACTTGTTTATGGATACGAATCGCGATAAAAAGGCATTATCCATGGAAATACCCGCAAATAGATATTTAAATGAATATAGCTTGAATATGCCGTATTGGTGGATTTTGGTCCCGGTATTTGGTATGCAGTTTGCATCTTCATTAATGATGATAATGACGTGGAGTTACTTATCGAAGCGTGATTCTACAGTGCCATTATCAAAACAAAATGAAATAATAGTCGGAAGATGGAAAGCATTTAGTATCATTATCACATTTGCTTTACTTGTCTTGGTATTTGGTTATACTATCGGATTCAATGGACCCATCACCGTATCTGGGGGCTCATATAAAGTATGGATATTGATAAATATGGTCTTTGCGCTTATATTGAGTATAATAAACATAGTTTATGCAAATGAATTGTCTCGATTGCGATTTACAAGTACAGACGGATAAATAAATAACTCGATAAGTAAATTAGACGGATTTTCATATAAAAACGTAAAAGTATTGTTTTTATATGAAGTTTCACGAATCACATTACGATGAATATATATCGAAAGTGGAAAAATCAAATATACACAGCGAATTGATCGAATTTAAAAAAGGGCTCCCAAAAGATATTTCCCAATTTCGCAATTTGATAATATATGGACCATCGGGGAGCGGAAAATACTCTCAAACCCTACATTTTATAAAACAATTCAGTCCAAGCCAATTGAAATACGAGAAAAAGATGGTATTGCAGACGGATAAGGGTGAATATAAATACAAGATAAGCGATATCCATTATGAATTAGATATGGCGTTATTAGGTTGTAATTCCAAGATTATATGGCATGAAGTATTCGGACAGATTGTCGATATTGTTTCCATGAAAAAAGAAAAAATAGGCATTATTGTTTGTAAGAATTTCCATGATATCCACAGTGAATTATTAGATATATTTTATAGCTACATGCAGCAATATAATCATGACAATTTGGCGATATCATTACGTTTCATATTGATTACCGATAATGTAAGTTTTTTACCAATAAACATAATAAACCACAGTTATTTGGTGAACGTAAGACGTCCGTCCATTGACGAATATACGAAAATGGGATTGGTTCATGATATAGAACCTAAAAACATAATGAATTTGAAGGAATTATCTATGATACAACAAGTTGATAATACGGAGAAATTGTCGGTCGATTTGTTTGATGTAATTTGTAATAATTTGGTGGATATGATAAACAGTAAAACAATACGGTTCAGTGTTTTCCGCGAATTATTATACGATATTCTGGTTTATAATATAGATATATCAGAAGCAATATGGTTTATTTTGGCACATTACATTGAATTGGGTAGTTTAACAACAACTCAAATCAAAAAAATATTGGATAAGATGCCAATCTTCTTAAAACAATATCATAATAATTACCGACCGATTTACCACTTGGAGAATATTTTCCTTTTGATTATTCGTGAAATAAACGAGGAGTATGGGAAAAGGGTTTAGAGATTTATCGTCATGTCTAGACAATATGTGTGAAAAAATAGAAACCAATCTAATACGATTAGGGTTACGTGATATACATGACACGGAAATAAGTGAAAACATTATTAAGCGTCAATATCACAAGATGGCACGAATTTATCATCCTGATAAAAATTCGAGCAAAGACGCAGCCGAAAATTTCAGACAATTACACGAGTCATATGAATCAACTATGCGTTATTATGGATATTTGGAGGATGATACATTCAGTTTGGAAGAGGATGAAAATATCGGTATATTTACTTCAGACGAGTCATGGTTTTCCTATATCCAGCCATTTATGCAAAGTGATATATTTTTAACGATACAGTCAAAAATATTACATTCAATCATGTCTCAGTTGTATATGAAATGTGAAAGTAAAGCCTATTCTTTAATAGAACAGTTAGACGCGTACAAATTAGAAAAGATGATAGGTCTCTTGAAAACAAATCGTCAGTTGTTTCATATTTCCGACGAATTTATTGGAAATGTTGAAAAGATGTATACCAAAAAACAGAATGCATCACAGACGGTTATTGTGCGCCCCATGTTGGTAGATTTAATAGACGAACAGGTGTATAAATTAGAGGAAAATTCGCAGATCTATTATATTCCTTTATGGCATCATGAACTAATTTACGATATAGATGGTCGAGATTTATGTATTACAATTGAACCCGATTTGGAGGAGAGTGTGGAGATAGACGATAAGAATAATGTTTATGTATACAAGCAAATGACTCTATGTGACGTCTGGCAGATGCAAGAGATCGAGGTTGAGGTAGGTAAGCGCCGTTTAAAGATACCTCGCGCAGATTTGAAAATGCGTCCTATTCAAAAGTTTGTATTTCAGAATCAAGGTATCCCGCGTATTTCTACTCAAAATATATATGATGTATCGCGTAAATCGAATTTGGTGATTACAATAATGATTGTATAGACATTACTTAACCCGATGCTTTAAAGTACTTCTGATAACAAAAACAGTGAGTAAAATTGCGATGATCGTGATGACAACACTCATTAATATTGGAATATTAATTGTTATATACTCGTCAATAGAGATATTGTGCGATTTGTGTTCGAGAGCGATAGTTCGGTGTTTATAAGCAGCAATTATTACATAAATAGCGGCTATTATACTCGCCAAACAAAACGATAACGAAATTGCAGTTACAATTTCTTTATTCATTCGATCAATAACGTGTTTATTGTAACTGAGTAATAAAAATAAAATAGTCGCGCTAATAATTTCAATGTTAAGGATATGTGTACTGATAATAACACTATCCGAAGTAATCTCCTCCATGGTTTTTGATTTTATAGACATTATTACTATATATAGTAGTAATAAAATAATAAGGGTCCAATTATAAATAACTGTATTTTTGGTCGGAAATTATCATACCTGCACCATAATGAAAAATGATATACATCAAATTGTATACAATAAACGCCGCTAAAAAGGTTGTTGCAAAAACAATTCCCATTATTTGCATTTCAGATAGACCTTTTCCTGCTAAAATATCATTGAAATAGCCATATACGCCACCTTTCACATTCTGGAGTTGACTTCTCATTTCAATGGCAAAGACCGCAATGGCTGCCGTAACAAACGCATTCAATAAAAAAGCCCGGTTGTATGTGGTTGATCGAAAATTAGATATAATCGGCTTCATTTTTAATGTATATATACAAAATACATTAAAAATATGGGGGTATATATATTTTTATAACATTTTCATTTTTTTGTTTTTATACAGTTTGATTAACAAACGTTTAAGCCTCTGCTGATACCACCTTCTTCTTCACCACCTTCTTCTTTGTTGGTGCGGCTACTGCTTCGACAGGTACCGGTGCTGCCTTCTTGACAACCTTCTTCTTTACGATTGGAACTGGTTCAGGTGCGGCTTCCTCCTCGACCTCTTCGTCGCTGTCATCGGCTTGCGTGTCGTGTTGGACCACCTTTGTGGTGGTGAAAACAGATACAGGAGTCTCATCACCTTCGTCAGGCTCATCATCCCCGTCCTTAATTGTCTGACTATCAATGGCTCCGCGATCTTCATCGCTGAGCTTAATATGACATCTTCCGTAAACGCTCTCGACATTGCGAGGCTTGACAACACATTGGACTAGCTTCCATGTGACGCCCCATCCCTTACCACCGATCCAAACGCCTCCACACTGAAGGACACATGCAACCTGACTCAACTTAGGCACAAAATCGACAGGAGTGAGATGCTTTTGCTCGTCACAAGGGAAGAGAAGCTTGTCACTGGTGTCATAGAGTTCGACGGCCCAACGTCCATCGTAACAAGGCACCTTTGCCTTAATGGAAGGTGGCTTTGACATATCATTCTTCTTTGTCATCTTATCCTTCTGGTACTTCAGAAGAGGATAGAAGCTGTGTTTACAAACTTCACGCGACATCTCTTCACCCCACCACAATTCAGAATTCTCGACAGCTGCATCGAGAATCTTGCTCTCGAACTCCTTGAGTTTCTCAAGGAACACATCGGTAGATGGCTTGCTATACTCGGTGTTAGGGAAATTCAGTGTCATACTAAACTTACCATCATTCTCGCCGGCATCATTTACGAAATCACTGATACCCCATGTCATCATAAGTGGGGTACTCACATGTAAAGACCTCTTGGTCTCGGTATTAATCATATTCACGGACTTGCCACCACGTTCATTTACCTTGGGTGGCATGAACTTGATGGAAGTGGGATTCCAGTCTTCTGAGGTTACAACAATAGGCTTTGACATTCTAGGCTTGAGCTAATATGATTTGTATACACGTCCAATCTTTAAATCAATTTTATGAAATGTGCTTGGTGTACAAATGATATCGAAAAAGCATCATTGCTGTCATTTTATTTAGGCGAAAACATATATAAATATACGTTGTAAAAGTAAATATACGTCTACTATAATAAATGATAGAAAACAAAGAGGTATTGGAAAATGTAATAGTCCCTTTAAACGAGATAGAGTCAGTAATGACAACGTCCGATTATTACCGCTCTATAGATGCAATACGAAAATTTAAAATATCCGACTTACGTAATATTCTCAAATTCCACAAAAAGAAATTACATGATTTATGTGAGCGATTTGGAACAAAGACACAAAAGGCGTTTCATAAAAAAATGTGTAATCGAATACACGATTTTGCGTTGGTTGGTAATAAATCGGTATTATTAGACCGTGTTCGACGTTTTTTTCAACAAGACTCAATTGTTACCAATATACAGCGAGTTGTTCGTGGTTTTTTTGTGCGTATTGCAAACAAGATACGGGGACCTGCTCTTAAAAACCGTGAGATGTGTAATAATGATAGCGACTTCTGTTCGTTAGAGCCCGTCAATGAGATAGATACAAAAGATTTTTATAGTTATACCACTGACAAAAATTATACTTACGGATTCGATATTAATTCGATCATGGTATTTCTAAAAAAACGGGTTAGATTCGAAAATCCATATACACGTGAAAATATGAATCATTGTATTCCCATGATTAAAAAATTATATCGTATAAACCAAATGCAAAATCCTTCGGATCGACCCTTTAAACAAGAACAAAGAATTCAACATGCTCGGCAATCCGAAAATCGTATTCAGACGCAAAATATTCGTCGCCGAACCAACTCTCTTGTTCTTCCTGAGAATTATAATTCCGAAGAAATGTCTGAAAAAATAAGAGGTATACGTAGAAATCCAATTGATACTCGTATTCGAAATCTATTTATGGAAATAGACCAATTAGGGAATTACACGGATAGTTCGTGGTTTTCGCAACTGGATCGTATAGAATTTATACGGTGTTTTCGTTTACTGCGCGATATATGGAATTATCGAAGTAGATTATCGTTTCATATAAAAATTAAGATTTGTCCTCTATGGGACCCCTTTATTAGTGTAAATGGAAACTATGCCGACATGGATTACGATCTGGCACGTAACGTTTGTCTAACTGCCATGGAAGATTTGGTTTATATGGGTGTTGATACAGATGCGCGAATGTTGGGGTCGTTTCAAGTACTAACTTCATTAACTCTTGTATCGGGTCGTGCGCGGTCCACATTGCCATGGTTGTACGAATCTATATTTTAGACAACATACTGCTAAATAATGTCACGGATGCAAAGTGATATTATTTTACTTAAAACTTAGTATTGTAATGGTGGATAACCAAATAACCAACGTAAATAATCAGTAAAGCTGTTGTTTGTTACTACAGTGGTGTTTTGCGGATATCCATAGATAGGATATACATTTACGTCGGGGGTATCGTAATAATAATCATTGTAAAAACGCCTATTGGGATAATGTTGTCTTCGTGGATAATGTTGTCTTCGTGGATAATGAGGATATCTTCCTCCACCATGTCGATTTCGACTTCCTCTACCTCGACTTCCTCTTCCTCCTCTACCTCGACTTCCTCTACCACCACCACCACCACCACCACCGTAACGTTTTCTTCCACCATATCCTTCCTGTGTGTATTGATATCCATAAAATATCCCCATACATACAATCAATACAATTACAACGTAAACGAAATTGTGTGATATCCTTTTCATTCTATATTATCTAGTGTCATTTTTTTTTCATAGTCGTAATCTCGGCGATTGAACGCAAAAAACAATATTTACTATTATCAAATTCGTTAATTTAGAGAATATCTTCATCAAATCAAATCGTTTCCTTTAGGAAGACTGGTTCCCTGTCAATATATTGTATAGTGCGTTAAAGTATTTAAATAAAGCTCTATATACAGTGTATAATTAGAATGGTAAGAGCGACTAAGAACACAACCACCACTGCCCCTGTCCCTGCTGCTACTGCAGCCCCAGCCACTAAGAAGGCCGCTGCCCCTAAGAAGGCTGCTGCATCTAAGAAGGCTGTCGAGCCTGTTGCTGCTGTTGCAACCGAGCCTGTTGCTGCTGTTGCAACCGAGCCTGTTAACGAAGTTGTTATCGAGACCTCTGGTACCGAGCAGAAGATCGCCGAGTTTGGCGCCAAGCTTCAGCAACTATCAAGCATATTTTCTTCTCTAAAGGGTGATTTCAAGACCCTTGAGAAGGGTATCACTCGTGAGCTTAAGGCCGCCCAAAAGGCCGCTGCCAAGAAGCAAAAGCGCGCTGGTAACCGTCAGCCTTCCGGATTCGTCAAGCCCACTCGCATTAGTGACGAGCTTGCCAATTTTCTCGGCAAGGATATCGGAACCGAGATGGCACGCACTTCTGTCAGTAAGGAGATTAATGGATATATTGTGGCTAATGGTCTTCAAAATAAGGACAATGGTCGTTTCATTAACCCCGACGCCAAGCTAACCGCTCTTCTCAAGATCAAGAAGGGTGATACTCTTAGTTATTTTAATCTTCAGACTTACATGAAGCATCACTTCATTAAGGCTGCCGATGCTGCTGCCGCCGCCGCCGCCGCTGCTGCCACCGCATAAATATATTCGCGAAACTATTATAGAACGTTTTGGTAAAATATATGCCTTCGAAAATTTTAAATAGGACAAACAAATCCACCCAAATATTATAAAAAGTATGTTATATTTTTATAATAACCAGAAGGCTCTTTTGTCATCGTTCTAACGATACGCTTGAATAATTGCTATTCCCATCAACACTCGACCAAAGTTGGCTTGATAATGATTTTATTCTAAAATACGTCTATCTAATTCGGGTATTGTATTTTCATCGTAATTCGTAAAACAATTTACGTGAGTAATACTTACACTGTGTTTTTCCTTAGGATTTATATCTTTTAAGTAATTACGAACACGTAAAATATAGGACATATGAACGTGAAATCTATTTATTTTACAAATAATAATATTCAAAAACAATCCACTATAGCTAGTAATATAATATTCGATATCTATTTTTTGATTTTTTGAAATCATATTATCCATCACTTGTAATAAGCGGAACTTTATATCTAAATATTGATTTTTTTTCTCGGTTCGTGTAATTGTCAAACATTTCGTAGCGAGTTGGTTTAATTCGATTTCTGAAAAGGGGATCTCGTAATTTTTATGCTTGAAATGAATGAATTTTAATAAGTAATGACATATACAATCGGATAAACGACGAATCGGGGATGTAAAATGGCAATATTCCGGCATTCCAACTAAATCGTGTGAATCAACGGTAGACATATAATCCGCACGTATTCCATTCGTTATAATTTCCTGTAATAATTCTTCGCCTGATATTTCACTGTAGACAGTTTGTAACCATTCATTCGCAATACACGTTCTAAATATACCCGTATTTAAGTTTATTTTTAGATATTCCCCGACAAATGAGTTCGCAAAAATAGCAAATTCCGCTATCATTTGCTTCATCAATCGTTCTTGTTTTGTATCTTCGTATAAATCTACATTATTCGTTTCGTATAATGGATATGCAGTAGAAACCTCGTTTAATTTGGTCCCTTTTGTTTTCAGTGAACGTTTGTTTTTTAATGTTTCGGCGATTTTTAATCCTATGTGAAACGCAGTATTTTCATCGCAAACCAGTGCAGCATCATTATAACTAAACGCATTGTCCTTTTTTACGAATATATTTGTAAATAATAGTTGAATTGCATTTATCGGTTCATATGTTGTCGAATCAACTTCCGTTAATATTGTAATCGCGTTTTTCGTATTACCTTCATTCGACCCCTGCAAACTGGATAATTCTAATACTTGAGTCGGCATCATATGAATCGGAGCGCGATTCGATGGGTATTTTGTGGTTGTTCTATTTACAATATCTTTCCACAAATTCGAATGTAATTCTATATATTCGGTAGGATCAGCAATATGTATCGCAAAATATAATTTATTGTTTTCATTGTATATGGAAAAGGCGTCATCCGCGTCTTTACAGCCGACCGGGTCTATACTATAGGTATCATATGACGTCATATCAACTCGTTCGTTATTTGCAATAGAATACGAATGTTTTGTTGTTATATTTTGCGTTAATACTTCATCACGGACAATGTCTCGTTTAATACCATATTTAGGTTCAACAATGTGAGTATAATTGTATTCGAACAATTCATTATTCATAATATACCTTTAAAGGGTTCTGCAGTTAAACTTTATATTGTTTTGCATCGTTTCTCATACAATAACCGACATATGACACAAACTCAATAAAAATTATCATTTGATTTTACCGATATAAATGTATATAATGAATATATACAAATGAACCAATGCACTGAAGAAAAATTATTTTTGTTTTCTCGAGAACATTACACCTATATTAACCAAATTTTCGGCGACGAAACAATTCGTCAAATAATCAAGGAAATGTATACCGAACGCGAGTGGGATTTTGGAGTAGAAGATGCTAATGAAGATTTTGAATATTCAAATCATCATGTATTAGTAAAACACAATAAACGCGGCGATGTTGTTAAATGGTGTAGTGTGGATGAAGGTTTACAAAATGTTTTTAAGAACAAAAATGATACACTTTGTCAGTCGTACACATTGATGAAATATTTAAATAAACCCATTGTAACTAACATGAAAAAACGCCAAATGGATATGATACGAATGTATCGAAATATCATGAAGCGTGAGTTTTTTCAAGATGAACTCAAAGGAGTGGTCGAACTTATGCAAAAAAAAATCCGAAAAAGGAAAACGGCCACGAGAAAAAAGAAAAACACAGTTCGACATTTATGGAAAGATTATACAAACGAACCAACCACGTATTTACACAAAAACTATGATACGGTTTATGCTGAAATAAATAGCGTTTTGGATACATGGGAAAACTATGGATATCTATTTTTTACAAAGGACGGAAAATGCGATAAAAAATAGACGTATTATTTTTGTAATATTATTATTGTCGCGATATGATAAATTATTATGATTCCAAAAATACTATATATACTACATAATCAACTTCGTGAAACATCCAATATTTCAGAAGAATGGAAAAATATGAACCCCGAATATGATATACAAATATACGATTTTTACAAAGCAAAAGAAAAAGTACGAAGTATGCAAGACGTATATTATCAAACATTCAGAAACATATCGTCCTTGAAAATTGGATCAGATTTCTTAAAATTGGTACTTTTGTATGAATATGGAGGCGTGGTTATTGATTGTGATTTAGAACCGTTATATGGATTGGATACATTTTTAGAAGGGGATGTAATGTTATGTAAATCGTTGTATGAAAACAAGGAAACGGGTTATTGTGGAAAGTTTTTGGCATCCGTTCCCCGAGACCCATTCATAAAACAATTGTTATATATTTATACAAATCATTTCCTAGTAAACAATACGCGTTTTCCTGTGACCCGTGAATTATCGTACGTCATAGACAAACTATCCGTTATTCCCGACTCAATAAAAATGATACAACAACAAGGGGCACATTTTTTTTACGACGTATGTTATGTCTATGGTCGTAAGCGCATTATGAACGATCGCGCAGTGTATTTTGAGAATCGATGATTTTTATCGTCAATTCTAGGGTATTACAAACCCATCTTCTTTCATGACTGCATGTAATTCCACTTTGTTGCAGTCATTTAGTTGAATTTGTAAATCATTATACAAATTCAGTGTGTTTTCCTTTAAAGAGAACATTTCGTACACTGAGATCAGTTTGTCATAATCGTGAATGTACTTGGTGTTTTTATGTAACCATTGGTAAAATTCATCGACTTGGTGATCCGGTTTACGAATATATTCCTCATACCATTTCATTGTTTCGACGAGACTTGTTTTAAGGTGTATGTTATAATCCGTCCCCGACAAGACGGTAATCTTCCTAAACGTATCTATATCCATACGCAAGTCGGTTAATATATTTTCCATATGATAAATCAATACGTTCTTACCGGCGATGCTAAAATGCCGTAATACACGCGGACATCCATAGACGAGCATATCCATGTCGTCGCTCATACACGCCCATGCTTTCCCCGATAATACTAAAGCCGCACACATTTCATCGGCTTCGCCTTCGGCGTCGCGATACATGACTCCATATGCATCCATCAGTTTTTTGATCGTGCGAATATCACTAGGTCGAATTCGAATAAACTGGTTTTTAAGTGTATCGAGTTCTTGCTGAAGTTCTTTTTTTTGAGCTGACGTTAGATTCTTATCTTCTGATTCCATTTCAGAAAGGATTTTCTTGTATTCTTGTTCGGCCGTCTTTTTTTCGAGTTTTCTTGCATCCAATAAATCGTATTTTTCGGGCGGAGGCTTTCCGTCAAAGACGAAGAGAGGAGTGATGTTGTTTTCGCGAAGGAGCGATATCATCATGTAAAAGTTCTCGAACAAAGCGTTTTGAGAAGCATACTTGTATAAATAGATGCTTGTGTCAATGACGATGGTTTTGTTTCGTAAAGAGGATAGTTTCTGTTTGTGTATCGACGTCTTTTTGCAATTGTCGATAAGAAACCGGTTTAAATTCACGATACCCATGTATTTTTATGCGTTTTTTGCGATTGATATTGATTCCATATGAATATCAATTTTGTGGGTTACGTGTAGATACAAGCGCCATTTACATCACTACCACCTAAGCAACTCCCCCCTCTCTTCCTACTCGACTTACCTCTTCGTCTCTTCTTTGTACCGCGTTTTACAACACCGAAAGATCCCTTCTTAGCAAAGTATCCAGCCTTTTCCAGACGCTTCTCCTTCTTGGCGGTCTTGTGCTTCTTGAGAGAAACAATACGTCCCCATTTGTTCTTCATCAAATCCTTTTTCTCTAAACCTCCACTAGTGTGTTTCGCGGTGCCGTGGTGGACTTCCGCCCTAGAACCTTCTGCTTTGTCAAAACCGTGCATTATACACTAACCTTAGATTTTATACATACACTTGTCAATAAACGCAATGGCATCCTCGCGTCCATATCTTTCGCCAAGTTTGACAAATTTGTTAGCTTCACCATCTTTGTAATGTGTCAAGAAATATGTAATTTCGGTCAATGTGCTCTCAGGAACATCGGTAATATCGTGGATATGTGAGAATTCGGTGTCGATTTTGGGTCCTAAAACACAAATGATCTTGTCATCGCGGCCATTTTCGTCTTCTGTAACAATACCTCCGACAATACGAACATTGGCAACACATCCAGGGTGGAGTTCATGAGACGATAAAACAATGACATCGACCGCATCATTGTCCGGGGCAAGAGTATTGGGAATAAAGCCATAATTATAAGGAAATCGGTTCGTGTTGTGTAAAACGCGGTCCAACTTCAACGTACGAGTATCTTCATCATATTCATATTTCAAGCGAGAGTTTTTAGAAATTTCGATAACAACGTCCATATAAAATATATTGACGAAATAAAATCTTGGAAAAATATCATTCTTTATCCGTAAAGAGTCATACGCAGGGTGTCTGCATTCAATATGTTCGAAGCATGCTCTTGAACGTAATCCGTCTTTTCCAAGAAGGAGGGATGTTTGGATAGATATTCGATGAACGCAATGTATTCGTCGACATTTCCATATGTTTTATTGAAATTCAAAACGTTTTTGTTGTGAATGCGACACCATGTAAAAAAATCGTCAAAATGACATAATAAATTGCATTTGATAATATAATAGGAAAGCGCATGACTATGTTCCACGAATTTCATTCCGATAGATCTCGTACGTTTAGTTGAAGACAACAACTCGCGATAGGTCAATCCATAATGATTCAATACGCGCGTACATTGCAAAAGGGCGAATTTGCATTCCATATCCAACATGCGAACCGTTTTTTCGAGTATGAGCGTTACATCGTCTTTATTTTGTGTCGATAAAAAGGCCGTAATTAGACAATTCAAAAAGGTCGCCCACGTTTCACAATAACTTTCGTAAACGCGTATTCCGTTTCGTGAAGTGATTGGAAATAATGACTGCATTTTCGCATTGCTATATCGTTCATCCATGCTAGAAAAATCCAATCCTAAATTATGAAAACTCTCGTGCATGAGTACTTTAAACCATTCTTCTTCGCGATAAATATAAATGGATGTACTAGGTCGACATGAAGTTGTAAATGCGGTATTCATGTTAATTTGGTCCAATGGCGCGTGTTTTTCGGCAAATTTCTTTTTATAAGGTGTAAAATAGAGATTGAGCGTGATTTCATTAGAGCAACCTGCTTTTGCGAAGAAGGTAATAAATTGGAACCATAAATATACTTTTTCAAAGCATTTTTTAACGTGACGTTCAGACGATTTTTTGCAATGAAAATGGACGTTAATTTGTCTAGTTCCGGTACTAAAGAGAAAGGAATAGCGCGAATGGGGGTGTGTTCTTAACGCGTCGTATATTGACTTGGGTATATATTCCAATTCGCGATCAGTAATGTGATATTGACGATTTTTTTGGTAATGAATGGTAGCGCTGTCTCTTTCTGTCTGGATCTTTGTCAATATACCAATCCATTTTTTCATAACACGTGTATTTTGAGCGACGCATTTATTTTGGACGAGAGTTCTTGGAATATTCGATTTAATAATGGCAACAATATCCTTTATATCGGAATCCATTGTGTATATGATGATATATAATGGATAGACTTATTTTTCTAAATGCCTTCTCACGGTCATTAAAACATGGTCGGCTTCCCCTGGAGAACCGCGTTTAAATTGCACTAATTTCGCATCAAGCGTATCTTTCAGAATAGTTTTCAAGAGTTCGTTTTGAGTAAATTTGGCAGTGAGTCCAACAAGACGTTCTTGTTGTGCGCGTTCGCGATAAAAATCGGGGTCGATTTTCGTTTCCACAGGTCGAAGCAAAACGTCTTGTTTCAATTTCTTGCGCGCATTTTTCGACGGTTTACCCGTAATCGAGCCAGCGGAACGTGCCAGATCAATATCACGAGACAGGGGGCTCTTATTATCCAATGAAAATTGGAGCGCGAAATCTGGATTTAATTTTTTGAATTTGGCACCTTGGTAATAATGTTCGACAGAGGCATATTTTTTCCCATCCACTTCAAATTCGTGTTCCGTCCAAGAATCATCGAGCATTTGTCGCCAATTTTTATGCTTGGATAAATTGACGTAGCGTGGTTTTGCTGCTTTTGTAATTTGTTCTTGGACTCCGTGACCAGGTAAAGCAGACTTTGAAGAAAGGGAATGAAACGCAAGTGTCGTGGTATTATCGAATTCACCGTGATCTTCTTCATCTTCGTCCTCTTTTTCATCCTTTTCGATACCCATTCTTTCTTGTAAATCTTGGAAAGATGGGATAATAGAGAACACACCTGAACCCTTTTCCATACACTTATTCACAATGAGTCCTTTCATATGGTAAGGTATTTCATGATATTCCAAGATTCTTTTATGTTTATAAAGAACCAATTTGAAATGATCTCCACTAAACGAGGTCATAATATAATATTTTGGTTCAAATCGTCCCTTCTTTTGTAATTGGGCGTCAATTTCTCCACACATGACAACACCATCGAGGTCTCCGTCGAGATAGGCACGTTCAGATAAAATAATCATTTTCATATTCAGTTCTCGTTCCAAGACAGAAATCGCCCAACTATCCGCCCAGTATTCTTTGGTTAGAATATGCGCTCGAAATTTATCGAGTGTATCAATCTTGGAAAGGTCGGAAACATTTTCGTCGATAAGGGTCTGAATTTCCCTTTTCGCTTCCTTCAATTCCACATATCTTTTCTTTTGTTCTTCAACTATTTCCAAGATTCGTGCCAACAATTCATTTGTTTCCTTTGAACCGAGTGTTTTTCGCGTCTTTTTCGCGTCCAGTGCACGAGTTTTCAAATCCCCCTCTATGTTTTTCTTGATTTCATTCATTTCATGAGTATATTCCCGCAAAGTACCGTCTAAATCCAAGAAAAGTCGTCTATGTTCGTCAAAAATAGTATGTGTTGCTTCCTTGGAAACAATGGCGCGGAGTTTTTCGACAGTCGTGTGATAACCATTCTGTTTAAAGGCGTCTCGGACAACGGCAAAGAAACAATCCCCGTTATTTTCAACATTGTGAATCGAATAGTGATTGTTTTTCATGTATTTTTCGATCCATGCATTACGAACACCACTTTTGAAGTCTTTTCGTGTCTGTTTTGCATCCGTTTCGTTTTCCTCGACGAGTGGAAGGGGTTTTTTATGGTCGGAATCTACTTTAAACACACCCTTGTCTAAAATAGTCGACGTCTTTTCCAAGATTTTAGATTGATGCCTTTTCGGCACCTTCACTTTTACAACGGCATCTTCCTCATCAGAATCCAGGTCGATCACGACCTCTTGGATATCGTCGGATGTAAGATCGATTATCTCGACCGGGTCTTTGTCGTCGTCGGATGTAAGATCGATTATCTCGACCGGGTCTTTGTCATTGTCCTCTTCTTCCTCGTCCGATTTACTGAGTTCAAGTGGCTCTATATTCGAACCATATCGATCTACGTATTTTTCGGTGACAAAAGAAAATAGTAATGGATTGTCTATTTTATCCACAATCAATTGACTGTCTTCATCAATCATAGAAAGAACCTTGTTTTTAGGAACTTCCACCACACCTATTTGAGCGGATATTGTTTTATTTACGACTAAATATATTGGAAAAAAGACGACTCCATATTGAATCTTGGTATATTTAGGCTTTCCAAAAACAACCTCCAATTCTTTGTCAAATAAGATGAAATCGTATGGTTCTGCTTTATGACCGCGATCTTCACTATCGATATCTGAATCCTCTTTGTATGATACTTTTTTATTCAGGAGGGAGGAAACCATCTATATATAAGTTCGGTATTTTTCCCTACGAAATACACGCGTAATATCCAAGGGCGTAAAGGTGCGTTTGAAGATTATATCCATATACGTATATATAGAATGAACGAAGAATTATTCTTAATTGAGAGTTGGACGAGTTACCTGATTGTGCTTTCTTTTGTGCTCTATGTGCTGTATGTTTTCTTCGGTACACTTTTGAGTAATTCCAAGAGACGAATGAAACGTCGTGGTGGTGGATGACGTGCACTTAACAATACTGAGGATTAAATAATTTATCAAAAGGGGGGTCTATCATTGCGAAATGACTCGTTTTATGTGACATTATGTTATATTTTACGACGACACGGCAATGTTTCCTTTACACCGATGAAGATTTATTCCAGTACAATTTGAAATCTTCACTTGTATAAATATTCAAAGGTGTAACCCTTCCTTCACGATAACTGTTTATGATTCTTTCCAAACCATTACATATTCCTATAAAGAATATGTAATCATAATTTCAATTATTTATTTATATCTAATGAGGTGTAAATTGGATTCTTTTTCTCGAAGACCCAGTTGTTTTTGTAAGTGGTTCATTATTCTGCAATTGCATACACATTTTAGCAGCGAGACTGTTTGTATCAATGCTTCCTTGGAGTGTTGAATAATACGAAAGAAATATATTTTTAGTGAATTGTAACTACAAACGAAATAATATATGAATATAAATTATTATGGAACTCAATGTATTAGTTTATATTGCTCCACCTTTTGTAATCGAAAATAAAACGATGAATGAAAAAGGTGAGGAAATTACAACATATTCGGGATTATTATACGAAATCTGGGATGCTATCAAACACAAATTAGTTGAAAAAAAAATAATTCAAGGTTATAATGAAACTTATGTCAATGATAAAAATAATAGTATGTCTATGGCCGAAGCCTACAATTTAGTAGAAAATGATACGTATGATATTTGTATAGGATATTTTTCGGTAGTTGAAAGTAGATTAAATACTCAATTTACAAGGCCATTATATTTAAATAAATATGCTATAGCCTATTTACCAGATGAAACTGATTTTACTATTATTGTAAATGGAATATATGATGGATTTTTTAAACCAGTAATCTATGCTATTGTAATTACGTTAATCATTATATTAATATTTAAGATTATACCCAATAAATTTTTATCCAAAGAATTAAGAACATCTAATAGTTTGGAATTAATTACAACCTTAATTTTCAAATCCACATTTCAATACAAAAAAAATCCGAATATATCGAATACGTTCATATTGATGTTGGAATTATTTTTCGGTATTTATTTTATTGGTGAATTAACAACCACATTAACCGATGTTAAACATAAATTACATAATAGTAAAATTGATACAAAATCCATTATTAACAAACGAATTTTAACACCAAAGGGCTATGCGAATAGTAAACATTGGGAACATTATGGTGCTATTATTGAAGAAAATACAAATAATAATATACTTCATACTTATGAAAAAAATAGCAAGGAATATTTTGGATTTTTTGATGACTTTGAAATATTAAAATTATACCAAGTTAAGAATAATGACTTGATAATATCAACCGCTAATTTTGGTTTTGATGAAATCGCGTGGATTATTAATAATAATAGTCAATTACACGATGTATTATACAATATTAACAATGAAATTATTATTTTACAAGACAATCAGACCATAATGAACCTATGTGGAAAATATTTTTACGGAGACAAGTATTTATGTGAGTTATAATATGAACCATTTTGCAATGAACGATGTATAGAATATTATATTATACCCCCACTGGAAGCAGTTCCTATAGTAACCTTAGTTAAATTATAAAGCTCTTCAAATCCGCCATAGCCGCATTCGAGTGAGCTACTTGTAATAAAAGTGAATCAAATAACGGATAATTTATGACAGTAACGACAATGATTCTTTCCAAACCATTACATATTCCTATAAAGAATATGTAATCATAATAACTTTACCTAAAGGAGGGTTTTAAAAGGAACCAAGGTTCCCTTTATTTGCAGTCCATATACTTAAATTTGGCACGACTCGTAAAACTAATATGTTCTTTTACTTTCAATCCCATAAAGTATTGTATATTGGGTTGAATAACCTCTTTCCAAATAGAACTATCTTCCATCAAAGATTTCGATCCATTGTATAAAATGACAATATTTTCAGTTATTTCTTCCACGTCATTTTCGCGACCCTCTTCATCGATATATTGTTTCACGGATTCTTGAAATTCTTGAAGAATCGCCAAAACCGTATCAGATGAAATCATGTCACGTTTCATCAAATTGATAACAAACGCAGCGTAACATTTCCGCATATCGTTCAATTTATTATAATCGCAAAATCCATCATAATCCACTTCGGGATCAATATAATGAATTTCACGTACACTCGTGCGATAGGTTTCGACAAACTCATCGACAAGGTTACCAAAATATTCGTTTACACCGACCAATTCAACAAACAAATCCGCATAAATCAATGACAAACCTATATTTGAAGACATAATAGTAAACATACTTTTCAATAATTTTTGGACGTCATTTTCGTCGGTATTCTCGATGATAAATGAATTCAATTCCTCCACAATACTATTTCGATGTGATTCGTAATTTTTTACAGAAAGGCGATTTAAATGACCGCGCATATCACTAATCGATTTGTCGACGCCTTCTTTCTTCTCCATTTTGGTGGCTTTAAAGTCACGACTCCCTTCCCAATTTCCGTTATCTGTGGTTTGATATTGGGAAGAAGAATTACGATGATACGGTTTAGAACCTCCTCTGTTACTACCCGACGAGTTTACGCGACGAAGTTTGCGATCACTATTGACTCGAAATAATTGTCGACTATCACTTTCCTCATCAGGAATGACAATTTTGCTGTCTAAATCATCTAATATGGATTTCACACTTTCACATAACGTACTAGTTAAAGCAAACGAACGCGCGTTAAAAAAATCAAGATCATAATGTAATAATTCCATCTTGGACTTTCTATATTATCAATAGGAAACTATTTATATTATTTACCACAAAGAAGTTAAACATAAATTCGGTTTCCAATCTATCAATGGAAACGACCGAACACGACAATAATGGATATGAGGTGGTTACCTATGAAAAATGGGATGAACTCGATTTAAAAGATGATATTTTACGCGGTATTTACGCAACTGGTTTTGAGAATCCGAGTCAAATTCAAAAAACGGCAATTAAGCCAATGATGCAAAAACACGATATTATCGCTCAAGCGCCTTCTGGAACTGGCAAGACATGTGCTTTTACAGTTGGTTCATTGGAACGCATTGATTTAGAAGATAAGTCAATACAAATAATTATATTGGCACCAACCCACGAATTAGTCAAACAAATCACAGGTGTGATAAGTAGTATTAGTTCGGCTATGGAAGGAATACGTATTAAAACTCTTGTCGGTGGTACACCTGTCAATGATGACATTCGTGACTTACGTGAAAACACACCCCACATCATCGTGGGTTCTACGGGCCGTGTGAACGACATGCTTCGTCGAAATCAATTGAATACAAAATCAATTAAATTGATGGTGTTAGACGAAGCAGACGAGATGCTTTCAGGGGGATTTAAAGACCAAGTGTATGATATTTTCCAAAGTCTTCCTTCCACCGCACAAACAGCAATTTTCAGTGCTACTATGCCACCGTATATGTTGGAGATGACAGATAAATTCATGAAAAATCCCGTAAAAATTACTTTGGAAGCAGAGAAACTCAATCTCGAAGGAATCGAGCAATTTTATTTGGCAGTGGAGAATGACGACGCAAAGTTTCATGCATTAAAGTCTCTTTTCGATTGTCTCACAGTCAATCAGACAATTATTTACGTAAATAGCGTCCAGCGAGTTATTGATTTGTATGATGGAATGATTAAAGACGGATATTCAGTGATATGTCTTCACAGTTCCATGAGTAGTGCTGAGCGTGGAGATGCGATTCGTGAATTCAGGTCTGGTTCTTTTCGCGTATTAATTTCGTCCAATGTCACATCACGAGGCATTGATATTCAGCAAGTATCCACGGTCATTAATTTCGACCTTCCGCGCTCGGTTAACACCTATCTTCATAGAATTGGTAGAAGCGGACGCTGGGGAAGAAAAGGGATGGCAATTAATTTTATTACACGTCAAGATGTAAGCAACATGAAGTTTATAGAAAATCACTATAAATCCAATATTCAAGAATTACCATCTGACTTTGGCAAATAATTTACGACGAATTTTGACAAAATAGTAATGCGAGAATAGTATTGCGCGTAATCTGTGAAAACCTTTTTTCACAAATTAATGTACATGTTTGATTGGGTCAACCAACATATAGAAAAAGCAACTGCCGATGTGGAAGAAATGATATCCGAATCGACCGGAATACCAAAACACGGCGCGACTGAAGAGAAGACAGAATCCGAACCATTATATCAACCATTCAAATTACCTATCCAATATTTAGACGATTCCGAGTGTCATCTGCTTTCTCCCATTGTCAGCAACGATTTGGAATTATATCAACCCAATGAAGAAAAATCGGTTTACGATATCATGTTTCAACCATCAAGTCCTTTTGCAAAAGACGTATTCCAAGAATGGTCGAAACAATATACAACAAATACCGCATTTTTAGAAGAAACGCAACAGGTAATTGAAGAAACCCCTTTAGAGGATTATCCGTTACAACATGCCTTATTGATGGAAATGTGGAAGGACACAAAGGATAACAAGGAATACTTCTTGGAAAAATATGGATATATTGATTGGACCATGTTAAAATCGTTCAATCGATCATCCGCGTTTCTTCAGGTGATGGCCGTCTCCAATATGATATCTCCTGCCATTAGTCTACTGTTACCATTTATTTTCTTGATTATTCCGTTCATTGTTTTACGCATTCGTGGCGTACCCATTACATTTTCGGATTACATAACCGTTTTACAAGAGATTACCAAGAACCATTTCATTGGCAAATTCCTCGGATGTTTTACCAACATGTCGGCTCAAAACCTCATGTATGTGGTAATGATGGGAGGTCTTTATTTCTATCAAATGTATCATAATGTAATATCCTGTATCCGTTTTTACAACAATATCCACAAAGTAAATCATTACGTATGTGCGTTGAAAGAATACATTGGATCAAGTGTTCGACTCATGGACCAATATACAAACGCACATGGCGGGAAAACACAACACGCACAATTTTGTACCGCAACCCATTTTCATTCGACCGTATTGCGCGATTTCGCTCAAATGCTCGACCCCGTCCAACCCGTCGAGCAATTTATTTATAAATTAGGCAGCGTTGGATATTTGATGAAATGTTATTATGAATTGCACGCACATCCACAATATGAAGAAAGTTTGCGTTATTCATTTGGTTTCGAGGGATACATAGATAATTTACGTGGACTAAAACGGCACCTTCAAAGCAATATCTTGCATCCCGTCACATTTTCCCAAGACAAACCCACTCGTTTCAAAAACCAATATTATCCATTCCATCTCCAGGAAGAACAATGTGTCAAAAATACATGCGATTTATCGAAAAAGATTATCATTACGGGACCGAATGCATCCGGTAAAACGACTCTCCTCAAAACGAATACTATCAATGTTGTCATGTGTCAACAATTCGGCGTTGGTTTTTTCGAACGGGGTTCAATACGACCATATACACATATCCATTCTTACTTGAATATTCCCGACACATCGGAGCGCGATAGTTTATTCCAGGCTGAATCGCGTAGGTGTAAAGAGATTATTGATAGTATTCAGCAATATCCGGTCGAAAAGGGGTATCGTCATTATTGTATTTTCGACGAATTGTATTCAGGAACGAATCCGGTCGAAGCATCTAAAGCAGCATACGCCTTTCTCAAATATACGGCCAAGTTTTCACATGTGGATTTCATCCTTACCACCCATTATACTTCCGTTTGTAGCAAACTGAAGAAGTCCAAACAGATATCCAATTATAAGATGAATGTAAAGGAAAAGGACGGAAAAATGGTCTATACATACACATTAAAGAAGGGTATATCCAAAGTTCAAGGCGCAGTTTCCATATTAGAAGATATGAATTATCCCGAAGAGATTGTCAAGTCAGTCAAAGCGAGTAAACATGGAGAAGATGACGATATATGTAATGAATAATATTAATAATTGCAAAACAGTATAAACACGTTGCATATTATAGTGTATACAGAGTAGTACGATGGCTGACACACAAAGACTTACAGGCATGGTAAAATGGTTTAACAACAAGGCGGGGTTTGGGTTTATTACTGTTAGCGAGGAACAAGAATCGTCTGGCAAGGATATTTTCGCACATTATTCATCGATTCGTGTTACAAACTCCCAATACAAATATTTGGTCCAGGGTGAGTATGTTGATTTTATATTGACTCGTTCGGAGAACGAGAAGCATGAGTTCCATGCATCAGATATTACAGGAGTTCGCAATGGACCTATTTTGTGTGAGACTCGTCAGGTGGCACAAGACGCTCAGCCACAGAGACCCACATATAAGTATCGCAATGGAGGTGGACGTCGTGATAATAACGAGCGCCCTGCCTCTCCAGCAGAGGCCCCAATGGAGGCAAGTGAAAGCGCATAAACCGGAAGATGTTAGTTAAAATAAAAACAAATAAAAAACGAATATATTTGCATGTAATTAGTGCAAATATATTTATTTAGGGAACACCTTTTTAGTTATATCCTCAATATACTTTTCGGTAAATTTATCAACGAATCCACGAGAAACGATATAATCGGCGCGATTTTCATCGATCGATTTTGTTTTGGTTTTGTTATAGGTGTCTGTGATGGTAGAACCGAATGTGACGGCATCATTATAGAGACACGAACATAGTAATATTTTGGTTGATACACCATTTAAACCAGTTGTTACCGTTGGATTTGTCATGACATTCACAACTGATTCCAATATGGGTTTAGGATGATGCTCTAAATGGAAATATACTGCGTCTAAAATCTTACGTAATAACATGTTTTCCATCTTTCCCAAGCGTGTCGAAACACTCTTTAATAAATCTGTACTAAAATCCTTTACAATTTCTTCCGCTTTTTCACTCATTTGACCTTGACCTTGACCTTGACCTTGACCTTGACCTTGACTGTTACTGTGACCCATCGTAGATGACATATGTCTACCTAAAGACCTGGCCTTTTTGGTAAAATTACCAAGTCGACTAGGCCCTTTTTTCAGGGTGGAAGATTGTTTGTTAACCCATCTGTGTTTATTTGCCGCATCAGTTTTTTGTTGGACGTTTTTCTCATGTGCGATAACCTGTTGTTTTGCCTCATGTATTTTACCAGCATCACCACCTTGTTTGGCCGTTTCAAGTTTACGTCGACTATTTTTAAGATCACGTTCGGCAATTAATTGATTTGCGGTTGCCTGACGTTTTTCGGCTAACCTACGAGTTGCGCGAGATCGATTTGGATTTGCATCCGCTTTAGCATGACCTATTTTCGCAAGTCGGCTCATACGATCTATTTCATGGTCGTCTTTTGCATCACCTAAATGTTGATCTCTTTCTTCACGACTAATTTCACCCGTTTTATATGATTGTCTAATATTTGCGATATTTTCGGAATGAGATTTTCTTGCGGCTACTTTATCATTTAATAAACCTTGACGTCTTAGTTTTGCATCGATTTGTGATTGAGCTTTTTGTTGAGCGTCCTGTTCTTTTCCTACAGCCTCTTCAATCGACGGCGTTGAGCGTGAAAACAAATTTCTTGCGCGTACTAGTGTATTGCCCGTTTTTGCCAAATATGTATTACCCGTCCGATGTTTATCTATATATGACTGCGCCTGAACCTTTTTTGTATTTTCTTGGACCTTCAACAATTGTCGATCATTTTGGTGGGCTGTTAAAGCAGGTACATCATCATCGCCACTTGGATGTTTTATGCTTGCAGATAAATCTGCATCAGATAATTTTGCATATTTTTCATTTCCAAACACCTTTTTGTGAAGATCACTGTTTCCTTTTAAATTGTCTACCTCTCCATTTCCGTCTTGAAGTGCGTTTAATGTATTATCTGATGTATCAATTAAATCTCTATTTTGTTGAACGTTATTTTCCGTTTCTATTCGTAGTCTTTCTTTGGTATCTTCATCTTCGTCTCGTTGTCTTTCTATGGCAGCTTGTTTTTCCTCATTCTGTTTTTTTCTGGCAGCTTTTTCTTGTGGTGTTGTCATTGGATTCCAGTCCTCCAATGCACCACCTTTTTGGTTAGACCGCTTATTCTGGGTGGTCGACCATTTTTTACGATATTTTCGAACGGTTTGATTTCTGGCACTGCCACCCCTTTGACCTGATGTTGGCATAAATATCTCCTTTGGTTGCTCGCCTATTATTTTCACAACATTTCGAACAAAATTCTGGACGTATCCTGAACCGGTAGGTGTTTGATTTTTAGCATGTTCGAAAATTTTAATGATTAAATCGCGATACATTTGCATACCTTGACCGTCTTGTAAAATGGAATATAATAGCAATGAACTTCCTTTAATAGATCGAACTGCTTGTTGAATTCCCCCCAAAATGGTATCACTTAGTCGACTTTTTGCATCTAAATCAGTTTTCGAAAAAGCGTTACGAATGGTATCGGTTGTGATAGAAATTAATTCAGTAGGTAAATCTGAGCCAGTAGCTACCAATGTATAACAAATTTTATCAACCAAATGTTTCGAAACTTGATCGACTATTTCTTGTTGTTCGGACGGCGTTAATGCCGAAAAGCTTTGCAAGGAACCAGAACTATCACCCTGATTATCACCCATTCCTGCATTACCCTGATTATCACCCATTCCTGTATGACCTTCTTGATTTGAATGATTTGAATGATCTTCTCTATTATGTGGTGATTTTTCTGCTGATTTTTCTGCTGATTTTTCTGTTGATTTTTCTGCTGATTTTTCTGTTGATTTTTCTGCTGATTTTTCTGTTGATTTTACTGCTGATTTTTCTGCTGATTTTGCTGCGTCTTCAGTTGCATCTTTCGTCGCACCTGCAGCGGCATGTTCGATTGCAGGTCCAGCTAATTCAGCTCCTTCTTCAGCGATTACTGATGCCATATAATTAAAGTTATACTATCCTGAGAAAAAGCAAAAACCAATTTAACCATATATATCCCGCTAAAGTAATATTTGAAAAGGATATAAAATTGAAAACATATATACATTGTAAACCCGATTAAAGAATGTCAATCTATAAATATGAAAAGTCCGCAAAAACAAAGAAGAAGAAGACAATTATTACGAGAAAGGCCAAAGATTCCTTGTGGGCTATATTCGATGAGAATATTTCCAAAACGGCAGACTCAAAAGACAATATTCATTGTGTTTATGATGCCGAGGCGGACAGTGCAAAAATAAATGAAGAAACGAGTTCCTTTTCTCGATGTAATTTCTGTGAAAGTCCTCTTTTAATAATGGACGATGGATTTCCGACGTGTACGAATAAAGGTTGTGGGCGAATGTATACAGATACGCTTGATTATTCACCCGAATGGAGGTTTTATGGTTCAGAAGACAAAAATGCAAATGACCCAACCCGATGTGGAAATCCAATAAACCCTTTATTGGAGCAATCGTCGTATGGGTGTAAAATATTATGTCCCCAAAATGCGTCATTTGAGATGAAACGATTGCGAAAGTGGACGGAATGGCAAGCTATGCCGCACAATGAAAAATCATTATACGATGAGTTTCAATTCATCACCATCATGGCTAAAAATGCTGGTATTCCAAAAATATTCATCGATCATGCGATGGCAATCCACAAAGACATTTCACAACAAAAGATGTTTCGCGGTATCAATCGTGATGGTATAAAAGCGGCATCCATCTATTTGTCATGTCGTCTAAACAATTGTCCGCGAACATCGCACGAAATTGCCGATATATTCAAACTAGATAAAACGAGTGCTACAAATGGATGTTCTGTCGCGGTAAATATATTATGCAACATCGATCGTAATAATGACGGTACTACTTCGCAAAGTGATAAATTGTGTACGAGTAATCCCAGTGCGTTTATCGAGAGATATTGTTCGCAATTATCGATGAATGTGGAACTGATTAAATTGGCGAAATTTGTGGCAATGAAGATCGAAAAGGAAAATTACATCAACGACAATACCCCCCAATCCATTTCAGCGGGAATCATTTATTTTGTGGGACAAATATGTAATCAAAATTTCACGAAAGGTGATGTTCGAAATGTGGCTAATGTGAGTGAAGTAACGATAAACAAATGTTTTAAGAAGATCCAATTGTTAACTGATAAATTGGTTCCCAAATGTATTTTAGATAAATATGTGAAATAGGCGAATTCGATTTAACCGTTTTGCGTAAAGGTTTATTATTTTTAATCGGAAAATAATAAAATGAGCGACAATAGTTCATCGGTTACGCCTAAGATTGTCTTTATTGTTCCGTATCGTGATAGAAAATTGCAATTGGATTTTTTCAACCGGCATATGAAATACATTATGGAAGATGTGCCAAAAGAACAATATCGAATTCTAATCGTCCATCAATGCGACTCACGTTCCTTCAACCGAGGTGCTTTAAAGAATATAGGTTTTAATATTGTACGTGACCTATACCCAAAAACATATCGAAATATTACTCTCGTATTCAATGACCTTGACACATTGCCTTATGTGAAAAACTTTCTGCCATATGATACAGTTACCGGCGTTGTAAAACACTTTTATGGAGTACGATTTACTCTAGGAGGTATTTTGTCGATAAACGCCGGAGATTTTGAACGTGTAAACGGATTCCCGAATTTCTGGGCGTGGGGATATGAAGATAATTTACTCAATATGCGTGTAAAAAACGCGGGTATTGTCATTGACCGTTCGGTCTTTTATAATATGCACGATGTAAATATGATGCATATGAGTGATGGAATAAAACGAGATGTAAATCGGGCGGAATTTGATCGATATGCAACAAACACAATTGAAGGATTGAATTCAATATCCCATTTAAAATACACAATCAAGCACAATAATCTAGTGGATGTCACGCAATTTCAGACCGGAGTAAATGAAAATATGAATGAGCGGACAGTTCATCATCTGATAAATGGAAAAACACCATTTAAACCGAATCGACGTAGGCATAATTTAGTTTTGTAGACCATTGATAATTACATTTGTATGAATTTATAAGTGATTCCGTATGATGTATCGGTTTCCCAAATCCCCGATATCTTTAAAACGGTCGTATTACTACGATAAAAGGAGGGTTCGTAATATAATTGTATTGACTCATTCATAAGTTGTTGCTGCAATACAAACTTCGGACGTTTCCCGCATTGTTTATATTCCATATAAAGGTCCAATAATTTGCGTTCAATTTGAATAAAATCATGAATAACGGAAATATTCTGCAGATGATTACACTGGAATGGAATAAGTTGTTTTCCACGAGATTCATTATCCCTTTTTTCATGAGAAAAACATAAATCAGATATGAGATATAATCCGTTCAATGTCATATTTTCATTTGTAAAAATAAGTTTGGTAAATTCTCCGACCATAATATTATTTGTTTTTGAATCTAAAAAATGTATATTATTTTGTAAATTATATTGCGTTTCTTTGCATAAAAGTTCTTTCATTTTTATTACAATATTCATTAACTATAAATCAGATCAAATGTTTATACTATTTTACTTGGATGAAGAATTATACCGACAATTTTAGATTTTCGTTGGTATAATTCGTTAAACGTCAGATTAATATATAAAAGATTATATATAACATGTTTGAACCACAGGCAAAAAATTACGATACTGTTCCGTATGTCGCATGGAAAGGTAAAACCTTTAATCAAATTACATCTTCTATACAAAAAAATGAGCCTAATTACCCAATGCAAAAATCATTATTGTTTTTACCTCCTCCTGTGAAGCTATACCGTCGCGAAATTGTAAGTAAATCCATTCAAAATACAAACGAACGCAATTCTGCTAGTATCGATGTATTTAATAGACCAAACGGATATTTAGTGGTTCCCGAAAAGGATCCATGTGAATGTAATGCCGTGCAAAATACACTAGATATTACTTTAACAAGTAATAGTACAGAAAAGCCTGGATTGTGTTCCGCATTTACGAATGACGACGTGTGTTTAGATCCAGCAACCAACGCAAAACGTCGTGTGCGAAGTGCGGGTATGATTCGTCAAAAAGTTGTACCGGGAAAGATTCCTACTCCGTATTGCACCACATCGCAGCAATATTTATCTACTCGCGGAAGAACATTCGACCAAAATCAATTTAATTATTTACGCAGTGGTAATCCAAATGTCAAGCCAGGTGCACCGGGAAGCGAGGTAAATAAATATGCAGTCAACCAAGAAGGTGTGAATTATTGTCCCGATTCAAATAAAAATTACATTGAATCAGAGAACAAGCCAAACAATTATAAATTCGCACAACAAGGTGGTGTATCTTCGAGTGCCAGAACATTACGATTGAACTATAATTCAATTACTACGACCGGTGGAATTTTCACAAAAGCATATGGTTCGCAAGTTGGGAATGCATTAGCATATGGTAAAAGTTCAGACGCATACACAGTAAAGGATAAGATTGGAGTTCAAAAGCAGTGTGTACCAAATTCATGTGTTCCTAAAAAATAATCATTTTGATAGTTATTAGACAAATAACGCGTATATTGTTCCGATTCAAATCATTATATTTCGTAAATATAATGATGACATGTTTTTATTTTATAAAATACGTTTTTGGGTATAGAGATCATACGAATAATAAAATTCCGATTACATTTCCTAGACAAAATCGTGCATTTCGAAATGCCGTTCAACGAATTCATCGAAAAAAATACAAATATAAGAAAACAAATTATATATCGCGCCATGACAGAGTAATTGTTACTTGTAAAAAACATGGTGATTTTAAAATATTACCAGGGCTTCATCTAAAAGGTATAGGCTGTATTCATTGTTGTAACGAGAATAAAGAATCCAATTTTGAGAAAATGATGAAATATTACAAATTAAGAGCCAAATGAATGATAGGCTATGTTATATTTTCCACACCATGCAATACACTTTTGCAAATTGGTTCTAACCAAATAATCGCGATTATCATTTTTATCCAAAATCATGTTTAATGTTAAGTGTATATTCTCAATTTGTTGCTGTCCGAAAATGGCATTGCACTCTTCTATTTTTGATAAAAAAACTGAGGTTAATGGTATACATAAATAACGAACAATCTTCTTTTCAATATTTTGTAACATACAATCAAAGGATACACGTAAATGTCGATATAATCGCTCAGTGTGTCTATATAGGAAGTTTTTACATACGATATATTTTTCTGAATTCGCATAACGGCTCGTTTGGGGTTTGGTAATATAAACCTTTTCATAACACGATGACAATAAAGCAAGAAGATCCACTGTGTGATTCGTAAAACAATCAAATATCTTTAACACAAAAGACCCTTTGTATTTTTGCATTACCAACGCATATACTATTTGCCCGAATAATAGTTGAGATATGTTTTGTTCCTGGCTATTGAAATCCACTGAAAAATCAAACCCCCCATCACCAGTGATAATATTCATACTTCCACCATATTTTTTATAGCAATAATCAAAATTATCAATAGATAAAATATTCCCCGAACCATCTTTTCCATTTTCAATTTTTACATTGGTATTTTCTTTTAGAAATTGTGCGCTTTTTTTCCATCCCGGAATGTTTGGATCCGTTTGATCGTTCAACATTGTCATTCCAATGTATTCGTCCTCCTTATTGTTTCGCAAGTGGACCAATGCCTCAATAAATCCACCCGGACCTTCTGCCAAATGGAAACTCTTTATCGGCCCAACTTCTTTGCTATAATATCTATCTAGCAAACGAAAATATTGTGTAATTTCAATCATTTTAAAATAGGATCGTGATAAAGGCTTATATTTTGAAACACATCTTTTTTTGTCGGGTATATTCGTGTGAATATATTCATATGGGTTTGTATATCGTTTATAGATATCCCACTTATGTTCTTGATGGTCGATTCGTTTTTTGATGTCGTTCAAATAAAAAGAAAGCGATGAGGATGCATACTTATTATGTATCACTTCTTCTTCTTGTTCTTTCATATCTATAGAAATATTATTATATAATTTTGGATTGCTTCGCGGTAATTGGAAATGTAACATGAGACTATATATATTGCAATCGCAATGTTTAATATATTTATTTACGAAATAGAATAAATATATTAGACCCTTGAAGAATTAAAACGCCGTTCCGGCGTTTCATTCTTTAAGAACCAATACCGATAAAGATTTAAAACGCCTCTAAAAGAGGCGTTTTAAATCTTCGTTGGTATAAAAACAGTTCATTTTCATAATTTACATTTTGTCAAAGTTCATTTTTATTATTCAATTGTGATTTTTTCAGACCCTTTTACTTTTCGTTTGCGAATAATATGTACTTTGGGTTTTTTCTCTGGTGTATCCAGTTTAGCATCCTGTTTTTCAATACGTTCAATAATCTCGTCCGCTGCTTCATCATCTTCCTCTTGCATTTGTTGTTTCAATAATTTACTTACCTTGGACGCATCAACACTATGCGTTTTACGGAATACAAAATATCGATTCAAGAAGGATATTTGCTTTTCCTCCTGTGTTAGTTTGGCCGCTTCTCCATATTCCGTGTTTTTACGAGGATTACGGTCAACCTCCGACAACATTGTTTCGTACAGTTCACTGAAAAGACCAGACCCATTGGGAAGACCCATTGATTTCGATTCTTCCGGTGTTATCAATGTAAACCCGTAATTTTCCATCACTCGGATGAGAAAGGGGAAATTTACCAAATATTCTGAAAATGTATTGTTAATACTTTCTTGATAAACGTCTACTGTATAACCCAATGAGTTTTCGTCTTCTGGGAAACCTGTATGATCGTATTTTTTCGTAATTTCATACATCTTCTGGTCTTCACGATAAATGGAGAAACTCTCGTCGCGCTTTTTCTTTTTCAACAAATCGAAAACCGCTTGTCCGTCATAGCAAGTGCCAATAAAGTATCCATTCACTTTCGTACATTCAGCAACATTTTGCAGGAAAGTATACAACGAAGTTTCGTCTCCAAAGAAGTAATGCATGGCAAATTGACAAGAACTTATTTGGAAACCCTCTTCGCCAATACCATATCTCTTGTATACTCCCTCGCCCAATTCATCACGGTCTTTTGAACCTTGACCGAATACGGCCATCGCAATTTGTCGGTCTTTCTCACTGGCGAATGCTTTTCCAGAACGAATTGTTTGTGGTTTTTTATCCACTACGAGTCCACTGTTTCCGGTGACGAATAACGCACCAGGCATATATCGATGTTTTTTACGATAATTTAAATACCTCGCACACGCCCCATCAATGTGATTCTCAATATTATCCCTCGAAACGTCTATACCGAATACGAATTTCAACTTCGCTGCTAACCATTTCGGTAAATCACCTGCTTTACCCACAGCATAATCGATCATTGTGTCGTCACGATTACTCACGCCCAAAATCAATTTGCGTTTCACATAGGAATTGTGAAAATCGCGCAAAGGGCGCGTGTTTGTACGAGTTCCTGAACGATTATAATAAACATCTTCGCCTACTGTCGTCTCGGGAATATCTACTCCCGAACCAATCATCTCGGGAGTGATTGGATTATGGATAGAATGCCAATTTGAATTTGCCACATGATACGCATTTCCATAATTTCTTCCACCTGCGCGCAACTCATTCGTTTTATCGTAACGCACGCGCAACGGAACCCATCTCCACTGACCCGTTTTAGACTGGTCGTAATAAAACTCGACAATCATATCTTCCTCGAAATATTCGTTTTCTTCGGTCATGAGAACCATGGCACCATCGCCGTTATTCGTAAGTGACACATTACACAATGCCGCATCCGGCGCGTATGGATTTGTTGGTTGAAACGCAACTGGTTTATAGGTTTCTTCATTGTCGCGATTTCCGACGGTTGGCAAGGTGTCATTAATCATATCCAACATAGGGTTAATATATCCATGTTTTCTCTCGTCAAATCCACATCGTAATACAAGCGTTTTATATTGCAGAATGTTTTGAGAGGTTGTCAAGTCGGTTCCTTCTTGAAATACATTATGGATTTCGTCCTTGCCGGTTTTATCCTTTTTCAAAGACACGAGGAAATCAATCGTATTGAACTTTGGAGGTTTCCACTTAAAAGACATATCCCATGTGTGTTTATAAATGGGTCCAGTCACATTAGGACGATCGCCACCGACTCCAGTATGAAAAGGTGTGAAAATTAACCCATCAATCACATATTCAAATAATTGGTCCTTTTCTTTTTGTAGAATGGTATTGGCACCTTGAAAGATGGACTCGTTTTGAGAACTATAAAAGTCCTTTGTCTTGACACGAAACATACATGCATGTGTTCTAGATTCGTCCCCCTTCTTCGCAGTTTCACTATTACCACCGTGATCGTTCATGATATTCACCGGTTTTAGTTTACGAATATATTCAGACAATAGTGGATACCGATATTTGGATGCCTCATCTTCTTGTGTTAAAGGGAGGAATGCATTTTCACGTACACTCTTTCCGCGAATGTAATAGACGTCAAATGCGGCATACAGATGAATCAGGCTACCGTCCTTTCCAAAGGGGATATATTCACCATCGATTAAACTATTGTATAGTTCCTTATCACGTGTAAATGAACCTGTAAATATGACCTGCATATTCGTATCAATCATATATATACGTCCCGTCATTCCGATATAAAGTAATCGACGTTCTCCATCTGCCTTGTCTGTAACGGTATACCCTTTTCGAATATTTGGGACATTCGTTTCCGATTCTCCATTTTCGGGTAAAGGTTGGATATGTTCCAATTGAAGAGTATTAGAAGAAGGTCCGGCAAAATCGCGAGGTAAAATACGACGATTGAATTTGCCTTCTTTATTCATCAAATCTTTGGCATATTCTTCTCCGTGTAATAGCAGCATATATCGCTGCAATGTTTGATCGCGTTCACTAAACGAAATTGGATAATTGGAACCCTGAATTCCACTCAAAACGATACGTATTGTTTTACGAATCGCATGTAATAGCGATGCTGTATTTGTATAAGGTGTTCCTGGACCGACACGGGTATTATCGATTTCCAATTCCACTTCATAATGCGCTTGTGTCTGAAACACTTTCGCGTCTTGAATGCTATATTGTGGTATAGGTATATATCGATCGGTTTTAGCAGATCCTTTCACAATACTTACATCGAGAAATACTGGATAATCGGGGTGGGAAAGTCGGACGCGATTGATATAGCGAAACACTTTTTTTGAATCGTTCCATGAAGATAATATTTGGCGAGCAACATCCGAGCGCGTTGTGTAATCGCGTTCGTACTGATAGGAAACACGGAAATTAAAGTCAGGGAAATCGACAGGACGAAGCGGTTTTCCATCGTCTCTTCCACCAATAATCGGAAATTGTTTTTGCGTGAATTTGATTTTATCGCCTACTGCGGACGTTGTCGAAGGCATATCCAGTATTTTTTGAAGATTGTTGGTTCGACAGTATTCCTGTATCAAATCCATACCGACGATTTCTGCGCGAATATTCGATATCTTTATTTCTCCTTTCCTGCGATCAGTATATTCATTTTGAATGCGTAACATATGAGCTCCTTCCGAATCTTCTGTGACAAATCCCGCATTATAGAATTGACGAACCACATTATCATATTCTATTTTACTCAATGGTTTTGCGACCTTTGTATTTGTTCCAAAACGAATCTCCAATTCACTTTCACGTCCTCGTGTTTTCAAAAAAGGGTTATTGGCTAAATAGAAATCTACCATGGTTTCGAAATCTTTTTTTGAATTTAGAGGTCGCGCATCTTTTTCACCAGAACGAGGTGGAGGAAGTAATGGAGAAGTGTTGGGACTATCAGATTCCTTCATAGATACCTTATTTTCACTCATAATATATGTATAATATAACGTATATTCATATATTATTTTGCATGTATATCAATTTTGTAAGTCTACTAGTTTCACGAGAATAGCATTGTATAGTTCCTGTTTTTTTGTATTTTCGTAGGAAATTTGCAATTTGTCTGCCATTTTCTCCAATTCGTTCACTTTATAACCGGTCATTCCCTTCAATGGCTTTTCTTGACCGAATGGAACCAATAGACAGGTTGTAACTATATGGTCCAATTTATCTTGAGAAATGGCAATTAAATCAACTTCATATGTATTATTAATTTTCGTAAATAAAAGGGTTTCAGTGGAACCTGTCTGAAAATGCATATACATATTATCTATCTGTATTATCGCATTGACTTTGTAATATACACACATCACAAAAAATACGTAATTACTCGTGTTTTTATCCAACAATAATTCGGATTGTATTTCCTTTAAACGGACTTGACTTAGTTTGTGTGCGGATTGTTTTGCGGTTTCTTTAATCATATTGTTATTTTTCTGTATGAATGATAAAATGGTGTGTTTTTCCTCCATTTCACGATTTTTATGTTTATTCTGGATCATATTGTATTCATTTATACCGTGATGTGCGACAAATAGCCCCCAAAATAAGGTATCCCTTTGTTTGGGTCGATACAAATCAGATGTTTCTTTTTCAGCAACTTGAATAGATGCGGATTTTGATTGATAATTATTAAATGTTTCATGCGATAACATGAACTTTTGAATACAATCCAAATCATCAAATTTCTTAGGAATATAAAAAATTTGATTTAAATAACTATGTGATGCTGTCATTGTTAATATATTATATTCATTTAGCTTTAAATTGTTCCTCTAAATGAATATTTGGGTGAGTGTTTTGTTTGCTATTTTTATTTTATTCGTCCAGTATATAGGATGATGATAGATAATTGGTATACTCGCGTACTTCATTTTTTTACTCGATGTAATTGTAAACAACCAGCAACAACAGACATGGCAATGCGAGAAGATAAAGTCGTAAAAAATATCCAAACATTTGGTATAATATAATGTTATTATTATTATCACAGGTCGGAAAGAAAATAGGACAACCTCATCCTTTTTTCTTTGTTATAAGGGTTCGGCGGTTGGTCTATTCTTTCAAACGTCGGGTTTTATCCAAGACCTCATTTCGACGTTTCTTCGCATCGAACATACATACCGCATTGAAGGATTGTATTAGCAAATGCCGTTTCAAGTCCCCCGTTTTTTCCTTGTAAATATCCATGTCTCTTTCGTAGTGATCTTCATCTTCATAATCATCCTCTTTGGGTTCCTTTCCGCACTCTCTTTCCATGATTTCTTTATAGTCACCTTGAACTGGAATGAAAGCACAGTTGATTGCATGGCTAATATTGGTTCCCGCCTTCTCAAAACCGTCAATATGTTTGATGAATTCCGCTTCCCCACACAACTGTTTGTTTTCATCCTTTTGTTTCTCTTTAATGTAAAGAACACCATTTTTCGCGTCCGTTGTTTGTACGAAATTCCTTGTTTGGGGATTCTCATCCAAACAATTCTTAAAAATGTCATATACGTTGGATGCCAGGTCAATCTGATTGTGAGCCACGTCAATATAATTTCCTTTAAAGAAATCCACGCTGCGTTTTACAAACCTTTCTGTGAAATCATGAATGGACTCTGCATCCTTGCAGGTGTTTGTCAAATAAAAATTTAACGTATTGTTATTGGTAGTATTATTATTTGTTGTGGTGTTACCCATTTGTGGCATCACTTCAATCATCTTACTCATTAATTCTTGGTTTTGTAATTGACTCTTTTGATTTTGCATCTGACTCTCATGATATTTTTCCAACAATAACTGGAACATCGTTTTCATTTCGTTACTCGAATTCACTAATTCTGTATTTGAAGAAACCATTTCTGTGTTTGAAGTCATCAATTGTTCAATGAGTTCATCACGCTTGTCTATCTTTAGTGATTCAATTTCGGTGGAAACAACCGAATTGATAAGATTTGTATTACATTTCTGTTTGTGTTTCCATAATCCCGAATTGGTTTTAAAATTTTTATTACAGATATTACATTTGTAAATATCAGTTTTTTTATTTCCTAAATTTCCATCTAGTTTCCATTTATGTTTTGCAGTGGTTAAATGTCGTGAATAGTCCTTTTTATTGCTGCAATTAAAGTTGCAAACGTCACAACAAAATATTTTGGGGGTTTTTTGGGTATTTGTTATTTCCATATTTTTCCTATATATTGGAAATAGAAAAAACCCCTAAACCCTTTCCCGCAGAAATAATTTACTGATTCCAAAAAACGAGTGCAGTCAATCGACATTGTCAATTTAGAAAACCAAAGCATTTTGCTATCAACCCATTTTTCACATGTTTTTACTGTTGGGAACTCCGTGGTTAGAAAATTTTGGAACTTTTTAATAAGTTCCAAAACTCAAATATCTCACTTACTTTAAACGGCATTTTTTCCACCTTCGCAAGATAATAAATATTTAATTCGAAGAACCTTCAAAATACGCATGTTTCACGTCCTCCTTTTGACTTTCCATAATATTTAGAGATTTTTCTTGATCGACAATATAGCTCAAATAGTCACGTATTTCATTAATCGCGGAATTCGGCAAAAAGGATAAATTTACGTATACACCACTTTTATTTTCATTTAGTTTCACTTCACTATTACCATGTAAAATCTTTAAAATATCGAGTTGTTGCATTGTAGATAATTTTTCAACCTGTTGCTTTATTTTGTCTAGATTAGTAACGTCCATATATATTATATCTTCTGTACGATTTTATATTGTTTTCCAAGATGAAACTATACGATATATAATTGAGGGGGAACTTTTATTATTTATTTACGTAAACCATATAAACCTTTTTCTTAATATAGTATGGGGGAGGGAATAAGTACGCCCGGTTAGCTCAGTAGGTAGAGCGCCAGCCTTTTAAGCTGGTGGTCGTGGGTTCAATCCCCACATCGGGTGGAAGGGAAAGGTGGACGCCTCGGAAAGATCGCCAAATCGGGAAATGGAGAAACAGCAGCTTGAAAAACAGTAGCGGTGTCGATTGTTTAACAAAAATAAACCTCTGATCGTGTGACAAGTTTTGAGTTAAATACCGGAATTGAGTGTTTCACAGTTATAGGCGAGGAGGGGGGCTTATGACAAACCGACCTAGGCATGTCATCAAACTGTTATGTTCTTGTAGCTCAGTTGGTTAGAGCATCGGTCTTATGAGCCGAAGGTCTGCGGATCGAGACCGCACTTGAACACTTGACCTGAATATGTCTTGAAACTATTCACCTGCACGGATGTCCGAGTGGTCTAAGGAGCCAGACTTAAGACCTGGTAGCGTCAGCTGCGAGGGTTCGAACCCCTCTTCGTGCAAAATTGAATGTAATATTATAGATAATGTATATCAAATGGAAAATCTAACTATGGATATGAATGCGTTAAACACAATGGATACATTGTGTCCGGATGCCAAGGAGTATATGTTCCGGTGTGCTGATAAAGGTATGGGGTATTTATTAAGCGCTGCCGGTGGGGGTCCAAATTGGATTGTCGTCGACGATGTGGTACATTGGACGGCAACTATTATTGTTCGAATGATGCAAACTGATACGCTGACGAATGGGTTGACAAAACGGGAAATAGACGATATATCAACAACGTTGATAGGGAACGACAAGCAAGCAATGGTGAATTTGACAAAAAAAGTGCAAATGTTCTTACGTAGTGGCTAAACATTTGTATATTGCTCTTATAGTGTAGTGGTTATCACTTGGGACTTTGAATCCCAAAACCCGAGTTCGAATCTCGGTAAGAGCTATTGTATATTGAGTCTGTAATAAAAAGATACATTTTTATTGGTTTTACATTATACTTGGTATAATGTAATATATATATCGGCAAATATGTGTTTACATATCCATCAATTTCGCAATGGCACAAATATATTTGTCATTCAACTCAAAACGGATACCGATCACTCTTACCGTAATGGTTTCACCCTCTTTCACTGAACCGAGTCGTTCATTTAAATGATGATGATCTCTTGCAACGAATATTGTGAGAGGAGTGTAACCTTGGGGGTCGATGACTTCAGCATGGATACCTGCTTTGGTAACACTTTTACACGTACATTCGACCATCATTCCTTCCACAGGAAGACATACCATACATTCAAATGTTACTTGGTATTCAACATATTCACCATTCACATTCCCACTCGAATAATTGATTACCTTAACTGATTGAGGTTTTATATAACCCTCATCGATACATTTTCCGGAAATATCATTGGATATTTTTATTTCTAAATTCTGTTTCACACTTTTCCCTATTTCAGTGATGTGAAGAGACACCTTTTTATCCAACATGGATTTCATGTAAACGCCGTATACTTTGCGTTCACCTGCATTTCCATCCTTGTTTTTTGGGCGACGAATGACTACTTTTGACATATTACAGATATATATCCACCTAGATTTTAAATCGTTTATCAATTTTGTATTACTTCGTTGCGCGATATTTCGAAATCTTATTATATAACGCTTTTTCGGGATTCAGAAACCAAATCTTCTCCTTTTTCTTATTATTAAATTCACGTAACAATACCTCAATAATGACACAAATACCCAATTGCATAATTTCCTTTGATTGCTCCAAAGAATACATGTCGTTACCTACAATTTGATTCAAGTATCGTAACAATACACTTTTTCCGGGTGTTTGGGCGCTTATACGTGTACCCACATTGTTTTGCATCTGCGTAACATCCTTTAAACGGACAACCATTTCGTTTCCGTTTCGAAACATATCAATGAATCCAACTATTTGATTATATTGACTCGACTTTTCGTCGAGAATTTTCTGCATTGAACCATTGCGTTCTAAATCGCGAATGTCTTCCGGTTCGGCAGGAGTCCACACCGTCGGATCATCTGTAGACGGCATATATACCACCAACTTTGTTCTATCCACCAAGACTATACCCGTTTTTCGAGTAGTGGTGACGATTTTAGTATCTAAATATTCCTTCATTATTTTCTCCTCATCCTTTAATTTTGCATCGTCAATAATCTTGGAATAAAAGTGGGATACGAGGACTAATTTTTCTTCGGGCATCAAAAAATCGATATTATGTCGAATAACATGACCCTTTATTGCCTCAACGCCAATATTGTGAACGACTTGAATGTGATTCATGACGCGACTCGCATGTCGATACCAATTTTGATCGGAAGATGTCATTTCGTGGGTGGTGGTTGCGTCCTTCACATTTTTCTTAATTTGTTGTAAAAGGGATTCGTATGTTGTTTTATTCGTGGTCGTATTTTCATCGTCTTGTGTAACCGGTTTCTCTGAAAAGTCTTTTCGTAATTCCATATGCAGGGTATTTCGCTTGTATTCAACCGGAACCTTACGTTCAAATACCGTAATATCTTCATCATTTATTTCGATCGGCTGGAATGCGTATATAGAACCACGATTTACTATCGTTCCGCGCCTGCCATATTTATCGACCACATATTCGTTTTTATTTTTCACGAACTTGGTGAGAGCGGCATATATTTGCGTAAGTGGATATTGTTTTGTCACATTTATATATCCAATGATTTCCTTTAAAGAATAAAATGCATTCCCGTCTTTCTCGTCGCGGAAAAGATTCGTAATACGCTGACGAATGCGCTCATCGTTCGAATCTGCGTATTGAGTTGAATAGGTTGTCTCTATAATTTCACGTTCAGGAATGGTTTTCACATCGGGTCGGCATTTGAAAGCACAGTTTTCCATATAATCACACACATCACTAAACGGTTTGTCACCCACTTTAAATGGTACTTTTTTACGATCACTCGAAAGGGTTATTTCGATATTCTGGTTTCCTGCCAATGTCTCCATTTCACTTACCGTAAAATTAGTCTGACCGATATTCACAATACAATCCACAGCGACTTCTTTCATCAGTCTTGTAACGGTGCCTATCTTAAGTGCCTTATTCTTGGCAAGACGATATACATATACATCAGCGGCCTCTTTATCATCATCCTCTTTTAAGGAACTGCAATGCATATATATTTCCACATTTCTTTCTTCAAATGGCAATCCACAATGACTCATGTTACGCACAGTGCGCCCAATAATTTGTTCGATGCGATTCATGTTATACCACGGATCGAGAATGTGAATTTGTCGAATGTTTTTAAAATCGAGTCCTTCTGAACCTGCCTTGGAAATAATGACGACTTTTACGACAGAACCGTCTTTATTTTCAGTTGACACGATTTCCTTTAAATCATCGGCGTTTTGTGGTGAAAACGCTTTATCTCCGGTAATCAATGCATATTTGGCCTGTTTGAATTTCGTCTTGTCTTCTAGTTGACTTCTGGAAGTCATTGTCAATGCGTCGAGAGGGTCTTCTTTCGCATTGGCAAAAAGAGATTTCGTATGTTGTGACGTTCCGAAACGTCCGAATCCCATTTCTTCCAAGGCAAGGGCAAGTGGAACAACTCCTCCGTCAATATATTGTGTATAAATCATCACAATTCCCTGTGATTTTTTAACGGATTGAGTTATTTGTGCCATCTTGGAACTATATTTTGGTAATATATCCTCACTGAAGATGGCGCCGTATTTTTCCAAGATTTCTGGTTTATACGAATATCCATGTTTCAGTGGATTTTTCTTATGCGTATCATCGATATAATTCATAGTACGATAAAGACCGCGTTTTCCCACCATGGTCGAACGAGGATCTTTCGTACCTTCTTCTCCATCAACCGTCGGACTTTTTTCATCGTCGAATTCTCCCTTGGCAATTTGTCGATCCAAATTTTCACTTGGATAAACCATATTCAATGCTTCGAGAGGTGTTTGAAGCATACGAAATCCGAACTTATCTAGATCAGCAAAATCGTGTTTTGACGACTCCATGTCCTCCTTCACTTTATTGATAATCAAATTGTATGCCTTTTCTTGGTATTCGCCAATTTCATTTACATAGAGAGGTGTGTGTGTCAGAGGTGTCTCAATGGCTTTATCATTCAACTGTTTGGTAGGCAAAGATATTTGTTTGACAGAATTACCAATTAGCGCTTGAGCTGCATTTCCAAGATTCCCCAAAACACTATTGGGCTCTGAAAATGTATGTGTTGGTGAGAACACATCTGGATAAATGCGATAGGGAAATGTGTAAGGATTTTCACCACGTACATAAGATATATATCCGACCATTTTTCGCTGCAATAGGCTTTCGCCACCTTCTTCTGTTACAACTCCCTTGTCGTCCTTTTTTTCTGTTTGAAATTCGCCCGTGTTTGTAAAGACCTCTCTCACATTCACCACACCACGTTTATCGTTCAAATTCATGAGATTGGTGAGCCAAATGATCTCCTCGTTACTATTATACATGGGAGTTGCTGATAAAAGTAATAGTCGCATATTGCTGGAATATTTTGCAACTTTCATTAATAATTGGGCGATTTTGCCATCTGGATTGTCTTGACTTAATCGGATATTGTGAACTTCGTCTATTATTATCAATCGATTATTGAATACGTGTCGTATATGGTTTATTTCAATCTTTTTTCGTTCTTCTTCGGAATATCCAGTGCTTTCATCAACAAACGTCTTTTTCTTGATATAATTCGCCAATTCAATGTAACCCATAAACGCATAGTTATGATGTATAATGTTGCGTATTTGTGTTATCACCTTGTCCTTGGGTACATTCTTTAAAGAGGTTGGATTTACTTCTCTCAAAAGAGAATTTCCCAGACACGATTGGATATTCCATACACCATCTATTTCGCGTAATTTTCGCTCGTCAAACAATTGCATGCGGAAATTATCTTGGACGTTTGGACCAGCCACCACTAAAATACGTTGTTTCATACCCACTTGCTTCATATAAGAACGCATTTCCTCGGCAATACCAATAGCGCTGCACGTTTTTCCACTACCTAATCCGTGATACAGGAGCAAACTGTTATAGGGTGTTTGAAGTGATAAAAAATTCTTGACAAATATCTGATGAGGCATTAATTCAAAACTCGCGTTACACATTTTATCGGAGTATTGACGTATATCATGGACGGTTCCGTCATACCGACTGTCGTAAAATTCTTTATGACGTGCTATTTTGAGTGAAAAATCGGGATCATCTAAATGAGGATAGAGAAAATCATAATCGTCGCGTTCTTCGACAATATCTCCTTCAATTACCTCCTTTTTTCTTTGAAAATCATTTCCCGTATTCGCGTTCGCTGCTAACACGTCGTCAAGAATTACATTTTCCTCTCCTTTTTGAGACGGTGGCAATGAAACATTTTGGGATTCAGGAATCTCCTCTAAACTACTTTCTTTGGGCTGTTTTACAGTTTCTTCGACAAGAGGTTTATTTAAAACGCGCATTGGGATCGGTTCCATTGCAATTGGGAGCACATCATCCTTCTTGGATTCACATTCTCCGGTTTTACGATTCCTCCTTGTACCCTTCGGACACGGTTTCCTTCGTTTGACAATAGTAATATTTGTTTTTGGATATTTTTCACCGTCTTGCTGTTCCATTTAAATATACGTATATAAATTAAACGTATATTTTCACGAAGAATAGTCGTCGATTTTGTTTGTGATAATGATAATCTTGGAAAATCAATAAATAAAATCCTTATATGTATAATATAACATGATGACGATAATCATTTTTCCCTAAGTATCAGCGTTTTTATTTTTGATTTTCCAAGATTTAAATATTGTTACTATAGATTTTCAATCGTCGTTTTATCGCCGTGACATTCACGACAGTACGCAATCAGATTATCCACGTGATTGCTTCCTCCATCTGCTAAACGTATTTTATGATCTACTTCAAAGCTAGCCTTTAATAATTCATTACAACCACCACATCGCCATGCTTGTCGAGATGCCACGAATTTCTTCTTGGTTCCACCCACGGATCGCTTCGTCGCATTCGTTTTTCGACCAGTTGTTTGATTCGAAATGTCGGATTGGTTGGGAACTTGTAATATGGGATTTGCGTAATAATTTTGTTGATCTTGGCCCGAAAAACTCCGTTTCGACGTGAAATCGAGTATGGGTGAAATCATGGA